>Ga0209066_10001244_pt1 | contig 34473 bp, 32 predicted proteins | sample All_14_2_FD_187198 | JGI IMG/M metagenome (GOLD analysis project Ga0209066, IMG submission 187198) | Freshwater microbial communities in response to fracking from Pennsylvania, USA - Allegheny Zone_MetaG_DW_15 (SPAdes) (version 2) ... | reverse complement strand
GCCCTGCCCGGCGTCGGCGAGAACTTCCAGGACCACCCGCTCGTGCTGGGCGTGAACTTCCGCGCCCGCGACGGGCTCGGCCCCGTGATCGGAAACGGCGGCGGCACGATGCTCAACTGGCGAAGCTCCTACGCCGAGCGCGGACCCGACCTGCACACCGTCATCGCGCACGGCTCGCGCGGCGACGAGGCGCTGCACGCCCGGTACGACCTCGGCGGCGACCGCATGTTCGCGCTCGTGCCGGGGCTCTACGGGTCGCGGTCGGTGGGTTGGGTGCGGGTGCGGTCGGCCGATCCGGATGCGGCGACCGAGTTCCAACCGAACTACCTCGCCGACCCGAAGGATCTCGTCGCGATGGTCGAGGCGATGGATGTCGCGCAAGAGCTCGTCGCGGGGCCCGCGTACGCCGACCTGCATCCCGAGCCGCTGACCCCGCCGCTGTCGATGGACCGCGCCGAACGCGTGCAGTTCGTGCGCGAGAACGTCGGCAGCTTCTTCCACGGCGTCGGCACCGCGCGCATCGGCACCGACGAGATGGCAGTCGTCGATCCGAAGCTGCAGGTGCGAGGGCTCGAGGGGCTGTGGATCGCGGATGCCTCGGTCATGCCGATCATCCCCACCGCGAACACGCAGGCCCCGACCGTCGCTATCGCCGAGCGCGCCGCGGAGTTGGTGGCCGAGGGCTGAGCCCTGCGTCAGAGAGAGCAGCATCTGTCGGATTCCAGGCTCACCTGCATCCGACGGGAACCGAAGCTTCCGACCGAAGCGGCCCCGGATCTACGCCTCGCCGCGCAAGACATCCCCGGCGTGGATGCCGATGGCAACCCAGTCCGCGAGCTCGGCGTCGTCTGCCACCTGCTCGGCGGGTACCCGAAGCCAGGTATCCCCCATGGTGCGCCCGTTCCCCATCACGACGGGGGCCGCACCGCGAGCCAGGCGATCGGCGCGCAGTCTCGGGTCTGTCCGCACCATCGCACTCCCGCCGCGCTCGGCGACGATGGCGAGGGCTTCGCGAACCATGAATCCGATGCCGCCGAACATGCGCATCTCGCGGACGTCGGCATCCGTGATGATCCCGCGGATCCGTGCCGCCAACTGCTCCCGCTCGTCGGATGCCGACATCCCGCCCCCTTCGGCCTCGCACCGTCTTGGCGTGAGCGTACTCTGCACGAAACACCGACGCGATAGCGTTCCTCCATGATCCCGATCGAGAACCTGCTGGCGTTCATGCTGACGTCATTGGTGATCATCGTGATCCCCGGCCCGAGCGTGCTGTTCGTGATCGGCCGCGCCATCGCGCTCGGCCGCCGTGCGGGCGTGCTGAGCGTCGTCGGCAATGCGCTCGGCACGATCCCCGCGATCATCGCCGTCGCGTTCGGTGTCGGCGCGATCGTCGCGTCGTCGATCGTCGCGTTCACCGTGATCAAGATCGTCGGCGCGCTCTACCTCGTCTACCTCGGCATCCAGGCGATCCGCCACCGCCATGCCCACATCCCCGGCATCCAGCAGCGCCCCGCCCGCACCCGCACGCTCCTGGCCGAAGGCTTCATCGTCGGGCTCACCAACCCGAAGACGATCGCGTTCTTCGTCGCGGTGCTCCCGCAGTTCGTCGATCCCGCTGCGGGCCCGGTGTGGATGCAGCTCCTGATGCTCGGACTCGTCTTCGAGGCGCTGGCGCTGGCATCCGACAGCATCTGGGCACTCGCAGCCGGCACCGCCCGCGCATGGTTTGCTCGCTCGCCCCGGCGTATCTCGACGCTCTCCGCGACCGGCGGCGTCATGATGATCGGCCTCGGCGGCGCGCTCGCGCTCACCGGGTCGAAGTCCTGACGGGGCGTCTCACTCGGGGAGCCGAAGCCCCAGCTCGTCACACGTGACGCCCGGAGTCTCCGGGAACACCGCGAGAGTGTCATCCCGCTGCACGCACACGAACAGGTCTGGCACCGGATAGGTCTGCCCGTCGTTCGGGGGCGGACCGTCGAGGCCGCCGCCGAGCAATCCGATGCTCCATAGCGACGCGCACAGGTCGATCGCCCGGGCGACGCGGTCTCCCTCATCCGCCGACGGGTCGCCCACCTGTTGCACAACGCTGTCGACGGATGCCGCCTCGAAACAGGATGCCGAGTTCTGGCGCAGCTCCGTCGAGGCCAGGGCAAGCAGCGTCCCGGCAGTGGTCGCGGCAACGAGTACGCCGGCCCCCACGAAGACACCGACCTTCTTGCGGACGCGGGACCTCGCACGAAGGCGCTGCACGTCGTGCATAAGCGCTGTTCGCATCCGGTCGAAGTCCGGCCCCGATGCCGTCATCGCCCGCCCCACTCTGCCGCGTCATCGCGCACTCGGCGGACCGCCTGACGGTAGCCAAGTCCTTCTTCAGTACAGAGCCGGAACACCTCACGATCAGCCCACGCGAGGGTCGAGATGATCCTCTCAACCTCGCACCACCCGTCTGACGAGCGGTCGGACGCGATCTCTTCTGCGGCACTCGCACCCCGGCGCCACCTCTTCCGGCGTGACCGCTCATTCCGAGAGAGGTCCTTAGCCAGAGTGTCTGCCGTGACGATCAGCCACGGCAGACACGATGTGCCCACGAGCGTGATGCGCCGGCACTTGCGCCACAGCATCAGAAAGACGTCATGGGTGGCCTCCTCCGCGAGCAGTCCAGCGCCGAGGCGGTCGGCGACGACACCGTACACGGCGCGAACGTGTCGTTCGTGCAACGTGCTCAGCGCCGAGTCGGCACCCGCCCGTAGCCCGTCCAACAGGGCGACGTCATCGCGCGGGTAGCCTCCCGCGGGATGTCGACCCACATGCCGGAAGGCCTGCGTCGAATCCGCCACCCGACGCTCCCTCCGACGCGCATTCGTCAAACGCGTCCCATTCTGCCCTGGTAGAGGGTCATGCCGAGACGGCGAGCACGGCATCCAGCGCGAGGAAGGCTGCCCGGAACTCCGCGCGGAGCCGCTCCTTCTGAGCGTCATCACAGAACGCGGCATCGATGCCGTTGAGGGCGATCTGCTTCGCCTCGTCGGGGGTCACGCCCATCAGGCGCAGCCCCTCGGTGTACTCCCGGCCGATGTCGGTGCGAAAGAACATCGCGTCGTCGGTCGAGACGTTCACGGCAAGGCCTTGATCGATCATGCGACGGATGCGGTGAGCCTCATCGATCGTCCAGCCGGAGCAGATCGTCGTCGACAGCGGCGTCGCCGCGAACCCGGTGCCTCGCTCTCGAGCCAGGGCCACGAGCGCCGGATCATCCACGATGCGATAGCCGTGGTCGAGCCGATCGCAGCCGAGGTCTTCGATCGCGACGCGGACGGCATCCGGGGTCGCGTGATCGGTCTCGCCAACGTGCGCCGTCAACAGAAAGCCGTGTTCGCGAGCCAGCGCGTAAGCCTCGATGAACCGCCCCGGGTCCTCCGTGTTCTCGGGAGTGAGATCGTCTTGGCCGAGACCCACCACTTCGGGACGCTCGTGCGCGATCATCTCGCGCACGAGATCGACGGCGGATGCCGCGTCAGCGCGCCGATTGATCGCGACGACAATGCGGAAGCCGACGCCGAAGTCTTTCTCGGCCCGTCCCAGCCCCGCGATGATCGGGTCGATCACCTCGGCGTATGACAGCCCTCGTTCGGCGAAGTACTGGGGGTTCACGTAGTACTCGCGGTAGCGCAGATTGCCGTCGGCGACGGCCGACGCCACCCCGTCGTAGGCGACGCGCTCGAAATCTTCGGGATCACGCAGCACATCATGCGCGAAACGGAATGCGACGAGAAAGTCCACCAGGTCGGCGAAGTCGAACAACTTCTCGGGGTCGGTGGTCGGCAACTCCACACCGTGCTTCGCCGCCAGCTCGATGAACAGCTCGGCGCTCATCGTCGACGCGAAATGGCAATGCAACTCGGTCTTCGGCAGCAAGCGCAGGTAGTCGGCGTACGAGATCACGCGGGCACCTCCCCAGACGTGCGAGGCGCCGTTCGCCCCGGGACCTGTTTCACCACGAGCAGTCGGTAGGGCTTCCCGTCGGCTGACCACCACCGATGTGTGGTGCCGCCGGTGTAATACACCGACGCCCCCGGGTCGAGATCGCACGTCTGGTCGCCGAGCTCGATGCGCACGTGGCCTTCGATCACGTAAAGGAACTCGTCTTCGGCGTGGATGAATCGCTCACCCGGCTCCAGGCTGTCGGAGACGACCTCCATGGGGTGGAACGTGCGCGCACGCTGCGCCAGCATCCTGGCCGTTCCCGACGCGAAGCCCTCGGGGATCTCGCCTTCGCCGGGCCGGCTGACCTCGACGAACGAACCCGACTCGTCTGGTGCGTCGGCGGCAGCGATGAGCTCGATCGGGCTGGTCTCCAGCGCGATGGCGATTCGCCGGAGCGATCCCAGGCTCGGCTGCGCGAGCCCGCGCTCGAGCTGGCTGAGGAACGGATGCGACAGCTCGGTGCGCTCGGCCAGTTGCACGAGTGTCAGGCCGCGGGTCTTGCGTAGCATCCGGATGTGGCTTCCCAGGCGAGCGCCTGTTGCACGCTCGTCGAGACCGTCGGGCATGCTCATGCGGCTGAGCGTACCCCGGCCGCGCTCGCGTACTCGTCGACCAGCGCGAGGTAGGCGGATCGGCGCGCGGGAGTGAGCCACGAAGCGTGGAACGAGTTACGCGCAAGCTCTACGAGGTCGGATGCCGAAAGCCCTGCCTGGTCCGCAAGCGCGACGTAGTTGTCGCCGACGTAACCGCCGAAGTAGGCGGGGTCGTCGGAGTTGATGGTCACCCGCACACCGGCGCGCAGCAGCGAGACGATCTCATCGGATTTCATCTGCTCGGTGACGAAGGAGTTCGACACGGGGCAGCAGGTGAGCCCGATGCCGCGCTCGAGCACCGTGGCGACGAGCGCGGGGTCTTCGACGATGTTGGTGCCGTGGTCGATGCGGTCAACGCCGAACTCCAGCGCTTGTCGGATGTGCTCGATAGACCCGGGCTGGTCGATGTCGCAGTGCATTGTGACGAGGAACCCTTCGGCCCGTGCCCGCTCGAACACTGCCGCAAACTTCGCGGGCGGGTTGTCGCGCTCGTCAGAGTCGAGGCCCACACCGACGATCCAGTGCCGATACGGGAGAGCCTCCAGCAGCGTCGACATCGCGTGTTCGGCCGAGAGATCGCGCAGGAAGCACAGGATCAGCTCCGCCGAAATGCCGAGTTCGGCCTGAGCGCGCACGATCGCTCGCCGATAGCCGCCGATCACCGTCCCGAACGGGATGCCTCGACCGGTGTGCGCTTGCGGATCGAAGAACAGTTCGGCGTGCACGACGCCCTGCTCCTTCGCTTTCAGCAGGTACGCCCAGGCGAGGTCATGGAAGTCGTCAGCGGTCTGCAGCACACCCATCGCGGGGTAGTACACCGCGAGAAAGCTCGTGAGATCGGTGAAGTCATACGCAGCCTTCACGGCTGCGACATCGCTATAGGGCAGGGTCAGGCCGTTGCGCTTCGCGAGCGCGAACATCATCTCCGGCTCGAGCGTCCCCTCGAGGTGAAGGTGCAGCTCGGCCTTCGGAAGCCCGCGGGCAAAGCTCGCCAGCTCGGGTGGTGCCATGGTGCGCTCAGATGCCCTTCTGCGGGTGCATCGCCATACGTGCCAGCACGACATCCTCGACGATCTGGATGAGGTTGTAGAGCACGAGGGATGCAGCGGTGACCGCCACGACGGATGCCCACAGCGCTGCGAACTGCGCCTGCGGGATGAATCCGCCGATCGATCCACCAATTCCGCCGCCGACCGCGAGCCATTCGGCAAGCAGCGCTCCGGTGATGGCACCGGGAACCGAGATGCGTACTGCGGCGAAGAAGGCGGGAAGCGAGGAGGGGAAGGCGACCTTGCGGAGCTTCGTGAAGGAGCCGCCGCCATAGACATCCACGAGGTCGTTCATCATCGGCGGCGCGGACTTGAGGCCGAACGAGATGTTCACGAGAGCCGGGAAGAGCACGACGATGCCACCGATGACGGCAACCGTCCAGAAGTCACGGCCGAAGATCAGGATGATGACAGGTGCCATCGCGATCAGCGGCACCGATCGGAGCAGCATGGCGACCGGCATCAGAGCGTGCTCGATGCCCTTGTTGAGTTCGAACGCGATAGCCGCGACGAGAGCGACGACGAGGCCCGCAACAAACCCGATCGCGGCATCCCCGAGGGTGACCGCGAGGTTGCCCATGAGCATCGCGCGGTTGGCTTCGGCGGCCGGGACGGTGAAGAGGTAGTTCCAGACGTCGACCGGGCCCTTGGCGATCAGGGGTGAAAGCTGCAGCGCCCAGAGCAGGCCGACCCAGATGACCAGGACGGCGACGATCGTGAGGACGAAGGTGAGGGTGGACCACCCCAGTGCACGAAGCACGGCGCGGGTGGACTGGGCACGCAGCTTGGCGTTGAGCTTTGCTGCTTCGGTCTGGACGTCGGTAGCCCCGGTGAGAGTGATTTGCGCCATCGTCAACGACCCTTCGACCAGGGGGCGATCGCCTTGGCGATCCACCCGACGAGCGCGAAACCGAGAAGCGCGACGCCGCCGCTGAGAAGCGCCAGCGCCCACACCTGGGGTCCATTCGAGGCCTGCTGGGCGAGGATCATCGCAAGACCCACGCCAACCTCGATCTTGCCGAAGAATTCCCCGAGGACCGCGCCGAGGAAGGCGGCGGGAACCGCGATCTGCAGCGCGCTGAGCGTGGCGGGTAGAGCTGCGATCAGCCGCACCTTGACCAGTTGGGTGAACTTCGATCCGCCGTACACCGTCACCAGGTCAAGGCTCGACTTGTCGGCCGACTTCAGGCCGAGAAGTGCGCCGACGACCGTCGTGAAGAACACCGACAGAGCAGCGAGCAAGATCGCGGTACCACTGGGCTCGCCGACCTTGGGAGGAGTGATGACGATGACCGCGAGCATGCCGATCGCGACGATCGGGATGCAGTACGTGAGGATCGCGAGCTGCATAGCGACGCCCTCGAGCCGCGGTACGAGGAGCACGAACGCCGACAGCAGCAGGGCCAGTCCGTTGCCCCACAGGTAGCCGATGCCGGCCTCGGCGAGGGTCACCGCAAAGTTGTTGAGGTAGTACTGGGGACCCGTCTCGATCATGATCTGGATGACCTGGAACGGCGTCGGGATCGCGCTGGCACCCGAGGGACCGACGTTGGAGAACACCGTCGCGGCAAGGATCCACCACAGCAGGATGATGCCGATGCCACCGATGACACCGATCACCCACGGGGGAAGACGGAAGTCCTCCCACTCGATCGCGCGCCCGCGCGTGGGGTTCTCAGTGGTCATCCGCCGCTGCTCCTCCGGCACCGAACAGCAACTCGGATGCCTGGTCGACGTAGGCGTGGAACTCAGGGGTGCGCATCATTTCGGGAGTGCGGGGACGGGGAAGGTCGATGGTCATGACCTCTTTGACCCGACCGGGGCGCGGGCTCATGACCGCGACCTGGTCGGAGAGGAAGATCGCCTCCGAGATCCCGTGGGTCACCAGGAGCGTCGTCGCAGGCTTCTCGGTCCAGATGCGCAACAGCTCGAGGTTGAGCTTCTGCCTCGTCATGTCATCGAGGGCGCCGAACGGCTCATCGAAGAGCAGAACCTCGGGCTTCATGATCAGCGACCGAGCGATCGACACGCGCTGGCGCATCCCACCTGACAGCTGTGCCGGCTTGGCCTTCTCGAAGCCCTTGAGGCCGACCAGGGCGATCATCTCGTCGACGTAAGCCTTGTCGACGGAGGCCCCCGCGATCTCGAAGGGGAGCCGGATGTTCGACAGCACGCTGCGCCAGGGCAGCAGCGCTGAGTCCTGGAAGGCGATGCCGAGCTTGTTCTCTTTGCGCAGTTCCTTCGGGCTCTTCCCATCTACGCGGGTTGTGCCGCTCGTGGGCTGTTCGAGACCGGCGAGGATGCGCAGGATTGTCGACTTTCCGCATCCTGAGGGTCCGAGGAGGGAGAGGAAGGTTCCCTGCTCGGTGTGAAGGTTGGCGTCTTGCAGCGCCGTGACGGTCTTTCTTCCGGTGGTGAAGACCTTGTTCAGTCCGGAGATCTGCAGGCCGGTGCCCAGGGACTCGCCCTGGGCACCGGTCTCGGCAGAGCCCGTCGTGAGTACTGAACCGGATGCGGTGGGTTCGGTCACGATGGATTCTCCTTGCGTGTTTCTGATCAGCCCGCGTAGGCGATCAGGTCGGGGTTCTCGGCGTAGACCTCTTCGAGCAGCGAGAGGTCGAACAGGTCGTCGGCCGTTAGGGTGATGCCGGCGCCTGCGAGGCTGGCGAGGGTCGCCTCCTGCAGTTCCGGAGTGATCCAGAAGAGGCCGAACTCCTCGGTGTCGGGCGACACGACGAGCTCTTCGGACTGCGCGATCGAACCGGCGGTGGAGTTCTCCGGGTTCAGGTCGAGGTCTGCTCCGTAGACCTCGTAGGCCAGGCGAGCGCCCTCTTCGGGGTCGTTGACCGCGTCGGTCCAGCCCTTGATCTCGGCGACCAGGTACGCCTTGAGCTTCTCGCGGTCGTTCGCGATCATGTCGTCGGTCGTGGTGATGGTCTCGGCAACGAACGGCAGTCCGTTGTCAGCGAAGGGCAGGTTGGCGACGTCGAAGCCGGACGCGGCGACCGTGATCGCCTCGTTGGTCAGGTAGGCCATGAAGCCGTCGACCTCACCGTTGGTCAGCGGCGCCGGGTCGTACTGCACGGGCACGATCTCGAGCTCGGACTCGTCGATGCCGTTGGCGGCAAGCAGAGCCTTGAACAGCGCGGTGTTCGAGTCCTGAACACCGATCTTCTTGCCCTTGAGGTCTTCGGGCGTCGTGATGTTGCCACCGTCAGCGAGCGAGAGGATCGTGAAGGGGTTCTTCTGGTAGACCGAGCCGATGATCTTCAGCGGCGCACCCTCGGCTGCGACAACCGAGCCGATCGAGACGGCGTCGGAGAACGCGACATCAGCCGTGCCCGAGATGAGCTCGGCGGCACCGGTCGAAGGACCAGGCGTGAGGGTGACCTCGTCGAAGCCTGCATCGGTGTAGTAGCCGTTCTCCATGGCGAAGAAGTCGCCGGCGAACTCTTCGTTCTTGATCCAGCTGAGCTGAACGGCAAGCGTTCCGAAGCCCTCTGCAGCGTCACCGCTGCTGGACTCGGCCGGGGTGGACCCACCGCTGGCGCAGGCGCTCAGTGCAAGCGCCGACACGGCGACGGCTGCGACGGCCATGGCTGACCGGCGCACGATTCGGGAGGAAAGAGATGTCATGTTTGCTGCGTCTCCTGATTGCGGATGAATGGGACACTCGGTGACGCACGACTACGGGACTCGTCGGGTCGTCGAGTCCGACCGTACGAGATGTAGATTTCATGAACACTCGCCGGACTGTTTCGTCCGCGTTACCGAATGCACGGATGCGGCGAGAAGCTGCGTGATTCGGGCAGCGCGCTCAGCGCGGCAGGATGATCTCGGAGGTGGGGGCGCACGCAATGCCCTCTTCCACGCCCGGCTGGAACCTCGGCGCGTCGGGTGTTGACAGCGCGGGATGCACGGGCCCGGTCGCGTCCCGCAGAGCTTCACCGCGTCCACCCGAGCGCACCATGACGATCTCGGCGAGGATCGACAGCGCGGTCTCCTCAGGGGTCCGACCTCCGAGTGCGAGGCCGATCGGGGAGCGCAGGCGTTCGGCCTCGGCATCCGTCACCCCGGCCTCGCGCAGACGGCGAGCTCGGTCATCATGCGTGCGACGGCTGCCCATCGCGCCGACATACCCGGCGGGGCTGCGCAAGGCGATCGTGAGCGCGGGCACATCGAACCGAGGGTCGTGCGTGAGCACGCAGATCGCCGTGCGCGCGTCGATCGGGGTGCGCGCGAGGTAGTCGTGCGGCCACTCGTGCACGACCTCGTGCGCGTCGGGAAAGCGCGCGGGGGCGGCGAAGGCATCCCGGGGGTCGCAAACAGTGACCTCGAATCCGGATGCCGCGCCCAGTCTGCTGAGCGCGACCGAGAACTCGACGGCCCCGATGATGATCAGGCGTGGTGCGTGCGGGAACGGGACGCCGAGCACCTCGAGCGGGTCGACGTCAGTTCCGTACCGAAGGGTGAGGGCGTGGTCATCTGTGCGAAGGCGCTGGAGGTCGGCGTCGAGAGCGCGACGGATGCCGGAGTCGGTCGTGGCGGGGAGGTCGGCGTCGACACGCTCACGCTCGCGGTCGAGGAGGAGCGCGCCGCGACCGGCCCCGGCGGTGACGATGCCGAGCGCGCACGGTTCGCGGCGCAGGATGGCGGTGTGAAGGTCGGCGATCGCCGTCGCAGCGGGTGTGCCAGGAAGAACGGGGAGCACGAGGACGTCGATGACGCCGCCGCAGCTCAGGCCGGCCTCGAAAGCGGTCTCGTCAGAGATGCCATAGCGGACGCGGGTGGACTCGCCAGTCTCGATCGCCTGGAGACACAGGTCGTGCACATCACCGTCGACGCAGCCTGCCGAGACGTTGCCGAAGACGACGCCATCGGCATCCACGATCATCGCGGCACCGAGTTCGCGCGGCGAGCTCGCCTGTGCCGACACGAGCACCGCGAGCGCGAACTGACGCTCCTCGGCGACCCAGGCCGCAGCGGAATCGAGGATCTCTCGCATGCTCACCTCCCGGACTCCTGCCTATCATCCGGGTGTTTCTTCGAGATTGCGACAGCCGCCTCAGGCCGAGTGCCGGCCCGAACGTCGGTGGCGCGGCGTAGCCTCGGGGCGTGAACCGCACCGTGCTGACTGAGCGCCTGCGCTCCGTGGATGATCAGCTCGCACGGCTCGACGCGGATGCCGCGTCCTTGCGCGCCGACCGCGGTGACGCGACAGCCGACGACGAGCATGACCCGGAGGGGTCAACGCTCTCGGGCGAGTGGCAGCGCGTCGAGGCACTCCGGGACGCGGCGGTGCGCGAGCGCGCTGCGGTGATCGATGCGCTGGAGCGTGTGGACGCGGGCACGTACGGCAGCTGCATCCGGTGCGGGCAGCCGATTCCGGCGGCGCGGCTGGAGGTCATGCCGACCGCGACGATGTGCGTCCCGTGTGCCTCGGCCTAGCGCTGGTCACTCCGGCGCGGGCGGCTTAGCGCGGGTGACCGAACGTCGCAGCGCGGGCGGGCAGGTCGGCGTGGATGCGAGCTGACGCCTCGGCGGCCAGCGGGTTCGTCGAGACGCCGTTTTCGCTCGCGACCACCCCGCCGACGTACACCTGCTTCAGGTTCCGCAGGCTCATCGAGAGCACGTAGGTGCGGACCGGATGCCAGAGCGGTCCGACATCCGGTGTGCGCGGATCGACGACGACGAAGTCCGCGTACTTGCCCACCTCGAGGCTCCCGACGCGGTCGGCAACCCCCAGGATCTCGGCGCCGCCGAGGGTGTGCAGGCGCAGCACCGTCTCGGGAGTCATCGACAGCGGGTCCTTCGTGCGGGCGCGCTGCATGAAGATGCCGGCGCGCATGTTGCCCCATGGGTCGGCGAGGTCGGTGCAGGCCTGGTCGTCGAGGCCCATCCCGATACGGATGCCGAGATCGAGCATCTCGGGCACGAGCGCGACCCCCGACGCCAGGCGTCCGTTGGAGGCCGGCTGCCACGACATCGACGCGCCACCCTCAGCGGTGGCGCGGATGATCTCGGGGGTGGTCTGAATGAAGTGGCCGAACATCATGTCGGGGCCGAGGGCTCCGGCATCCTGGTACATCGCGAACTTCGCCTGCTGCAGCGGCACCGCCTCGGGCGACTCGAGGAAGTGTGCCTGGTTGGTGACGCCGAACCGGCGCATCGCCTCGACCTCGAGCTCCGCAGCCTCGGGGCGCGGTGACCATTGCACCTGGCCCATGATCGAGGCGCCCAGGGCCAGTGCGGGATCCATCGCGCGGGTGTGGGCGACCTCGGCAGCGAAGCGGTCGAAGATCTCGTCGTCAGTGCCGGTGGAGACATCCATGCCGATCGCGTCGACGAACCGAAGGCCGGCGTCACGGCATCCGTCGGCCTGACGCGTGTGGTACTCGACCGGCCGCAGCGGCGCGTTGCCGCCGAGGCGCTTGCCGTCGACCATCGACTCCCACGCCTGCAGCGGGTCGGTGAAGTTGTAGGCCGTCGTGACGCCGTTGGCGAGGAAGTCGAGCGACCCGTGCAGCGTCGACCAGTACATGTCGTCGGGGGTCATGTGCGATGTGAACCCGAGCATCGAGTCGCACCAGCCGTAGAGGGTCTCGTTCGCGCCGAGGCCGCGCAGGCCGCTGGTGAAGAGGTGGCTGTGGCTGGAGATGAAGCCGGGTGCGACGAAGGCTCCGGCGACATCGAGGGTGTCGGCGGCGGTCGTTCCTGCGGGCGGTTGGCCTGCGCCAGTCGCAGCGATGACGCCGTCTTCGACGAGCATCCAGCCCTCGTCGAGGTAGCCGAGGTTGTCCGCGCCGGCGGCGACGGTGATGAGTCGGGCGTTGATGACGAGCAGGGATGCCATCGGGTCTTCTTTCTTCCGGGCGTCAAAGACGGTCGGCGGCCAGCTGGAGCACGGATTCGGTCAGGGCACGGATGCCGAGGGCAACGTCTGCGGCCGAGACGGCTTCGTCGGGGTGGTGGCTCACGCCGTCGGGGTTGCGCAGGAACAGCATCCCGACATCCGTGATCGAGCCGATCGCCATCGCGTCGTGGCCCGCGCGGCTGAAGATCACGGGCGGTTCGTCGCTGCGGCGCTCGACGGCGTGGACGATGCCCTCGCGCACGACATCCTGCAGCAGGAGTCCGCACCGCACGGCCGGCGCGTTGTGCACTTCGCGCGCCTGCCAGCGGAGCCCTCGACGGCCCATGATGTCGTCGAGCTCTCGACTGATCTCGTCCCAGACCCGGTCGCGTTCGCCATCCAACTCGCCGCGCAGGTCGACGCTCAAGTGCGCCTCTCCGGGCACGACGTTGACCGCGCCGGGAAACGCCTCGAGTTGGCCGACCGTCCCGATGATGTGGTGTTCGCTGCGGCAGATGCGTTCGACCGCGAGCGCAGCCTCACTCGCCCCGAGCAGCGCATCCCGGCGCATGTCGTAGGGCGTGCCGCCGGCGTGGCGGGCTTCGCCCTCGACAGTGAGCTGAAAGCGGCGGGCGCTGGCGATCGATGATACGACGGCGAGCGGTTCGCCGGCGCGATCGAGCTCTGGACCCTGCTCAATGTGCGCCTCGAGGTAGGCGACGAGATGGTCGGGTCGGCGCGCGGCTTCGCCGATCCGACCCGGGTCGAGCCCGAACTCGAGGAAGGCCTGGCGCAGGGTCACGCCATCCTCATCGGCGAGCGTCCACCAGGCGTCGTTCCAGGTACCCGCGACGGCCGAGGATCCGAGCAGGGCTTTGCCGAAGCGGGTGCCCTCCTCATCCGAGAAGGCTGCGACCTCGACAGCGAACGGCAGCGGAACCCGCGAGACCCCGTCGCTCTCCTGGCGCAGAAGACGAACGACTTCGAGAGCCATCAGCACGCCGATGATGCCGTCGAACCGGCCAGCGTCCTTCACGGTGTCCAGGTGCGAACCGATCATGAGGGCTGGCGCTGAAGGATCGGGATCGGCGCTGCGCTCGATGCGGCCAAGCTGGTTGCCCGCGGCATCCTGCCAGGATCGCAGCCCGACCTCACGCATCCACTCGGCGGCGAGCCGGTTGACCCGGGCGTGCTCGGGCGAGAGGTAGACGCGCTCGATCTCCCCCGGCTGCGCGCTCACGCGCGCCAGTTCATCGCAGCGGGCCATCACCCGGCGGGCGGCGGCAGCGATGCGATCGGGGGATGCTTCGAGCAGGGGCATGGGTCAGCTTCCCGCCAGAGCGTCGGATGCGGCATCCACGCCCGCACCGGACGGCACCGCAGCACCGAACCGGCGGAGCACGGCCTCGAGTGCCACGAGGGTCTGCAGCACGGCATCCGGGCGCGCGTTGTAGCCCATCGTGCCGATCCGCCAGACCTTGCCGTGCAGCGGCCCGAACGACGTGCCAATCTCGATCCCGAAGTCCTCGAGCATCGCGGCGCGCGCCACATCACCTGGCACACCCTCGGGGATGTAGACCGCGACCACGTTGCTCATCTTGTGGCTCACGTCGCCGAAGACCTGCAGACCCATCGCTTCGACACCGGCGAGCATCGCAGCGCCGACACGGCGGTGGCGGGCGATGACGGCATCGCGGCCCTCGAGCAGCAGCAGGCGCGCGCACTCGCGGGCGGCGTAGAGCATCGAGGTCGCCTCGGTGTGGTGGTTCAGGCGCCGCGGCCCCCAGTAGTCGAGGATCATGCCGAGATCGAAGTAGTTGGAGCGCACGAAGTCCGGCGACGACGGGTCACCGGGTTCCCGGATGCCTGCCTCGACCTTCTTGCGCGCCGAGATCACCTCGACGGCGCGGTCACTGAGGGTGATCGGCGCCGACCCCGAGGGTCCGCCGAGGCACTTCTGCAGACCCGCGGTCGCGGCATCCAGCCCCCACGCGTCGGCCTCGAAGGGGTTGCCGCCGAGGGACGCCGTCGCGTCGGAGTAGAACAGCACACCGTGGCGGGCGCAGATCTCGCCGATCTCGTCGAGGGGCTGCAGCATCGTCGTTGACGTGTCACCCTGCACGAGGGCGAGGAGGGTCGGCTTGACGCGCACGATCGCTTCTTCGATCGCCGAGGGCGTGAAGACCTGACCCCACTCCGTCTCGATCGTGTGCACCTCGGCCATCGCCCGCTCCGAGATCTCGGCGAGCAGGTGACCGAACCGCCCGAAGATCGGAACAAGTACGCGGTCGCCGGGACGGATGAGGGAGAGGATCGCCGCCTCGATCCCGGCGCGCGAGGTGCCGTCGATCAGCAGCGTCGCGTCGTTGGTGGTTCCCCAGACGCCGCGGTACAGCTCCTGGGTTTCGGTCATCGTGGCCGTCATGAACGGGTCGTACTGGCCGACCAGCGGCGCCGACATCGCGCGCAGCACGCCAGGGTAGGCATCCACGGGTCCCGGCCCCATGAGGAGGCGACGAGGCGGGTCGATCGGTCCGGGAATGGTCGAGGAGGCGTGGTCTGTCATGTCAGGGTCCTTTCGGCCGGGTCGCTCGCGACGAGAGCCGCGAGGCGCCGGGCCAGGCGAACGAGGGCGATGTCAGTTCCCGCGCGCGAGATCAGGCACACCCCGACGGGCGCGGGGCCGAGGGTCGAGCGCACCGTGAGCAGTGGGATCGAGAGCGCAGGCAACCCCGCGACAGCGGCTGGAGTCGTCATCCGCAGCGTCGCCAGGCGGGTGGCATCGATCTCGGCCGGAGCGGCAGTCCGTGCCGGAGCAGGTCCCGGGGCGGTCGGTAGCAACAACACGGCGTCACGGACGAGGTGGTTCATGCTCTCGCGCAGCGGGGCGAGCGCCCCACGGGCGTCGGCCTCCGCCGCGGGAGAGACCGAGGCCGCAAGCCGGAAGCGCTCGGCGACGGCCGGTCCCACCGCGCCGGGATGCTCGCGCAGCCACTCCCCGTTGTTGCGCCACGCTTCGGCGCCCTGGACTGTGCGAAAGGGTGCAACGTACTCGTCGAGGTCGCCGATCTCGACCCGCGCCAGACGCGGGGGATCATCGGATGCCGCGAGCCGCGCGACGAGGGAGTCGAAGGCCTCACGGGTTGCCGGGTCCGCGGCATCCAGCACCTCGTCAGGTACGAGGAACCGCCACGGCAGGTCATCGCCGGACTCGCCGTAGACGCTCTCGGTGGAATCGGACCCGTCGTAGCTCAGGCACCACTCGGCCACGCGCTGCAGCGTCGCACCATCGCGGGTGAGCCACCCGACGGTGTCGAAGCTCTGCGCGAGAGGGAGCATCCCCTGCCGAGGCACGAGGCCGTGCGTCGTTCGCAGACCCCACAGGCCCTGGTACGACGCAGGGACGCGGATGGACCCCGCCGTGTCGGTCGCGAGGCCGACATCCGCCTGGCCGAGGGCCACGGCACTGGCCGGCCCGCTGGAAGACCCGCCCGGCAGAGCTCCCGGCAGCGCGGCATTCGGGGGTGTGCCGTAGTGGGCGTTGTCACCCGCGATCGAATAGGCGAATTCGTCGGTGCGTGCGAGCCCTCGCACCGAGGCACCGGCTCGGATGAGGTCGGCGAGCGCCGGCGCGGTCGTCTTCTCTGCCCGCGCTTCGCGCAGATACGTGGGGTTTCCAGCACCGATGCGGAAGCCGGTCAGGGCGAAGAGGTCTTTCACCGCGACGGTGAGGCCCGCAAGCGGCCCCTCCCACGCGCCCTGCCAAAGCGGGTCGCCGACGCTGCGCCAGATCGACCTGTCGAATGCGGGAGTGCGGGGCGTCACGTGAGCTGCCGTGATCAGCCACTGCCCGTCGATGCGCTGCCATACCTGCGTCTGGATGCCGCGTCCTCCCCCGTGGAAGCGGGACTCGGCGACCAGCAGCGCGATGTCGGGACCGAGCGGCCGGTACTCCAGGCGCTCGATCGTGCGCGGGGCGACCCCGCCACGGGTGACGCGGAACGCGCTGATGGCTTCATGGCCGACGAGCAACCCGGCACCGTCAGCGCGGATCGTCTCGGGACCCGGCGCGAACGCGGCATCCAGCGCGTCAAGGTCGTTTGCGAGGATCGCTCGCTCGTATGCGTCGAACGCCGTGAACAGGTCGTCGGGGATGTCGTCGGGAAAGCAACCCGGCACGGTCACGTCAGTCACGGTCCACCTTCGCGAAGTCGGCCTCACGGATGCGCGCGTGCACACCGCACACGACGTCCACGACCTGCGAGATATCGAAGTCGGTGGCTGCCGACAGGTAGGCGTAGGCGAGGTGTTCGTCGAGCCCCCATCGCGCCTCGATGAGACTCACCGCGGCGCGGACCGCGTTGCGCATCGCGACGTTGAGGTCGACATCCATGCCGGTGGGAACGAGGTACTCGTCGGTGCGTACGAGGGGACCGATGACCTCTCCGAATTCGGCGAGCGCGACCTCGCGCGGCACGACCTCGAACCGCAGCGTGGCACGCAGGGATGCCTCCAGCGCGGTGAGCGCGACCTCGCCGTCTCCCTGCGCGAAGTGCGGATCGCCGACGTAAGCGAGCGCGCCCGGAACCTGAACCGGCAGGTAGAGCACCGACCCCTCGGTCAGCAGCTTGATGTCGATGTTGCCGCCGTGGGGCCCGGGCGGAACCGAATGTGGACGCTCATCGTCGGAGACCGCGACCCCCATGATCCCGAGGAACGGTGCAAGCGGGAACTCGATGCGGCCCTCGCCGCCCTCGGTCACCGGCAGCACACCGACGAGGCCCTCGGGCCGGGCTTCGACGGGGGTGAAGACGCTGACGTTGTGCGCGCCGCGCGGCAGCTCCCCGATCAGGGCGCCCTTGCCGTGACGGTTCGAGATCACGCCGTACGGCACGCGGGGTGCGAGGCTGACCACGGTGATCTTAAGCAGGTCGCCGGGTTCTGCATCCGTCACCCGGATGGGCCCGGTCACGACATGCGGGCCGTCTGTGTCGGGGTTTCGCGACAGCACCGAGGCCACCTCGACGGCGTCGTCGAGCACCGCCTCGCGGGGGATGCCGTGACTTCCGAAGTAGGCCACCGGGTCGGTGCCGTGGTCATCGAGGATGCCTTCGTGGCTCACCGTGTCGATGGTCACCGTCTCGCCGGATGCGACCTCGAGCACCGCCGTATCGGTGACGCACGGCAGGCGCCCCCACATCACGGTTTCGGGTGTGGAGCGCAGGTAGTGGTCACCGGGGATCTCGCCGGTGCCGGGTTGGAGGATCGGGAAGGGGAAGGTGGTCATCGGGCTCCTTCGTCCGAAGCGGGATCGGTGGCCAGGATCTCACGACCGTAACGGCCCGTGATGCCCTGGTTCGCGGTGTAGGCCGTCTCACCGTGGACCCAGGTCGTGCGCACGGCACCGCGCAGCAGTGCGCCGTCCCAGGGCGAGAGCTTGTTGCGGTACTCGAGCTCGGCGGCGCGAACGATGGATGCCGCATCCGGCGCGAACGCGACCAGGTGCGCGGGTGCGCCCTCCCGAATGACGCCGCGGCTGCGGATGCCCGCGATCGCAGCCGGACCGGTCGTGAACCAGGGAAGCACCGTTTCGAGCGGGATACCTCGGCGGGATGCCTCCGTCCACACGGCACGGAGCCCCGTCTGCACTCCCGAGATCCCGCCCCACGCGAGGCCGAGGTCACCGTCTTCGCGTTCCTTCAGCTCGCGGGTCGCCGGGGAGTGGTCGCTCACGACCGCATCGATCGTGCCGTCGAGCAGGCCTTGCCACAGGAGGTCCCGATTGTGGCCGTCACGCACGGGCGGGCAGCATTTCACGGTGCCCGATCCGTCGGGAAGGTCCTCGGCGCGCAGGGTCAGATAGTGCGGGCACGTCTCGGCCGTGAGCCGGATGCCGGCAGCCTTTGCCTCACGGATGACATCGAGCGCATGCCCGTCCGAAACGTGCACGATGTGGGCGCGCGCTCCGGTGCGGCCGGCGGCAGCGGCGACGGCGGCGATCGCCGACTCCTCGCTGATCGGGGGCCTGCTCGCGAGGAATCGGGCGTAGCTTCGACCGATCGCCGGATCATCGTGCAGGTGGGCGGGGTCTTCGGCATGAGCGATGAGCAGCCCGTCGAAGGCGGCGAGCTCGGTCAGCGCGGATTCCAGGGCGGCGGCATCCAGGTGCCCGAACTCGTCGATCCCCGAGGGCGAGAGGAAGCACTTCACTCCCACCACTCCGGCCGCGAACAAGGGATGCAGCGCCCCGAGATTCTCGGGCACGGCACCGCCCCAGTAGGCGACGTCGACGGCGAGCTTGCCGGCGGTTGCGGCACGCTTGGCCGCGAGCGCCTCAACGGTGGTGGTGACAGGGAGCGAGTTCAGCGGCATATCGACGACGGTGGTGATGCCACCTGCCGCAGCAGCAGCCGTGCCGGTTTCGAAGCCCTCCCAGTCGGTGCGGCCCGGCTCGTTCAGGTGCACGTGCGAGTCGACGAGCCCGGGCAGAAGCACCTCGTCGTCAGAGAGGACGACGTCGGCATCCGCGTCGAACGCAGCCAGGCCCGCGATGCTGCCATCACGAACGAGGACCGTCGCGGCAGAGAAGCCGCCGTCAAGGAACACCCGGCGTGACGCGAGGGCGAGGGCCGGGGACGACATGCCGTCACCGTATGATTCGCGCATTTCTCGCATGTTACCTGTACCAACATTTCGGATCACGTCTGCCGCCGTCCTGCGTCGAGCGCGTTACGGTGGCCGCATGGAGCTGACGCACTTCAATGACCTGCCCGAGGCCGAGGCAATCGAGGTTGTGTCGGTGTGGGCGCGCGTCCCGGCCTGGGCCGAGGCCGTCACCGGCGCACGACCGTTCGCCTCCGTCGACGACCTCGAAGCCACCGCGACACGACTGGCCGGCACCTGGCGCCGCCCCGAGCTGGATGCCGCGCTCGCCCACCATCCCCGCATCGGCGAACGTCCGCGCGGCGAGGGCGCCGAAGCCGCCGCCTCACGACGCGAGCAGTCAGCCATGACGGATGCCGCGGCATCCGTGGCCGAGCAGATCGCCGCCGGCAACGCCGAGTACGAGGCCCGGTTCGGGCGGGTGTTCCTCATCCGTGCCGCCGGGCGCACGCCCGACGACATCCTGGCCGAGCTGCAGCGGCGCCTGGATAACACCCCTGACGCCGAGGTCGATGAGGCTATCGACCAACTGCGCCAGATCGCGATGCTGCGGCTTCGCGCCGCCATCGAACCCGACCCCTCGAGCGGAGAGTGAACCCGTGACAGCGCACCTGACCACCCACATCCTGGACACGACCAGCGGAACCCCCGCTGTAGGCGTCGCGGTCACGCTACGTGACGCATCCGGTGCGGCGATCGCCGAGGCTGTGACGGATGCCGACGGTCGCGCGGGGCTCGGGCCCGAGCTGCTGGCTCCCGGGACCTACGCGCTCACCTTCGACACCGGCGCCTACTTCGCAGCTCACGGCACCGACTGCTTCTATCCGAGCGTGACGGTCGACTTCACGATCACGGACGCCCGCCACTATCACGTGCCCCTACTGCTGAGCCCGTTCGCCTACTCGACCTATCGCGGCAGCTGAGGCCCCGTAACGCGGCCGTGACACACGCTCCCTAATGTTCGTCACATGAAGATCATCATCATCGGCGCAGGCATCGGCGGCGCCAGCGCCGGGATCGCGCTGGCACGACAGGGCCACGACGTCGTCATCTACGACAGGATGCGCGAGAACAAGCCGGTCGGTGCCGCGCTGTCGCTGTGGTCCAACGGGGTGAAGGTCCTCAACTGGCTCGGGCTTGCCGACGAGGTTGCCGCGCTCGGCGGGCGGATGGATGACATGGCCTACCTCGACGGACTCACCGGTGAGGTCATGTGCCAGTTCTCGCTCGAGCCGGTCACCGCACAGACCGGACAGCGCCCGTACCCGGTGGCGCGAGCTGAGCTGCAGGCACTGCTCATGGAGAGGGTCGGGATGGACCGCATCCACCTCGGGCGCAAGGCGGTGTCGGTAGCCGACGACGGGCAGACCGTGACGGTGACCTTCGACGACGGCTCGACCGACAGCGGTGACCTGCTGATCGGTGCCGACGGTGCGCGCTCGATGGTGCGCGACTACGTGACCGGCGGCGGCATCGAACGCACCTACTCGGGGTACACGAACTTCAACGGTCTGGTGGACCAGGATGCCGCGATCGGCCCCGCGAACCAGTGGACGACCTACGTCGGCGACGGAAAGCGCTGCGCCGTCATGCCGGTAGCGGGCGACCGCTTCTACTTCTTCGTCGACATTCCCCAGCCGGCCGGGCACGCCGCCGAGGCTGGCGAGCCCATCGCCGCGCTGCGCGAAGCGTTCGGGCACTGGGCGCCCGGGGTGCAGAAACTGCTGGAGGCGATCGATCCGGCATCCTCACTCAACCGCGTCGAGATCTGGGACATCGACCCGTTCGACACGTGGGTGAAGGGGCGCGTGGCGATCCTGGGGGATGCCGCCCACAACACCGCGCCCGATATCGGCCAGGGCGCGTGCTCGGCGCTGGAGGACACCTTCGCCCTCGCGATCTCGCTGGCCACGAACACGAACTCGGTCGAGGATGCGCTGCTGCGCTACGAGCGCTCGCGCACCGAGCGGGCGGGTGACCTCGTGAACCGAGCCCGCAAGCGGGCCGCCGAGACGCACGGGTTCGTGCCCGGTGCGACCGAGGCCTGGTACGACAGCTTGCGCGGCACCGACGGAACCGACATCATCCGCGGCATCGTCGGCAACATCGAGGGCAGCCCCATCAACCTCGGCGTCGGGACCCTTTAGCCCGGCACGCCGACCTAGACGACGAAGAGGGAGTGGACCTCGCCCGCGACGGCGCGACCGTTCAGCGCCTCGAGCTCCATGAGCACCGTCGTGCCGATCACCTCGGCGCCGAGCGTCGTCATGAGCTCCCGAGCGGCTGCGATCGTGCCGCCGGTGGCCAGCACGTCATCCACCAGCAGAATCCGCGTGCCCGGCGCGAGATCGTCGTGCGCCTCGATGGCAGCCTCGCCGTACTCGAGGGCGTACGAGACGGATGCCGCGGGCCGGGGCAGCTTCCCGGCCTTGCGAATCGGCACAAGGCCCACACTCGCCTCGGCGGCGATGACACCGGCGAGGAGGAATCCCCGAGCTTCGATTCCGCCGACGACATCGAATCCGTCAGCGAACGGCTCGATGAGCGCGCGGGTGACGGCGCGCAGGGCAGCGGCATCAGCGAGCAGCGGCGTGATGTCGCGGAACTGGATGCCGGGACTCGGGTAGTCGGGGATCGTTCGGATCAGAGACTCGGCGCGGTCGAGGGCGGCGGTGTCGGGCACGCGGACAGACTACGGCTTGCGCGTGTCGCGCGCGTGTCCGACCGCCGCGCCGAGCGGGTCGCCTCAGACGCGTATGCAAGCGCTTACATCGGTGCAGTATGGTGTGCTCCATGACTTCTGCAGAATCCGTCGCTACCCCCGCGCTCTCTCGCGAGGAAGCTCCCGGCGGCGAATGGTGGCGCACCGCCGTCATCTACCAGATCTACCCCCGCTCCTTCGCTGACCAGTCGGGTGACGGCATCGGCGACCTGCGCGGGGTGACGAACCACCTCGACGACCTCGCGGCCCTCGGCATCGACGCCATCTGGCTGAGCCCCTTCCAGCGCTCGCCCCAGAAGGATGCCGGCTACGACGTCGCCGACTACTGCGACGTCGATCCGCTCTTTGGCACCCTTGCCGACTTCGACGAAATGCTCGCGCAGGCGCACGCGCGCGGCATCCGGATCATCGTCGATCTCGTTCCCAACCACTCCTCGGACCAGCACGCGTGGTTCCAGGAGGCCGTTGCCTCTCCCGCCGGCAGCCCCGAGCGCGCGCGCTACATCTTCCGCGACGGCAAGGGTGCGAACGGCGAGCTACCCCCGAACAACTGGGAGTCGGTGTTCGGCGGCGGCGCCTGGACGCGCCTGACCGAGCCCGACGGCACGCCGGGCCAGTGGTACCTGCACCTGTTCGACGCCTCCCAGCCCGATTTCGACTGGTCCAACCCCGAGGTGCGCGAAGAGTTCCGCCGCATCCTGCGCTTCTGGCTCGACCGTGGCGTCGACGGCTTCCGCGTGGATGTCGCGCACGGGCTCGTGAAGAAAGAGGGCCTCCCCGACTACACGCCGCCGAAGGATGCCGGTTCGATGGGCGGCGGCGAGGCAGCAGTCCCCTACTGGGGTCAAGAGGGTGTGCACGAGATCTATCGCGACTGGCACTCGCTGGTCGCCGAATACGACGGCAACCGTGCCCTGTGCGCGGAAGCCTGGCTCCCCTCGATCGCGCAGACCGCCCTGTGGGTGCGTCCCGATGAGATACATCAGGCCTTCAACTTCGAGTACCTCGAGACCCCGTGGGATGCCGAGAAGCTGCGCCTCGTGATCGCCGATTCACTGGCCGGCTACGGCGCGGTGGGGGCCCCCAGCACCTGGGTGCTCTCGAACCACGACGTGGTACGCCACGCATCGCGCCTGGCCCTGACCGCCGAGAACCCGCAGGGCGCGGGCATCGGTCCGAAGTCCCCGGGCAAGCCGATCCCCGAGGTCGGACTGCGCCGCGCGCGCGCTGCGACGACCTTGATGCTCGCCCTCCCCGGCTCCGCCTACCTCTACCAGGGTGAAGAGCTCGGCCTGCCCGAAGTTATCAACCTGCCCGACGAGGCCCGGCAGGACCCGACGTGGTTCCGCACGAACGGTGAGCGCTACGGGCGCGACGGATGCCGCGTCCCGCTGCCGTGGACCTCGGACGGACCTGCCTACGGCTTCAACGACACCGGCGAGGCCTGGCTACCCCAGCCTGCCGAGTGGGCCGGCCTTGCCCGCGACGCTCAGCGCGACGACCCCGATTCGACGCTCACTCTCTACAAGAACCTGCTCGCCGAGCGGCGGGCGCGGGGCCTCGGGGCGGGGACCCTTGAGTGGGTCGACGGCCTGGGCCCGGATGTCGTGGCCTTCCGCAACGGCTCGATCACCGTGGTCGCGAACCTCAGCGACAAGCCCATCGAGCTTCCGTCAGGCACTGTCGTCGTTTCCAGTGGCCCGCTGACCGGCAGGATGCTGCCGGTCGACCAGGCGGTGTGGCTGACCGGCGAGTAAGCCGCGAGGGTCGTCATGGTCGGAATCGATGAGGTAGCCCGCGCGGCAGGGGTGTCGACCGCGACCGTGTCCCGCGCGCTCAGCGGCAAGCACAACGTGTCGGACTCGACCCGCGAGCGCGTCCAAGAGGCAGCGCAGCGCCTGGGCTACGTCGTCTCTTCGTCGGCGTCGAGCCTGGCGTCCGGGCGCACCCGCAACATCGGCGTCGTCATCCCTCACCTCGACCGGTGGTTCTTCAGCACCCTGCTCAGCGGCATTGCCGAGGAGGTGACGCGGGCTGGGTACGACATCACGCTCTACAACGTGACGCCCGACCGCGAGCACCGCCGACAGGTGTTCGACACGTTCCTGCGCAGGCAACGCGTCGACGGGGTGATCGCTGTTGCACTGGAACTCGGCGAGCACGAGTCGCGGGCGCTGCTCTCGCTCGGGATGCCGGTGATCGCGATCGGCGGACCCAACGACCTGCTTCCCACGCTCTCCATCGACGATGTGGGGCTCGGTCGCCTCGCCACTGAGCATCTGCTCGCGATGGGGCACCTCGATATCGGTCACATCGGAGCCGACCCCGAGTTCGACATCGACTTCCACATCCCCTCCAGCCGAAGGCACGGTTTCGAGTCCGCGCTGCGGGCAGCGGGCATCGATCCGCGACCGGAGCTGTTCGAACCCGGCGACTTCACGATCGAGGGCGGCTTCCGCGCAGCGAAGCAACTCCTGGGCAGGCCCGGAGCCTCGCCGACCGCCATCTTCGCGGCATCCGATGAGATGGCTATCGGGGCGATGCTCGCCGCTCGCGACCTCGGATACCGCGTGCCCACAGACCTGTCCATCGCAGGGATCGACGGTCACGAACTCGGCCGATTCTTCGACCTGACAACCGTCGACCAGTTCCCTGCGGGGCAGGGCGCGCGTGCCGCTGCGACGATCCTCCACGAGATCGAGCAACCGGCCGGTAGCGTCTCCGACCGGGAGGAACTGCCCTACGAACTCGTCGTCCGGGGCAGCACCGCACGCATCGGCACCTGACCGCGGGGCTTCTGCAGCTTGCGCGGGCGCCCGCGCAGGCGTAATCTCGCCCGCCGTGACACTTGACGCGCCCGAATCGGGCGTACCCGAGACGCCCGTCGCGAAGCGCATCCTCCTGGGCCAGCCGCTGTCCTCCGACGCGATGGACGAGCACCTTCTGCCGAAGAAGATGGCACTGCCCATCTTCGCCTCTGACGCGCTGTCGTCCGTGGCCTACGCGCCGCAGGAACTGCTCATGATCCTGCTGACCGGCGGGCTCGCGTTCCTGGCCTTCTCGCCGTGGATCGCCGCCGCCGTCGTCGTGCTCCTGAGCGTCGTCGTGCTCAGCTACCGGCAGCTCATCAAGGCTTACCCCTCGGGCGGTGGGGACTACGAGGTGGCCCGCACCAACCTCGGCGAGGTGCCCGGTGTCGTCGTTGCAGCCGCCCTGTTGGTCGACTACGTCCTCACCGTGGCGGTGTCGGTGGCCTCGGGAGTCGACAACATCATCTCTGCCCTCCCCGGGCTCGACCCGGCGCGCGTCGAACTTGCCGTCGGCTTCGTCGTCGTGATCGTGCTCATCAACCTGCGGGGCGTGCGCGAGGCATCCCTCGTCTTCGCGATCCCCACCTATGTCTTCATCGGCTCGGTGGTTTTCATGATCGGCACTGGGCTCGTGCGCACCGCACTCGGCGACCCGCCGGTTGCGTCGTCCGCTGAGTTCGCGGTGCAGGCAGAGAGCCTGCCGCAGGCTGCCGTCATCCTGCTCGTTCTGCGCGCCTTCTCGAGTGGATGCTCGGCTCTGACCGGTGTCGAAGCGGTCTCCAACGGAGTCCCGGCGTTCCGTCGACCCAAGGTGCGTAACGCCCAGACCACCCTCACGATGATGGGCGGCGTCGCGATCCTGATGTTCGCGGGCCTCACGGCACTCGCCCTGGTCTCGGGAGTCCACTACGCCGAAGACCCCTGCACGCTCGTCGGGTTCGACTGCGAGAATCAGCCGCAGCCGAGCCTCATGGCACAGGTCGCTGCCGCAACGTTCGGCATGGGGTCGATCCCCTTCTACCTCATCCAGGCTGCTACCGCGCTGGTGCTGCTGCTGGCGGCTAACACCGCCTTCAACGGCTTCCCGCTTCTCGGCGCCGTGCTCGCCCGCGACGGGTACGCGCCGAAGGCGCTGAACACCCGCGGCGACCGACTCGTGTTCTCCAACGGGATGCTGGTGCTCGGTCTCATCGCCATCGCCGTGCTGGTCATCTACCAGGCCAACCTCACGACACTCATCCAGCTGTACATCATCGGGGTCTTCGTCTCGTTCTCGATAGGCCAGATCGGCATGGTGCGGCACTGGCGCCGCATTCTCCGGGCCACCACCCGCATCGAAGCGCGGCGAGATCCGGCATCCGGCCTCGAGCGCCGCGGCGCGATCACGGGCCTGATCATCAACACGACCGGGGCAACCTTCACCGCCGCGGTGCTGATCATCGTGACCGTGACGAAGTTCACGCACGGGGCCTGGCTCGTCTTCCTGGCGATCCCGATCCTTGCCACCCTGATGCTCGGCGTGAACCGGTACTACCGCGACGTCGAGCACGAGATCCGGATGGATGACGAGATCCACTTCGGCTCGGACGGCGATGTTGCACTCGTCATGGTCAGCCGGCTGCAGAAGCCGGTGGCGAAGGCGCTCGACTATGCGATGGCCGCGCGCCACGACAAGACCATTGCGCTCCACGTTGCGACCGATCACGAGGATGCCGACGACCTGCAGGAGGAGTGGAAGGCGCACGGAGTTCCCATCCCCCTCGTGATCATCGATTCGCCCTACCGCACGTACGCCGGCCCGATCGGCGAGTTCATCCGGCGCTACCGCGAGAAGAACGGGCCGGCTGTGATGACCGTGTATCTGCCGCAGTACATCGTCGGGCACTGGTGGGAGACGCTGCTGCACAACCGCCGCTCGCGCCGGCTCGCCCAGCAGCTCATGCTGATCCACGGCGTCACGATCACGCTCGTACCGTGGTTGCTCGACTCCTCGGAGCTGATCTACGGGCGCCGGTCGCGCCCCCTGCCCGGCCAGGAGCGGGCGGGACGCCCCTACGATCCGGTCGAGAACTTCGAGCACGCCGAGCACTCGAGCCTCGAGCGTCCGCAGGATTAGCGCGCGGCATCCGTCACCCCGGCGCCGCCTGCCCGATCCGGTGACCCCCGCGGCGCGTACGCTGGAGGGGTGACCGTTCCTGCCGTGACCCCGCTGGATCTCGCCGCCATCCGCGCCGACTTCCCCTTGCTCGCGCAGGAGGTGAATGGCCACCCGCTCGCCTACCTGGACTCTGCCGCGACGAGCCAGAAGCCGCAGCAGGTGATCGATGCCGAGGTCGAGTTTCTGACCCACACGAACGCCGCGGTCCACCGCGGTGCTCACACGCTCGCAGCCGAGTCCACTGACGCGTTCGAGGATGCCCGTGAGGCGGTCGCCGCGTTCGTGGGCGCCGGCGAGGGGGAGCTCGTCTGGACTTCCGGTGCCACCGCCGGCATCAATCTCGTCGCATACGCGATCGGGAATGCGACCCTCGGGCGGGGCGGCGAGGCAGCCCGGCGCTTTGCCCTGCGCCCCGATGACGAGATCGTCGTCACGGAGTCCGAGCACCATGCGAACCTCATCCCGTGGCAGGAACTCGCTGCCCGCACGGGTGCGCGGCTGCGCCACATCCCGGTGCTGGACGACGGACGCCTCGACATGGATGCCGCCGCCGAACTGATCGGCGACCGCACCCGGATCGTCGCGTTCCCGCACGTGTCGAATGTGCTGGGCATCATCAACCCCATCGACGACCTCATCGCTCTGGCTCGCAGCGCCGATGCGATCACGGTGATGGATGCCTGTCAGTCAGTGCCGCACCTCAGCATCGACCTCCCGGCGATCGGCGTGGACTTCGCCGTGTTCTCGGGCCACAAGATGCTCGGCCCGTACGGCATCGGCGGACTCTACGGCAAGCGGGAGCTGCTGAATGCACTGCCGCCGTTCCTCACCGGCGGGTCGATGATCACGACGGTCACGCTGGATGAGGCCCAGTACCTGCCCTCGCCGCAGCGCTTCGAGGCCGGCACGCAGCCGGTCTCGCAGGCCGTCGGACTCGCCGCCGCTGCCCGCTACCTGCAGGGCCTCGGGATGGATGCCGTGCATGCGCACGAGGTCGAGCTCGAGCGGCGCATGCGTGACGGGCTGCGCGAGATTCCCGGCATCCGTCTTCTCGGCGACACGGATGCCGCACCGCGCGTCGGACTCGCCTCCTTCGCCGTCGACGGTGTCCACGCTCACGACGTGGGACAGTTCCTCGACTCGCGGGGCGTCGCGGTGCGCGTGGGTCACCACTGCGCGCAGCCCCTGCACCGCCGGTTCGGCCTCACGGCATCGGTCCGAGCCTCGGCATCCGTCTACACGACCCCCGATGAGGTCGATCGATTCCTGGACGCGACCCGTGGCGTCCGTGCATTCTTCGGAGCATCCTGATGAGTCTTGAATCCCTGTACCAGGAGCTGATCCTCGACCACTCCAAGCGTCCGCACGGCTTCGGTCTTGCGGAGGCCGACGACCACACCGGCACGAGCTATCAGCGCAACCCGATCTGTGGCGACGAAGTGACGCTGCGGGTGCGCGTCTCGGACGACGGTCAGACGATCCGCGATGTGACATGGGAAGGCCAGGGCTGCTCGATCTCGCAGGCGTCGGCATCCATGCTCGTCGACCTCATCGACGGCGTCCCACGCGAAAAAGCAGCCGAGCTGATCGACGGCTTCCGTGAGGCGCTGCGCTCGCGCGGCACGATCGAGCTCGACGAGGACGTCTACGAGGATGCCGCTGCCCTCTCGGGCGTCTCGAAGTTCAGCGCCCGCGTGAAGTGCGCGATGCTCGCCTGGGTAGCTCTCGAAGAGGGCCTCGCCCAGATCGCCTGAGGATTTCGCATCCGCCCTCTTCGCCGAAGGGTCGCAACACGCCGTACGCTGCACCTCGGCAGCGGCGTGTTGCGACCCTTCGCGTGAGACGGATGCCGCGAGCGGCGAATCAGGCCGACAGGAGCTCGCGCTCCAGACGGGCGTAGCTGGTCTCCATACCCTCGGTCATACCGGTGGCAAGGACCATGTCGCGGGTGTCCTTGTCGGGGTACTCGATCACCAGCGTGATGAGGGTCGCGCCGTCCTCTTCGTAGAGGGACATGTCGTTGAGCGTCGACGGAAAGTCGGTGCCGGTCATGTGCTCGGTGGTCACCGCGCGCCTCGGGGCCTCGCTCACGAGTGTCTCGCCATCGAACCCGAATGCCTCACCGTCGACACCCTCGTCGGGCGTCCACTCGTAGCGGTAGCGCCCGCCGACCGTCGGATCGATCTCGCACACCGTCATGCGCCAACCGTCAGGGCCCAGCAGCCACTTCTTCATGAGCTCGGGCTCGGTGTGGGCCCGCCACACGAGCTCGCGGGGTCCATCGATCAGCCGCGTGATCCGCACGTGGGTGTCGCTGAGGATTTCGGTCTGCGTACCCTTGCCCTGCGCGTACTCCCGCAGGTCCTGCAGCACCGCATCGAGCTGGTTCATGGCCAGGGTCGAGCCTTCGACGGCGCCGAACTCGACAACCTGCTCCAGGGCTTCGAGCGAGTCGAAGTAGGTGATGTTGGTGAGTCGCGAGCCCTCGGGCGTCGCCTCGAAGAGGAACTCGACGCGCATCGTGGGCATGCCTTCGAGCACGTCGCCGTCACCGTTGAGAAACGAGTCGAGCACCTCGAATCGATGGGGCTCGTCGATGGCCGTGAACTCCCACCCGCCGCGCGACACCTCGCCCTGCGGGCTGGTCATCTGATACTGCGCGCGCCCCCCAGGGGTGAGATCGAACGACGTGAAGGTCGCCGGCCACCCCGGAGGGCCCCAGAAGCGGTCGAGCTGGGTCGGGTCCGTGAACGCCCGCCAGAGGCGCTCGACAGGCGCGGCGAAGTCGCCGATAAGCGTCATCGTCAGTGCTTCGGGGTCGGTGGTGACAGCGGTGACAGGCATGGTCAGATCCTTTGCGTGGGGGTGGAGGTCGGTGGATCGGAAGGCTCGGCGAGCAGATCATCGAGTCGGTCGATGCGCGCGCGCCACAGGTCTTCGTAGCGGGCGAGGAGGGCGCGGGCCCGGGCGATCATGGTCGGATCGGCGCGAACGAGACGCTCGCGCCCCTCCGCGCGCTTGATGATGAGGCCAGCCTCTTCGAGGACGGCGACGTGCTTCTGGACTGCTGCGAACGACATGTCATAGTCCCGCGCGAGCGCCGAGACCGAGTGCTCGGACTCGATGGTCCGACGCAGGATGTCGCGTCGCGTCGCCGCCGCGAGCGCGTGGAACAGGCGGTCGATGTCGTCATCCGTGAGGTCCTTTTGTACAACCATTTGGTTGTACGTTAGAACACGCGAACGCCGCCGTCAAGCCCCGGGCGGTTGTCGGGTGACACGAGATCTGGCAGCGGGACATGATTCGTGGCAGCAAGTGACACCGGGCTGGCACCGGGGACACGCCGGTGGCAGCGACGCGGTCGAGGTGTAACGGCGCGTTGTTACGCTCGCGGTAGACAAGCTCATCCCACCGGGGTCGCGACAGGGCTGAGGGTATCCGCCAGGAACCCGCGGCTGAGAAGCGCGAGGATCTGCACCCGGAAAGCATCGGTCAAAGCTCACCAGCGGGGAACCGGAAGACAACTCCTACTTGAGGATCCTTCCGCATGCCTGTTACCAACGTCCTTCCGTGCGTGCCCGCGCCCAGCGAGTCCACGCACCTACGTACCGTTGCACGAATCAGCGCCGTCCTCGCTCCCGAGGGGGTGACCGCGGAATGGCGAGCCTGAAGAGCAGGCAGCCGGTGACAGCCGGCGCACGCGTCACGACGCGCTGCTACTCGCCGAACATCGAGTTGCACTGGTCGCCGTCCGCAACCGGGTCCGAGGAGTGGGGTGTGGTCTCGCCGGCGCTCGGTGCTCGTGACTGGCGCGGCATCGACCCGCTTCCAGCGCGCCTTTCGAAGGGGGTCAAGGGCGCTTCGATCCCCGCCCTCTATCACTGGCAGCGCACGATCGCCCCGAAGTGGGTGTGGTGCGAGTCGCAGGCCGAGGTCATGTGGCTCGACTTCGAGGGCGTGTTCACCAAGCTGTGGCCGCAGCCGTTCGTGATCTGCTTCCCGCCTGAGGTGAGCGGCGCCGTCAGCCACACTCCCGATTTCCTGGGAGCGACAGAGGACGGGCGTCTGGCGCTGTTCGATGTTCGTCCCGCAGACCGGATCGACGAGCGCACGAGACGCCAGTTCTCGCTGACAGCCGAGGTAAGCGAAACGCTCGGCTGGCCGTACGAGGTGCTGTCGGGCCGGGAAACGACGGCGACCATAAACCTCGAGTGGCTGAAGGCCTCCCGCCATATGCGCTGCGCACCGCCGGCCGATGCGCTCGAGCGCATCCTCATCGCCGCTCGCGACGGGGCGACGCGTGCCGAGTTGCTGGCTATCGCCGCCCCTCAGCGCCCGGAGCGCGCCAACCAGTGGGTCGATCACCTCGCTTGGCATCGAATGATCGTGTTCGACCTCCACGCACGGCTCGAGAACAACACCATCTTCACCGCCGCCAGCACGAAGGAGCACTGATGACCACCAACCTGTTCGCGCTCGGTGAAATCGTCGAGCTGAACGACCGCCGCTGGGTGTTCGTCGGGATGGACGGCACCCGAGCGGTGATCCTCCAGGCCGCCGGAGAACCGCACACCGACGACAACCGCATGATCCTGTCACTGCCCGCCTTCTACGAGGCCGCCGGCGCTTCGGTCCGGCGTGCGGAGTTCGCCGTTCGACCTGTCAACGGGGACTGGCCCGGCGATGTGACCGAGATGGGGAAGCATCTCCAGGAGACCATCGACGGGACGCCGAAGAGCATCAAGGCGTCCGCCGCAGGTGCACCGTGGCTCGAGTACGACCCGACGACGACGAAGGCTCGTGACCGCGTCGCCGCAAAGGCTGTCGAGCTCGCCGGGACCGCGCTGGCGACTTCGGAGCGATCATTGTGGCGACTCCGTGCAGCGTACGTCGAAGGCGGGCTGGCCGCTCTGGCCGGGAGGATGCATCCGACGACCGTTCAGACCCTGGCTACCGCTCACGTCAACCCTGACGTCCTCGCGATCATCGACGAGGTCCTACGCGAACAGACCAACGCGCCGACCGCGAACCAGAAGAAGGCCATCACCCAGATCCGGCGTCGCTCATCGCGAGCGGGGATCGAGATCGACGTTACCGACCGGACGCTGCGCCGATGGATCGCCGAGCGCGTGGCCGGTCGCCACACCTTCGGGAAAGCGACCACGCGACGCACCGCCGCGAACAGTCCGGAGCGGGAGTTCAGGACAGCGCTGATCCTGCGCCCCGGGCAGCAGGTCGAGATCGACTCGACACCGTTCGACCTGCTCTGCCGCGGAACGGACGGAGAGCCGTTCCGGCCGACGCTGACGCTGATGTGGGACACCGCGACGGCGATACCTCTCGCTTGGGCGTTCCACCCGGTGGCGAACAAGGGATTCGATCATGCGGTGCTGCTGGCGACTGCGATCGTAGGCCGCAAGGCCGTACCGGGACAGGAGGCGACCCTGCTGGCCGCATCCGCCGTGCTCCCCCACGAGGTGATGCGGGAGATCAACACCTGGCTGGATGACGACAGCCTCGCCCTGCCGTACATCTGGCCAGAGGAGATTACTGCCGACGGCGGGATGGACTTCCGTTCCACGGTGTTCGCCGACGCCTGCCTGGCATACGGCATCAGCCTGAACCTCGCAGCCCCCGGCAGCCCCACCGACAAACCCCACGTCGAACGCGCCTTCCGTACCATCCGAGAAGGCTTCACGCAGTACCTCGCCGGATACACCGGCGGGGACGTGTCGAACCGCGGCACGCTCGACGACCCGATATGGACGCTGGAGGCACTCGATCTGCTGTTCGCGATGTGGGTGTCGACCGTCTACCTCAACACCCCGTCGGACGCGCTCCGCGACCCCAGCAGGCCCGACCTCACGTGGACCCCGAACCAGTGGTACGCGGCCATGTTCCGCGTCTCTGCCGGACTCCCGATTCCGTTCAGCGCCGAGGACTGCATCGCGCTGATGCCGGTCGAGAAACGAACTATCCAGGCCGACGGGATCCACATTGACAACCGCGTGTACGACTCGCGGGGCCTCAACGGGCTCCGCAAACTCCGCTCCAACTCCGCCGACGGCAAATGGGAGGTCAGGCAGCATCCGTACAACCCCGCCGCGGTATGGCTGCGCCACCCCGAGAGCGGCGAGTGGATCGAGTGCGTGGACAAGTCGCTGAGCTGGGTCAACGCGCCGTTCCTCACGGACGCCACCGCTCACCGCCCCGATGCCCCAACTCGCAGCGGGTCCCCGGATGCCGCGCAGGACGCGTTCATCGACCACATCGAGCTGTACGAGAAGAACGCCCGACGCGAGGCCGCTCGCGCGCACCGGGCCAAGACCATCCCCCAGCCCACCGTCGCGATCCCCTCTGGCCCACAAGTCGTCGTTCCCGACGATGCATCCGGGCTGGACGCCGACTCCCCGGTCTTCGACCTGGGACTCATCGACCCCGAGGAGATCTGAATGCACATCCCATTTGCCACCGCGAAGAACACCCTGCCCGGACTGCGGCAGATCTTCGACACCGCTCCTGCGCGCCCCGACGCACTCTCGTTCAGCGAGTACGCCGCGATGGACGACGAGACCCGAGAGGCCTTCGACGAGGCGCGCCTGTTCTGGCTGACCAGCGGCATGCGCGTCAACACCTTCACGCAACGGCAGGCCGACAGCGACCTGGCCCGAATCATGCGAGAGAACCGGCTTGCATACTCCGGCCGTGGTGGGCTGATCCTGTCCGGCCCGCCCCTGCACGGAAAGACCGAGGTCGCGCTCAACCTCGCGCGACGGGTCGAGAAGCGCCGTGCAAACGCTGTTCCGGAGTACCGCTCCCTGGGCGAAGTCCCGGTCGTGCTGGTAGACGCACCGTCGAACGGTTCCGGCAAAGCGCTGATGTCGGCGATCTGCCGCTTCTTCCATCCCGACATCCCTGTGCCATCGGGCTGGGCCACACCCCGGATCTTCGACGCGGCGATCGATCAACTGCGACACGCCCGAACCCAGGTGCTGATCATCGACGAGGCGCACCTGCTCGCCTCCCGCAGCAGCGGAGATCACGGCGACCCAACCGACATGATCAAGGAGATCCAGAACCAGTCCCCCGTCACCGTGGTCCTCGTCGGCGTCAACCTGCTGGACGCCGCCGTTTTCGGCACTCCGCGCGGCAGGCAAGTCATCGACCGGTGTGACCGAATCGAGTTGGCGGCGGCGACCGCCTCGACCGCTAACGCGGGGGCGGAGTGGAAGGCGCTGGTCGCCGCCTTCGACCGTGCACTGCCGCTGTGTGATCACGTCCCTGGAGTTCTGACCGCGAACAGCACCAACCTCCTGCAGGCCTCAGAAGGCTGCCTAGGGAACTTGGCGAAGCTCGTGCGTCGGCTCGTCGCCGCCATCGTCGACGAGTCCGACCGCACCGACGAACACATCACCCCCGAACGCCTCGCGGACGCACTGAAGCAAGCCGCGCAGTCGACAGGACTCGACACTCCGGTGCCGGTACACGCCATCCGCAAGGCGATCAAGGAGGCTTCCTAATGCGTTTGTCAAGCGGCGTGTGGGGTGGCTTGGCTCCGGTAGGGGTCGCGGTTGCGGAGGACGGCGTGGAGCACGTTGACGCGTCGGCGGGCGAGGGCGAGGACGGCTTGGTGATGGG
>Ga0209066_10001243_pt1 | contig 34482 bp, 27 predicted proteins | sample All_14_2_FD_187198 | JGI IMG/M metagenome (GOLD analysis project Ga0209066, IMG submission 187198) | Freshwater microbial communities in response to fracking from Pennsylvania, USA - Allegheny Zone_MetaG_DW_15 (SPAdes) (version 2) ... | reverse complement strand
CCCAAGCACAACCGCCTGCTCATCGGCTGCAAGGGCAAGGGCTTTGACCGAGAAGGCACCCCGCTCAACAAGGCCATTTACGCCTTCGACTTAGCGACTAAAACCGTGGAGGACACGCCAGCTTTCCTGCTCACGCTGCCAAATTTGGATGAGTTCATTGCTGGTAGTGGGGAATTTGATGCTGGCGAAAAACTGGAGCGCATCATCACCGCAGAGCGCACGGAAATCCGGTTCAGTCCGTCGGGGATAGCTGTACACCCAAAGACGGGTGATGTTTACGTCACCTCCGCCCGTGGCAATTCGCTGCTGGTTTTGGACGAAAAAGGGAAAATCCTGCACATCGAGCACCTGAAAAAAAGCCTGCACACGCAGCCCGAAGGCATCTGCTTCGACTCAGATGGTACGCTTTATATCGCCAACGAAGGGGTGGATGGGAAGCCAGGGATGGTGTATGGTTTTTATCCGAAATAGAAAATGGCGGCTTGTTACTTTAACAAGCCGCCATTTTTACTCCTCCTAAATCAAAACTGTACCCGCCACAGCACATCGGGGAAGAACCCAATCTGGTTCACCTGCTGTACCTCGCCCTTTTCCCGGTTGAAGCGGTAGGTGAACACATTCTCATGGTTCGTCACATTCTGAAAATCGAGGAAAAACTGCTGTGACAGCTTGCGTTTTTTGCTGTTCAGGCGGTAGCCGAACTTCACGTCCCAACGCAGGTACGGGTCAATCCGCTCGCTGTATGCCTTATCTTCTTGGAACACTTGTTTGCCTTCGGCAATGCTCGCCGCCAAGTCAATCGGCGTGTAAAAACGTCCACCCGCTGCCGTGAATTTTGTATCAAAAGTCAGGGCGTTACGCTTATCCTTGCCGATTTTCACCTCCTTTCCCGCCAGGAAATTCATCGTGTATTTGTTATTGAAAGCCGTGTTGCGTTCCACTCCATCGCTGCCTTTGTACTTGCTGTCGAACACAGAACCCGTCACCAGCACATAGTAGCCTTTGCTGAAAAATTTCTCCACGGTCAGCTCGGCACCGTAGTTTTTGCCAGAGCCTTTGTTCACCAAAAAATGCTCCTCTGGGAAGCCAAAGTCTGCGCCAACGTTCAGCATGGAAAAACTGCCGGGTACGCTCTCCACGGGCACGTTGCCGAGGGCTTGGTAATAAGTTTCGGCCTTGATGCGCCAGTCGCCACCCACTTTGAGGTCGTAGCCCAGCACAAACTGGTGGCTGCGTGTGAATTCCATGTCTTCGTTCGTGCGCACTTGGCTGCCGTCCGGTTCCGTGATTTGCAGGAAGTACATCGGCAGCGGCTGCATCTGGCTGTGCAGGCCGTAGCCGAGGTTCAGTGTCTGGTTTTCAGTCAAATGGTAGTTCACGGCGAGGCGTGGCTCCAAGGCCCAAGTGTCGTTGAAGGTCAAATATTGGCCGTGAAGGCCACCATTCAGCGTCAGTTTTTGAGTGAGGCGGTACTGCGTTTGGGTGTAGGCTTGCAGCAGGCCGAGGTTGCCGTCAAAGTCACGTAGCGTCACCCAATCGGGGCGGGCCTCCCGGTCACGCAAGTAGTTTTTCAGGTGAAAAAGCTCGCCGATGACGCCTGTTCGCAGCGTGAGGCGGGCGTTGTATTTTTTGTTGAGCAAACTCGAAACCGTGTAGCGGTTCACGGCGTCGTCCACCTCCAATTGGCGGCGGATAGTGCCGTCCTCCAGCACCCGTTCCTCGTCGTAGGTATTGGAAGAGTTGGAAGCCGCCACGGTTGTGCGCAGGTAAGTGGATTCGTTGAGCAAAATGCGGTGCGTGAGGCCCAGCACACCAAACTGCGAGTTCACGAAGCTATTCTGATCGGTTTCACCGTAAAAATCCTCCTCGCTCAACTTGCTACCGATGAACTCGATTTTGCTCAGGCCGCCGATGCCGAACAGGCTGAAATTGCCCAGTTTGGTTTTTGGCAAATCCACCTTGAACGACAAATCCTTGTACTTCGGCGTGGCCGTCGTGCCGATGTTTAGGCCGGCCTCCGTCGCCAGTTCCGCAAACGAATGGCGGTAGGCCACGAGGTAGGAGCTGCCTTTTTCCCGGCTGATGGGGCCTTCGGCCATCGCCTCCAAGCCGCTGAACGCCGCCAACTGGGCCGTGTACTCGTGGTTTTCCTTGTTTCCGCTCCGCAATTGGATGTCGAAAACGCCCGAAAGAGCATTGCCATATTCGGCAGGGAAGGCGGAGGTGAGGAAGTCGCTGTTTTTCAACAAGTTCGTGTTCAGGGCGCTCACGGGGCCGCCCGTCGTGCCGAGGGTGGAGTAGTGATTGGGGTTCGGGATGGCCACGCCGTCCAAGCGCCAGAGCAGGCCCGTCGGCGAGTTGCCCCGCACCACGATGTCGTTTCGGCTGTCATCGCTGATGTTCACGCCTGCAAAATTGGCGGCCATGCGGGCAGCATCGTTGCGTGCGCCAGAGTAGCGGGTAACCTCCTCCAGCGAAAACTGCCGGGCGCTGATAGTAGCCAGCTCGTTGCCAGCCTTGTCCTTGTCCGCTTGTGCCGTGACCACGATTTCGTTCAGTTGCGTGTACGATTCGGCCATTTTTACCTCTAAAAAAACCTCCTTGCCCGCCGTCACGACGACGTTCGGGATGGTGACGCCCTCGTAGCCCAAGTAGCTGAACCGCAGGGTCTGGCGGCCCACAGGCACGTTTTCAAGGGCAAAACTGCCGTCCGGCTCCGTGATTGTGCCAGTCGTTTCGGCAGCATCCAGCAATTCAATGGTGACGCCGATGAGTGGCACATCAGATTGTTGGTCGAGGACGGTTCCCCGGATGGTTTGGGTGGGGTTTTGGGCGAAGCCCAGTGTTGCCAAAAGCAACATGACAAATGTGATGGTAAACAGTCGGGTGATTTTCATGACGCATTTTTTGATGAAAAATTAGGATGCAAAAATGGCCATCAGATGGAAGGCGAGCGAACGGTTTCCGATGAATTGTAGGATGAGCGGGGTGAATTGTGGGTTACTGGTAGGTGACGGTAAGGGCGGCAGGAAAGGGATTGTCCTCAATGCAGGCAATGTCCACTTTCTTGGTCAGCCAGCCAAGGCATCTTTTTAAGTCTCTACGGTTGTCCACTTCATGCCTATCCCATTTTCTATTGGCTTTGAATTTCTGCGGTGGCATGTCCTGTTCTACCCAGAGAACGAAGTGAATGGCATTTTTTTCGTTCGAAAGAAATTCGGTGTAGCGCTGCCAATCGAGCTTCAAATGGGTGGAGTTTCTGGCGCTGCCCATCACAACTGCAACGGAATCCCGCATTTTCTGGGCAGCTTCTAGCCAAATGGGGTCGTCGCCGTTTTCAAGGCGGGGCTTGTTTTCGATTCTGTAGCCACGAAAGTTTTTAACCTCCATAAAAACCAGGGTTTCATTATTCAAAATGCCTGTGAAATCAACACCTTTCGTACCTCGAAGGGCGTCTTTTGCATTCTGAAAATCCTTGGTTTTATCAAATTCGAGCAGGTTTGACCAAGCGGTTTCGCTGAACTCGAACAAAAGGCCACTTTCAAAAAAGGGATTCATGCTTGCGGATTGAGCGATTTGCGGAAAAGGACATCCTCACGATTGTTGTGCTGCGAAAGCCCCTCATGAATCGGGTCATGGTGCAGGTCGGACATAGTAGCGCCTTCTTCTACCGCTGTGCCGTTTTCGCCCTTATACAGGGAGAAGAACTTCATATCTGGCACATTTCCTTCCACGTCTTGGTATTCTTTGGACAGAGAAAGGTCGTAGGGCAGCAGGTAGTCATGCGTGGCGACGAAGATTTGGCAACCAGCTTTCGCCAGTGTTTGGAGGAATTTTGACACGACGAGGATATACTTCGGGTTCAAATTCGCCTCCGGCTCGTCCCAGAAAAGGATGGTATCCTTGGTCAGCGAGCCGTTCATAATGAGGTATATGAGTTGGGCGAGTTTGTTGATGCCTGTGGCGACGGTCTGCACGGGGTATGCCCTGCCCTCTGCCAAGAATTCGACAAAAAAATCATCTCCCCTTCTTATGACCCTTGCATTAATTGCTGTTTCCAGATCGGTCATTAATGGCTTCTGTTCTGCTAAAACGTTACCTTTCAACGGTAATGGATCAATTGCTTTTGCCAAATAATAGAATGTTTCATCAATGTAACTTTCTCTTTTTTCGTAAGAAGAAATGAAGCCCTTAAACCATGATAATAACTCTAAAGTTGGAATGAAGAGCCTTTTGTTATTCATGTAAATAGCCGACGACTCTGCTATTAATGCTCCTTTAATTGGCCTTTCCAAAATCTCACAAGAAACTTGTTTGTTTTTATATGTTAAAACAATGCCAGATTTAAAATTCTCTTTTTTAACTAATTCTGAATCTGAAAATACTTTAAATACTCTTTCCAAAATAGTTGATTCTGTATCCGCTCCTGAAGACATCCCATACAACACCTTCAACAAATGCGTCTTCCCTGTCCCGTTCTCCCCGATGAAGACGTTGATGCCGGGCGAAAAATCCAAGGCCACCTTGCCGAAGCAGGTGAAGTTTTCCAGTTCAAGGCGCTTTATTTTATTCGCAAATTCTTCGGCCATGCGGTACGTTTTAGTTGGCAAAAATAACAAACAAAGCCAAGCAATGCCTGTTTTCTGGGTGGCCAGACGGTACGGCTCCCCAATTTTGCCTTTCTACTCCCTAACTTTGTTCTCGAAAATCAAAAAAGCGACATGATTCAAAGCGACATTTTAGTCTTGGGTTCCGGTATCGCCGGGCTGACTTTCGCCCTCAAAATGGCCCACCAACGCCCCGACCTCAAAATCACCGTGCTCACCAAAACCAACGAAACCGAGAGCAACACCCGCTACGCCCAAGGTGGCGTTGCCGCCGTCTGGAACTTCGAGACAGACAGCTACCAGAAGCACATCGAGGACACGCTCATCGCTGGCGACGGCCTCTGCGACCCGGCCATCGTGGAAATCGTAGTGAAGGAAGGCCCCGAACGGGTGCAGGAAATCATTGACTGGGGCGCTCGTTTCGACAAGAAAAAAGACGAAAACTACGACCTCGCCAAGGAAGGTGGCCACAGCGAAAACCGCATTCTGCACTACAAAGACCTGACGGGCTGGGAAATGCAGCGCACACTCAGCGCACAGGCCGACCTCACGCCGAATATCACGGTGTTGGAGCATTATTTCGCCATTGACATCATCACGCAGCACCACCTCGGCCACACGGTGACGAGGGTGACGCCCAATATCGAATGTTACGGCGCTTATGCTTTGAATAAAAAAACAGGCGAAATCGAGACGCTCCTGGCCAAAGTGACCGTGCTGGCCACGGGCGGCGCTGGGCAGGTTTACCGCAACACCACCAACCCTGTCATCGCCACGGGCGACGGCATGGCGATGGTCTATCGGGCGAAGGGCCGCATCCAGAACATGGAATTCGTGCAGTTCCACCCCACGGCGCTCTACAACCCAGCAGGCGACAACCCCGCCTTCCTCGTGTCAGAAGCGGTGCGGGGCTTCGGCGGCATCCTCAAGACGCCGCAGGGCGAGGAGTTTATGAAAAAATACGACGAGCGGGGCAGCCTCGCACCCCGTGACATCGTGGCGAGGGCCATTGACCGGGAGATGAAAATCCAAGGCGCCGAGTACATGTGCCTCGACTGCCGCCACCTCGACAAGGAGGGCTTCGTGGCGCATTTCCCGACCATCTATGAAAAATGCCTGAGCATCGGCATTGACCCGATGAAGGACATGATTCCCGTCACGCCCGCCTGCCACTACATGTGCGGCGGCATCCACACCGACGAGATGGGCCGCACCAGCATCCAGCGCCTCTACGCCGCTGGCGAATGTACCTGCACTGGCCTGCATGGTGCCAATCGCCTCGCCTCCAACTCCTTGCTCGAAGCGATGGTTTTTGCCCACCGCATCTACCTCGATGTGCGGGCAAACTTTGACAGCATCGCATTGCCAACTGCCACCATTCCCGACTGGAACGCACAAGGCACGATGGACCCGCAGGAGCTGATTCTCATCACCCAAAGCCTCAAGGAACTGAAGGACGTGATGAGCTACTACGTGGGCATCGTGCGTTCCAATGTTCGCCTCCAACGGGCCACCGACCGCCTCTACCTGCTGTACAAAGAGACGGAGGAACTGTACAACAAAACCACTATTTCCCCGCAGCTTTGTGAGCTTCGCAACTTGTTGACCATCGCCTACCTCATCACCCGATCGGCGACCATGCGGCGGGAAAGCAGGGGGCTGCACTACACGACGGACTATCCCGAAGAGCTTGGTTTTATTGATTTAATGCTGCTTTAGGTTGGTGAGAGGGTGAGCGAGGGGCTGGAGATTTATTTTGAAACCATTTTTACCATTCAAATGAAGAAGATACAACTGCTCGTATTGCTTGTTTTTTGTGGAGTAAATTGGGCGCTGGCGCAAACGACTGAGCTGCCTTCCCTCGAAGATTTTTTGCAAAAAAACAAACTCGCCACACAGGCATCGCCCGAAGGGCTGCATTGTTCCATCTCGAAAAAAGGCACTGGCAAAATGCCCGTCAAAGGCGAATACGCACTTGTAAAATACCGGGCTATGCTGCTCGACAGCACCGTCTTCGACCAATCGCCGGAGGGCGACCCGCTGGTTTTCCAAGTCGGCAACCACGAGGTCATCAAGGGCCTCGACCACGGTGTCCAGTTGCTGAAAAAGGGCAGCGAGGCCACGTTTTTCCTGCCGCCGTCGCTGGGCTACCAGCAGTATGGCGAGGGGGCTGTGCCACCCAATGCCGCCTTGATTTACGAAGTGGAGCTGCTCGACGTGATGAATTTTGAGCAGTATGACCAGTACATGCGGGACTTGGAAGCACGGGAGCGGGCCATGTACGAGGCCAACAAGAAGCTGCAATTTCAGCGGGATTTAAAAGCGATTGAAGAATATGCTAATGCGAAGGGCTTGGCCGTCCGGCGGACGAACACGGGCCTCAGTTACGGCCTCACCACAACAGGCAAGGGAACCCCGCCCAAGCCCGGCGACAAAGTGAAGGTCGCCTACGAGGGCGTTTTATTGGACGGGACGCCCTTTGACCAATCCGAAAATTTTGAATTCACACTTGGCGCAGCCAAGGTCATCGAAGGTTGGGAAGAAGGACTGCAATACTTTACGCCCGGTGCCGAAGGCTGGCTGCTCGTTCCGTCGAAATTGGCTTACGGCCCCGTCTCCGTCGGGAAAGTGCCGCCCAACAGCGTCCTCATCTTCAAAATAAAAATGCTCAAGAATTAGCGAGTGAGCGCCCTATCACCCGCTAAATTCACTGCCTAGAAGAAAACGAATAGGCCCCGATAATCTGGTCGTACCTACCACCGAAGGGTTTGTAATAGATGAAGATGGTGTAGTAGTTGTCGGTCTCGTGCCAGTTGCCCTCCGTTTCCTCGAAGTCGGGCGTTTTGCTGCCATGCGGCAATGCGGCATAGACGTACTCGTAGTAGCCCTGCTTGAGGTTCAGTTTGGCAACGTAGCAATGAGTGGCGGGGTTGTAGGTCATTTTGAACTCCGGTTTCAGTTCCCAATCGGTCAGACCGCCGAAAACGTAGATGTCCTCGTCCTCCATTTCGCCGGGGCTGTAGAGCTGCACCAGCACTTCGAGGTACTCGCTTTGCAGGCTGTTGAGGTCGGCAGCGAGGTTCTGCTCACCGTAGATGGACAATTCACGGGCGTCGGCGTCGGCCCTGCGTTCGTTCAACAAGTCCTGCCGCTCCTGCTGGATGGCAACCTGCTGCTCAGTAGAGGCAGCTTGGGCTATGCGGGTTTGGAAAGCCCGTTCCTCCTCCGGCGACAGTTGCGTGATGAAATCGCCCGCCGAGAAGCGGGTGGCCGGGCTGGTATTGATGCGGCCCCGCTCGTCTGTGTTTTCGATGATGAAATTGCCGTTGATGTCCCGCCACTCGAAGTAGGGGATATTGCCCCGTTTTTTATCCTTTTCGAGGACGGAGACGTATTTACCGTCGGCGTCCTTTCCCAAGGAAATGATGCGGGGATCGAAGTTGCGGATGCCCCGAAGGTCTATGTAGCGGAACTCTTTTCCCGCAGGGAAAATGATTTTGTTTTGATAGTCGAAAATCTCCTGCCCCAGTCGGCTGAACAGTGGTTTCAGGCCCGTGATGGAATTGTCCCAGCGGCCATTTTGCAGCACGGTGGCACTCAGTTCCTGCTGTGGGTTTCTCATCTCTAGGCTCTGGTGGTTCACCGTGAAGTCAATCTCTTGGTAGGTCGTGATTTTGTCCACTTGCGCTGGCCGCACCGCCCTGCCAGCCACTTGCACCTTGTTGTCAATGACCATGAACCGCCGGGTGACGATGAGCCGTTTTTCATCTTCATCTTCGTAAACCTTCAGCAGGTAATTCCCGCTGATTTTCATCCGCATGTCCTCGTTCGGCAGGGTCAGCCAATAATGCGTGTAGTCGGTTTCCACTTTGAATGAATAAGCGTAGTCGTTGATGCGCCCTTCGGAATAGCCGTCCAGAAAATCAAACTCCGAGATATTCGTGGAGGGCTGCCAGTTGGCGTCGCAATGGACGATGGAATACACATAGTCCTTTGCCCCGCCATCCATGTCGTCGAAGGCCAGGAAGAGGGTAGCTGCCCCGTTCAGGTCAATGGCGGGCATGGTGGTTTCCTTCCCCGTCACGTGGAATTTCAGGGATTTGATATTGTCGTAATAGATATAATCGTAATAAACCAAGTCCTCGTCCTGTGCCTGCATGAGCGCAGGAAGCAGCAAGAACAATAGCCGCAGTATTTTTTTCATCCTAAAAAAAATTGAATCAGTGAAATGCGAGAGTACAAACTTGGCCATAATTCTACAACCAATCGGCAAGATTAACGAACCTTTGCAGCGCTTTAACGAAAAGCGGCATTAGAGCTTGTCTGAGCACCAAAGAAATGGCAAAACCCGACAACGACATACTCGACCAAGAACAGCCAGCGCCCAAGCAGATGAGCCTTGCAGGAAAGGCGGGCATTTTTACCATCAGCAAAGCCATTACCATCATCACGCAACTGGTGGTGGTGGTCGTGATTTCGCACCTGCTTACTGTGCAGGACAATAACGTCATCTCTTACCTTGTACTGGGCCTGTATGCCTCCGCATTGGCATTTGGCCAGCTTGGTTTGCCGGACAGCGTGTTTTTTTTCTTCGAAAAAATGCCTGCCAGCAAGCACAAAGCCTTCCTGCTGCTTTTGGCCAAAATGCTGCTGGGGCTTGCCTTCGTAGCAGCGCTGATAATGCTGGCCGTAAGTTGGGTCGGGGCCACGAGGGAGGGCTTCGGCGAAATCCGCAGCCTTGTCTGGGTGATGATGGCCATGCTGCTGTTCGAGCTGCCCACCACCCCCTTGCCAAACGCCCTCATCGCCCTCGACCGCACCAAGGCAGCAGCGTGGTTCAATATCTTCACAGGGTTTGGGCAGTTCGCCGCCATGACCCTACCGTTGCTGCTGCCCGACCCCGTGGCGGCGATTCCGTTTGGTCTATTGGGATATGGGTTTCTCCGGCTATTGGCAAGTGCCCTTATATTTCAAAGCTTATTTAAAAATACCCCCTCCGAAAAATTGCCGAAAGGCATCGCCAAGGAAGTGCTACGCTACTCCGTGCCGCTAAGCCTCGCTCAGATTTTCTGGACACTGAACAAGGCTGTGGACAAACAGGTGATACAGTGGATGATGCCTAGTATTTATGCCATTTATGACCGGGGTGCCATCGAATTGCCCATCATCCCCACCATCGCATACACGGTGTCGGCGGTGATGATGACCCAGCTCGTGGGCCACCACCTGCGGGGCGAGCGGGAGGCGTTGCTTGGGCTTTGGTACAAAAGCGTTGAAAAAGTATCGGTCATCGTGCTGCCATTGGTCATGATATTTTTGGTGGCAGCCGAGGAATTCATCGCCCTGTTGCTGCCCGAATCCTATGCCGATGCCGTTATCCCCTTTCGCATTTACACCTTTATCCTCCTGCAAAGGGTCGCCTCCTACAGCAATATGCAGAAGGCACTCGGCGCCACCGCCCCCATCACCCATGCCGCCATTTATATGTTCTTGATAAATGCCGTGCTATGTGTGCCACTGGTGAAATTGTTCGGTATCGCTGGGCCGCCGTTGGCAATGCTAGCGGCCAATGTCTTTTCGTGGTGGTATGCGCTACGCAACATCCAGCAACTGTTGAAAATCCGCTTCCGGGAGGTGTTTCCCTTTGGTTTTTACCTAAAAGCACTTGGCGTGGCTGCGCTCGCCGCCGTCCCGGTTTTTGGGTTAAAAATGGCGGTGGACCTGCCCCGCTACGCTGGTTTTTTCATCTTGGTGGCCTGCTACCTGCCCATTTATCTCATGCTGGCGAGGGCGACGGGCATCATCGAGGAGGCGGATTGGCGGCGGCTGATGAAAAAATTGAACTTCCTTCACAAAAATTAGCACCACCTACCGTCGTTACCCAAAACCCTAACCAAAGCCTCGGCTTCCCGTGCCGTTGGCAAAAAAGCGGCATAAACACGAGCCTAGCCTTGGGGCGAAACGCCGAACAAATGAACTATTGCGGGCCGTCCGGTATTTTTACCACCGGGCGGCCCGCATTTTTTACGCCAAATTTGCAGCGGATTGCATCTTTCGAAACGGGTTTCCAGCTTTTCGCAACAAGCACTGAAATTGGGCTGCGAAACGCCGTTTTTCTAATTTTGCCCAAAACACAGTTGTAATGAAGTACCTGAAGCTAATTTTTGCCTTAACCATACTCTCAGCCACCATCTGGCTGACGTCCTGCGCCAAGAGCGCACCAGACGACCACGCCGCCGTACCTGCCCCCATTTCGAAGAACGAAAAGTCCCAAGCGCACGGGCGGGTGAACCAGATTCTTGTCGTGGCCGACTCTTCGCTGTGGATGAGTCCCGTCGGCGATACGTTTTTCTATTATTTCAGCGCCCCGTACATCCTGCTGCCGCAGCCGGAGCCGATTTTCGACCTCACCCACATGACGCCGGAACAACTGGCCGCACAGCCCCTGAAAAAGGAGTTCCGCAGCATCATCTTCCTTGCCGACCTCCACGAAGAGAATTCCGCCACCACCCGGCTGGTCGGCAATGACCTTGGCGCTGAAAAACTGCAGCAAATACAGCAGGGCAAAGGCTACAACGTGACCGTCGGGCAGGACAAATGGGCGCTCAAGCAGTTGCTTTTCTACGTGAACGGCGGCAGTGAGGAAAAATTGGTCAACTGCATCGCCCAGAACTTCCCCGCCATTGCCCGCAAAATCAACGAGCGGGACGCCGAAACCGTGAAGGCCACGGCCTACCAGGGCGGCGAGGACAGCCAACTGGAGGGAGAAGTTTTAACGAAGTATAACCTGAAAATGAGAATCCCGAAGGGATTCAAAAAAGCCAAGTTCGACAGCCAAACCAATACGCTTTGGCTGCGCAGCGACGAGCGGGAAATCATCGCCAACATCATCATACACAAACTGCCCTACAAGGACAAATCGCAGCTCACCAAGGCGGGCATCAAGAAAATCAGGGACGGAATAACGGGCATTGTGACCACGAACCAGCCCAATAGCTATATGCGAATCAACGACGAAGACCTGCCGCTGTTTGCCGAGAACATCACCCTCAACAAGGTCTATACCCTACAGGCAAAGGGCGTTTGGGACATGGTGAACGACTTCAAGGGCGGCCCCTTCGTCAGCAACCTCATGCTCAACACCAAGACCAATGAACTGGTGCTGGTGGACGGTTTCGTCTTCGCCCCCGGCAAGGACAAACGCAACTACATGCAGGAACTGGAACTGGTGCTGGGCACGGCGAGTTTTTGAGTGAGGGTTGATAAAAAGTTGATAACCGTTGTCGTAATGCGAGCTATCAACCATTATAAACCTTTTATCAACCCTTATCAACCCTGTCCATCCCCAACCCTCAAAACTGCCCCGTCGAAAGCATCACCAGCGTACAAGCCTCCAGCGCCTCGATGCCCACCTCCGTGGCCCGCTCCTCGAAGTCGAAATTCTCCGTACCGGGATTGAAGATGATGCGCTTGGGCTTCATTTCCAGCACATAATCATAGTAAGCCTCTTGGTGGGAAATATTCACGTACATCGTCACCGTGTCAATCCCCTCGAACGGCGGCTGCCCCGTCTGGATTTTCACGCCGTTCACTTCGCCTTCCTTCAGACCGATGGCGACCACCTCGTGGCCGTGCTTTTTCAGTGAATTAATGGCTAAGTACGAGTACCTCTCTGGATTGGTGGATGCGCCGATGACGAGTGTTTTTTTCATTTTGGAAATGTAACCGCCAAATTTATTTGGCAGGCCGGCTTACAAGTGTGATTGGATGAAATAGCTAGAATTTGGATACCTAGCCAAAATTTTGATGCTACAAAACACCCATCTCGGCTGAAAGTTCTCCTTTGAAAGGCAAGCATTAAGCTATTTTTTGCTCCGCAAATAGCGATAAAAGCCCCTCTTCACTCGCCGCACAAACACCCCGCTCCGTAATCAGCCCCGTCACCAGCCGGGCGGGCGTCACGTCGAAGGCATAGTTGGCGGCAGGGCTGGTCGCTGGCGTTAGCCTGACTTCCCGCACCTCGCCCGTCCGCTCGTCCAAGCCACTGATGTAGTGTACCTCTGTGGCATCCCGCTGCTCGATGGGAATGTCCGTCAACCCATTGCGGAGCGACCAATCAATGCTGCTGGAAGGTACGCCGACGTAAAACGGCACGCCGTTGTCGGCGGCGGCGAGGGCCTTTAGGTAGGTACCGATTTTGTTGGCCACGTCGCCCGTGCGGGTGGTGCGGTCGGTGCCCACGATGACCAGGTCCACCAGGCCGTGCTGCATGAGGTGGCCGCCCGTGTTGTCGGCGATGACGGTGTGGGGCACGCCGTGCTCTGCCAGTTCGAAGGCCGTGAGCGAAGCGCCCTGGTTGCGGGGGCGGGTCTCGTCCACCCAGACGTGGACGGGGATGCCCCGGTCGTGGGCGGCGTAGATGGGCGCCGTGGCCGTGCCGTAGTCAATGCAGGCGAGCCAGCCGGCGTTGCAGTGGGTGAGAATATTTACGATTGACGATTTCGGATTTACGACTTGCCCCTCTAGGACTTGAGGTGACTGCTGGAGCTTTCTTTGGTGAATTTCTTCGATGAGTTTTAGGCCATGTTTGCCAATGTCTTGACAGTGATTCACGCTTTGTTCTGTGACAAATTTAGCTGTCAATAAAGCGAGTTCTTTTTTAGCCTGAATGGAATTTCCCATTTCGATTGCATTCATAACCATGTCAACGGCATAAGCTAAATTGACGGCAGTCGGTCGAGTAGCTTTGAGTCGGGCGGCGGCTTCCCGCATTTTTTCGTCAAAATTTTGCGAAGCGGAAAACTGCAAAGCCGACACGTACATGCCGTAAGCTGCCGCCGAGCCGATGAGCGGTGCGCCCCGCACGAGCATTTCTCGGATGGCAAACTCGAAATCCTCCAAGCTGCGGAGGTCGGCGATGACGAAACGGTGCGGCAGGTGGCGCTGGTCAATGATTTGCACGACCCGCTCGTCGGCGGGGTGCAGCCAGATGGTGCGGTAGTGTTTGCCTTGGATTTTCATGGGGTAAAAATGGCGTTTATTTACCAAAATGCCATATTGCTCGTCATGCTGTGCGTTGCTTTGCCCTCACGACGTGGACGGTTCCCTTCGGGATGACAAAGCGACGCACACCATGACGCACAGCAGGCATGGTGTGCTACAAAAAAAGGCAGCCCGCTGCCGGACTGCCTCTATTTTTTCGTAAAAACTAATATTCTAAAAGCAATAGTCATCAGCCGCAATCAACGTATCGGCTACGAGCCGACGTGCGTTTTTGACGTTGACGGGCGGGTACTTCGTGAAGCGCTTCACGCCCATGAGGAAGGTTTTGAGAAGGTCGCCTTCGGCAAACGAGGCGATGGCATCGCTGGCAGCCTTGGTGATGCGGCTGGTGGCGTCGTTGAAGAAGACCTTGAGCATGGCCTCGTAAACGGCTTGGTCATTTGCCTTGCTTGCCATGTCGTTCAGGCGCTCTACCCGCAGCAGCAGCGACTCAGCGGCGAAAACGTCAATCATCATGTCGGCCACGTTCATCACGATTTCCTGCTCTTCCTTGATGTCGAGATGGCCTTCCATCTGCATCTTCACGGCAGCCCCGGCAGTCATCAGTACGATTTTTTTGAAATCCTTCAACGCCTTTTTCTCTTCGGCATAAAGGCCGCTCATACCCTCGAACGAGGGCATGGAGGCCAGTTCCTTCTGCACCTCCCAAGCTGGGCCGACCATGTCCACTTGACCCTTCATCGCCCGCTTGAGCAACTGGGAGACCATGAGCATGCGGTTGATTTCGTTGGTGCCCTCGTAGATGCGGTTGATGCGGGCATCCCGGTAGGCACGGGCGGCGGGGAACTCCTCGGAGAAGCCCAAGCCGCCGTGGATTTGCACCATTTCGTCCACCACGTAGTCGGTCGCCTCGGAGCCATATACCTTGATGATGGCGCATTCGATGGCGTATTCTTCGGCGGCCTTGAGGGTGGCATCGGCGTAGCTGCTGCCCTGTTCCATGAGGGCGTTCTTCTTGTCTTCGAGCAGGTCGGAGATGCGGTAGCAGGCGCTCTCGACGGCGAAGGTGCGGATGGTCTGTTCGGCCAATTTGTATTTGATGGCCCCAAAACTGGCGATGGCTTCGCCGAACTGCTTGCGCTCATTGGCGTACTTCACGCTGGTGGCGATGGCCTTCTTGGAGCCCCCCATGCACATGAGGCCGAGCTTGTAGCGCCCAATATTGAGGGCGTTGAAGGCGATGAGGTGGCCCTTGCCGATTTGCCCCAGCACATTGCCGACAGGCACCTGCACATTTTCGAAGAAAACCTGACGGGTGCTGCTGCCCTTGATGCCCATCTTCTGCTCCTCGGCACCAAGCGTGATGCCGGGCGTGTTGGCCTCCACCACGAAGCCCGTGAACTTGTCGCCATCAATCTGCGCAAACACGATGAACAGGTTTGCGAATCCCGCATTGGAAATCCACATTTTCTGGCCGTTGATGAGGTAGTGCGAGCCGTCGGCGCTGAGGTCGGCACGGGTCTTGGCGGCGAGGGCGTCAGAGCCGCTGCCGGGTTCGGTGAGGCAGTAGGCGGCTTTCCACTCGCCGGAGGCAAGGCGGGGCAGGTATTTCAGCTTGAGTTCTTCGGTGCCAAAATACAGGATGGGCAACATGCCGATGCCCGTGTGCGCTGCGATGGTGGTGGCAAAACCGCCGCCCATGCGTCCCAATTCCTCGCTAATAAAAGTGTTGGCGTTGGTGTCGAGCAGGGTGCCGCCGTATTCTTCGGGGATGTGGCAACCGAGCAGGCCGAGTTCACCTGCCTTGTTCATCAGTTCCACTTGGTATTCGAGCTTGTTGGGTTTTTCGCCCGATTCGTTGGCGTAGTCCCGCACCATCTGGCGGGCCATGGCCTGTTCTTCGTTGATGTCTTCTGGGATGAAAGTATCTGCTGCGGCGCTCTCTTTGATGATAAACTCACCGCCTTTAAGGAGATTGGATTTGACAAGTGTGTCTGACATGACGATATGATTTGGTTTTAAAAAAAACAATTTAGCGAAAATTCGCTGGCAAATCTACAAGCAAGATTTGCGAACTGCAAGCATGGGTTGATTATTTTTAGCGAATTTTCGCTAAAAATATTTTTACTGCCATAAAAAAAAACGGCGACAACCCTTGTTCATAGGATTTGCCGCCGTTTTTTCACCGCAGGTGAAGCTGCTTATTTTTCATTACGGAAACTGATGCGCACTAGTTTCAGGCGGTTTCGCCTTTCGCTTGGCACCACGAAATCATAGCCGGAAACCTGCACACCGTCCCGGAAGCGAAGCTGTAGCTCCTTGCGCTCGGTGCTCACCACGGCGTTGCGGTCGAACTCGCCGTTGCCCCGCACCACGTACTCGCTCACGGTGTTTTCGTGCTTGATTTCATCGTTGTAAACGAAACGAAGTGCAGTGGGAGTTTTTGCGAGAAAATAAGACGAGTACATGGCGCTGTCGTCTTGGGAGTATTGTTTTTTGTGCAAGATGTCTTTCCAGTGTACGTCGCCGTTGGGGTGGAGGGAAAGCAGGAAGATGTCGTCATAGTAGTAATCCACAACTGGCCTGAACCCGCTGCGGCTGTAAACACTGGTATTGGAAGCGCCCCGCTGAAACTCCTTGTTCAGTTCCCCGACGAGGATAAAACCGCCGTCGGTGCGCATGACGATGTCCTGCACCGAGGACTCTGGGATGCCCTTGTTTTTCGATTTTTCCTTTTCGTTCAAAATATTGACGAAGTCGTCGTCAAACGGGTAGAATTTCAGCAGGGGGCTGTCCGGCTGCCTTTGCTCGATGCTGAGGAAATAGAACCCCATGGCCCTCGTGGGGTTGTCTTCCGAATAAAATCCGCCTGCTTTCAGCGCCTTGTTCACGTTGTCGTAGGCGAATTTAACGTCGTAGGACAGATACTCCTGCATGGGCACGACGTAGCGGCGCAGCACGCTGTCGGTGCCGGGGCCAAAATCTATAATTTCCAAATAATGCGCTCGATTCCTACCGGGGTTGTTGTCTTTGCTGAGGATGAAATACATATTTCCCGCATTGTCAACGATGGCTTCGAGAAAATCACGGTACAGGAGCATGTTTTCGGGGGAAAAAGTCTTTTCCCAAAGCAGCTTCATTTGCTTCATATCAAAGGCCAAAGCGTTTACCTCGTGCTGCTCCTTGACGTACCAAATCAGGGCGACGTTTTTGTCCTCCGAAAAAGCGACCTGAAAATCGGGTGTGAAAAACGACTGGTCGAGACGCTTGATGGTCATGGAGTCAACGAGATTGGCGGCGGGGCTGTAGCGGTGGATTTTTAGGATGGGCAGTAGCTTGTGGCGAAACTGGTAGATGAGGTTGAAACCGCCGCCCTCGCCCTGCACCACTGCTTCGATTTCGGGGGTTTTCCGGTCCAGTTCCACTTTTTTTTCCCAACTCTGGTGCATGTTGGCGTCGAAGCCCTGCACCTCGAATTCCGAGATTTTATTCCTGAAAAGCAGCACGTTTCCCCGGTCGTCGCTGAAAATATCGTAGGATTTTTCGTCACGTATAATTACGGGTTCGGAAACCGTGACAGTTTGGCCCGCAAGGCAAACCGGAAAGAGGAACAACAGGAAGTGGTAGATAAATTTTTTCATAGCCTGAAGCGGTGTGTCATTAGCACTTGTGGGCCTATCTCATAGCGGTTGTGGTTTGTGAAATCGGATTGCCAATTTACACGAAATTGTACTTGGAAAATGGGCAAGACAAGATTTGGTTCAAAAACCGACGCCCAAATTGCCAAATTACTGTTGGTTCAACTGTTTTTTTCGTTGAAAAAAGCCTCCACCGCCTTTCGCACGCTGCCGTGTTTGCGGAGCAAACCATTGGCGCTTTCATAGTCCAGCGCCGTTTCGGCCACGACCATCTTGGTGCCACGGTCGAGCAGTTTGTTGTTGGCAAGCTGCATGTCCACCATGCGGTTATCCTTCACCCGGCCTAGTTGAATCATCAGGCTGGTGGAAATCATGTTGAGCACCAGCTTCTGCGCCGTGCCCGATTTCATGCGGGTGCTGCCCGTCACGAACTCCGGCCCGACCACCACTTCGATGGGGAAGTCCGCAGCGGCAGCCAGCGGCGAGCCGGGGTTGCAGGTGATGCAGCCCGTCAGGACGCCGTTTTTTCGGCAATCGTTCAGGCCACCAATGACGTAGGGCGTTGTGCCGGAGGCAGCGATTCCGATTACAAAATCCTGATTGTCAATGTGATACGCTTCCATGTCCTTCCAGGCTTGGGCAGGGTCATCCTCGGCGTGCTCCACCGAGCGGCGTATGGCTTTGTCGCCTCCGGCGATGAGGCCGATGACCAAATCGGGTGGCACGCCGTAGGTCGGCGGGCATTCGGAGGCGTCGAGGATGCCGAGGCGGCCGCTGGTGCCTGCCCCGATGTAGAAGAGCCGCCCGCCGTTTTTCACTTTTTCCACCAAGGCTGCCACCAGCCGATCGATGGCGGGCAGTGCTTTTTCGATGGCCAGGGGCACGGTTTTGTCCTCGTTGTTGAGGTTTTGCAGCAGTTCTGCCACCGTCATTTTCTCGAGGTGGCGGTACTTGGAAGGGGATTCGGTTATTTTTTCCATTGTTTAAATCAAGGCTGAGCTTTACGGTTTGCAAAACTGAAATACAATTCAACAATTCCAAAGTCATTCCCTGATAAAAACAAGTTCCTCGTCTTCGCCTAGGCGGGCGATGACGGAAGGCTCGGCCATGTCCTTGTCCATCTGACGGTACTTCACCACGTGGTCAATGCCCTCGATGACCGCTGAGCTTATTTCCCCAAAATGCTTGGGGTAGGCCGCATTGCCGATGCAGGCGGCTGCGGCGACGATGGGCTTGCCGAACTCGTGGAGCAAATCTTGGCAAAAACTATCTTTCGGCACCCGGAAGGCGATACTGCCGTCCGTTGCGGCGGCTGCCGAAGGTAGGTTTTTGGCTTTTTCATAAATGATGGTCAGGGGGCGGTTGTGGAAGATGAGCAAGGTTTCCACCCTCGGATGCACAAAAACCACGTATTCCTTCAGCTTTCCGACGGATGCTGCAAGCAAGGTGAGCGGCATTTCGGGGGAAAGTTCCCTGAGTTCACGGAGCTTAGCGACGGCAGTAGGGTTGGTGGCGTCGCAGCCGATGCCCCAGATGGTGTCGGTCGGGAAGAGTATCAGCCCGCCGCTTTCAAGTGTGTTTACAACAGGTTCCAAAAAGTAGTTTTGAACCATGTAGGTGCCCTGATTGGTAAAAGTTAGCATGAGTTTTAGGTGTTGTAAAAAGTGGTTCGTTTAAAACTCATTCACAAACGCCGAACCGCTCCAAAGATTTTTGACGGGAGGCAATGGTCAGCATAATTCTTGTGAGATTAGCCTGATTGGTGACAAACTCGCAGAAAAATCTTGCCTACCTTGCACTTTGAGCTGTCTTTGCCTGAAACATTTTAGCAGTAAAATGTTGCATATTGGCCCAAGTTCAAAAATTCACTGGCTTTACTACACGTTGTTGAACGGCAAGTACCGCTTTTAGTGTTGCGCCGCAGGCGGCAAAAGTATTTTAAGTAAATTCGCAGGCGGAAATAGCAGCTCTTTAAACCGAAAAATATGGCAAAACTAAGCACATCGAAGAAGACGCTCCTGCTGGTTCTGGCATGGATGTTCATTGGGTCTGCGCTCCAGGCCAAGCACATCGTCGGCGGAACCATCAGCTATGTGTGCAATGGGAACGGCAACTACACTTTTACGATGAAGCTTTACCGTGACTGCTTCGGCCAGGGCGCTCCTTTTGATTCAGACCCCGCTGGTGGCTCGAATACCCTGACGGGGACGGTCACTATTTACGCAGGCAATTCCACCGTTCCGTTCAAGTCGATAGACCTGGACGCACCGGATGTAACCAATATTCCCCCGAACATCAACAACCCTTGTCTCCTCGTGCCGCCAAACGTTTGCGTAGAAGAAGGGATCTATGTGTTCAGCCTGAACCTACCCGTGTCCACTTCCAGCTACCACATCGTTTATCAGCGCTGCTGCCGCAACAACACGATTTCAAATATCGTGAATCCAGAGGATGCAGGTGCTACCTACTATATGGAACTGACCGCCGATGCCCAATCCGTCTGCAACGACAGTCCCGTGTTCAAGGAGTTCCCCCCGATTGCCATTTGCACGGGGGAGCCGATTGACTTTGACCATTCTGCCACTGATCCCGATGGTGACGTACTAGTGTATTCGCTCTGCACACCGTTCAATGGCGGCGGCAACGACACCTTCAACCCTACCATCCCCTCTGGTGTGGCTCCCGACCCTGACATGCCGCCGCCGTACACCCCGGTTGTTTTTAATGGCAGTTATTCGTTTTCTAACCCACTTTCAGCCAACCCGCCGCTCACGATTGACCCCAACACGGGGTTCCTGACGGGCGTGCCAAATGCCTCCGGGCAGTACGTGGTGGGGGTTTGTGTGAAGGAGTTCCGCAACGGCGTGCTCTTGAGCGAAACCCGCAGGGATTTTCAGTTCAACGTCACCATCTGCGACCCGACGGTCGTGGCAGATGTGCTTGAAAACGACACGGTTACACTGCAAGATGTGCAATATTACGTTGTGAACGCCTGCGGTGAAAACGCTGTGAATTTCACCAACCAAAGCTTCCAGCAGAGCTACATCAACACTTTTTACTGGAATTTTGACATCAATGGCGTCACCGAGACTTACAGCGAGTGGAGCCCGACCGTGGATTTCCCCGGCACAGGCACTTACTACGGCCAGTTGATTCTCAACCCCAATACCCCATGCGGCGATACGGCGTATATTGAAGTCAATGTTTTCCCTGGGATAAGCGCCGATTTCAACTTTGCCTACGATACCTGTGTGGCAGGCCCCGTAGCATTTACCGACCTAACGGTGGCTGGGGCAGGGCAGGGGGCCATTACTTCTTGGAGTTGGGATTTTGGCGACAGCGAAAAATCGCCCGAACAAAACCCCATACACACCTACCAAATCCCCGGCGATTTTGAGGTGCAATTGCTAGTGCGGGACAGCAACAATTGCACGGGCCTGAAAACCAAGCTGCTGCGCTACTTCCCCGTGCCGCAACTGCTCGTGGTCGCCCCAAGCGAGTATATCGGCTGCCAACCTGCCGAGATTTTCTTCAATAACCTCTCCGAGCCAGTGAACGATAGCTACACATTGAACTGGGATTTCGGCGATGGCATGACGGGTAGCGAGATCAGCCCCACGCATGTTTACGAGGATGTGGGCACGTACACGGTTTCGCTCGAAATCATTTCCCCGCTCGGCTGTCAAACTGACACGACTTGGGACAACCTCATCACCGTGCTGCCCAGCCCCGTGGCCGATTTTACGTACACGCCTTCGCAGTTGAGCAACCTTGTGCCAACGGCGCAGTTCACCGACCAATCCTCGAACGCCGTGAAATGGAAATGGACTTTCGACAACGATGGTATTTCCATTCAGCAAAACCCTTCGTTCACCTTCCCCGATACGGGCTTGCAGGTGGTGCAACTGGTCGTTTTCCACGTCAGCGGCTGTACGGATACGATTCAAAAACTGTTGGACATCATACCGGAGGTGCGCTACTTTTTACCGAATGCATTTACCCCAAATGGAGACGGCTCGAACGATGGTTTTCGGGGCAACGGCATCATGGAAGGCGCCAGGGATTTTAGCATGAAGATTTGGAACCGCTATGGCGAACTGCTTTTTGAAACCGACGACCCTTACGAATCATGGAATGGCCGCAAGAACAACTCCGGCGACCTTTCGGCGCAAGGGGTATATGTCGTCGTGGTGACTTATACTGGGCCACGGGGCGATAAACACAAGTTGCGAGGGTATGCAACGCTGATTAAGTAGCGGATTGGATTACTTTTGGGCTGTCATGTTGGCCATTTTTTTGATAAAACTAATTGTCATGGCTTGGGCCAAACGAAAAACAACCCATTATTTAGGATGAAATACCTATACCTACTAGCTGTCTCAATGCTCTTCAGTGCAACCGCCAATGCGTTGCACATCATCGGCGGTGTGTTTTCCTATGAATGCAATGGGGGGGGCAACTATACATTTACCATGAAAATGTACCGTGATTGCGCTTCCATCGGTGCAGGTTTTGACGATCCGGCTGGATTTGCCATTTATAAAGAAAACGCCAATGGCACGTTCACAGAACTTACAACCATCTTTCGCTCCCCGGATATTATTGCAGGCATTGACCCCGAGGACAACCCTTGCATCAACATCCCGCAAAACGTGTGCGTACAGGAAGGCATTTACACGTTCAATTACACCTTCACTGACTGGCCATCCGCCACTAGTTACCACATCAGTTACCAACGTTGCTGCCGCAATTCCACCATTTCCAATATTCAAGTGCCGGACCAAGTGGGTGCGACATTCACCATCGAACTGACGCCTGCTTCTCAGTTGCTTTGCAACAACAGCCCCGTTTTCAACGCCTTTCCACCTGTAGCCATTTGTGTGAACCAGCCGCTGGCGTTCGACCACAGCGCTACCGACGCAGAGGGCGACCAACTGGTTTACGAATTCTGTGCGCCGTTCATCGGAGGTGGGCAGGGCGGGCCCGGCGGAAACTGCACTGCCGTACAGCCGAATCCTGCCTGCCCGCCGCCTTACAGCACAGTCACTTTTATAAATCCGCCGTACAGCCCGCTGAACCCGATGGGTGGAAGTCCCCAAGTGACCATCAACCCGCAGACGGGGATGATAACGGGCACGCCCGCCACGCAGGGACAATTCGTGGTGGGCATTTGTGTGAAAGAATTCCGCAATGGGCAGTTGCTGAGCATCATCCGAAGGGATTTTCAGTTCAATGTAGTGGTATGCGACCAGCTTGTGGATGCCAACCTCACCACGCCCGGCCTCGTTTCCGTAGGCCCGGACTACTTCCTGACCACCTGCTACGACCTCGATATTCCCTTCCAGAACCTGAGTACGAACAACAGTTTTGTGGACTCCGTGCAATGGGAGTTCGACGTGAACGGCACGACCCAAATCTTCACCACTTGGGATGCGCTGATGCATTTCCCGGAAGCTGGGCAGTACGAGGGGCGGCTGGTGGTAAATCCCGGCTCGCTCTGCAACGACACGGCCAATATCCATGTGGAAATATACCCGGAAGTACTGGCGGATTTCGATTACGATTACGACACCTGCGTGGCTGGCCCAGTCAGCTTTCTCGACCGCTCGGCAGTGCTGGGGGCCGGGCAGCTGACCAAATGGAGATGGACGTTAGAACCTGGCATCGTTGATTCCATTCAGCAAAACCCCGTACACGTGTACGAAGTGCCCGGCACAACCAATGTGAGGCTGGAAGTGGAGGACGCTTACGGCTGCAAAGACGACACGATACGTGCCGTGGTTTACCAACCAGTGCCCGCCATTATTTTTGTCAAGCCGAACGATACCGTCAGTTGCGCCCCAGCGACGATTTTTTTCAATAACAAATCCAGCCCGCTCGACAGCAACTACGACATCAACTGGAGCTTCGGCGATGGCGGAACAGGTACGGAAATCAGCCCATCGCACACCTACCAGGACACGGGCCTGTTCGACGTGCGGCTCGAAATCACGTCGCCCATCGGCTGCTATACGGATACCACATTTAGCCAACTCGTGCGGGTATTGGCTCCGCCCGTGGCCAATTTCAGCTTCGACCCCACCAATCCCGACAATTTCAACCCAGAAGTGGATTTTAACAACCTGAGCACGAACGCCGCCTACTCCGATTGGTACGTGGATGGGCAGTTGGTGGCGCAAGTGCCCGATTTCACCTACAGCTTCCCCGACACGGGGCTGCACGAGGTAAAACTCATCGTGGTACATCCTGAAAAATGCCTCGATACTCTCATCCAGTACGTGGACGTGGTGCCCAAAGTCACCTACTACCTGCCCAACGCCTTTACCCCCAACAACGACGCCGTGAACGATATTTTCACGGGCACGGGGTTTACACGTGGGGTGCGGGATTTTGACCTTGCCATTTGGGACAGGTACGGCCAAAAAGTTTTTGAAACAAAGAAAATTGACGAACCTTGGAACGGGCAAATCGGCAACAGCGGAAAGGCTGCATTGGCGGGAGTTTACACCTACATCGTAACTTTTACGGGGCCGAGGGGCGAGCCTTTCAAGTACCGAGGGTTTGCGACTTTGGTACGCTGATGCACGGGCAGCCAGTAAAACCTAATTATTTTTTTGCCAAAACCTTTTTTTAGTTCAAAAATCGCTTACTTTTGCGCCTCTTTTGAATACAACAACTTTAAATAGTAAAAAAATGGACGCGATTCAGTACGTTCAAGAACAATTAGCAAAGAAAATTGACTTCCCTAAGTTTCGCTCTGGCGATGCAGTCGCCGTTAGCTACCGTATCATTGAGGGTAACAAGGAGCGTATTCAGATTTTCAAGGGCAATGTCATCCAGATAAAGGGTACAGGAGCTACGAAAACTTTCACCGTCCGGAAAATTTCCAGCGGTGTTGGTGTTGAGCGTATTTTCCCGTTCACCTCGCCTGCCATCGCTGAAATCGAAGTGCTCAAGCGTGGCAAGGTACGCCGTTCTAGGCTGTACTACCTGCGTGGTGCCATCGGTGCAAAAGCTCGCATCAAAGAGCGCAAATACATTCGCACAGCGGTGGTTACGGATTAATTTTCGTTGCCAACGCCTGAGTGGACGCCTTGCAAGCCAACGTTGGTTTGCAAGGCGTTTTGCATTTTAGCCTGCAACGAAATGAAGCATTTTTTTACCTACCTACTCGTGGCTTTGCTGCCAAGTTTGGCCGCCGCCCAAATCGTCAACATCGAAGAACAGCGCATCACGGGCACGAGCGACTCGGTGCATTGGTACGGCAACCTACGTTTCGGTGCCAACTTCGTGAAAGTACAGGACCACGTCCTGCAACTGAATACCGCTGCCCAGATTGAGTACAAGCAGGGCAAAAGCTTGTTCCTTTTTTTGATGGATGGCCGCTTCCTTCGGGCAGGCGGGAAGCAGTTCAACAATGCGGGCTTTGCACACCTGCGCTACAACCGTAAGCTGACCGACCCCGTTTCGATGGAGTTTTTTGCGCAAGCGCAATACAACAGATTGCTGCTGATTGAACTGCGGGTATTGGGTGGTGGAGGTTTGCGGTATCGGCTTTTCAAGGATGCCAGCGGCAAAAACCGCATCTACGCAGGCACTGCCTATCTGTATGAAAAAAACCAGTTCACCGATGAAACGCCGGAACGCAACTGGCACCGGCTGAGCACTTACATTTCCTTCACTTTTCGGCCTTGGCAGGGCGTCACGCTTGCAAATACCACCTATTTCCAGCCGCAACTGGCCGATTGGGCCAACTACCGCTTTTCCACAGAGACCCGCCTCGACATGCCGCTGGGCAAAAAACTGAGCTTTTTCACCGATTTTTCCTTGCAAACGGATAATGCGCTGCCCAGCGATGCTCCCGAAGTCACCTACATTTGGCAGAATGGACTGACCTTCAAGTTCTAGGTTCAACTGAGCAAAACCACCAGAAAAAGCACCACCGTGGCCACGAAGCCCACCATGAAAATATTGTAGGAAATTGAAAGGAACTTGTACTTGCGGTCCAGGACTTTGCCCAGTTGGTACAGGTCACGGGCCATGTTGCCGTACAGCAGGTCGCTGTCCTTGAACATCTCGTCCAACAGGCTTTCGTAGCGCTCCTGCTTCAGTGCGACGAAGTTCCCGAAAAACATCAGGTTGCGCTTAGCCACATCAATCGGCGTGGAATCGTTGATGACGGAAGTGACTTTTGGGCGGGCGGCAAGCACCGCAAAAATGAGCGAAGTCAACCCTGTCACGATAAAAATGACGACAGGCATGAGCACGGCAGGGTTTGTTTCGGTCATGTTGCGGTAGGTAATCACCGAAATCATCACCGAAATCAGGATGGCGTTCACGCTGATCATGATATGCGCCTTGTTGTCGGCGATGGAGCTGAGGTTGATGTGCGTGCGGTAGCTAGTGCGGAAAAACGTCTGCGCTCCGGGCGACAGCCGCCGCTTGAACCCTTGGAATTTTTTCTCCAACTGCTTCCCGTCGGCAGCCGTTTGCGTTTTCCGCTTGTCGAGTTTTTCCTTCAGGTTCAAAATATGCCCTGCCACGAGTGGCTCGTAGTTCAGTTTGGCGTGCGAAGTGAAAAAACGGACGCCCAGCAATTGCTGCAACTGGAATTGCTCCCATTCTTCCTTGGAAAAATGGCGGTTCAGCAGTAGCTCCTGCTCCAGGCGCATGAGCGGCGAGTTTTCAAAAAAGCCACTGCCGAAATGCACGGCGTTCACTGCGTCGGAAAGCAATTGACCCTCCGTGGTGCGCAGCGATTGATCGTTGAAAAAACCACGCAGCGTGGCGATGATTTGCGCCTTTTTTTCTGGTAAAAAATGATGTGCGGCAAAAAACTTTTCGGCCAGTTCCACGCTTTTCGGCTCCGGGTTCTGGTAGTCAAAAAGGTAGCCAGCATTGGTGAACCAAGCTGCCAGCGCCGCCGTCTCCCATTCCGACTGGGTGGAGCCGTTGGCCTGCGCCAGGCTGTTCACCATCTTCACGATTTCCATCGCCTGCCGGTAGGTGCGGAACACCAGGCGGGCATCGTTTTTCTGGTTGAAAAGATTGAGTACGAACTGCTGTGCCAAGCTTGCGATGTCTGTCTGTGCAATGATTTCCTCAGATGGGCTGTGTAGTTCCCGGCTCATGGCTATGTTTGTTTAAGCGCCAAGGTAGGCCGATTTTTTTAAATAAATCATTACACTCATTTAAATATGAGACAAAGTCGGCTCAGTGAGAATTGTCATCCGCCTCGCTTAATTTAGGATAAAAAGGCTGGTTCGCTAAATTTTATCAGTCGTAAATGCGATACTTGCCGAGCATTTCACGTCACAAGCAACGAACAGACGCTCATAGCAGCGCCATTTATAAACCTTAAATAAAAAATTATGGGAAACTTATTTGACCTTCTACACGGTCAACTGGACGAAAACGTGGTGAGCCACTTGAGCAATCAAATCGGCGGTGCCAGCCACGAGCAAACGGCCACTGCCACACAGGGCATCATTTCCACACTGCTTAGCGGCTTGGCCAAGAATGCCTCCACACCTGAAGGTGCTGCCAGCCTGAACAACGCCCTAGAGCGTGACCACGACGGTGGCCTCCTCGGCAACCTGATGGGCCTGTTTGGCGGCCAAGTTGCCCCAGAACAAGCACGGGCTGCCAACGGTGCGGGCATCCTCAACCACATCCTCGGCCCACAGCAAAGCGGCGCCATCGAAATGATTTCCAAGACAAGCGGCCTCAACAGCGACCAGACTGGCAATCTGATGTCCATGTTGGCCCCAATGGTGATGAGCATGCTCGGCCAGCAGAAAAAACAGCAGGGCCTCGACGTGTCGGGCCTCGCAGGCTTGCTCACCAACAGCGTAGGCCAACAGCAGCAAGCTGGCAACCCGCTCATGGATATGGCAACCCGCTTCCTTGATAAGGATGGCGACGGCTCCATGATGGACGACGTCGCTGGCATGGTGGGCAAGAGCCTCCTGAGCAACCTATTCGGCAAAAAGTAAACGGAGTTGAAAAATCAGGTATGTAAGCCTTCTGCTCGGATGCCTTTTTCAAAAATACAGCATGGGCGTGGCTTCCGTCACGCCCTTTTTTATTGCTAAAAAATCAATACCCCTTAACTTGCTCCTCCTTCCTATTCACTAGTCACCAACCACCAATCACAATGAATCCGTTTCTTGAAATCTCACCTTCGGTAAACGAGGCGCTGCAAGGCGGCCAGCCCGTCGTAGCCCTTGAAAGTACCATCATATCGCACGGCATGCCCTACCCGCAGAATGTAGAGACCGCCCTGCTGGTGGAAAAAACGGTGCGTGAAAACGGTGCCGTACCCGCCACCATCGCCATTTTGGATGGCAAAATGAAGGCAGGGCTTTCGGAAGCTGAAATCGAGTATTTGGGAAAAACGGGCCGGAGTGTGGCCAAGGTCAGCCGCCGGGATTTGTCATTTTTACTGGCCAATGGCCAGCCGGGCGCTACTACCGTCGCCACCACTATGCTCATTGCCGAGCTGGCGGGCATCCGCATCTTCGCCACGGGCGGCATCGGCGGCGTACACCGGGGCGCTGCCGAGACGATGGACATCTCTGCCGACCTGCAAGAACTGGCCCGTACCAGCGTTGCCGTTGTTTGTGCTGGCGCAAAATCCATCCTCGACCTCGGCTTGACGCTGGAGTACCTCGAAACCCACGGCGTACCCGTCATCGGCTACCAGACAGACGAGTTCCCTGCCTTTTATACCCGTCACAGTGGCCACGCTGTTGACCGCCGCTACGATTCTCCCGCTGAGATTGCCAAAATGCTGAAAACCAAATGGTTGGCAGGCTTGCAGGGCGGCGTCATCATCGCTAATCCGATACCTGAAGCGCACGAGCCGGAAGTGGCCCCCATCCAAGTAGCCACAGAAACAGCCATCGCCGAAGCGGAGCGGGTGGGCATCAGAGGCAAGGAGGTTTCGCCTTTTTTGCTCGCAAAAATTAAAGAGCTGTCGGGCGGCGAGAGCCTACGGGCGAATATCGAATTGGTGCTGAATAATGCGAGGTTGGGGGCACGATTGGCGGTGGAGATGGTAAAATAAATGAGCGGGGCCGACCAGCAACTGGTCGGCCCCGCTCATTTTCAATTACTAATGTTCAATGACTCAATGACCACTAGAACAAGCTCTGAATCACCATCTCTTCCGTAATCCCTTCCGCTTCTGCCTTGTAGTTCCGCACGATGCGGTGGCGAAGCACGTAATTGGCGATGGCCCGCACGTCCTCAATGTCAGGCGAGTACTTGCCGGAAACGGCGGCGTGGCATTTTGCGCCCAGCACCAAATATTGCGAAGCACGGGGGCCAGCACCCCAAGAGATATAGTCGTTCACTTTTTGGGTAGCTCTTTCCGTGCCGGGTCGGGTCTTGGTGGCAAGGCTGACGGCGTATTCCAGCACGTTATCTGAAACTGGGATTTTGCGCACAAGTTGCTGAAAAGCAAGGATTTGCAAATCGTTCAGGATGTGCTTCAGTTCCACTTTCACGTTGCTCGTCGTGTTTTTCACCACGTTGATTTCTTCTTGATAAGAAGGGTAATCGAGTGTGATATTGAACATAAAACGGTCGAGCTGTGCCTCTGGCAATGGGTAAGTACCCTCTTGTTCAATCGGGTTTTGCGTAGCAAGCACAAAAAATGGCGCAGGCAGTACGTGACGAGTGCCAGCCACCGTCACCGAGCGCTCCTGCATCGCTTCGAGCAGGGCGGCTTGGGTCTTCGGCGGTGTTCGGTTAATCTCGTCGGCGAGGACGATGTTCGAGAAAAGCGGCCCTTTGTTGAATTTGAAATGGCGGTCTTCGTCGAGAATCTCGGAGCCAGTGATGTCCGAAGGCATGAGGTCGGGCGTAAACTGGATCCGCTTGAAACCAAGGTCGAGCACTTCGGCGATGGTGCTCACGAGCAGGGTCTTTGCGAGGCCCGGCACACCTACTAGCAGGCTGTGGCCATTGGAAAACAGGGAAATGATGACCGATTTTACCACATCGTCCTGTCCGACGATGACCTTGCCGATTTCTTTTTTGAGTTCTTTGTAAGAGCTTGCCAAAGCGTCCACCGCTTCGACATCAGATTTGTATGTAGACATATTTGTTATCGGTGGACGATTGACGGTGGACGGTGGACGGTGCCCCATTTGCGAAGCGACCGAAAACTGTCAACTACCAACCGTTTATTTACATGATGTTTCTAAAGCCTGTTAAGAACGACCTACCTCAACCTTTTGTTTCGGCGAGGCACAGATTGGAAAGTTCTAAGCTGGAACTTGCGACCGCTCAGGCTTAGAAATTCCTATCGGGCTTTCCAATCCTTCGCTTACCCTTTCGTCCACGTTGCCCCATCCTTACCATCCTTCACCACGATGTCCAATTCCTTGAGCACGTCCCGGATTTTGTCGGAAGTTCCCCAGTCCTTGTTAGTACGGGCGTTCTGGCGCATATCGAGGATGAGCTGCATGAGGCCGTCCACCACGCCATCGCCGGAGGAGTCGAAATTCTCTTCCTGTAGGCCGAAGATGGTGAAGATGAAGTCGTTGAAAGTCTGCTTCAACCGCCCGAAGGTTGCATCGGTCAGGTCGTTGAACGAAAGCTGGCCGCCTTTCAGGCTGTTCACTTTTGTCACCAAATCGAAGAGGTTGGCGAGTGCCTTCGGCGTGTTGAAATCGTCGCTCATATCAGCGAAAGCCTGGTCAATGGTGGCGTTGATGTCCTTGTCCAAGCTGCCAGTCGAGCCACCGTCTGGGTGCGCCATGCCTTGCAGGGCCTTGTGCGCTTCCATCAGTCGGCGGTAGCCTTTTTCGGCGGCTTGCAGGGCGTCGTCGGTGAGGTCGAGGGTGCTGCTGTAATGCGATTGGAGCATGAAAAACCGCACCACCATTGGCGAGTACGCCTTGCTCAGGTGCGGGCTTTGACCTGTAAAAAGCTCGCCTGGCATGATGGAATTGCCATCGCTCTTCGACATTTTTTTGCCGTTCATCAGCAGCATATTGGTGTGCAGCCAATAGTTGCAAGGGGCATGGCCGCAGGCACCATAGTTCTGGGCGATTTCGTTCTCGTGGTGCGGGAACTTGAGGTCATTGCCGCCGCCGTGGATGTCGAATTTTTCACCCAAATACTTGGTGCTCATCACCGAGCATTCCAAGTGCCAGCCGGGGAAACCGACCGACCAAGGCGCATTCCAGCGCATCAGGTGCTCTGGTGCCGCTTTTATCCAAATGGCGAAATCGGAAGGGTGGCGCTTTTCGTCCTGGTTCTTCAGGTTGTCACGGCTCTCGGCGAGGAGATCTTCGATTTTGCGGCCAGAGAGTGCGCCATAGACACCATGTTGCTCCGCAAATTTCAAAGTATCGAAATAGACCGAGCCGTTGGCCTCGTAGGCCAAACCGTTGTCAATAATGGTCTGCACCATCTCGATTTGCTCCAGGATATGCCCCGTAGCCCGTGGCTCGATGTGAGGCGGCAGAAGGTTGAACACCTTCATCATCTCGTGAAAGCCGTTCATGTAGTGCTGCACGATTTGCATCGGTTCGAGCTGTTCGAGGCGGGCTTTTTTCGAGATTTTGTCCTCGGCGTTCGAGTCAGCGTCGCCTTCGAGGTGGCCCACGTCGGTGATGTTGCGCACGTAGCGCACCTTGTAGCCGAGGAACTGAAGGTAGCGGAATACCACGTCAAAGCTGGTGAAGGTCCGGCAGTTGCCGAGGTGTACGTCGCTGTAAACGGTGGGGCCGCAGACGTACATGCCCACTTGGCCTTCATGGATAGGCTTGAAAACTTCTTTCTTGCCGGTATAGCTGTTGAAAATCTGTAATTCGTTTTTCATAAGGGCGCAAAGGTAGGGATTAGCAACAGGAGCCGCACCTCCCCAAAGCAGGTGATTTATTTATTTTGTTGACAAATAATTCAGTTCTAACGGCACTCCAGCCCAGTTGATTCCTGCGGAATGAAAAAACTGCAATTCTGACGTTCGCTAAAAATTGCAAGCATGCCAGTTCTGCTTCAGCCACCGCTGTTTTTCCTTGTAGTCCGGCATGGCATCTGCCACGTGCTTCCAGAAGCGGGGCGAGTGGTTCATTTCCAGCAGGTGCGCCAGCTCGTGGATGATGACGTAGTCCACCACGTCGTCGGGGGCGAAGAGCAGGCAGGTGCTGAGGTTGATGTTGCCGACGTTGGAGCAACTGCCCCAGTTGGAAGTGTTGTACTTGAGCGAAACGCTTTTGATTTCCTTGCGGAAAAAAAGGTGGTTCAGCTCCATCACCCGCCGCTCTACATGGGACTGGTAGTCCTGCGCCACTGTGCGGCTGAGCAATTGTCGAATGGCCTTGGCCCGATTGGTTTCGGTATCGGATTTCGTCAGTTTCAGGTAAATATTTTTGCTTCCCGAAGGGACAGCCCGTAAGCGGGCAGAGTGGGTTTTGTTGTCTGTCCATTCAATGTGGATGCTGTAGTGGCGGCTGCCTACTTGCAGAATGTCGCCATCATTGTAGATTTTGCCGAGCGCATGGTCATCTTCCGTTCCTTTTTCAGCCACTTTTTCGATGACCCAGTTGCGGAAGCGATCCAGCTCTGACTGCCTTACGCCAGGCAACAGCATCAGTGGCAGCCGACAGATGGCCCCGTTTTTACCCAAGGAAAAACGCACGCCACGCCTCATTTCGAGGTAAATCTTGGCGGGGATTCGGCGGTCGCCCACTTCGATGAAAGTTTGCTCAGGCTTGGCTTTCTTTTTTTTGAAAAACATAAAATGCAACGGGCAATGGGCAAAACAGCAAAGCCCGGAGCGAAATTAATCACACCGGGCTTTATGCCGTTATATCGTTTGCCAATGGACGGCTTACTTCACGTGCTTTTCGTCGGAAACGGTCAGTTTCCAGCGACCTTGCGCACGGCGGCGGCTCAGTACCCTACGGCCATTCTTGGTGCTCATGCGCTCACGGAAGCCGTGCTTGTTGGTTCTTTTTCTTCTGGATGGTTGGAAAGTCCTTTTCATCGTATCGTTAATTTACGGTTCTAAATCTGGCCCTTTTTTTAAAGGACGGCAAAGGTAACTTCTTTTTCTTGAAACAACCAAGCCTTTTTTGAAGAAGATTTTTGGAAATTACATTACAGCGACCCGCAGGTTGCACAAAATTCTGAAAAAATAAAGGGTATGCGCCTTGAGTTTTCCACAAAAAGTCTATCTTTGCCCGCCTTTTGAGAAATTGACGTCTCAAGGCTGGATTTTTCCTTTTTAAAACAGGCAAAATCCAGCGGGAAATCAGGATTATTTTTGAAACAAAGCTTAACAACAATATCATGGTTACGATAAGCATCGAAGGAACGGTTCGCAGCGGCATGGGCACATCCTCTGCAAAGGCTGCAAGGAATGCAGGCACGGTTCCATGTGTTCTTTACGGTGGCGGCGGCGAAAGCGTCCACTTCACTGTTACGCCTGACTCAGTTCGGGATTTTATCTACACAGGCGAATTCAAAATTGCCAACGTCACTGTTGGTGGCAAAACCTACCGCTGCATTTTGAAAGAAGTGCAGTACCATCCTGTTACTGATGTCATTACGCATATTGACTTCCTTCAGTTGGTGGATGGCCATCCTGTAAACGTAACTGTTCCGATTCGCTTCGAAGGTAGCGCCCCAGGTGTGCGTGCCGGTGGCAAATTGGTGCAAAAAGTACGTTCCGTTAAAATCAAGACCAAACCAGAAAACTTGGTGGACGAGATGAAGGTGAGCATTTCCAAGCTGAAACTTGGTCAATCACTCCGTATTCGTGACCTAGCCAAGATAGATGGTGTGGAGATATTGAACTCACCAGCACTTCCAATTGCTTCTATTCCAATCCCAAGGGGTTTGAAGGCAGGTGCTGCCGAAGAGGAAGAAGAAGAAGTGGAAGCAGCAGCAGAATAATTTTCTGGCTTCGGCCAAGCTTTTTTACGTTACATCACATTCGAGGCATAAGGATTTCACATCTTTATGCCTCGTTTTGTTTTAACCAAAACTAAGTGAAATGGCTGAAAAAATTCGAATCACCACCATTCAGTCCGAACTCGTTTGGGAGGACGTCGAGGCCAATTTGGCAATGTTTTCGCTAAAGCTTGCCGGTCTTGCAGGCAAAACAGACGTCGTCGTCCTGCCGGAAATGTTCTCCACGGGCTTCAGCATGGATGCCCACCGCCTAGCGGAGCCAATGGACGGCCGGACGATGCAATGGCTGGCAAAGCAGTCAAGGCAGCTCGGCGCAGTAGTGACGGGGAGTTTCATCGCAACGGAGGGTGCAAGGTTTTACAACCGGCTGGTTTGGATGCGCCCCGACGGCAGCTTCGACCAGTACGACAAGCGCCATTTGTTCAGCCCTGCTTCAGAGCACGAGACTTACACCGCCGGGAAAACAAAACTGGTGACGGAATGGCTAGGCTGGAAAATATGCCCGCTCATTTGTTACGACCTTCGCTTTCCGGCTTGGAGCAGGAACGTCGAAGAATACGATATACTAATGTATGTGGCAAACTGGCCTGACCGCCGCAGCCACCACTGGAAAAGTTTGCTGGTGGCAAGGGCCATTGAAAACCAGTGCTACGTGGTCGGTGTGAACAGGTGTGGTTCGGACGGAGTAGGTTTTCACTATAACGGCGATACCACTATCGTTGATTTTGGCGGAAATACCTTACACCAGGTAGCCGGTGCAGAAGAAGTTTTCACGATTTCACTATCCAAGGAAATGTTGTTCGACTACCGCAGCAGCCTACAATTTCTTGCCGATAGAGACGAAATTGAAATTTTTGTTCGTTAGGTGCTTGGAAATAAAATTCAATTTAGCATCTTTGCCCAGCGCCCTTAAGAACAATTGAACAAATGAAAAACAAAAGACATAGGCGCTGAAGACAAACTCCTGATTATCCCACTTTATGAGCATTCCTATGTAGGCGTCTTTTGGCAATTGACCCTTTTTAAGCAAGATTCTTTAACGTGTGGTCTATTAGACTTTAAACAGCAGACGTATGAACGTGAAAAGGCTGGTAAGGGGAGTGTTTAGTATTGCGGCACTCGTGGGACTTACATCATGCGGTTTGTTTGCGCAAACTGCCGAGCTTTCAAATCCTATTGCGGAAGCAAAAACAAAAAAATTAGAGAAGGAAATTCTGTTGCGGAGCGACATCGTGGAGTTCGCAGAGAAATTCCTTGGCACACATTACCGTTCGGCAGGCAAGTCGCCCGGCGGCTTTGAT
>Ga0209066_10001241_pt1 | contig 34529 bp, 27 predicted proteins | sample All_14_2_FD_187198 | JGI IMG/M metagenome (GOLD analysis project Ga0209066, IMG submission 187198) | Freshwater microbial communities in response to fracking from Pennsylvania, USA - Allegheny Zone_MetaG_DW_15 (SPAdes) (version 2) ... | reverse complement strand
CTAGAGCGACGTTTGCAAAGCGGTTGGAAAGGTGAAATTTCCCTTGTCGCGCCGCAATACGCGCTTCGGTCAGCGATTGACGTGCGCGGAGATAAGGCCCGTGAGTCGTGAAAAAGATAGAGTGGCTTCGGCTCGGCAAAATGGAGGTCGCCTGCTCAACGCTCTCTGCAATGAACTGTACGTTGTCAGAAGTTTTGGGACAGTCGGGCTGCGGATTTAGCGGAGGGTTGGCCTCATCTGGGGTTGATATCTAGGCGGCGATTTTGCGGTGCTGCAAGCGCCGATGTTCGAGGGTCTGGCGCTTGACGCTGGCGCGGCGGCGCAGGATGTCGGCGGCCCGGCCGAAGTAGACGTCGGCTGGTGTCACATTCTCCAGGCTCTCGTGATAGCGGGCGTGGTTGTAGTGCTCGATGAAGGCGCCGATCTGGGCCTCCAGGTCGCCGGGCAGATAGTAGTTCTCCAGCAGGATGCGGTTCTTCAGGGTCTGATGCCAGCGCTCGATCTTGCCCTGGGTCTGGGGATGGTAGGGTGCGCCCCGAACGTGTTTCATCTCCTGCTTGCCCAGCCAGTTGGCCAGTTCGCCCGAGATGTAACTTGAGCCGTTATCCGACAGCAGACGCGGCTTGTGCCGGACGCTGACTTGGTCGCAGCCCGACGCGCTGAGTGCCAGTTCCAGGGTGTCGGTGACGTCACCTGCCTTCATGGTCGTGCACAGCTTCCAGGCGATGACGTAGCGCGAGAAGTCGTCCAGGATCGTCGACAGATAGACCCAGCCCCACCCGATGATCTTGAAGTAGGTAAAATCGGTCTGCCACATCTGGTTGGGTGCCGTGGTCTTGTCGGTGAACGCCTTGGCGGCCTTCATGACGATGAAGGCCGGGCTGGTGATCAGGTCATGGGCCTTCAGAAGCCTGTAAACACTGGCTTCCGAGACGAAGTAGCCCTGGCTGTCAGTGAAGCGCACCGCCAACTCCCGCGGGCTCAACTCCGAGTGCTCCAGGGCCATATCGAGGATCGCGGCGCGGACATCCTCGGGGATGCGGTTCCACACCCGGCTGGGGCGTCCTGGGCGGTCTTCCAGCGCCTCGGGGCCGCCGGTCTGATAGAGATCATACCAGCGATACCTTAACCCGGCGAACATTCTCTTTCCTCTAGGATCGTGCAAACGATTGGGAGGGAGCGGAATGGACGCTCAGGAAGCGCTGAGACTGAGCGCCTTGCGGGCTTACAGAGTGCTGGACACCGACCCCGACGCGGCGATCGATCGTCTGGTCGGCTTGGCCGGCAACCTGTTTTCGACGCCCATTTCGCTGGTGTCGCTGATCGATGAAGAGCGGCAGTGGTTCAAGGCCATGGTGGGCCTGGAGGCGTCCGAGACGCCGCGGGATCAGGCCTTCTGCGCCCACGCCATCGCCATGGGCCCCCACGCGGTGATGGTGGTCGAGGACGCCAGCCAGGACCCCCGGTTCGCGAACAATCCCCTGGTCACCGGCGCGCCGGAGATCCGGTTCTACGCGGGCGCGACCCTGACCAACCCGGAGGGCCAGAACCTGGGGACTCTCTGCGTCATCGACACCAAGCCAAGGCCGCGTCCCAGCGACGCGGAGCTGGAACGGCTCCAGCTGCTCGCGCGCATCGTCGTCGACGAGTTCGAGCTGACGCGCGCCAATCGCCAGGCTCGCGAAAAGCAACGGCTTCTCGAGATCGCCGAGACGATGTCCGGCGTCGGCCACTGGCGGCTGGACCTGACGACGAACAAGCCGACCTGGTCCGACGCGGTTTATGCGATCCACGGCGTTGATCGCGCGACCTTCGACCCTGAGTTCGACGACGCCGTCGCCTTCTATCATCCCGACGACCGGCAGATGGTCCTGGATCATCTGGCGTCCACGATCGAGACCGGAATCGCTTTCGAGTTCCGCCTGAGACTGGTCCGCGCCGACGGCGCTCTGCGCCACGTGATCTCGCGCGGCGTCTGCGAGCTGGATGGCCATGGCAAACCCGTTTCGCTCGTGGGTCTGTTCCAGGACATCACCGAGACAGTCGAGACGATCGCGACGTTGCAGCGCCGCAAGGCGCATTATCGGTTGGTGACCGAAAATGCGGCCGACGTTATCACGCGCTATGATTTCGCCGGCGGCGGGAGTTTCATTTCGCCGGCCATTGAAAAGCTGCTCGGCTACACCGTGGCGGAGACCGTTGGCCTGAACCTTCGCGAGGTGCTACACCCCGGCGATCTCGCAGGCGCGACGGAAGTCCTCGAGGCGATGTCGCGCGGGCTTGGCCAGGCCACGGTTCAGCACCGCTCGCGCCACAAGCTGGGCCATTACATCTGGGTGGAATCCAATCTGCAACTGGTGCGTGACGCGGCTGGCGCACCCCAGGAAATCGTCTCGGTCTCGCGCGATATCTCCGACCGCAAGGCCCTGGAGTTCGAGATGATGGCCGCCCGCGACGCTGCGCGCGAACAGGCCCAGCGGGCGCGACTGGCCGAGGACATCGGCGGCGTCGGCTATTGGCGCTACGACCTCAAGACGCTCGAACTGGATGTCTCGCCCAAGATGTTCGAAATCTACGGGTTGGAGCCCGTCGCGCATCCCGCCATCGAGATCTTCAACAACCGCATCCACCCCGACGAACGGGCGTGGACCATGACCAGGATCGCCGAGCGTCTGCGCACGGGCGAGGCCGACTACAATGTGGCCACCCGCATCGTGCGTCCGGACGGCGAGGAACGCTATTTTTCCGGCAGCTCGGTCATCGAGATGGGCCCCGAGGGGCCCGCCTTCATCATGGGCACGGTTCGCGACATCACCGACGAACGCAGGGCTCGAGCCGATCTGGAGGCCAGCGAGAGCCGTTATCGTCTGCTTGCCGACAACGCCAGCGACATGATCTCGGCCTTCGGCCCGATCGGCGACATCCGCTTCATCTCGCCCGCCTGCCGCCCCATTCTCGGCTATGCGCCCGAAGAGATGATCGGTCGCCGGGTCGTCGACCTGACCCATCCCGACGATGTGCCGATGATGATGAGCTACTATGCCGACCTGATCGCCAGGGGCCCCGCCGCGATCTCCGAGCCCTACCAGTTTCGCGGACGGCACAAGGATGGCCATTGGGTGTGGCTCGAGGGACAGCCCAAGCTGTTCTTCGATGCGGATACCGGCAAACTGGCCGCGATCCAGGATGTCGCCCGCGACGTCAGCGGCCGCAAGGCGCTGGAGGCGGCCCTGGAACTGGCCCGCGCCGAAGCTGAGGCCGCCGCCGCTGTGAAAGCTGAATTCCTTTCGAACATGAGCCATGAACTGCGCACGCCGCTGACGGCGGTGCTCGGCTTCTCTCGCCTGATCGAGGACCAGCCCGAACTCTCGCCCGCCACACGCCGCTTTGTCGATCGCGTGTCCAACGCCGGCAAGGCGCTGCTCTCAACGGTCAACGACATCCTGGACTTCTCCAAGCTCGAAGCCGGCCAGGTCGAGATCGTCTTCGCCCCCAGTGACCCGCGACAGATCCTGGAGGACGCCATGGATCTCTTCTCGGGCCAGGCTCAGGAAAAGGGTCTGGACCTGGTTATGAGCGGGCTGGATCGCCTGCCCACTGGTCTGATCCTGGCGCCCGATCGCATGCGCCAGATCCTGCTTAACCTGATCGGCAATGCGGTCAAATTCACCGATAGCGGTCGAGTGGAGCTGGAAGCCAAGTGGACATCGACAACCAGCTTGTTTCGCATCTCGGTGTCCGACAGTGGCGCGGGCATACCCGCTGATCGCCTGGATCAGCTGTTCAAGCGGTTCTCCCAGGTCGATGGCTCATCCACGCGCAAGCATGGCGGGACTGGGCTGGGTCTGGCGATCTGCAGAGGGCTGGTCGAGGCCATGGGCGGCCAGATCGGCGTCTCCAGCCAGGTGGGCGAGGGGTCTTGCTTCTGGTTCGAGCTTCCGGCCGAGAAGGTCGCGCGGAGCGGAGCCGAGATCGATAGTGCGGCGTCAGTATCCATTCCAGAGGGCTGCCGTGTGCTGGTGGTCGATGACAATCCGGTCAATCGCGATCTGGTCTGCGCGGTGCTGCGGGCGTTCGGCGCTGAAATGACGGAGGCCGCCGACGGCGAGAACGCGTTCGAGACGGCGAGCGCCGAGCCCTTCGACATAATCCTGATGGACCTTCGCATGCCAGGCATGGGCGGCGAGGCCGCGACAAGGCAGATCCGGCAGCATGGCTTCAATGGCAACGTCCCGATTATCGCCTTCTCGGCCGATGCGGGAGCCGCCTTGCCTGCCGACGTGTTCGACGGCTTTGTCGCTAAACCGCTGGATCCGCGCGCGCTGATCGCGGAGATCAATCGCACCCTGTCCTTCGAAGGAGACGTCGAAAATGCCGCTTAACGCGCGCGCGAAGCGGATTTTCATTGCGGAAGACGACCGCAACCTGCTGGAGCTTCTGACCACGCGGCTCGGCCTGGCCGGTTACGAAACCAGTTTCGGCCGCGATGGGTGGGAGGCCCTCGAAGGCATCCACATCTCCCGCCCAGCCGCCATTGTGCTGGACGTCAACATGCCGCGCCTGGACGGCTTTGGCGTGCTGCGTCACTTGAAGAAGAGCTCAGCCGTGGCCAGTATCCCTGTGATGATGCTCACCGCCCGCAATGCACCTAACGACATTCGCGAAGCCCTCGCTCTAGGCGCTAAGGACTACCTGGCTAAGCCGTTCAACGACGCGATGCTGCTGGCACGGGTGGCGCGGCTGCTGCGCCCCAGGCCTGTCGTACCCGCGGCGGCTTCAAACGAGGTTCTACTGTAGTCCGCAGCACCCCAGAGATCCGTAGCGAAAGGCCAATGCAACAGTGTCGTAGAGCGGAATAGACGCGACTGAAGGCGGTCGCCGATGACCATAATCTGGCTATCGTGGCATCTCGACCCAGCACAACTTTGTCCGCGAGCTTGAAAGCGTGGGCCTGCAGGCTCAGACGATCGAGTCCTTCCTCCGCGACAACGAGCGCAAGATTGATATTGGAAGCGCCGCACTGGCCCAGGCGCGGGCCAGCTGGTCCAGGGCGTTTCTCGTCGTCGACGAAGCATCGACCCTGACCAATATCGCCGCGTTGCGTATCACCCGCGTCGTTGAGGCCCTCCAGATACCGGCTGTGCGGATCGCCGGCGACAGGATGCAGTTGGGTGGCCAGGCCGCCGGCAATCCCTTCAAGCTGATGCTCGACCGCAAGGTTGATCAGGTTGAGATCAAGACGATCGTTCGCCAGCGCCATGCCGCGCCGCATTTTCGGGAGGCGGTTGGCCATTTTGCAGAAGGTCGCGTGAAAGAAGGCCTTTCGGCGATGGCCCCCAATATCCATGAGTTGGGCCCCGGCGTGACCGAAGGCGAGGTTGCCAGCAAGGTCGTCGCACTTTGGGAGGACGCTGCCGGCCAAGGGGCCCCGGGCATCGTGGTGACCACCAACAAGATGCGCGATCTCGTCTCACTAGAGCGGGACTCCTTTAGACGGAACTGTATCCGCCGTTGAGGAGGTAGTTGGCGCACTCGGCTGGGCTGAAGAGGTCGAGGAGCCGTCCGGCCTTGCGCCAAGTGTCTTCGACGGTCCTGGGCTGAGCCCGGCGCATGAGGTGCTTGAGTTTGGCGAAGACCTGCTCGATCGGGTTCAGGTCGGGGCTGTAGGGCGGCAGGAAGATGAGGTGGGTGCCGCGTGCTCTAACGGCGGCGCGGGCCGCCTTGCCCTTGTGGCTGCCAAGGTTGCCCGACATCGCGGCCTTGCCCGAGATCGTCGTCTCCTACGCCCCGCTCAGCCTCTACGACGAGCTGGCCGCCGTGTTCACGGGAGTGGCCGCATGAAGCCCGCCGATCCCATCGACGCCGGCCGGCTGACCTTGGCGCTCAACGAGCTGCGGCTGCCGGCCATCAAGACCATCTGGCCCGACTTCGCCGTGCGCGCCGACAAGGAAGGATGGCCGGCGGCGCGCTTCCTGGCCGCGCTCACCGAGCACGAGCTGGCCGAGCGTGCCAGCCGGCGCATCCAGCGCCATCTCGACGAAGCCCGACTGCCGCCCGGCAAGACCCTCGACGGCTTCGACTTCGACGCCGTGCCAACGGTCAGCAAGGCCCAGGTCATGGCGCTCGCCGCCGGCGACAGCTGGCTCGACAACGGCGCCAATCTGCTGATGTTCGGCCCGCCGGGCGGCGGCAAGTCGCATCTGGCGGCGGCCCTTGGCCTGGCGCTCGTGGAAAACGGCTGGCGCGTGTTCTTCACCCGCACGACCGATCTGGTCCAGCGGCTCCAGACCGCCCGCCGGGACCTGCAGCTCGAAGCGGCCATCGCCAAGCTCGACAAATACCATCTGCTGATCCTCGACGACCTGGCCTACGTCACCAAGGATCAGGCCGAAACCAGCGTCCTGTTCGAGCTCATCAGCGCCCGCTACGAGCGCCGATCCCTGCTGATCACCGCCAACCAGCCCTTCGGCGAATGGGGGCGGATCTTCCCCGACCAGGCCATGACCTTCGCCGCGGTCGACCGCCTCGTCCACCACGCCACCATCTTCGAGATGAATGTCGAGAGCTACCGCCGGCGAACCGCCATCGAGCGAAAGCGCGGGCCAGGACGACGCGCCTCTCATCCAGATTGTCGCGCCACAGGCCCATAATGGAAAGGCCCGCATGCTTGACCTGAATGCCGAGCACGGTCGGCGGTCGGCAACGTTCTCGGCCTACCGGGAGCGGACCGTGCCGGTTGCGGTCGGCTATACGCTCGTCTGCGAGGCCAGGTTCAAGGGCCGTGGCTATGAGCGCGGGGCTCGCTTTACGATCACCAAAATGACCTCAACCACCTGGACTATCGTTCATGACGCGGCTTCTGGGGCAAAGGAGCGTGAGGAAACCTTGAGTGTGAAAGATCCGGCCCTCAGCTTCACCGTTATGTCTATGCCCAGACTGCCGACCGCGCTCAGGGGCAAACCATCGGCAATGTCATCTACGACCTGACCACCAAGGCGGGTGCCGCCGCCAACCAGTTGCGCAACTATGTCATGAACAGTCGCATGGCCTATTCGGGCCGATGGGGATGGGCGGGATTTAGGGGCTGGCTGCGTCGGAGTATCTTTGAAAGGTCAGCCGACATGGGCCTCCGAACGGGGATTTCTGACTCTTAGGCGACCCTCGGAAGGTCCGTGTGTGGACGCCCGCTTTGAAGCAAGAGGTTTTTCGAGATTTCTGACGCGGTCGGTTCAGGTGCTTCCGTGTGTCCGGCCTGTTGATGCGGCCGTTCACACGCCGCTGGCCTGTATGGAGATCGCGGGTCGGGTCCAGACCGGTTTCGCGCGCTCGAGGCGCTCGGACCTTTCACTGGTTTTCCCGACCCCGTCTTCTGACCGTTGCGCCATACCTCTCGTCTGACCTTTGCCTCTCCGACGCCTCAGACCTTGGCGGTTAGACCGCCTCGGCCGGAGCTCTGTAGGTTCCGCCGTGCGCCATCAGCGCCCAGACGATCCTTGCCATCTTGTTGGCCAACGCCACGGTGACCAGCATCCGCGGTTTCCGGGCCAGCAAGCTCGTGAGCCATGGGTTGGCAGGAGCGGACCCGCGGCTTGACGCTTTCGCTGCGGAGCTGGCGCCCAGGATCAGCAGTCGTCGGAGACTGCGCTCTCCCATCTTGCTGGTTCGCCCCAACCGCTCCTTGCCGCCGCTGGAATGCTGCCGTGGCGTGAGGCCGACCCAGGCGGCGAAGTCACGCCCACGTTTGAAGGTGCTGGCGGCCGGCGCCAGCGCTACCAGAGCGGTTGCGACGACGGGCCCAACACCAGGGATCGTCATCAGCCGTCTGGCGACGGGATCGCGCTTGGCCCGCGCGGTGATCTCGGTATCCAGCTGCGCGATCTGGCCCTGTAGGGCTCGCAGGCTCTGGGCGATGATAGCCAACACCGGCCGCGCCTCTGCGGGCAGATCGCTGCTGGGGTCGTCGACCACATCGATCAGCCTGGCGGTGTGCGCCGCGCCTTGCCGAACCACGAAGCCAAACTCCGCCAGATGGCCCCGCAGCGCATTGATCAGCTGGGTGCGTTGCCTGATCAGCAGGTCGCGGGTTCGAAACACCACGGCCGAGCCCTGTGCATCCGCGCTCTTGGGCGTGACGAACCGCATCGTTGGCCGCTGCGCCGCTTCGCAAATAGCTTCGGCATCGGCCACGTCGTTCTTCTGCCGCTTCACGAACGGCTTCACATAGGCCGGCGGGATCAGGCGGACCTCGTGGCCCAGGGCTCCGATCTCACGGGCCCAGTAGTGGGCGCTGGCGCAAGCCTCCATCGCCACGAGGCAGCGCGGTTGGTTGGCGAAGAACACCAGCAGTTGCTCTCGTCGCAGCTTCTTGCGGAAGACCACGCCGCCGGCCCGATCAGCGCCATGCGCCTGAAAGACCGACTTGGCCAAGTCGAGCCCGATTGTGATAACTTGTTCCACGGACGCCTCCTTTGCAGTGGTGTTCAACACCTCCACTTTGGCACATCGATGCCGTCGGGGGGCGTCCACCCCATCGGTTATCGGCGGTGGCCAGAATACTGCCGGCGCAGGCCCGGGGCTCTTCAGAGCGGAAGTCAATTTGAGGGCTATATTCTGGCCGGCGCTCCGCGCAGATCGAACACTCAACTGGGAGTCAACCGTGTAGTTTAGTTGGTCGAGCGTATATAAATTCTAGTCAGTGCGTTGAATGTTGTATTCACTCAACGAGAAAATCTTCTCCATTGTGCGCCATTTTTCGGCTGGCTTTGAGTTTGGAAGAGATTTCTGAAAGCTCCACATCAGTAGTTCCCATTCTCTGATAATCACATTCTTGTTGTCGTAAGAAATTTTTGATTCAAAACTAAACTCATCATCTACTTCCAGGATCATGAAAAGCCGATTTTCCACGACGAAAATCTCCATATCGATGACCCCGACCTTCTTAAGACCCGTGGCGACGTCTGGGGAAAAGTTCGCGTGCTGGTGATAGCGCCGATAGCTGTCGATGAGATCGGGCGCGTCCTTCAGATCCACCGCCATACACAGCCGCTGCATCGATGCTCCCTGCCTTTTTATGGACGACCAATCGTCACGGAATTATTCAGCCATAATGGCTGACCGATTGTTTGACTCGAAGATCCAAAGAGTACGGTTTGGTCATTCCCGCTGACCTCCCATCCCAGCAGGAACTTTGAATGAGACCTCAGTTGATTTGTTGATTTGGGAATCCGCCGATTCACAAAAATCCCAACCCGCTCTAGTCGAGAGTGTCGGCGTCTTGGGGAAGAAAACATTAGCGGACGCGGCGATCACCTACACGCTAAGCACATAAGCACTTGTCCTGGAATCACTTTTCGAGAACACCATTTGAGAGCAGGAAGGCTTTCGCTGCGGAGTCCGTTGCCTTCTTGTCCTCGTCAGAGAACCTGCCATGGCCCCCGCCCTCGACGGTATGGATTTCGACGTTCACGTCGGAGGCTTTGAGCGCGTCGAACAACAGCACCGACTGCGCGTAAGGCACTGTCGGGTCAAGCGTGCCATGGACGATGAAAACGGGCGGCAACTTGGCGCGCACGAGATTAATTGGCGACATTCGCCGCGCCAGAGAAGGGAGGTTTTCGACCTGTCCTAGCCAGTTGACCACCGACGCCGAAGGCCGCGGCACCTTCAAGGCAGCCTCAAGATCGGTCGGCCCAAAATAGTCAAGGATGGCGGCCACGCGCGGAACTGGACCGCATTTTTTGTCCGCAATCGCCGTATCGCCAGGCAGCATTCCCGCCATAAGCGCCAGATGCGCGCCTGCCGAGGTGCCGTAGGCGACTATGCGTGAGACGTCAAAATGGTACTTCTCGGCATTGGCCTGCGTCCAGGATAGGGCGCACAGGGCGTCGGTCACTGCGACGGGTGCCGTGGCCTGCGCGGTCAGGTGGTAATCAACGCTGACGACGGAAAACCCCATGCGCATGAAGTAGCCAAAGCTTGCTGCAGTCTTAGGCCGTTCTCCTCTGGCCCATCCGCCGCCGTGGAAATAGACCAGCACTGGGGCGGGTCTATCGACGGTTGCCGCCGGATTGACGAAGACATCGATCATCTGATCCTGTGTATAGACAATGTTCGCATGTGCGATGGCCTGCGGCGTCTCGGTCTGGGCGAGCGCTGGAGAGCCCGCCAGAACGGCAAAGGCGAACAGAAAGGATGAGTTGCGTGCGTTGAAGATCATATCATTCCACTCCGATTTCAAAAGGCCCGACGGGCAGGTCTTCACTGTTGAACAGGTTGACGACGGGGGATTCGCTCCAGGCGTAGCGCACGAAGCGCACCTCGGGCTGGTTGGCGCCGATAAGCGTCACGCTGTCGCCCTTGGCCGTGGCCGCGACGTAACGGCAATTGCGGTCGGCTTCGCAAATCTCAAAACCGATGGCGGTGTCGCCGCTGTAGGTGCGCAAGCCCCCCGCGGTGTCGCTGAAGCGCACGATCAGGGCGTCGCCCGACCGCGCCACGGCCGTGGGCGAGGGGCTTTGCGCGACCGTCTCGCCATAGGCCACGCGGCGGGCGGTCAGGGCCAGGCGCCGGCCGACCACGGTTTTTTGGCCGGGGTGGATATCGTACCGATCGCCCAAGTCGATGATCGGCGTCAGCCCGACATGGCCCATGTATAGGCTCGCCTCGCGCTGATGCTCGCGCACCTCCGCTGTTTTCGAGGCGCGGGCTTGATCGCTGGCGGGGCCGTAGGCGGGAAGCTGCACGACGAGAAACGGCAGATCGGGTTTGCCGAAGGCCGCGCGCCATTGGCGGATCAGCGCCGGCAAGAGCCTGCCGAACCCCGCCGGATCGTGGATGTTGGATTCGCCCTGGTACCAGGCGACGCCCTTCACCGTATAGGACGTCACCGGCGCGACCATGCCGTTATAGAGGCTGCCGGTCCCCTTCGTCGCGTCCCAGGGCGTGATGGGCACGTCGCCCAGCGCGTCCAGCGGCGCGGAAACGCGGTAACGCCACTCCGTCGGCAGGGGCGCTTTCGATCCGTCCGCCAGCGTCACGAACCGCTGGTCGTCGGTGTCGTAGAGGCCGCCTGAACCGCCGGAATCCAGCACGCGAACGGCGACGACGTTGTGCCCGGCCACCAGCGCGCCCTTGGGCAGTGCGTAGCGGCGACGGGTGGTGCGCCCTTCGACGCCGCCGACACGCACGCCGTTGACGAAGGTGGTGTCGCTGTCGTCGACAAGACCGAGCGCGATGTGCGTCGCGCCTTCGGCCTGCGCCGGGGTCAGGTTGAAAGCAGTCCGGTACCAGACGGCGCCGTTGAAGCTGGCGAGGTCTGGATCGCCGATCCGCTCCCATACCTTCGTCGGCTTGACGGTTTTCCAGCCGGTGTCGTCGAAGCCGGGCGCCGCCCAGGTCGCCTTGGTCTTCGCGTCAGGCTCGTGCGCCGTCCACCAGTCCTCGAAATAGCGCGCCTGCTGTGCTTCGCCCGCCTTCGGATCGTCGGCATAGAGCGCCAGGCGCTGAAGGGCGTCGTCATAGGTCTTTAGCGGCCGAAGCCCGGCGTCTCCGATCCAGGCCTGGGTTTGCGTGCCGCCCCAGGTCGCGGTGATGAACCCGACCGTCACGCCGAAGTGCCGCTGCAACTCCTTGGCCATGAAGTAGCAGGCGGCCGAGGCGGGGCCGGAGGTTGCAGGGGCGACCGCAGTCCAGCCGGTGACGGCCTTGGCCTCCTCGACGGGGCGGGCCGTCGCATCGCGACCGAGGTCGGTGAAGCGCAGGAGCGGGTTCTCCGAGTCGCGGATCTCGTTGCCGCCGTTGGTCGCGCCATCCAACCTCAGCCCCATGTTCGACTGGCCCGAGCAGAACCACACCTCGCCGACCATGACGTCGTTCAGCACGGTCCGGGCGCGCCCATCGGACACGGAGAGGCTGTAGGGGCCACCGGCGTTCATGGGCGCGGTCGTCACGGACCAGCGCCCTCGTGCGTCGGCCGTGGTCGCGATCCTTTGGGCGCCGATCTCGACGGTCAGGGCCGTGGCGGGATCGGCCCGGCCACTGAGGCGGACGGGCTCTCCGCGTTGCAGGACCGCATGATCGCTCAACAGGTTGCCGAAGCGGGGCGCGTCCGCCAGGGCCGGGCCGCTCCACAGCGTGGCCGTCAGCAGCAGGGTCGAAGCGCGCGTCATGTTCGTTTCCTCATGTTTTGTCGGGCTCGTCGAAAGCACGGAGCATTGATGCCTGGCGCGGACGGGGCGCTCCAAGCCGTCGAGATAGGGGGCGTTACTCCGGTTGGCCCGACGCGGCGCGGGGTTCAGGCGACGTTGTGCTGGACCGACAGCTTGAAGCGGTGGCGGTGTTCGAGCGCCTTGCGGCGCAGATGGACGATGGCTTGCGTCTCCTCGGCCGCCAGCATGGCCTCGAACAGGCGGCTGAAATGTTCCCGCATCGCCAGGCGCGCCGCGTTCGGGTCGTGGTTTCGTATGGCGTCCAGCACCGCTCCGTGTTCGGCGACCCTGTCTTCGAAACCGCTTTTGCAAACGTTGCTGTAGACCTGAACGACATGCGGCGCTTCGTTGCGCATGCGCCAAAGCGAGCGCACGAAGTGTTCGATGATCGGGCTGCCGCTGTTCTCTGCGATAAGCAGGTGAAAACGCTCGTCCGCCGCTTCGGCTTCCTCGTCGTTGCCCGACATCACGCGCACGGTCTCCTCGAGGACCTCAAGCGCGGCCGGGCTCATGTTGAGCGCCGCCAGAGCCGCCGACTCCCCTTCGACGACGGCGCGCACGGTCGTCAGCTCGAAGGCGTCGATGTCGGCGAGCGCCGACAGGTCGTTGGGCAGGCGCGGGCAAACATAGACGCCCGAACCCGTCTTCACGGCGATATAGCCCTGGGCCTCCAGCGCGATCTCGGCTTCCCGAATGGTCACACGAGACACGCCCAGCCGTTCAGCCAGTTCGCGCTCGCCGGGCAGACGGCTGCCAGGTGAAAACTCACCGGAATCGATGAGGCCGATTATCTGTTTCGCGACGACTTGATACCGTCTGTCCATGCTCATCTGCAGATAGCCTCCGTTGTCCGCTCTTTCGGATCCGTCAGATCCGGGAAGTTCCGACCTCCTAAGCTGGTCGTACGGTCGAGGTCCGCGTCAAGGGGTAAACCAAAGCTGCGGACCTCTGACAACACCCCGGCCTAGTTCCTGAACCGCACGCCGAACATAAACTGCCGTCCAGGCGAGCCATACAGGGCGGCCACCGGATTGTCGGCGTAATAATACCGGCTGGTGGCCTGGTTGGTCAGGTTCAAGCCCTCGATCGAAAACGAGGCTCGCTTCGATAGCTTGTAGCTGAAGGCGAAGTCGACGTTCAGCGTGTCCTTTGACCCCCCGAAGTCGTTGATCAGCGGCGTATCGCAGGCCACGCCGTTGACCACGCCAGGCGCGCAGGGCCCCGCCACCAGGGGATAGGTGGTGTAGTAGCCGTCGCGCTGGGCCAGCGAGACGCGGGTGTTGATCCTCTGGTCTTCGTAATAGAGCGTCAGGTTGAGGGCGTTGGGCGACGCGCCCAGCCAGGGGCCCTTGCCGGTGAGTTCTGGGGTCGTGTCCGAACCGGGATCGAGGATGTAGGTCAGCTCTGAATCGATGTGGGTGGCGTTGAGCTGGATGCCCGTATTCTTCAGCGGCCCTGGCAGGAAGGTGAAGGCCTGCTGGAAGTTGATTTCCCAGCCCTTCAATTCCCCGCCGGGCGCGTCGCGGAACTGGCGCGCCGTGGCGTCGTAGTCGCCCGTGATATAGGCGGCCTGATCGCTGGTCGCGCCGAACTGCTCGATCAGGCTCTTGAGACCCGCATCGTCCAGGAACGTCGACAGCGGCGCCGAGAAGCGCACCGTCTGCGGATAGGAGCCGATCTTCTTCTTGAACACGGCCACCGAGATCAAGCCACCCTCGGCGTAGTACCATTCCACCGCCGCGTCGAAATTGTCGGCGCGGAAGGGCGACAGCTTCGGATTGCCGATGGTCAGGGTCGCGCCGGAGGTCACGCCGCCGTCGGGAATCGTCAGCTGGGTGATGGTCGGGGCCAGCTGTTGCAGGGTCGGGCGGGACATGGTCTTGGCTGCGCCGAACCGGAAATAGAGGTCCTCCAGCGGACGGATGGCGATGTTGAACGACGGCAGGACGTCCGAATAGGAATTGCCGCCCTCGACGATCCGCCCGCCGGTCGAGCGGCCGTTGGAGTCGACGTCGGTCGTGGCATAGCGCACGCCCAGATTGCCGAAGGTGTTCCAGCCGTCGAAGAAATCGTAGTTGAAATTGACCTGGCCATAGACGCCACCGGTTTGCTCGCGCACGCCGAAGGTCTCGCGTCCTTGCTGCCGGAACTGGGTCAGGCGCCAGTCGCCCCACTTGTTGATGCACTGGCAGGTAAAGCCGAACAGGGCGTCGAACTTGTCGATGTCCGGACCAAACCAGGCGGCCGTCGTGCCGGCGGGCATATCCAGGCCCTGGCCGAAATTGATGACCTTGCCGAGGCTCTCGATCGAGACGCCCGCTTCCTTCTCGGTCGGATTGATCTGGGTGTTCTGGCGCTCGTATTGCGACGTCGAGAAGCGATAGTCGCGCCGGGTGCCGCCGAACTTGAAGGTCAGGTTGTCGTTCAGGTCCCAGGTGAAGTCGGCCTTCCACGACCCGTAGCGGTTCTCGACGAACTTCCGGTGGTAGCGCAGGAACGAGACCCCCTTGAGGATTGTCCACTGCTTGGGATCGGCGGCGTTGAAGCCCGCGTCGAACAGCGGCATGTCGCCGCCGCCTCGCTCGTCATAGGTGAACGGGGCCTGCTGATCGAACTGACCCCACTCGGCCATCTTGCCTTCGGAGTCGAGTTTGGAACTGGAAGCGCCGTAGGTGAAGTCCGCCTTCAACCGGTCGCTGAACTCGTGGGTCAGGTTGATCGAGACCTGTTGGAAGGTGGTGTCGTAGCTGCCCTGATCGGCGCGCGCCGACCAGTCGACATTGCGCAGTTTCAGATAGTCGGCGACGCCGCCCGTGACATTGGCGGCCAGAACGTCAGTCGAGGGGCGGCCGATCTGCTGGTCGCGAATGGCCAGGCCATCGGCGGAGGCGACATAGCCCGGCGAGCCGGCCCAGTTGTAGTAGTCGTAGACGTCGAGATTGTTGGGATTGAACGAGAAGCCCGAGCCGGGGACGAGGGTGGTCCCGTAGGTGGCCTGGCCGCAGTCGATCGGCGAGGCGAAGGCGCTTCCCGCCGTGAAGTTGCAAGTGCCCGGATAGAGGCCGCGCTTGGAGCTTAGCGCGGTGGCGGCATTGGCCGTAGCATAGGTGGCGTTGGTGTTGTTGCGGTTCAGGCCGAACGGCAACAACTGGTTCAGGGTCGAGGTGTGCTTCTGGTTGGAATAGAGCACATCGATCGTGGCGCGGGTCCTGGGCGAAATGTCCACCTGATACGAGGACGTGATGCCTAGGCGCTTTTGATTCAGGTCCTGCTGCTCGGGGCCGGCCAGCGCGGGAAAGATGACCTGCGACCCGTTGAGGGAGGGGTGCAGCAGGGCATAGGCCGTGGGATCGGAACCCGTGATGGCGGCGAGGTAGGCCGGATTGGTGATGGCCCCCGTGTTCGACACCGTGCCGCCGGGATTGGCCGCGGTCGGATTGGTGACGCGGTTGGTGAAGGTCGTGCCGACGGGGGCGGAGAAGCCGGCGCGGCGCGGATTTTCCAGCGTGGCCCAGGTGGCCGAGCGGTAGACATACTCTCCGGTCACGATCTGACGGCGGTACTGATCGGTTTCGGAGTCCTTCTCCGAATAGGCGACCGAGGCCAGAAAGCCCATCTTGTCGTCCGCCCAGCGCTTCGAGAACAGGCCGGCGAAGCGGGGATTGTGGTGCTTGCCGTTCTGGTAGTACGCGTCTTCGACGGACAGGGCGTAGCGATCCTTCCGATAGTCGAAGGGGCGGCCCGTCTGCAGGTCGACGGTGGCGCCCAGCGAGCCTTCGTCGGTCTCGGCCGAGGCGGTCTTGCGGACCTTCAGGCTGTTGAACAGCTCCGAGGCGAAGACATTGAAGTCGAAGGTCCGCGTGGTGTTGATCGCGCTGGAATTGGTGTCGTTGGTGCCGGCCGTTGACAGGGCTTCCAGGTTGTTGATCCGCACCCGGGTAAAATCGCCGCCCAGCCCGCGCACGGTGATGGTGCGGCCTTCGCCGTTGTCGCGGTCGATGGAAATGCCAGGGATGCGCTGAAGCGACTCGGCGAGGTTGGCGTCGGGGAAGTCGGCGATGTCCTCGGCGTTGATCGCGTCGACCATGACGTCGGACTGGCGCTTGATATTCAGGGCGCTCTGCAGGGAGGCGCGATAGCCCGTAACCACCACGGCATCGACCTCTTGGATGGCCTTGGCGTTATCGTCTTTTGGCGCTTCCTGCGCGAAGGCCTGGCCGAAGCCGAAGCCGAGGCCGAGCGTGAGGCATGTCGATGCCAGCAGCATGGGGCGCACAGACCGGCACCTTGAGTGGTTATCCATATTACAATCCTCCCAGTATACCAATTGTGTATCTTTGGCTTACTTATTGGTTGATCCCTTGGAATCGGAATGTCAACTCTCCGACGCGAGATTCCATCAACTTTCGATGGCGACGGAAATAGCGCCAAGGCGTTGCGCGGCTTGGTGTCGACGGCTCTAGGCTCGCTAGAAGCAAGGGTTGCCGGTGTTTGCGCAGGGCCGCTAAGGCCTCGAAATTGGACGTGCGATCACTCGGCCGTAAGCGTCCGTCGGCAACCGCTTCCTCAAATTGGTCTACAAATTGGTTGACACGTTGGTATAAAGGGTGGTCCGTTCCCGCATCCTCCTTGGCTTTGGCGCGCCTGTTCACTGGGTGCGGCGGGTCGGGAGGTGGAACGAGGAAGCGGGCACAGCTTCGCGGGGAGGAAGTCGAGTGAGAGACCTGCGCGTAGCGAGCCTTGCCGTCCTGATTGGCTCGAGCGTTCTGGCCGGTTCGGTTCACGCCTATGCGGCCGACCGCCTGGTCAAGACCCCGGAAGCGTTCAAGGCGGCCGTGCAGGCCTCGGTCGCGGGGGACTCGGTCGTGCTGGCCGATGGCGTCTGGCGCGATTTCGAGATGGTGTTCACGGGCGAGGGCGCCGCCGGCAAGCCCATCACCCTGCGCGCCCAGACCCCCGGCAAGGTGGTGATTTCGGGCAAGTCCAACCTGCGCATCGGCGGTCGCCACCTGGTCGTCTCGGGCCTGACGTTCAAGGACGGCTACAGCCCGTCGCCCGAGGTCATCGCGTTCCGTCGCGACAGCAAGGCGCTGGCCTACGACACGCGCGTCACCGAGACGGTGATCGACGGCTTCAACAAGCCCGACCGCGCCGCGTCCGACTACTGGATCGCCCTTTACGGTCAGAACAACCGCGTCGATCACACCCACTTGCAAGGCAAGCTGAACAGCGGCGTGACCCTGGCCGTGGTGCTGAACTCGGCCGAGAGCCAGCAGAACCATCACCGCATCGATCACAACTATTTCGGTCCGCGCCCGCCGCTGGGCTCGAACGGCGGCGAGACCATCCGGGTCGGGACCAGCGAGTACTCGCTGACCAATTCCCTGACCGTGGTCGAGGACAACTACTTCGAGGGCTGCAGCGGCGAGGTCGAGATCGTCTCGAACAAGTCGGGCGGCAATGTCTATCGCCGCAATGTCTTCGTTCGGTCGCAAGGCGCCTTGGTGCTGCGTCACGGCGTCGGCAACCTGGTCGAGGACAACGTCTTCCTGGGCGGCGGGGCGGCGCACACCGGCGGCGTTCGCGTGATCAACGCCGACCAGACCGTGCGCGACAACTACTTCCAGGACCTGGCCGGAACCGATTTCACCAGCGCCCTGGTGATGATGAACGGCGTCCCGAACTCGCCGCTCAATCGCTATGATCAGGTGCTGAACGCGCGCATCGCCAACAACGTCTTCGTCGATGTGAAGCAGGTGCTGCTCGGCGCCGGCGCGGACCAGGAACGGACCCTGCCGCCGGCTAAGAGCGCGCTGACCGGCAACGTCTTCCTCGGCTCGGGCGGGCAAACGGTCTTCAAGGCCTCGGCGCCGGTCGACGGCCTGACCTTCAAGGCCAATGTCGTTGACGGCGTCGCGCCGCTGGTGGGCGTGGCGGGCTTCGAGACCCGCGCGATCGGCCGCGAGACCCTGCCGGACGGCCGGGTCTATCCCGACGCCGCTGCGCGCAAGGCCTTGGGCCTGAAAGAGCCGATCAAGTTGCTGAACCGCGAGGAGACGGGCGTGGCCTGGTATCCCAAGGGTGATCAGACCGTCGCCTTCGACAGTGGCCGCGTCCTGAAGATCAAGCCGGGCCAGGATCGGCTGTCGGCTGCCGCCGCCAAGGCCAAAGCCGGCGACGTGATCGAGTTGGCGGCCGGCGACTATGCCGAGGGTCTCGTCGTGGAGGTCGCCTCGCCACTTACCTTTCGCGCCGAGCACGGCACCAGACCGGTCGTGCGCTTCGAGCGCTCGACCCTGTTCAACCTCGCAGGGCGAGGCTCGCTGAAGCTGCAGGGACTGCGTCTCTCGGGCACCAACGCTCCGGACGCGGTCGGCAACGCCGTGATCCGGGTCAATCCGGGCTATCCGCTCGGCAATTACGCGCTGGAACTGATCGACACCGAAGTGTCGGACCTGAAGGTCAACCAGACGTTCGCCGTGCTGAAGGGCGAGCGGGCCACCTTCGCCGATCATGTGACGATCCGCGACTCGCGCTTTACGGACATCAGCGGAGCGGTACTGAGCCTCGTCGGCGAGACCGACAATGCCGGGCGCTACGGTGCCGAGACGGTCAATATCACTGGCAGCCACTTCATTCGCCTGGGCGCGCCGGCGCTCGACATCCTGCGCGGCGGTACCGACGAGAGCACCTTTGGACCTCAGGTGAGGGTCGGAGGCTCGACCTTTCGCGATGTCGCGCCGGGCCAGCCCTCGATGCAACTCCACGGCGTCCAGATCGCGCGGCTGGAGGGCAACAGCTTCGAGCGGGCCGCGCCCGCCCGCGTCATCATTCAAGTCGGCAAGCCCGATCTCAGCGAGGCCGGCAATGCCGGCCCGGCGCTCGAGATCGTCGATCAGCGCAAATAGGCCCCATGTCCAAGCTCAGCATCCATTTCTGCGCCAGCCTCGCCGTCCTCGCCCTCGCCGGGTCGGCCGCCGCTGCAACCCCGCCGGCCAAGCCCGCCGTGGTCGCCGCCGCTCAGGTCCCGCCGCTCTTCGCCGCCACCCTGGCCCGCAGCAAGGCCTTCGTGGATCCGCAGCTGTCCAAGACCATCGACGTGCCGGTCCCGGCCGACGCCGGCGGCGGCTACACCCACGAGCGGCACAAGGACAACTACCGCCTGATCTACGAGGCGGGGATGCTGTACCGGCAGACGGGCGACAAGGCCTATGCCGACCTCGTGCGGCGGGTGCTGCTGGACTATGCCAAGCTCTATCCGCCCCTGCCGCCGCACCCCAAACGGGCCAACCAGCTGCCCGGCAGGCTGTTTTGGCAGGTGCTTAACGACAGTGTCTGGCTGGTCAATTCGGTTCAGGGCTACGAGGCGGTCAAGGAGGCCATCCCCGCCGCCGACCGGGCCGTAATCGAGGCCGGCGTCTTTCGCCCGATGGCGGCGTTCCTGTCGACGGGATCGCCCAAGACCTTCGACAGCATCCACAACCACGGCACCTGGGCGCTGGCGGCCGTGGGCATGACGGGCTACGCGATCAACGAACCCGGCTTGGTCAAGCAAGCGCTGTACGGCCTGGACGGCTCGGGCAAGTCGGGCTTCTACAAGCAGTTGGAAGAGCTGTTCTCGCCCGACGGCTACTATGCCGAGGGGCCGTACTATCAGCGCTACGCCCTGTCGCCGTTCCTGCTGCTGGCCCAGTCGGTGCAGCGTCACGAACCGAACCGCAAGATCCTCGACTATCGCGACGGCGTCCTGCGCAAGGCCGTCTATGCGAACCTCCAGCAGAGCTATGCCGGCCTGCTGTTCCCGATCAATGACGCCATCAAGGACAAGGGGATCGACACCCCCGAGCTGGTCCACGGCGTAGCGGTCACCTATGCCGCCACCCGCGATCCGGCCCTGCTTTCCATCGCGGTTCAGCAAGGCTCGGTGGTGCTGAGCCCCGAGGGGCGGGAGGTCGCCGCGGCCATCGCGCGGGGCGAGGCCAGGCCCTTCCCATACGCCTCCATGCGCCTTGCCGACGGGGCCAGGGGCGACAAGGGCGCGTTGATCGTGCTGCGCTCGGGCCCCAAGCCCAAGGATCAGGCGCTGGTGTTCAAGGCAACGTCCCAGGGCATGGGGCATGGCCATTTCGACAAGTTGTCCTGGCTGTTCTACGACGCCGGCCGCGAGGTGGTGGCCGATTACGGCGCGGCGCGGTTCCTGAACGTCGAGGCCAAGTCGGGCGGTCGCTACCTGCCCGAGAACGACAGCTGGGCCCAGCAGACCGTGGCTCACAATACCCTTGTAGTCGATGAGAAGAGCCAGTTCGGCGCTGACACCGACACAGGCGAAGCGCATTGGCCGACGGTCCTGGCGTTCGACGCCAAGGACGGCGTCCAGATGACGGCCGCAAGCATCGACGACGCCTGGCCGGGTGTCCGCTATCGCCGGGCCATGGCGCTGATCGACCGACCCGAGATCGGGCGGCCCATCGTGCTGGATCTGGTTCGCGCGGAAGGCGGCGGCAAGCACCGCTTCGACCTGCCGCTGCACTATGACGGCCAGATGGTCGAGTCCGGTCTGAAGTTCCTGGGCGGGACCAGCGAATTGAAACCGCTCGGCACGGCCAACGGCTATCAGCACCTCTGGGACCGCGGCCGGGCCGAGGTGAAGGGCGGCGCTCGCGTCGCCTGGTTCGATCAGGGGCGTTTCTATGACTACGTCTTCGCCTCCAGCGATATCGACCAGGTGGTGCTGATAGAGCTCGGTGCCAACGACCCCAACTACAATCTGCGCAACGCGCGCGCCTTCATTCTCCGGGGCGACAATCGAGACGGCTTCGCCTTGGCGGGCGTGCTGGAGGCGCGGGGAGCGTACAGCGCCGCCGAGGAATACGCCCGCGACACCATCACCTCGGTCAAGGCGGTCGAGCGTGTGTCCGAAGGCGGGGCCGACCTCGTCTTTATCCGCCTGTCGTCGGGCAAGACCCTGACGATCGGCGTTTCCTGGGACCCCGATCCCGCCAAGCGCCACCGGGTTTCGACCTCCAGCGGCGTCTATGCCTGGACCGGCTTTTCCGGCCTGGCCGTTCCAGAACAATGAGGCGCGCCATGAAGATCAAGGGCCTGCGTTGGCTGATCGTCGGACTGGTCGGGCTGGCCACGGTGATCAACTACATCGACCGCAACGCGCTGGCCGTGATGTGGCCGCAGATTTCCAAGGACATGGGCGTGGGCAAGGAGGAGTACGCGCTCATCCTGACCTGCTTCATGCTGTCCTATGCCGCCGGCCAGACGATCTTCGGCAAGATCTTCGACGCCTTGGGCACGCGGGTCGGCTTCATACTCTCGATCCTGGCCTGGTCGGCCTCGATCGCTCTGCACGCCGTCGCGCGCTCGATCCTGACCCTGGGCATTCTGCGCGCGGCCCTTGGCGTCAGCGAGGCCGGCAACTGGCCTGGCGCGGCCAAGGCCAATGCGGAGTGGTTTCCGGTTCGCGAGCGGGCCTTCGCTCAAGGCATCTTCAACGCCGGGGCGTCGGTGGGCGCCATCGTCTCGGCGCCGCTGATCGCCTGGCTGTTCCTCAGCTTCGGCTGGCGCGCGACCTTCGTTGTGATCGGCGTGCTCGGCGTGCTCTGGGTGGTCCCCTGGGCCATCGTCTGCCGCGCCGCGCCCGAGGACCATCCATGGTTGTCGGACGAAGAGCGCGAGCACATCCTGACCGGTCAGCGCCCGACTTCGGGCGACGCCGAGGTCGATTACAAGCCGACCTGGCTTGGCCTGCTGCGCCACCGCGAGGCCTGGGGCCTGATCCTGGCCCGCTTCTTCATCGATCCGGTCTGGTGGCTGTTCGTCTCCTGGCTGCCGATCTACCTGGCGGAACGCTTCGGCTTCGACATCAAGCAGATCGGCCTGTTCGGCTGGGTGCCGTATGTCGGCGCGGCGGTGGGCAGCCTGTTCGGCGGCTGGATCTCCGGCTGGCTGATCGGTCGCGGCTGGCGTCCGGTCAAGGCTCGCATGTGGGCGATGACCCTGGGCGGCGTCTTCATGCTGCCGGCCCTGCTGCTGACCATCGGCGCGTCCACCCCGCTGCACGCGGTCCTGCTGATCGCCGTGATCCTGTTCGGCTTCCAGATCGCCATCAACAACATCCAGACCCTGCCCAGCGACTATCTGCCCGGCCGTTCGGTCGGCTCGCTGGCCGGGATCAGCGGCACCGCCGCCGTGGCCGGAGTGCTGATCACCACCTGGATCGTCCCGGTCGCCACCAAGATCAGCTACGCCCCGGTGTTCATCATGGGCGCCAGCCTGGTTCCTCTTTCCATCCTGTCCATCTGGCTCTTGGGCGGCCGAGGCGAGCGCCTCGTCGATCCCGCCCTCGTGGCCCGCACTACCAACGGAGCAAAATCCTGATGCGCCTCACCAACAAGACCGTCGTCGTCACCGGCGGCGCCCGCGATATCGGCAAGGCCGTGTCGCTGAAGCTGGCAAGCGAAGGCGCCAATGTCGCGATCAACTATTTCGGAAGCGAGGAGGGCGCCAAGGCGACCTTGGCGCAGATCGAGGCAACCGGTGGCCGCGCCATCATCCTGAAGGGCGACATGACCTCCGCCGTCGACGTTCAGGCTCTGATCGACACGGCCCTGTCGACCTTCGGCGGCCCGATCGGCGCGCTCGTCAACGTCGCCGGCGGCATGGTCGCTCGCAAGACGCTGGACGAGATGGACGAGGCGTTCCTCGATCACGTCATGCGGCTGAACCTGACCTCGGTATTCCTGACCACCAAGGCCGCCGTGCCGCACATGGCCATCGGCTCCGCGATCGTCAATCTGTCCTCGCAGGCAGGCAAGGACGGCGGGGGTCCCGGCGCCACGGCCTACGCCACGGCCAAGGGCGCGATCATCACCTTCACCAAGGCCATGGCCAAGGAGCTGGGCCCGCAAGGCATCCGGGTGAACGCCCTGTGCCCCGGCATGATCGGCACCAGCTTCCACGACACCTTCTCGAAGGACGAGGTCCGCGCCCGCGTCGCCGCCGGCACGCCGCTGCGCCGCGAGGGGCGCGCGCCCGAAATCGCCGACGCCGTGGCCTATCTGGCCAGCGACGAGTCCAGCTTCCTGACGGGGGTCTGCCTGGACATCAACGGCGGCCTGTTGATGAGCTGATGGGAGCGACGTCGATGATCGCCAAGACTCTTGCCGCCATGGTCCTTCTGAGCGCGGCGCCCGCCGCCGCCCAGGCCTGGACCGACCCCGCGACCTGGGCTTCGGTCAAGGCGCCGGAGGCGACCAAGGACGTCGTCTACCTGCAGGCCAGCGGCAAGGACCTGCATCTGGACGTCTATCGCAACACGGCCTTCGAGGGGCCGCGCCCGGTGCTGGTCTATGTCCACGGCGGCGCCTGGTGGAAGGGCGAGAAGCCGGCCGGTTGGGGCGGCTTTCGCGCCTATCTGGCGGCGGGCTTCTCGGTGGTCACGGTCGAGTACCGGCTGACCGACGTCGCGCGGGCCCCGGCGGCGGTGCAGGACGTCCGCTGCGCTCTGGCGTGGGTGAAGGCCAACGCCAAGGCCTACGGCTTCGACGCCAAGCGGGTCGTGCCCTACGGCACCTCGGCCGGAGGGCACCTGGCCTTGATGGCGGGGATGCTTCCGAAGGGCAACAGCATCGACCTGCCCGCCTGTCGCGACCAGCCGAAGGTTCCGGCGATCCTCGACTTCTACGGGCCGTATCATCTGCGATCGGACCTGCCGGGGGCGTTCAAGAGCCCCTCGACGGCGCGTTGGCTGGGCGCTGGTCCCGACGCCGCGGCGCTGGCGCTGACGATGTCGCCGGCCAGCTACGTTCGCAAGGGCCAGCCGCCGGTGTTCATCGTCCACGGCGATGCTGACCCGACCGTGCCCTATCAGGCGTCGCTCTCGCTGAAGGCCGACCTCGACAAGGCCAGCGCGATCAGCCGCTTCCACCCGGTGCCCGGCGGCGTCCACGGCAAGTTTCCGAAAGACCAACAAATTTCGATCGAACTTGATGCATTGGATTTCCTGAAGGCGGGCGGGCGCGGAGCTATCACACCGCGCAGAGCCCGGCCGGCGACCGTGGCAAGGGCAGGGGTGTTCGCCTTCCTTGGCTTCACCGAGCGCGCCGCCAGGCGGGCGAGGCTCTGACGGGTTTGTCTGCGTCGCAACAGCTTTTCGAGGCTTGGTGAGCATGCCATCATCGCCTCCTTGAGGGATTGATCGGTCGATCAAGGATCGTCCGCCGGCTCTCCCCCAGCGCGCCTGAACGGCGCGAGTGCCAACAGGTGCGGTTCATGGATCCCAGCAGCCTGCTTCCAGAAGGCTCGATGCCCAGCGAAGAGTTGATGTGGTCGAAGGCCGAGTGTCCGACATGCGGAGCCAAGACGCGCGGGGATGCCCGCGGCTGGGCTCACGCCCATGTGGCCGAGACCGGCCATCCGGTGCAGCTCTCTTTGGGCTACGACGTGCGTGACGAGCACTGGGAAAGCCGCTTGTCGTATGAGCGCATCGCTGAGATTGAGCGTATCAGGGGTGGGTCTATCCCCGCAAAGGTCCCAAATGCGACATAGGATTTAAGCGGCCAGCGCTCTTCGCCCGTGGTCTCGAAGCTCTCCTGAGGGGCCGACGTATCGGTAGAGCGTCGCGCGGCTGACCTTGAGCTCCGCGCACAGGTCGGCGACGTGGGTGTCGCGGTTGGCCATCGCCGATTGCGCCAGGCGGATCTGATTCTTGGTCAGCTCGAACTGGCGCCCGCCCTTGCGGCCGCGAGCCCGGGCGGCAGCGAGACCGGCCATGGTGCGCTCGCGAATGAGGTCGCCTTCAAATTCGGCCAACGCGGCGAAGATGCCGAAGATCAGCTTGCCGCTGGATGTGGTTGTGTCGATGTTGGCGCCTTGGCCGGTCAGCACGCTCAGCCCGACGCCGCGCTCCGAGAGGCCACGAACCGTTGTGACCAGATGCTTCAGGTCACGGCCGAGGCGATCGAGCTTCCATACATATAATGTGTCACCCTCGCGGAGCGCCTTCAGGCAGGCTTCCAAGCCAGGACGATCGTCGCGCTTTCCCGACGCCTCGTCCTTGTAGACGTGTTCAGGAGTGACGCCGGCGACGGCGAGCGCATCCGTCTGCAAATCCAGGGTCTGCGATCCATCCGCCTTGGAAATCCGCGCATATCCGAGCTTCATGGGCGTTTCATATACGGTCGTTTGTGTGACAGCGGCGAAAGCCGACGCGGGCGTGCCGATAGTTGTATCAAAAACCGTCTCATAAATAAAGGATAGCAAACCTAAGCAACAGATCAAAAGAGACACCGTCCATGCCTCGTATGCAAATCCTGTCGCCGGCCGAGCAGCGTGCCTTCGACACTCCGCCGCTGATGAACGCCGCCCAGCGCAAGGCCGCCTTCGACCTGCCGGTCGGCTTTCAACGGGAGGCCGAGCAGTTGCGCGATCCGGTCCACCAAATCGGCTTCTGTTTGAACGCCGGCTATTTCCGTCAGAGCCGGCGGTGCTTTGCTCCTGAGAAATTCCACGACAACGACATCGCCTACGTCGCCACCCGGCTGGGCCATGGCGCCGAGGTGTTCGAACGCGGCGCCTATGCCGCCAGGACGCGTCAACGCCACGATCGGGCCATAGAGCGCTTGGCCGGATTTCGGACCCTGGACGATCAGGACGAGCCACGCCTGACCCGGCTGATTGATCAAAGGGTCAGGGCGCACGAGAAACCAAGGGTCATTTTCTATGCGGCGGTCGAGCACTTGGCGACGGAGCGGATCGCGTCTCCGAGTTACCGGAGCCTGCAGGATTTGATTCTGGCCGCCATCGGCCAATTTCGGGCCCGCCAGATGGCTCTGGTTGAGGCCCATCTGCCCAAGGACCTCGCCGCCGAAATCGATCTGCTTTTGGACGAGAAGGAGGAGACCGATGGGATCACGCGCAGCCGATTGGCGGTCCTGAAGCAAAACTCCCAATCCGTTCGCCCCATGGCGGTGAAGGCGCGGCTGGCCAACCACACGGATCTGTCGAAGCTGTTCCAACGTCTCGAACCGGTGATCGAGATCTTGGGCTGGGATCAGAATAGCTCACGCAGCTACGCCCTGGCCGTCATGAAATCAGACCCTCATGACCTGCGCCGCCGAAAGGCTGCGGACCGGCGCCTGCATCTCATCGCCTTTGTCGCTCACCAGTACTACGCGCTTCAGGACAACCTCGTCGCCACGCTGCTCAGCTCGGTCAAGGCCGCGGAGAAAAACAGCCTCTACACCGCCCTCAAGGGGTTCGGGCGGATCGTCAAAACCCTGTTCATCCTTCGCTACGTCGATGAGGTCGATCTGCGGATGGCCATCGAATCCCAGCTCAACAAGATCGAGCTGGCCAATCGGTTCACGCGCGCCGTGGCCGTCGGCAGCCCACGAGATTTCATATTCGCGCTGCAAGAGGATCAGCAGGTGGCCGAATCTTGCAACCGGTTGATCAAGAACGCGATTATCTGCTGGAACTACCTCTATCTCGAAATGCGCCTCCGGGCCGCCGAGCCCGCCACACACGCCGAAATGATGATCGCGATCAAAACCCACTCGCCTCAGTCATGGGCCCACATCAACATGCTCGGCGAGTACGACTTCTCCGACGACAAGCTGGTCGATACGTTCGGAATCCTCCCCCTAAAAATCGGCGCCTAAAAGGGCTCACCTCAAGGTTTGTTCGCTAAAACACGCTTTGCAGCACGAACCGAGAACATCGCTCAGGCGGCTCTATAAAGCCTGTCTGCAGGGTCGTTCAGCGGCCTAAACTCGCCAGCGCTCGCGGCGTTGGCCCACAGGTAGTCGCCCGTGAGGCCGACATGAGCCCAACTCATCGGCGACAAGTGGGCCAGAAGCTCATCGGGCGCCGCAACGTCTCGGGCCCGCAGATGCTCGACGGCGCGCTGCATATATAATGTGTTCCACAGGGCGATGGCGGCGATCACCAGGTTGAGGCCCGACGCACGGTGCTCCTGGTTCTGCAGGGTGCGATCGGCGATCCTACCCTGCTTATGGACGAACACCGTCTGGGCTAACGCATGGCGGGCCTCGCTCTTGTTGAGGCCGGCCTGGCAGCGTCGGCGCAGCTCCGGGCTCTCCAGCCAGTCGAGGGTGAACAGCGTGCGCTCGATCCGCCCGACTTCGGCGAGCGCCATATCCAGCCGATTCTGCCGTTTGAAGGCCGACAGCTTCTTGAGCATCACCGATGGAGCGACGGACCCCGCCTTGATCGACGCGGCGAGGCGAACGACGTCGTCCCAGTTCTCCTGGATCACATCGATCCGGATCGGCCGGCCAAGAAGGGGTTCAAGGATCGTGTGACGGGGCTTTGGTCCGATGATGGCGAAGCGGCGATCTTGCAGATCCCGGAGACGCGGCACGAACCGGTAGCCCAGGAGATGACACAGCGCGAACACGTGGTCGGTCGCGCCGCCGGTGTCGGTGTAGTGCTCGCCGCCCCCGCGTCCGATCAGGCCATCAAGGACGTAGGGCGCCTCGGAAGACGTAGCCGAGAGGACCCGCGTGTGGAACGAGCCGTGCATGTCCGACAGGTGGGTGTAGATTCGCAGGCCGGGCTCGGGTCCGTACTTGGCGTTGATCTCGCCCGCCCCACTCCGACGACGGCCTGATCGAAAGAACTGTCCGTCCGAGGAGGAGGCTTGGCCGTCGCCCCAATGCCTGGCGAACGGCTGAGCGTGGTGGACTTCGATGATCCTGGCCAACGCAGCCTTGTAGTTCTCCTCGCTGAGATACCAGCTCTGGGTCCAGGCGAGTTGTGCGTAGGTGACGCCCTGGCTCGCATTGGCCATTCGTTCCAGGCCTAGATTGGTGGCGTCGGCGAGAACCGCAGCCAGAATGCAGCTGGTGTTGTCATGGACCTTGCCGGATCGAAGCTCCCGGAACATCGTCGAGAAACCGGTCAAGGCGTCGATCTCGCGCAGCAGCTCGGTGATCCGCACCCGTGGCAGCAGGGTGTCGATCGTCCGGTCCAGCGACCTGGCCTCATCCGGCGCCGTCGCCTTGACCGGAGTCACAGATAGTCGATCGCCGTCCAGCGCAACGCCGACGAGATCGCCGCGGGCGAGACGCCGGGCGAAGCTGGCGAGCCGCTGGTCGAGTAGGCTGGCCCTTCCGGCCAGGTAGGATCCCATCTCGACATTGACCGGCAGGGCCTCGGCTTCGGCGGCGACCTCGTCCTTGGGAAGGAGGTAGTCGCCAAACCGCCTGTAGGCGCGCGAGCCTTCGATCCAGACGTCGCCGGATCTGAGACGGTCGCGCAAGGTCGCGACGACGGCCGTTTCATAGAGGCGTCGATCGATGGCGCCGCCAACCGGCTTGACCAGCACCTTCCAATGCTTGGAGGCGAACGGCAGTGGCGCGTCTTCGGGAATCTCGCGGCGGCCGGTGAGGTTGAGGTCGCGCAGGATGGACAGCGCCTTGAGCAGGGGCGCGCCGCCCGTGCCGGCTCTGAAGCGCATGTGTTCGAGGAAGGTCGGGACGAACCGACGCAGCGCGCCGTAGCGGTCGGCCGCGCTGACCAAGGGATCCTCGATGGCGAGCGCCGCCAAGGCGTCGACCCTGGGCTTGGCCGCCACCAACTTCCACCACCCGACCTGGGTCTCGAGCCGGTCGAGGACGTCGCCGCCATCCTCCCGCGCCTGATCGATGGCGCCGATGACGCCGCTGAACAGCCGCATGAGCTGGCTGACCTCACGGCTGCTGGCCTGGTACTTTCGATCACGGCCACGACGGCCCTTGGCGAACAGTGAGCCGACCATCTTGTCGAACATATCGACAGCGGCGTCGTTCAAACGGCGTTCAAGGTCGATCAGCTGCGCGACAACCGTCGCCCTCCGGCGGCCGACGCTATAACCACTGAGGAGGAACGCCGGCGCGACGGCCCCTTCCCGGGCGTACTGATCGAACCGACGCTCGTGGATGGTCTCGGCGATCACCGGATCGATGCCGATGGCGCGGACGTAGGCGAGGCGCTCGATGATCGCCGCCATGTTCGAGGCGCTCGGCGACTCTGGGATATCGCGCAGCCAGGCGAGCGGCGACTTCCTCAGATTGGCATCGTTGATCAGCATCTGGTCGATGCGTTCCATCTGCGACAGCGAGATGGGTGCGAGCAGATCCTCAGCCGTTTTGCGACGCGCCTGGGCGCGGCCGGCCAGGCCAACACGCTCCAGGGTGTCCGGCGGCGGGAGGATGATGCGCTGACGGCGCAGCTCGGTGATCAGGGCCTCGACGATCGGCCCGCCCTTGTCGGTCGATCGAGCCGCAGCGGCGGCGACCGCTACCGCCTGACGAAGGTCGCCGCGGCTGAAGACGCGAAGCCTCAGCCGTTCGTATAGCTGGCTGGTGTGCTCGATGCGGGTCTGGGGCCGGTTCGCATAGTCTCCCAAGGCCGAGGGCGGAACGTGGACCTGGTCGGCGAGGAAGCGCAGCACAGCGACCGCGACAACCTCTCCGGCCCGCCAACCGAAACCTGGGTGGCGAAGCAGCGCCATCTGCACCGCCGCGCCCAGCTGATTGGAAGGACCGTGGCGTGCGTCGATCCATTTGAGATCATCGGGAGAGAGCGTGTAGTAGCGCGCCACCTCGCGGTCGGTGACCGGAGGGTCGAACAGCCGATGCCGTTCGTCACCCGTGAGCAAGGTTCGCCGCGCCATGGGGTGTCCCTCCCGCGTCTGCGGCGGCTCACAATTCACGAAATATGAGACGCTGGCCAGCCTGAACGATTTCAGCGGCTTGCCTGTCCCGAATTATAGTCTCAGAATCAAGCTCATGATTTGCGGATATGCACGGGTTTCGACCGACGGCCAGAGCGTCGCGGCGCAGGTGGCGGAGTTGACCGCGGCCGGCTGCGAGAAGGTGTTCAGCGAGACGGCCTCCGGCGCAAAGACCGACCGTGCGCAGCTGAAGCGGGCAATGGCTTCGCTCGGTTCGGGCGATGTGCTGATGGTCACTCGCCTCGATCGCTTGGCGCGGTCGACACGGGATCTGCTCAATGTGCTGGCGACCCTCGCCGAAATGGACGCGCAGTTCCGATCCGTTCGAGACACATGGGCGGACACCACGACCTCACACGGGCGGCTCATGCTGACGGTGTTGGGCGGCCTCGCCGAGTTTGAACGCGACCTCATCCGTTCTCGCACGAGTGAAGGGCGCGCCCGCGCGAAGGCGCGCGGCGTCAAGCTCGGCCGCCGGCCGAAACTGTCGCCCGCCCAACAATCCTTCGTAGCGAAGGAACGGGCCCAGGGTGAAAGCGTGCGCCATCTGGCCCGCGTTTTGGGCGTCAGCAAGGCTACCATCGGGCGGATCCCGGCCGCGGAGAGCTGACCCGCATGTTTGGTCGGGAGGTTCAACGACGGCGTCTCCAGGAACGTCTTCGCCAGTTGGAGCAAGAGCGTGCGGCGATCGAGGCCGAACTCGCCGAAATCCCCGCTGACGGCGTCCGCGAGATTTCGAGCCCCCCGTCAACGGCGCTGCCGGCGCGACAGGATAAAGCGTTCGACAACCGCGCCAAGATCGACCTGTTTCGAAGTCTGTTTCGGGGGCGCACGGACATATTCCCGCTACGCTGGGAAAACCTCAAGACCGGCAAGAGCGGCTACGCGCCAGCCTGCGCCAACGAATGGAAGCGCGGCCTGTGCGAGAAGCCGCGGATCAAGTGTTCTGCGTGCCCCAGCCAGGCCTTCCTTGCAGCCACGGACCAAGTGATCGCTCACCACTTGAGGGGACAAGGCCCCAACGGCGCGGCGTTCGTCGCGGGCGTCTACCCGGTTCTACCGGACGATACCTGCTGGTTCTTGGCCGCCGACTTCGATGAGGCGGAATGGCGACGGGACGTGGAGGCCTTCGCCCAAACCTGCAGGGCCTGGGACGTGCCCGTCGCCATTGAGCGATCACGTTCGGGCAACGGCGCCCACGCATGGATCTTTTTCGACGAGCCGGCGCCAGCGTCGCTGGCGCGGCGCCTGGGATCGGCTCTGATCACCGAGACCTTAGACCGGGCTCCCGATGTCGGATTCGCATCCTACGATCGCTTGTTTCCCAGCCAGGATACCGTCCCGAGCGGCGGCTTCGGTAACCTCATTGCCCTGCCGTTGCAGGGCTTGGCGCGACAGGCGGGCAACAGCGTGTTCCTAGACGATGACCTCAGCCCCCACGACGACCAATGGGCGTACTTGGCTGGTGTCCGTCGCCTCAAACGGGACACCCTGGAGGCCCTGGTTGATGCCGCGAGCGCGGCCGGCCGGATTCTTGGGGTCAGGATTCCCGTCGATGACGATGATGAGGAGCCGTGGCTGGCCCCGCCCTCGCGCCGTCGAAGCCCGCCGGCGATTGCCGGGGCCCTGCCAAGCAATCTCACGATGGTCGTTGCGGACCAGCTCTACATTCCGCGCAAGGATCTGCCGCCTGGCCTGGTCTCGCGCCTGATGCGGCTGGCGGCGTTTCAAAATCCTGAGTTCTACGCCGCCCAGGCAATGCGGCTTGCGACCCACGACAAGCCACGGATCGTATCCTGCGCGGAGCTGACGGCTAACCTCATCGGTCTGCCGCGAGGCTGCTTTGATGTGGCGATGGACCTGTTCGCGTCGCTCGGCGTCACCGTCGAAATCGAGGATCGACGCAATCGTGGCGCGGCGATCGACGTTTCATTCAACGGCGTGTTGCGACCGGACCAGGAGGTGGCGGTCGATGCGCTACTCCCGCACGATATCGGTGTGCTGGCCGCTACGACGGCTTTCGGGAAGACCGTCGTAGCGGCGCGGATGATCGCGGAGCGCGGCGTCAACGTGCTCGTTCTGGTCCATCGCCGCCAGCTGATGGACCAGTGGGTGGAGCGCCTCGGCGCCTTCCTCAACGCAGCGCCGGGCATGATTGGAAAAATCGGCGGCGGCAAACGCAAACCGTCCGGCTTGATCGACATCGCCCTCATCCAGAGCCTGGCCAGGAAAGGCGAGGTGGACGATATCGTGGGCGATTATGGGCATCTCATCGTCGATGAATGTCACCATCTTTCGGCCGTTAGCTTCGAGCTGGTCGCCAGGCGGACAAAGGCCCGCTACGTCCTTGGGCTATCGGCGACGGTGACCCGGAAAGACGGCCACCATCCGATCATCTTCATGCAATGCGGGCCGGTTCGCAAACGTGTCGATGCGCGCACGGAGGCGGCGCGGAGGCCGTTCGATCACCGTGTCCGCATTAGGCAGACGGCGTTTCGTTTACCAGACAGCGAGGCGAACGCGGCGACGGTTCCGATCCAGGACGTCTACCGGGCGCTCGCCGGCGACGAGGGGCGCAACGAGCTGATCTTCAACGACGTGTTGGCTGCGTTGGAAGCTGGGCGCTCACCGGTCGTCATCACCGAGCGGACGGATCACCTGGAAGCCTTGGCCGATCGGCTTTCGCGCTTCGCCAAGAACGTCATCGTCTTGCGTGGCGGCCAGAGTGAGCGGAAGCGGCGAGAGGCGATGGAGCGCCTTGCGGCGATTCCGGAGCAGGACGAGCGGGTGATCGTGGCGACCGGGCGCTACCTCGGGGAGGGCTTTGACGACCAGCGCCTAGACACGCTCTTCCTCACCATGCCGATCGCCTGGAGGGGAACCCTGGCGCAGTATGCCGGTCGTCTTCACCGGCTTCATGACCCCAAGCGGGAAGTGGTCATCTATGACTACGTCGACCGCGACGTCCCGGTACTCGCCCGTATGGCGGCCAAGCGCGCCGCAGGCTATTCGGCGATCGGCTATACGATCGCCCAGGGTCCGGGATTGTTCGACGGGTAGGCGGATTGAAGATTATAGCAAGCATGCTATATCCAACTTGGTAAATCCAACCTCAGCGGGTTGGCTCACGCGACTTTGGGCGCCCCATGACATGGACCATCGAGACCCTGGGACCCGTCGTCGATGCCGAGATCGCCGCGCTGCCCAAGGACATGCAGGCATCCTTTCTGCGCCTGGCTGAACGTATCGAAGCCGTGGGCCTGGAGCGGATCGGCGAGCCTCACGTCAAGCATCTCCAAGACAAGCTTTGGGAGATGCGGTTTGGCGGACGCGATGGGATCGCCAGAGCCATCTACGTCACCGCAGTCGGCCGTCGAGTTGTCGTGGTGCATGCTTTTGTGAAGAAAACCCAGAAAACCCCCCGCGCCGCCCTCGAGTTGGCGGCTCGCCGAGCAAAGGAGATCAAGCCATGACCAGCCTCGCGAAGCTCCGGCAGAAACTGCTGACCGACCCTGAGATCAAAGCTGAGTATGACCGGCTCGGTCCCATCTTCGCTGTTGTCGGGGAGATGATCGAGGCGCGGCAGGCGGCCGGTCTGACACAAACGGAAATCGCAACCCGAATGGGCACCTCCCAATCGGTCGTCGCGCGCCTGGAGAACGCCCGCCACATGCCGACATTCGAGATGATTGCCCGCTATGCGGCCGCGATCGGTCGTCGTCTCGATATCCACCTCGTGCCGAGCAGCGGCGAGCACGGCGCCTCACAGGCTTGGCAGTAGCTGGATCTGTTTCACGCCGCCAAGGCCAGCCCAACACCCTCGCATCGCCTGCCCGAGTGCCTGTGAGTGATATGTTCTTCATTTGTTCCAGTTTGCGTGTTTTGGCGAACGAACCTTGAGGTGAGCCCCAGCAGCTTGTAGAGCTCCGCAGCCCGGCCATCTGGGCCGTAGACGTAGCGGTAGATGGTCTCGTGGCAGGCATAGGCTTGGAGCTGCCGGGTCGCCTTGAGATGACCGGCGATCTGCTCTGGCGACCAGGTCTCTCGCAGACGCTCCGTGACGAAGCGGGCCAGTTCTGGATCACGATGCAGCTTTCCGACACGCCTGCGTCGCGATGAGGCGCGCTCGTCGGCGGCGATGGCGAAGTAGCCGCGCAGCCAGGGGCCATCATCGAACCAATTGCGTCGGATCTCGCGATGGACAGTCGATGGATGGCGGCCGAGGCGCTCGGAGATGACCCGGACAGGCACCTTGGCGTCACGCCACCGACAGATCAGGTGGCGTTCTTCAAGCGTGATATGATCGTAACGCAATCCCATGTGAAAATCTCCGTGGACCTAAGTCCATAAAAACCCTCACAAATCGCACTTCAAAATAGAATCCGCCGGCTACATACGTTGAAACGCATAATGAACATTATCGGAAATAGACGCTATATTTCAATGGGTTATTGTCACATATCGAAATAGCCGCGACTGGTGCGCTGGCTTCGGATTTGGGCCCCAAGACCCCGCGACTATTCGATATTTGGCGCGAAATAGACGCGACTGACCCGATCATGCTGGAACCATAG
>Ga0209066_10001240_pt1 | contig 34529 bp, 30 predicted proteins | sample All_14_2_FD_187198 | JGI IMG/M metagenome (GOLD analysis project Ga0209066, IMG submission 187198) | Freshwater microbial communities in response to fracking from Pennsylvania, USA - Allegheny Zone_MetaG_DW_15 (SPAdes) (version 2) ... | reverse complement strand
GGCGCGACACATCGAGAACCTTCGCGGCTTCGGCCTTCCCGTCCTGGTGGCGATCAACGGCTTTACAGGCGACACCGTGGGCGAACAGGAAACGGTCGTCCGTCTGTGCACCGAGCAGGGCATCGAGGCCCATGTCTGCACCCACTGGGCCGATGGCGGAGCCGGTGCCGAAGGTCTCGCCCGGGCGGTGGCGGCGGCGGCCGATGCGAACGCGGCCCCATCCGCCCACCTCAAACTGACCTATCCGGCCGAATTGCCACTGGCCCAGAAGATCCGCAGCGTAGCCCAGACCCTTTACCGCGCTTCCGATGTCGCCTTCTCTGCTGCTGCCGCCAGGGATCTGGCGCGATTTGAAGCCGAGGGCGCGGGCCACCTTCCCGTCTGCATGGCCAAGACGCCCTATTCCTTCACCTCGGACGAACACGTCTTTGGCGCACCCCAGGGCTTTATCCTGCCCGTGGACGAGGTCCGACTTTCAGCAGGGGCCGGATTCGTCGTGGCGCTTTGCGGAGCCGTCAACACCATGCCCGGCCTGCCCCGCAGGCCATCGGCCGAACACATCTATGTCGATGCGACAGGCACCATTGAGGGCCTCAGCTGACAATCGGCCGGTGATCAGGTCTCGTCTTCGGCCTGGCGCAGAGCCTCGCGGCGTTCGGTTTCGGTGACATCCGGTTCGCCGTCAGCATCCTCGTCCACAATGTGAACGGGCCCAAGCCCCACTGGCCTGAAAACCAACCCGACCAGCACGATCACAGCGATCGCCCCCCCGATGATCAACAGGATGTTCATGTTCGTCTCCCGGCCCGGACATCGGTCTGATCGCCCATGCGTATGATAATCGTAAGCCTTGCTGTGGCGGCTAGGTTCCATCACATCTTGCCGTCGAACTGGCGTCGAGCGTGGAACCTGCTAGACGAAGTGGCCTGATCGGGAACGCGCGCGAGCAAGCGGCGTTGGGGTCGATCTCTGATCCTTTATTCTCATCGACTGGACCTCCATGAAACTGCGCGTGCGCTGCGAGCTCGTCTATCGTTTTGACCCGCCGACGGACGCGATCTACCAGTTCCAGGTCGCGCACTGGCCGGGCCAGGACATTGTCGAAGAGACCCTGGTCACGAAGCCGCAGGTCCGGTTCCACGAGGACGAGGATACTGAATTCGGAGCCCGGACCCTGCGCGCCCATCTGGAAGGCGAAGTGTCCCTGACCTATGTGGCTGTGGTCGACAACGGCGTGCTCAAGGGCCTGCCCCCGGTGACGGTACAGCACGACTGGAATGACCTGCCGGCCGAGGTCCTGACTTATCGCCTGCCCAGCCGATACTGCCCTTCGGATCAGTTTGGCCGCTTCGTGGAACGCCAGTTCGGCGACACCACCGGCGGCGAGCGGGTCCTGGCTATCCTGAAATGGATTACCGACAACGTCGACTACGAGTTCGGGGTGTCTGACTCGGAGACGACGGCGGCACGGACCTTTATCGACCGGGCGGGGGTGTGCCGCGACTTCACCCACCTGGGGATCACCCTGTGCCGGGCGTCGGGCATTCCGGCGCGGGCGGTCAGCGCCTATGCCCATCTGCTGGATCCGCCGGATTTTCACGCCATCTTCGAGGTCTGGCTGTCGAACGGCTGGTGGCTGGTCGATCCCACGGGCCTGGCGCCGATCGAGGGCCTGGTCCGCATCGCCTGCGGCCGCGACGCCGCCGACATCGCATTCCTGTCGACGCAAGGAACGTGCGAGATGATCTCGCAATCTGTGACGGTCGAGGCGGCTTGAACCCGTCTCCTCCCCGTCGCGAAGCGACGGGGAGGAGACAGACGGACATCCTGGCTACCGCGCCGCCCCAGCCGTCTCGCGCTGCCGAGCCTGATAGGCGTCCACGAAATCCAGCTGACGCAGCACTTTGTTGTGCGGGTCGATCAGGATGTGGGCGCTCTCGTCAGCGCGGAAGGACCCCGTCCCGTCGCGCATTGAAAGCGTCAGGAGCTGACCATCCACCTCGACCTCGACCGGCATGGGAAAGTCACCCGATGCGGTGCTCCAGCTCAGCGTGACCCTGTCGCCGTACCGAGCCATGTCCAGCCGGGGCAGCGCCGCCTGATAGACATAGGTCGCAAAGAACCAGCCCAGATCGCGTCTGCTTTCCTCGTTCACGATCCGGAGGAAGTCGGGCGTTGTGGCATAGCGGGGTTCGAAATTGCCGGGCCTGGGGTCAGGCCGCCCATAGACCAGCCGGGTCATTGACCGCTGAAAGGCGGAATCTCCAATCAGCAGCCGCAGCGAATGGGCCACCAGCGCCCCCTTGTAGTAGAGATCCAGGCCTGGTCCGGTCGCGTCATGATAGACGGTGGCGGAATCCTGGGGTCGACCCGAGACCAGCGGAAAGTCGTTCTTGAGCGTCAGTCGCATGGTCGCCAGTTCGGCGTCCATGTAGCGATCGCCGTTCAGCCAACGAGCATAGAGGGGCTGCATATAGCTGCCCAGTCCCTCGTGCAACCACATGTCGTCCCATGACCCATTGGTCATCTGGTTGCCAAACCACTCGTGGGCCAGTTCATGCTGCAACAGCCAGTCGTAACCCTTGCCGTCCAGAACGTAGCCATTGCCGTAGGCGTTGATGGTCTGGTGCTCCATGCCCAGATGCGGCGTCTCGACCACCCCCATCTTCTCGTCACCGAAGGGAAATGGCCCGACCGTTGCCTCGTAGAAGTCGAGCATCTTCGGGAACTCGGCGAACAAGGCGGCGGCGCGTTCGGGCCTGTCGGACCTCAGGTGCCAGTAGTGCATCGGCACGGTATTGCCGAACCGACTCCGATACGGGGCCGTCAGCTCGACATAGGGGCCGATGTTCAAGGCGATCGCATAGGTGTCGGTGTGGGCCGCGGTCCAGTTCCAGGTGGTCGTCCCGTCGCCATTCTCGGTGGTCCCGAGAAAGCGCCCGTTCGACGGTGCCGACAGACCCGCAGGAACGGTGATGTGCAGGACGACGCGATCAGGCTCGCCTTGCGGATGATCGATGCAGGGCCAAAACAGGTCACACCCCTCGCCCTGAACCGCTGTGGCGATCCACGGCTGGCCGTCGGGGGTGCGGGACCAAACGAATCCACCGTCCCAAGGGGCATTGGTCGCCTGATGCGGCGCACCCGAATACTGAATTCGCACCGACGTCCGACCCCCGGCGGGGATGGTGCGCCCGAGGTCAATCGTCATGCGACCATCCGGATTTCGCCAGCCGGTGCCGGGCGACAGGGTGACGCCGTCGACAATGACGGCTCCGATGGCGAATACAGTATCGAGTTCCAGCACCACGCGGCTGACCGGTGCCGAGAACGAAAGTGTCAGGCGGGCGTCGCCAGCGATGGTCCGTGTCTCCGGCATGATGCGTAAGGCAAGATCGACCTCCTCGATCCGCGTGTCCCGTTGTTCGGAGGTGCGGTCGGTCCCGGTAGTCAGGGTGAAAGGTGTGCTGTCGGCCCGGGCCAGCGACGACTTCGCTGTCAGCCCTCCTGCGGCAACAAGGACGGCGACAACGGCAAGGAGACGAAGAGATCGGGTCACGGCAACTCCAGGCAGGGCTTGCAGACCCTTCAGGGCCAGTTCACCTCAACAAAAACCTCAAGTCAGCCCCTATCAACCAGCACGAGGTTTTCTCGGATCGACCGCACGGCTCAGCGGTCTGTAGAACAACGTACGCACCGGACGGCAACCGCCCGCGGTACCCACGGATGCCGAGAAGGACATGGACTATGGTGGTTTCTGACGCAGCGACATCATCGGCAGGCGTTGCAAGGCGCTACTCGACTGGCGCGATCATCCTGCACTGGCTGATCGCCCTGGCCATAGTCGCCGAGACCGCCCTCGGCTGGCGCATGGACGGGCCGCCGGGCGGAACGACATTTGCCATCTACCAGCTGCACAAGTCTGTCGGGATCACCATTCTGGCCCTGACGTTGGTCCGCATCGTTTGGCGGCTGACGCACCGGCCGCCCCCCGCCGTCGCCGGCCTGGCCTGGGAACACCGACTGGCAAGTCTCGTTCATATCGGATTCTATGTCGTTCTGCTCGCCATTCCGCTCAGCGGCTGGCTGATTGTGTCGGCCAGTCGGACAGGCGTCGACACTGTCCTGTATGGACTGGTCCCCTTCCCCCACCTTCCCGGTATCGAGGGGCTGGCTGCCGGGTCAAAGGCAGCCGTCGAAGCCGCGGCCGAACAGGCGCACAGACTTCTTGGCTGGCTGATGATCGGTCTTCTGGGACTGCACGTCGCGGGGGCTCTGAAACATCATCTGATCGACAGGGATGACGGCCTGGCCCGGATGCTGCCCGGGGCAAGCACCGTTCGCCTGATCGATTCCCGGCTGATCGCGGTCGCAGTGCCCTGACCATCGTAGTCATGGCCGGCTCGACCTATCCCTGGCGTTCTGGCCCAGGCGTGGCCGGAACGACGATCGACACCCCGGACGAAGCGCCAGCCATGATCGTTCCTGCCGCTCGATCGGAACCAACCACCGAGACAGCGGCTGAGACCGTAGCTGAAGCCGAGGTTAACGAAACAGGGGCCGCGCCGTCACGCTGGCGGGTCCAGCCCTCCGCCTCCAGCCTGTCCTTTTCGACGACCCAGGGCGGATCGCCGATCCGGGGCCGTTTCACCGACTGGTCCGCCGACATCCTGTTCTCGCCCGATGCATTGGACGCCTCCCGTGTCAGGGTTACGGTCTCCATGTCGTCCTTCGTCACGGAGGATGCCGAAAGCCGGGGTGTGCTGGGCGGGGCAGAATGGTTCGATACGGCCTCGAACCCTAGCGCAGTGTTCTTTGCCGACCGATTCCGCGCTCTCGGGGGTGATCGCTACGAGGCCAGCGGGGCCCTGCGCCTCAAGGGTGTTTCTCGCCCGGCGACCCTCAGGTTTCGCCTCACCATCGACGGCGACACTGCGCGCATGAGCGGCACGACGACCCTGGACCGCACGGCCTTTGGCGTGGGTACCGGCGAATGGGCGGGCACCGATGACATCCCGGCCGCTGTTTCGGTGCGAACGGAACTGCGGGCATCACACGTCGGGGACTGAGGGATTCCCGCGTGCAGATCCGGTGGCCCATGCGATGGGACGAAATCGGACGACCCCAGATCGCCTCTTCGGTGAATGGAGTTGGCGTTTGCCCTCGCACCGCGTCCAGTCTCGGATCGCATAGATCCGGGGGGACTGAATGCCGATCGAACTTCTCCAATCCGTTGTCGGACTCGCCCTGGTGGCGACTGTGTGGGGCGCGCAACGCCTGTTCAATCAAGTGATCCGACCGCGCGGCAGGATGCGATTCTGAGGGTGCGAAACCGACGTATCCGTGCAATCTGAAGTCTGGCTGAGGGGGCGACCTTGGTCAGGCGGCCCGGCCGGTTTCCAGTCACGACGCCGGGCCGCCTCCATACCTTCGCGCCGTCATTCCTTTGCGGCCATCGATCCCGTCTGTACGAATCGTGCATGCCAGGACAGGGCCTCATCCAGCAACATCGGTGTCTGCAGACCGTACGACCCGGCGATCGCCCGCTCGAAATAGTCTGCCAGCATGGGCCGATAGGTCGGGTGGGCACAGGTCTCGATCACCGTCCTGGCTCTCTGCTTGGGTGACAGGCCGCGCAGATCGGCCAGTCCCTGTTCGGTGACGATGACCTGGACGTCCTGGTTGATGTGATCCACGTGCGACGCGTGGGGCACGATCGTGGATATCTTCCCGCCCTTGGCCGTCGAGGCGCTCATGAAGATCGAGATATAGGCATTGCGCGCGAAATCGCCTGACCCGCCGATTCCGTTCTGGATGCGCGACCCCATGATGTGGGTCGAGTTGACGTTGCCGTAGATGTCAGCCTCGATCATGCCATTCATGGCGATGACGCCCAGTCTGCGGATCAGTTCGGGATGATTGCTGATCTCCTGAGAGCGCAGGATGATGCGGTCCCGGTACTCGCCCATGCGACGGTTCACGCTTTCGCTGAGGTCGGGGCTGAGACTGAGCGCGGTCGAGGACGCGACCCGCAGCTTGCCGCTGTCGAGCAGGGCCATCATCCCGTCCTGAATCACCTCCGTATAGGCGGTCAGATTGTCGAACGGGGAATTGATAAGACCGGTCAGGACCGCGTTGGCAGTGTTCCCGACACCGGACTGGAGCGGCAGGAGCGAGGGCGGCAGACGACCCTTGCCGACTTCGTGCTCGAGAAATTCGATCAGGTGGCCGGCGATCGCCAGATCGGCAGCATCGGGCGTGGTAAATCCGGCGTTTCGATCCGGACGGTCGGTCTCGACTATGGCGACGATCTTGTCGGGGTCGCAGCGGAAACAGGCCTCGCCAATCCGGTCGCCGGCGCGGATCAGGGGGATCGGGACCCGGTTCGGGGGCAGGGCCGCACCGTAGTAGATGTCGTGCATCCCCAGCAGATCCGGGCTCTGCCAGCTGTTGACCTCCAGGATCACCTGTCCCGCTCTATCCAGCCAGGTCTTGTTGTTCCCGACCGATGAGGCCGGGATAAGGGCACCGTCCTCGCGAATACCGGTCACCTGGATGATCGCCGTGTCGAGCGGTCCCAGGATGCCCTGCCATGCGGCGGGGGCGACCTGGCTGAGGTGCATGTCGAAATACTCCATCTGCCCGCGATTGATCTTGTCGCGACAGGTGGGATCGGAGTTGTAGGGCAGCCGGAATTCGATCCCGTCGGCCTTGGCAAGTGCCCCGTCCAGTTCAGGGCCGGTCGAGGCCCCAGTCCAGATGCGCAGCTTGAAGGGCCGACCGGCCGCATGTTCGGCCTCGATCCGCGCGGCCAGGGCCAGAGGCACGGCCGTCGGATAGCCCGAGGCGGTAAAGCCGCTCAGACCGACCGTCGTGTTCGCCGCTATCAGACCGGCCGCATCCTCTGCCGACATCAACTTGGCCTGGTGACCGTGGCTGGCGATGCGTTTGGTTGTCATTAATATATCCTGGCTCGCACCTTCCGCCGATGTGGCGGCGCGCGCGAGGTTCGGCATTGATCGGAATCAATGCCCTTGTCCGAGACAGGGTCACACTGCCACCCACACTTCCATAGGCTCGCCATGAATTCGATCGATCGCCGCGACGAACTCTCCCAGGGACTTCTCGGGACCGGCTATGGTGGTTTGACCGGTGTTCAGAAGAGCGTCATCGATCTGATGGCATCCGAAGAGCCGACGGGCATGAACCCGATCGCAGCGGCGGACGATCGCAGTCTGGGTGAGCGCGTGTCTGACGCCGTCGCCCGTGTCGGCGGATCATGGGCCTTCATCTTCTGGTTCAGCGGCGGCCTGCTGGCCTGGGTGGGGCTGAACCTCGTGCTTGCGACGTCTGGAAGAGCCTTCGACGCCTATCCCTTCATCTTTCTCAACCTGCTCCTGTCGACCGTGGCGGCGTTGCAGGCCCCGGTCATCATGATGAGCCAGAACCGGCACGCGGCCCAGGACCGGCGGGCCGCCGAGCATGACTATCGCGTCAATCTTAGAGCCGAACTGGAAATCATGCGCCTGCATGACCGGCTCAAACTCAGCGAGGCACAACTACAGCGGATCGAGGCCGCAATCGCAGCGACCGGAACCGCCCCACCGCCTCGCCTTGACCTGCCGGATTCCGACCTTCCGAAGCAAGGCGTTCCGACCCCGACCTGATCGAACCGGGCTCCCGCCCCGAACTCAGCGCGCCTGTCCACCCAGGGCCGAGACCTTGTCGAGCCATTGCCGACACTGAACCTCGTCGATCCCCTCGACATTGCCGACGATATTGCAATGTGTCGGACCGATTCCCACAAAGGCCAGGATGTTGCGCTTCAGCGCCTTCAGCGAATGAGCCTGATAGAACCCGCGAAAGATCAACGCCGGCATCCCCATGGTGACGATCACGCGCGCCGTCCGTCCCTTGAGCCGTCCACCGCCAATCGTCCGCTCGCGCTGCCCGAAGGCAAAGCCTGGCCGGAATGTCTGTTCGAACAGGGCCTTCAACCTGGCCGGCATCGATCCCAGCCAGAGGGGATAGAGGATCACCAGATGCTGGGCCCAGGCGATATCCTCCTGCACGCCAACGATGACTTCGGGGGCAGGCGCGGTCTCCCAATCGTCCCGTTTCGTCAGCTCCGGGAAATCCAGAGTACAGAGGTCACGCCTACGCACCTCGTGGCCCGCAGACCTCGCTCCGGAAGCGTAGGCGTCGGCCAGGGCATGGCAGAACCGCCCCTTTCCGGGATCCGGATGCCCGTCGATGATCAGGATACGTCGCGCTGTCATCGCATTGCCTGACCGACCTCGGCATCGACATCGACCGGACCCAATTGCTTGACGCAATAGGTGTGGGTCTTTCCGTTGGACGAAACGATCGAAACGTATTCGCCCAGGACGAAACGCTCTTCGCCAAACCTGAAGCCGGTGGCATCGAGATCGTCACGACCGTCCAGGTCGAGCAGCCACCTGTTTCCAAGACCATGCCGCAGGTGCCCCGTCGCGACCGTCTCGTGCTCCATGAACCGCCTGACGAAACAGCGTTCTGGATCGGCGCGACAGGCCTCGAGATCGAGGAGACCTTGATCGTCGAGTGCAGCCACGAGGTCCCATCCGTCGCCAGAGTCGCCGCCCGGATGCCCCGCCTCACGTGCGAGTTCGAGCCGGATGTGGTGAAATCCCGTCATGATACCTGTCTCCTTCAATGGCTCAGCAGGACTGGGACCGGTGCCGTCGCCAGCAGTTCCTGGGTCACGCCGCCCATGACCCATTCGCGAATGCGGGCATGGCCATAGCCCCCGGCCACGATAAGTCCGGCATTGAGGGTTTCGGCAAAGCCGATGATCTGCGCCGACCGTGCCGATCCGTCGCCCCGGATCGCATTTGCCTCAGCGACGACGCCATGGGCCGCCAGGAAGTCGGCGACGTCGACCGTCCGCGATTGCGCCCCGGCGATCGCGTCTTCAGGGGCAATTTCAAGGACGTGGACCCGCGAGGCTGCCTTGAGCATCGGCAGGGCCGCCTGGACCGCGCGTTGGGCCTCCCGGCTGTCCGTCCAGGCCACAACGGCGGGTTCTCCGAGGGGGTTTCGCAAAGGTTGGGGCGGCACGATCATGAGCGGTCGCCCCGCGATCATAAGCAGGTCGGCCGGATCCAGCGCGTGGGGCGAAAGCGCACCCGTGTCTCTGCGTCCCACGATGACGATGTCGGCCGCGCGCATGGCATGGCCCACAACATCACACGGATAGCCGGTACGGCCGCGCCATTCGAACCGTATCCTGTCCTCTCCGGCCCCTTTCCAGAAGGCAGCCTCGGCCTTCTTGACGTCGGCCTCGGCAATGTCGCGAAACAGAGTCGCCATCTCGCCCAGCATTGCACCGCCGGTGAACGTGTCGACGACGGGGGATTCGGTCGGACTTCCCACGATGCCCAGGACACGCCCGCCGAAATGGGCCGCGATCTCGGCGGCAAGCGCCAACCGGGCCTCGCCGACCGCATGGTCGTCCACATAGACCATCACGTTCTTGTAGCTCATCACCCTACCTCCTGTTCCCCTTCAGCAGAGCGCATCGCCAATCGACCCGCATTGATCGGGATCAAGGCTTGCCGGAACGTCCGGTGCGATGATCGGCTCTTGCGAGGAATGCGATCATGGTCGTCCGGTCTGTCTTGATGTTGCTGCTGCTCGCATCGTGCGCGTCTTACACAGGGGTGTCGGGCCGGTCGGATGTCGCTGCGTCGGTCCAGCAACCGCTCGTCGATACAGCCGCGATCGATCGGGGCGGCGCATTCGCCCGTGCGCGATGCGCGTCCTGTCACGCCGTCAGCGGCGACGGCAACAGTCCGCTCGCAGCCGCGCCTCCCCTGCGCGAGATCGGCAGACGCTACCCTGTCGAACAGTTGGGAGAGGCCTTTGCCGAAGGGTTCGTGACCACTCACCCGATCATGCCCGAGTTCGTTCTGGACGAAGCCCAGAACCGCGATCTGATCGCCTATCTGAAGTCGATCCAGACCGTTGAATGAGATCCCATTTGGATCCAGACGCCGCCAGTTCAGTTGAACACGGACGACTATTCGCGCCGCCGATCATACCAGGTCGTGCTAAGCCTCTAAATTGACTGTCGATCGGCTTTCGTTTCGCGAGCCGTCCTCACGTCGGGAAGGGCCCTGATGGCTCCCTCTATTGTTCCCCCGGACCTTGGCACGGCGCTCGCACTGGCGATCGTCTCAGCATCCCAGGCCCCTCTCCTGCTGCTGGACGAGGCCTCGTGCGTCATCGCGGCCAGCGACTCATTCCTTCGGGACTTTGCACAGGGAGCCGGCTCCGTGATCGGCCTGCCCCTCTTCTCGATCGGCGCGGGCGAGTGGAACATGCCCAGGCTTCGTTCACTGTTGTCGGCAGTGAGCACCGGCGAGGCCGAGGTCGACGCCTATGAAATCGACCTTGCGATCCCCGACGGGGGCAGACGCAGCCTTCTGCTGAACGCCCATAGGATGGACCTCGGCAGCTTCCTGCCGGTACGGGTGCTTCTGACCATCAGTGACGTCACCGCAAGTCGTGCGGCCCTGAAGGTCAAGAACGATCTGACCCGTGACAAGGACATCCTGTTGCGAGAAATCCAGCATCGCGTCGCCAACAGCCTGCAGATCATCGCCAGCGTCCTGCTCCAGAACGCCCGGAAGGTGGAATCCGAAGAAAGCCGCAGCCACCTGCGTGACGCCCATCAACGGGTGATGTCGGTCGCGGCCGTGCAGGAACAACTGTCCTCCCAGGATCTCGGCGAGGTCAAGCTGAAGCCCTATTTCACTCAACTCTGCCAGAGTCTTGGCGCTTCGATGATCGCCGACCATGACAAGGTCCGCATCGACGTCAGCGGAGACGGCAGCGCGACGACGGCCGACGTGTCGGTTTCCCTCGGTCTGATGGTCACCGAACTGGTGATCAATGCACTCAAGCACGCCTTCCCCGGTGATCGGGCGGGACGGGTAACCGTGGACTATCATTCGCTGGGAACGGGGTGGTCCCTTTCAATCTGCGACGACGGTGTCGGAATGCCCGTGTCCGGTGAAGCTTCCAAGGCGGGCCTGGGCACGGCCATCGTCCAGGCCCTCGCTGCGCAACTGTCGGCCAGGATCGAGGTCACCGATTTGAACCCCGGAACAGGGGTATCAATCATCCGGACCGCAGCATCGGACCGCCTCCTGAAACCTGATCGACCCGAACTCGAGGCCGTATAACGCCGCCGACGTCAGGAACCCGCGTCACAGCCGACTTTGCACCGCCACGGGTGAAGGCTACCTCAAAAGCGGCTGAACCCTCGTTACCGTCGGCAAATACTCACGCGTCGGCCGTTATCAATTCTGGCCTGATCGTGGCCGCCATGGAACATATTGATGGCGGGCACGTTCGCAACCGTCATGGGTCACCGTCCACCGCATTCAAAGGCGTGTCTGGAAGCTCTTGATTTCGTCCAGGCGTTTTCAAGATCAACCCATTAGCCGATTGCGCATTGACCCATGATCGCTGTTTCGATGCCTGTGCTCGCGTCGCGGTCACCTCCAGATCCTGGATGCCTCGAACGACGGAAGGCCCACGATTGCAGGAACTGCGGCGCTCCGGCGCTCAGCGCCTGTGGAACCGTCGCCACGCGCGAGCTGGGTCGCCTGGCCGAAGCCATAGCCCTGAAGACCGGCACGGCCTTGATGCGGGAAGGAGACGCGGCCCCCTATGTGTTCAACATCACGACCGGGTCCTTGCGCGTCTACAAGCTGCTGCCCGACGGCCGCAGACAGATCACGGGGTTCCTGTTCGCAGGTGATTTCCTCGGTCTGGCGGTCGGGGAATCCTATGTCTTCTCGGCCGAAGCCATGGAACCGTCCACCGTGTGCCGCTTTCGCAAGGGTCCGTTTCGGGCACTGGTCGCCCATTCCCCTCCCCTCGAACACCTCCTGCTCGACCGGACGTACCGCGAACTCGCCGCCGCACAGAACCAGATGCTGCTTCTGGGTCGAAAGACCGCGATCGAGAGAATGGCCTCCTTTCTGTTCGAACTTCCCGGTTACGATCCGGCTCGCCCCAGTGCCCCCGGCCAGGTCCGGCTTCCCATGAAGCGGGGCGACATCGCCGACTATCTGGGGCTGACGGTCGAGACGGTCAGCCGTGTCCTTACCCGGATGAAGGTCAAGGGTCTCATTTCGATCCCCTCGCCGAATGAACTGATCGTGGAGCGCCCCGAACGCCTTCGTCAGCATGCACTGGGTGAGGTCTGACGGCGATCGCGAGGCCCAGCAACACGGTGATGTGGATCAAGGCAAGCGCTCGCGGCGAGCCCTAGGGTCGCGGGATGCTGATGCCAACGCCGCCCTCCGACATCGCGCTGAACCTGGCGCTGGCCCTGATCTCGGCGTCTGTCGCCCCGGTCCTGCTTCTGGACGGCGACCTTTCGGTGATTGCCGCCAGCCAGAGCTTCAGGGAAGCCTACGACGTCGGCAACGATCAGATCCCGGGTGCCGATCTGGCCGACCTTGGCAGCGGCGAATGGAATCCGCCTCAGTTTCGGTCCCTTTTGAAGGCAACGGTCCTTGGGACGGCGACGATCGGTGATTTCGAAATGGATCTCCGGTCGAGACAGGGTTTGCGCCATCTCGTCCTGAACGTCCGACGTCTGGACTACGGCGATGGGGACGGCGTCAAACTGCTGCTGTCCATTCAGGACGTCACGGAGGCCCGCGCGGGAGAGAAGCAGACGCACGACCTGATCCGCGACAAGGCAACGCTTGTCCAGGAAATCCAGAACCGGGCTGCCAACAGCCTGCAGGTCATTACCAGCGTTCTGATGCAGAACGTGCGAATGGACGGTTCGACCGCAAGTCGGGACCATCTGCGTGATTCACATCACAGGGTCATGTCAGTCGCTGCGGTCCAGCGGCAACTCGCAGGATCCGCACTCGGCGATGTCGAACTGCATGGCTATCTGACCGACCTGTGCCGCAGCATCGGCGACGCAATGATCCGCGATCACGACCGGCTGACTCTCGAGGTTACGGCGGACAATTCAATCGCTTCCTCCGGCAAGGCGGTGAGCCTGGGTCTGATCGTCACCGAACTGGTCATCAATGCGCTCCGATATGCCTTCCCCGATGATCGGGAAGGACGGATCGAGGTGGATTACCGAGCGCACGGCCAAGGCTGGACCCTGACGGTGTCAGACGACGGAGTGGGCCCGCCCCCCGACACAGGGTCTGCGAAACCAGGCCTGGGCACAGGCATCATCCAGGCCCTGGTCAATCGATTCGGCGCGACCATCAGCATCCTGGACACCAGACCGGGCTTTCGAGCGTCCATCGTCTGTCTACCCGACGCCCTGCCCCTTGGGATCCCATGACCGCAACCCGTCCCCCGACCGACAGCAACCGCATCGCCATTATAGGGGCGGGGCACGTCGGAGCCACCGCAGCCTATGCCCTGATGCTCCGCGCTCTGTTTCGCGAGATCGTCCTGATCGACAGCAACACCGCCCTGGCCGAGGCTGAGGCCGCAGATATCTCCGATGCCAACGCCCTGGCGCGACCGGCCCGGATCTGGGCGGGCGACTATGCCGATACCTCAGACGCCTGTATCGCGGTCATTACCGCCGGAGGCGTGACCCACGGGGCGCAGACGCGTCTGTCGGTAGCTGCCGAGAGCGCAGCGATCGTCTCTGCCTGCGTGGACAGTCTGGTCAGTCATGGCTTTGCCGGTGTTCTGGTGGTCTCGGCCAACCCCGTCGATCTTATGACCCTCGTCGCCGCACGCCGTTCCGGTCTGCCACCCGCACAGGTGATCGGCACTGGCACGCTGCTGGACACCAGTCGCCTGAAACAGACCCTGGCCCAGAGCCTGGACGTGGCTCCAGGCTCCATCGAGGGTCTGGTGCTGGGCGAGCACGGCGACAGCGAAGTCGCCGCCTTCTCGACGGTCAGGATCGGCGGACAGACACTCGATCAGGTCTCCGTCGGGCAACCGGTTCTGGATCGGACTGTGGTGGGATGCCAGGTCCGCGATGCCGGCTATGCCATCGTCAAGGGCAAGGGCTACACCTCCTATGGTGTGGCGACGGCCATCGTACGGATCTGTGAGGCCATCGTCAGGGACGAACGGGCGGTGCTTCCGGTCTCGACCCTGCTGTCTGGCCAGTATGGCGTTTCCGACCTGTGCTTCAGTCTGCCGTGTGTTCTCGGCGCGGGCGGAATAAGACGAGTTCTGACCCCGGACCTGGACCCCGTCGAGGCGACAGGACTGGCGGCCTCGGCCAAGGTTCTGGGGGAAGCCTTCGCCACCCTGTCCGCAGCACACTCGGCCTCCTGAAGCCCTGCCGTCCCAGGCCCCGCTCTCTGATCCGAGGTTTGACCTGAATCATGGACGCATCCTGTCGCACCCGTCAGACTCGACCCATGACCATTCGATCGTCAGCTGTCACCATCGTCGCCTCAGTCGCCCTGCTGCTTGTGGTATCATGCGGAACGGCCGACCCGGTGCCGACGCCCGGGGGGCCGTCCTCCGGATCGCCCACCACGGACTTGGCTGAAACGCCATCCCTTTCCGTGGCCCTTGACTCCGAGGCTGCGGCGCGTGGTCGGGCGATTGCCATCGTCGGCTGTGCCAGTTGCCACGCAATCGACGCCGCCGGAGACAGCCCCTTTGCCGCCGCCCCGGCCTTTCGCGATGTCGCGCGCAGCCGGTCCCTGGACGATCTGGAGACCGCCTTCGCTCAGGGCCTTGTGACCACCCACCCGGCCATGCCGCCCTATGTCTTCCGGGCCAGCGAGATCGACGACCTGATCGCCTATTTCGAAGCCTTTCAGACCTTGCCGGACCCTTCGAGCCTCGACGAGGGTCGTTAGGCTACAGCCGCAGTGATCTCAGCCGCAGGGCATTGGCAATCACGCTCACCGACGACAGCGCCATGGCCAGCGCCGCCAGCGCCGGCGACAGCATCAAACCGGGGCCCGGATACAGGACGCCGGCCGCAACCGGGATACCGATGGCATTGTAGCCGAACGCGAAAACCAGATTCAGCCGGATATTGGACATCACCGCCTTGGACAGATGCCGCGCGCGCACCAGGCCACCCAGGTCGCCTCCCAACAACGTAACGCCCGCGCTCTCGATCGCCACATCCGACCCCGAGCCCATGGCGATGCCCACGTCAGCGGCGGCGAGCGCGGGTGCGTCATTGACGCCATCGCCGACCATGGCGACCACCCGTCCTTGGGCACGCAACCGGGACACGACCGCAGCCTTGTCCTGGGGCAGCACATCGGCCTGGACCTCGTCGATGCCGAGACCGCGTGCGACCGCTTCTGCGGTCGTTCGATTGTCTCCGGTCATCATGACAAGGCGCAGGCCTGCGGCCCGAAGCCCCGCTATCGCTCCGGCGGTGGTCGATTTTATCGGGTCGGAGATACCGAATACACCCGCGACCTTGCCACCCACAGCCACAAGGATCGCTGTGGCACCCTGAAGGCGCAGGCCGTCGGCCCTGGCTTCCATCACCGAGACATCGACCGAAAGGTCCTTGAGAAAGGACGCATTGCCGAGCGCCACGGAAATGCCCTCGACCATGCCGGATACGCCGCGCCCCACCGGACTGTCGAAATCGCTCGCCTCGACCGGCACGACGCCCCTGTCGATCGCTGCGCGAACGATGGCGTCGGCCAGCGGATGTTCGCTCGCCCGTTCCAGACTTGCGGAAAGCCTAAGAAGCTCTGTTTCGTCAAAACCTTCGGCGGGCAGGATGGTGGTGAGCGACGGACGCCCCTCGGTCAGGGTCCCGGTCTTGTCCAGAATCAGGGTGTCAACCTTCTCGAACCGTTCCAGCGCCTCGGCGTCCCGGATCAGGATGCCCGCCCGCGCTCCGCGCCCGACCCCAACCATGATGGAAATCGGCGTGGCCAGCCCCAGGGCACAAGGACAGGCAATGATCAGCACCGAAACCGCAGCCAGCAACGCATACTGCAACCGTGGCTCGGGACCGATCATGACCCAGACCAGGGCAGTCACCAAGGCGATGCCTATGACGAGAGGGACGAACCAGCCGGACACCGTGTCGGCGAGCCGCTGGATCGGGGCCCGGCTGCGCTGGGCCTGGGCGACCATCTGAACGATCCGGGCCAGTAGCGTGTCCGCGCCGACCCGGTCTGCGCGCATCAGGAAAGACCCGGTCGTGTTCAGCGATCCCGCGACGATGGATGCGCCGGGCTCCCGTGTGACGGGCATGGATTCCCCGGTGATCAGCGATTCGTCGATGGAGACCCGCCCTTCGAGGATTTCCCCATCGACGGGGACCTGCTCGCCGGGACGAACCCGTAGCCTGTCACCGATCGCCACGGCGTCCAGCGGCACGTCCTCGTCGGATCCGTCTGCACGGACACGGCGGGCCGACCGGGGGGCCAGGTTGAGCAGGGCACGGATTGCGCCCGACGTTTGCTCGCGCGCCCGCAGTTCCAGAATTTGCCCCAGAAGGACCAGCACCGTGATCACCGCCGCAGCCTCGAAATAGACAGGCGCGCTGGCGTGCATCTGATGCAGGTCAGGCGGAAAAAGATCGGGTGCCAGAACCGCGACCACGCTGAAGATCCAGGCCACACCCACACCCATGGCGACAAGGGTGAACATGTTCAGGTGACGTGTCCTCAGCGAGGTCCAGCCACGCTGGAAGAACGGCCAGCCACACCAGAGGACGACGGGCGTGGCCATAACGAACTGGATCCAGTTCGACACCTCCCCCGGCACGACGGCCTCCAGGTCCATCACGTGGCCGCCCATGGCCAACACGAAGACCGGGATCGTCAATCCGACGCCGATCCAGAATCGCCGGGAAAAATCGGCCAGCTCGGGGTTCGTCGCCGGCTCGGCCGTCGCCAGGACGGGCTCAAGCGCCATGCCGCAAATCGGACAGACGCCTGGTGTCGGGCTCTGAATCTCCGGATGCATCGGGCAGGTGAACAGAGGGGTCAAGGTCGATCTCCCGTCTCTATGACTTGGCGACCCCGCTGCAAGGTTTCGACACCCGCCTGCGGGACCTCGATCAGAATCGTCTGCCCCGGCTCGAGCCAGTGGCGCGTCCCTCCGATGTAGGTCGCCATGGCCTCTCCAGTATCCACCCTGACGCGAACGGTACGTTCGACTTTATTGATCGCCACCTCCAGCCGCCGCCCCCGCCATTGCAGTGGAAGACACATGGCCGTCCACTCCTCCGGAAGCTGAGGCTTCAGGCCGATCCCGTCGTCGTGAAACGTGACGCCGGCAAAGCCCAGCACCGCCATCATCCAGATGCCGCCCAGCGCGGCCATATGAACCCCTCCGGCGATCGCGGCGCGGGAATCGTCCAGGTCGATCGCGGAGGTGCGCCTGAAAAAATCCAGGGCCTTTGCGCCCAGGCCCAGACGGGCAGCCGCGACCCCGTGCATTGCCGTGCTCAGGGAACTGCCGTGACTGCATCGGGGTTCGTACCGGTCGAAGTTGGCAGCATCGGCACCGTCAGGGAATGCCTCCGGCAGCAGGACCAGCAGGGCGACGACATCGGCCTGTTTGATGACCTGGGATCTTGCGGTCCGTGACCGACCCAGAACGACATCCATCGGGACCGAGCGACCGGCATAGACGTCCAGATCAATGGGTTCGAGCTCCGAATAGCCCGCGAACTGCTCATATACGCCCGTCATGGCCTGGCATCCGGTCTTGATCGTCCGGGCGACCTCGGGCCAGTGATCCAGTTCGGTCGACTCCAGACCCAACCGCGACGACAAGGCGATCCACCGATCGGGCCAGAGCCGACGCAGCAGATCGGCGACCTCCAGGCCTCGCTCGATGTTCCAGCGGGCCATGACGTTGGTGAAGGCGTTGTCGTCGACCGAGGCGTGGTATTCATCGGGCCCGATCACGCCGCGGATATGTCGGAGACCGTCATCCTCCGGAACGGCCCGGCTGACCCAGAACCGGGCTGTTTCAAGCAGGATTTCCGCCCCGGCCTCGCACAGGAACGCGACGTCGCCGCTCACCCTCCAGTATTGCCAGACGGCATAGGCGACATCGGCACTGATATGCTGTTCCTGCGTGCCGCACAGGATGTCGAGCACCTTCCGGTCTGGACCGACGGCATGGGCGGGTGTGACGTCGGCACCGGTATCGGCCGATTCCCAGGCATAGAGCGCACCTTGCCAGCCCAGCCGCCGGGCCTTGCCGCGCGCCCCGTCCAGGGTGTGAAACCGGTACATCAGCAATGCCCGCGCCGCCTTCGGCCATGTCAGGGCATAAAAGGGCAGCAGGAAGATCTCTGTGTCCCAGAAGACGTGTCCGGCATAGTCCTCGCCCGTCAGGCCACGGGCTGCGATGGAGACGGCCTCGTCGTCGGGGTTGGCCGCGCTGTTCAGGTGATAGGCGGCGAACCGCAACGCCTGCTGTGCCGCCGGATCGCCTTCGATCCGGATGTCACTCGCCGCCCACCTGAGGGTCCAGGCGTCTTCATGCTGCTTCAGAACGCTGGTCCAGCCGATGCGGACGGCGGCATCCAGTTCCGATCTCGCGCTCGCCCCCAGGCCAGGGTGTCCCGCCCGCCCGCGTCGAACTGCGACCAGTCGTGCGAACTCCACGACCTGACCGGGCGAGGCGCGCCAGGTCCAGGAGCCGCCCAGCGATCCGACGTCGGTCGACGCCACGTCCACTCCGTCGACCAAGAGCGAGGCAAAGGCCGCCATCCCCAGCCCCGTACCGGAACGGTGGGCATGCCAGGTGATCAGGCCGGGCTCTGCATGATCAAGGATCAGCGACCCGTCCGCGGGGGCCACCATGGCCTCCAGACTGATCTGCACCTCGCCCTGTTCGATGCCGAACTGGATCCGCTGGAGGCCGATCGCACGTTGAGCACCAGAGACGAGGCGCAGCTCTCGAACCCGCACAGTGGCCTGGGCATTGGCATGCAGACATTCGGTCAGCAGCACGCCCCTGCGCATGTCCAGTTGCCTGTGGTGAGACGGGACATCGCCCGGCTCATGCACCATCGCTCCGTCCGGCAACGACAGACGCGCCTGGAGCCAGTCGGGGGCGGGCACGAGCCGAGGCAGGGCATCGGCCGCATCAGCGGTATCGAATAGACCGGCCACTGAGGTTCTGGACGGGGTGATCCAGCGTTCCCCACGCGTGAAGGCCCGCTCCCCCCGAATTCCCATGAGACCGTTGCCGATGGCGAAACGCGACTGCCAACTGGTCTCGCGCAAGGGGTCATAGCCACAGGTTTCCAGCCACCAGCCGGGGTCGGGCGTCGCCTCGAAAGGGCTCGTACCGGAAGGCCGCCCGGTCATCGGGCCATCCGCATCAGTCGACCGTCGACCAGTGACGTGACGTCGATCTCGTCGAGGTCGGCGACCACAAGCGTGGCACCGGCCAGGACCAGCGCGTCCGCTTTGCCCCGCCGGGCCACACCCAGCGCCTGCATCCCCGCTGCCCGGGCCGCCGTGATACCCGCCGGTGAATCCTCAACCACGAAACAGTCTGCGGCCCTGGCATGCAAGACGGTCGCGGCCAGCAGGAAGATGTCCGGCGCGGGCTTGCCATGGGCCACCTCGCGCCCGGACACGTCGACGTCGAACAGGTCCAGCAGGCTCCTGCCCTCCTCCAGCCGGATGGAACCCATCATGGCTGTGGCGTTTCTCGAGGATGACGCGACTGCCATGCGTATCCCTCGCGCCTTGAGGGCCTCGGCAAATCGGACGGCATCAGGAAAGGGCGCTACCCGGCCAGCCCGGATCAAGGCCTCCAGCCTGGCCTGTTTACGGATCGCATAGGTCTCGGCCCGTGCGCCTGCCTGGGGCACATCAAGGGCCCGCAGCGCCGCAAACGCGCCGTCCAGCCGGGGCTTGCCCGCCACCGTGGTTCGATACATCTCGGCAGTAAAGCGCGCCGGATCGCAGATGCCGACGAGCGCCTCGCGCCAGGCCTGTTCATGGGGCGATGACAACAGGACGCCATCGACGTCGAGGATGGCCGTGGTCAGGAAGGCGGCTGGCATCAATCAGGATACCGTCATTGAAGCGTCGGCAGGTTCCTGTCCGGTGCCCGTCCTTTGGCGCATGAATTGTCGAACCGGAGCAGCCCACCCCCCCGTCGTCACGGCGACCCCGAGGGCGACCGCCAGGATCCACAACGGCGGCGCATCGAACCGGAACAGGGCCTCGAGCGGGGGCACGAAGACGCACAGCGCCAGCACCACCGTGGCGGCCCCCGTGATCATCCAGAAGATCCGGCGATGCGGATCGAACAGGGAGACGCCGGCCGACGCTGAATCCGTCAGCGCCAGCACCAGATTGGCCAGCGCCAGAGCGACGAAGGCCACCGCGCGGGCCTGGGTCACGGGAATCTGCTCCAGGGCCCACAGATAGAAGCCGAGAACGCCCATGAGGATGACGAGCCCCTGAAATGCCCCGAACGCGATCTGTCGCGGCCCGAACAGGGACGCGGTCACCCGCCGTGGCGACTTGTCCATGGCGTCCTTCTCGCTCGGCTCGGCCTCGAAGACGAGCGAACAGACCGGGTCGATGACAAGTTCGAGGAAGATCACATGGGCGGGGAACAGCAAGGGCGGTGCCCCTATCAGAATGGGCAGCAGGGCCAGTCCGGCAAGTGGCACATGGACGGCGACGATGAACGTCAGCGCCTTCCTGAGATTGGCGAAAATCCGCCGACCCAGGCGCACACCCCCGACGATGGAGCCGAAACTGTCATCCAGCAGGACGATGTCGGCGGCCTCCCTCGCAACATCGGTTCCTCGTTGGCCCATGGCGATGCCGATGTCGGCCGACTGAAGCGCGGGTGCATCGTTTACCCCGTCCCCGGTCATCGCGACCAGTTCGCCATTGGCTCGAAAGGCTTCGACCAGCGCCAGCTTCTGTTCGGGCTGCACCCTTGCGAACACCCGAACTCGCCGGATCCGGTCTCGCAGGGCCGCCGGGGCCATGGCCGCAATGTCGTCGCCGGTCAGGACTCCGGCCCCGACATCGATCCCGGCCTGGCGGGCGATCTCCAGGGCCGTCGCCGGATAGTCGCCGGTGATCATGGCGACCGCGATACCGGCCCGGCGGGCCTCGACTAGGGCTCCGGGCACATCGGCCCGCACGGGGTCGAGAAAACCCATCAGTCCACGAAAGACGAAACGGGCCTGTTCCGGGTCCTCGAAGCCGGCACCAGGCCCGCCCAGATCGGCCACGGCCAGCACCCGCAACCCCTGTGCAGCCAGGGTGTCCAGGGCGTCCCGGATCGGTGCGGTCTGGGCGGCCGTCAATCCGCACAGGACAAGGACCGCCTCGGGAGCGCCCTTGGCCGCAGCCATCAGGGTGCCGTCGGCCAGCCTCCATTGCTGGATCACCGCCATCCTTCCCGCCTGCAAGGGCCAGGCCCGCGACAGAACGGCCCCGTCCTCAAGCTCTGGAGACAGGGTTCGCACGGCCCGGTCCATCGGATCGGTGGGATGGATCGCGCTCGCCCGGCCTGCGGCGACCAGAACGGCCCGCGCAGGCTCCGAGAGCGCCCCGGTGCCAGGCACGCTGTTCTCGCCGTCGACCCAGACCCGGGCCACCGACATCCGGTTTTCGGTCAGGGTTCCGGTCTTGTCGACGCACAGGATCGTGGCCCCTCCCAGGGTTTCGATCACCGCCCCGCGCCGCACCAGGACCTGATGCTGGGCCAGTCTCCACGCCCCCAGGGCCATAAAGACCGACAGCACCATGGGAAACTCTTCGGGGATCAGCGAGATTGCGACCGTGATGCCCGCCAGGACCGCCTCGACCCAGTTGCCTCTCAGCAGGCCATAGGCCCCGATCACCGTGGCGCTCAGAACGACGGCCAGCCCACCGAAAATCGCAACCAGCTGTCCGGTGGACTTTTGCAGAGGGGTGCGACCGGACTGGATGGTGGCCAGGGATGCGCCGATCTTGCCCAGCGAAGTTCTGGCCCCGGTTTCGAGGACCTCGACGACGCCCTGCCCGACGACGACCAGGGTGCCCGCGAACAGCCGATCGTCTCCTGCGCCTTGATGATCGGTTCCGGGACCGGCGTGCAGCAGCGTCTTGGCGACCGGCGCGGACTCTCCGGTCAGTGCCGATTCATCGAGGCTCAGCACATCACCTTCGACCAGACGCCCGTCGGCCGGAATCCGCTGTCCCTCGCCAATCAGAATGACGTCGCCGGGAACGAGGTCAGCGACCGGCGCAACCCGCTCGATACCGCTCCGGACAAGCCGCACCGTCGGTTGCGACAGGTCTTTCAGGGCCTTCAGCGCCCGCTCGCTGCGCGCCTCCTGAACCACGACCAGCCCGACAGTGGCGGCCGCTGCCAGGGTCAGGAAGATCCCTTCCCCGAGATTGCCGATGACGAGATAGAGCACAGACGCCACGACCAGCAGGACGAACATCGGCTCCCGAAGCGTGCCCAGAAGGATCCTGCCAAGGCCGCGCCCGCGAGCGGGGGGGAGCGCATTGGGCCCGAACGTCTGCAGGCGCGCTCGCGCCTCGGCATCGTCGAGACCGGGCCATTGAGATTTCAACTGTTGTGTTCCCGAAGCGCCCGCAAACCGGACGTCCGGCCAGCCTAGACCACTGGTGGTGCGGAACCTTGATGCAGGTCAACCAACCCGATGCCTGTACGATCAAACCAACGCGGCCCCACGCAGCCGGAACCACCGTCCGCCCAGAGCCCATTCACGACATCGACGGAATCGCGAGCGATTCGACCTCAGCCGATCAGGATCTAGCTTCCCAGCAGTTCCTGCGGCGTACGCACGCTTGGTCCGAGAATCGGCCCGACCAGATCATGACCCCAGTGGCTGAGCTTTTCCGGATTGAGTTCGAAAGGGTCTCCGGGCCAGGGCTCCAGCTCATTGATCACCTCGACCGCAAAGCCGGAGGGCGAGAAGTGGTAGAAAGAGACGTGCGGGTCCTGGGTATGCTGGCCCAAAGTCATCTGCATCGGCCAGGCCGAGGCCTTGGCCACGTCGTAGGTCTCACCAACATCGCGCAGGCGGTTCACGAACAGCCCGATATGCTGCACACCCATTCGACCAGGGCCGTGACCATAGGCCAGGTCGTGACTGGTCTTGTCGTTCAGTTTGGCGCGGAAGAACGCCGACCGGCCCTTGCCTGCCCCCGAACCGTACCAGTGCATGCCCATGACCCGGAGCATGAAATGCTCCAGGGCCTCGCTATAGTCCGGCGTGATCACCACGACATGACCAAAACCCCGACCTTCGGTGGCGAATCCCCCGTGTGGACGTCCGGGCACGAAGGACCCCGGGTCGGCCTTCTGCGCATAGAACAACTCATGACGATAGCCGACCGGATCGGCGAACTGGGCCACGCCCCGGACGCCGCGCCGGGCACAGAGCACCTCGTCGCCGACAACCACCTCGACGCCAGCCTTGTCCAGGGTTTCGACGGCGTCCTCGAAGGCCAGACGGCCGGTCGCTTCCCAGCCGATATAGGCCAGCTTGTCGACGGGCCCGGGATGGAAGGCCAGACGATAGCGCCGATCGTCCAGCCGAAGGAACAGCGAGCGGTGATCCTCGGCCGGATTTTGTCCGATACCGAGCCCCAGCACCCTTGGGCCATAGTCGCGCCACGCGTCCAGATCCGGACTTTCGAAACCCAGATAGCCGATCCCGCGAATGTCCATGTGTTCCCCCGGTCGCGATTTTTTTGCGTCCTGACGCCATGTCGCCGAACCCGGTCATTCGGCTTTGATCGAGATCAAAGCAGCCAAGACTGAACACTTTTACGACTTTTGTTCAGATCTTCACCAACGAAGACGGCAAGAGGAGGAAGGCTCATGTTGGCCCCGCTGAACCGAGAAACCCTGTCGGACGGAACCGCAATTTCCGATCTGATCAATCTGGACACGCGCGAGGTCAAGATGCGCGCCCTGTCCGATCCTGAACTCTATGAACTGGAGATGGAACGGATCTTCGCCAAGACATGGCTGTTCCTCGGCCACGAGAGCGAAATTCCCAATCCGGGCGATTTCGTCACCCGAGACATGGGGTCGGACGGCGTCATCGTCGCTCGCGACCGCGAGGGCGAAATCCACGTCTCGCTGAATGTCTGCCCTCACCGCGGAATGAAGATCTCGACGCTGGAGGCCGGAAACACCTTCGCCCACGTCTGCATCTATCATGGCTGGGCCTTCAAGCCGAACGGCGACTTCGTCGGCGCGCCGGTCCGCAGCGAATGCATGCAGGGCAAGATGCTGACCGACGAGCAACTGGCGCTGAGAAAGGCCCGTGTCGCCATCTACGGCGGGCTGATCTTCGCCACCTTCAACGTCGACGGCCCCAGTTTCGATGAGTTCCTGGGCGACGCGAAATGGTATTTCGACACCCTGTGGAACCGTACGGCCGGAGGCATGGAGGTTCTGGGACCACCCCAGCGGTTCATCATCCGGGCGAACTGGAAGACGGCCTGCGAACAGTCGGCGTCGGACGGCTTCCACACCCTGACCCTGCACCGCTGGCTGGGCGAAGTCGGCCCCTATGCCAAGAAGCCCGAGGCCGAGGGCAAGGGGGCCGATCTGGCCGCCGAGATGGGCGGGTGCGAAGTCTGGACCGACGGCGGCCATACGATGCGCTGCATCGATCTGGACCGGAAGATCCGCCGCATCACCGGCCGCGATCCCTCCGAACTGACGGCCGCCGAGAAACTGACCCTGCTGCCGCCTCCGGGCATGACGGCCGAAATGGTGCCCGAACTGCTCGAGCGTTTCGACGAAGGCCACCTGCAGCTTATGTCCTGGCGTCCTCCACAGGTCGGCAATTTCTTCCCGAACGGCCTGTTCGAATTCATCTATCTGCCCCAGCCGGACGGGACGGTTGCCGGGGCCATGGCCCTGCACGCCTATGTGCCCAAGGGCCCCGACAAGCTCGAGTTCATGAACTGGATCTTCGCCGAGAAGGACACCCCTCCGGCCCTGAAGGCGCGGATGCTGCGCCAGTCGATCCAGCTTCTGGGCACATCGGGGATGGTGGAACAGGACGATTCCGACACCTGGCCGCACCAGACCATCGCCGCCAAGGGGGCAGTCTCCAAGGACATCACGATGAAATACCAGGCCCTGTACGAAACGGGCCGGCCCGATAACTGGCCGGGTCCGGGCCATGTCGGCGAAGGGTTCACCAAGGACGACACCCAGTGGCAGTGGTGGAAGGCCTGGTACGACCTGATGGTCGTCGACGCCTGACGCTCCGCACGACGACAATCAAGAACAAGGGAAACACCATGGACCTGCTTCTGCTGGAACCGACCCCGCTGCCGCCGTCGATCAGGGCAAACCGCCTGCGCGCCGACGATCCCGTCTACCTCGACGTTCAGGACTTCCTCTATGACGAGGCCGAATACCTGGACAATCTGGAGTTCAAGACCTGGGCGAAAACCCTGGCGCTGGATCTGGAATACAATGTGCCGATCCGGACGACCCGGCCGGCGCGCGAGCAGGCCCGGACCTTCATTCGCACCGTGCAGCACATGCACGACGACTACGGTTCGATCATGCTCCGGATCGCCCGGATGACCGACACCAAAAGCGCCTGGGGCGAGGATCCCCCGTCACGGACCCGTCGGCTGGTCACCAACATCCGGGTCTATCGCACCGACAAGGCGGATGAATTTAAGGTCCAGAGCTATCAGCTCGTGACCCGGAGCCGCTTCGACTTCGACTATTTCGACCTGATCCCCTGCGAGCGCCACGACATCCTTCGAAGGGTGGACGGCGAGCTCCTTCTGGCTCGCCGCGAAATCATCATCGACCAGGCCGTCATCGGCACGCCGAACCTCGGCATTTTCCTCTGACACCGCGAACCGGAGTTTCGCCATGAACCTAGAAGACCTGATCCTCGTCAGCATCGACGACCACGCCATCGAGCCCGCCGGGGCCTTTGCTCCCCACATGCCGGCCAAATACAAGGGTCGCGAACCCCACATCGAGCAGCGCGACGGGCGCGACGTGTGGGTGTTCGAAGGCCGCACCACCGGCTACATGGGCCTCAACGCCGTGGTTGGCCGTCCCAAGGCGGAATACGGCATGGAGCCTCTCGGCTACGAGCACATGCGTCGCGGCACCTGGGACATCAAGGCCCGCGTGGACGACATGGACGCCAACGGCGTGCTGGGTTCGCTGTGCTTCCCGACCTTCCCCGGCTTTGCCGGTCAGCGCTTCCAGAGCCATCCGGACAAGGACATCTCCCTGGCCGCAATCCAGGCCTACAACGACTGGCACATCTTCGACTGGGCCGGTGCCGCGCCGGGGCGGTTCATTCCCCTGGCCCTGGTGCCCTGGTGGGATGGAGAGCTGGCCGCCAAGGAGGTGGAGCGGGTCGCCAAGCTCGGCGTCCACGCCATTTCCTTCTCGGACAATCCGGCCCTGCACGGCTTCCCGTCGATCCACAACAGCCACTGGGATCCGCTGTGGAAGGCCTGTGCCGACAATGCCGTGGTCATCAACTGCCATATCGGCACCGGAGCCCACGCCGAACATGCGTCGGAACAGTCGCCGATCGACGCCTGGATCACCTCCATGCCCATCTCCATCGCCAACTCGGCGGCGGACTGGATGTGGGCCCCCATGTGGGACAAGTACCCCAGCCTGAAGATGGCGCTGTCCGAAGGCGGGATCGGCTGGGTTCCCTATCTTCTGGAGCGGGCCGATTTCACCCATCGCCACCACAGCGCCTGGACCAACGCCAACTTCGGCGGACGCAAGCCCAGCGACATCTTCAAGAAGCACATCATCACCTGTTTCATCGAGGATGATTTCGGCCTGAAGAACCTCGACTACATCGGCGAGGACATGGTCGGCTGGGAGTGCGACTACCCCCATTCCGACTGCACCTGGCCCAACTCGCCCGAGGTGGTCTGGGACAGTTTCAAGCATCTTGCGGATTCGACCATCAACAAGGTCACCCACCTGAACGTCATGCGGGAATACAACTACGACCCGTTCTCGATCCTGGGCCGTGAAAACTGCACCGTGGGGGCTCTGCGCCAACGCGCAATCGCCAATGGCGTCAATACCGAACCAGCGCTGGGCATGGGTGGTGCGGCACCCAAGCGGGAAGCCGGCAAGCCGGTCACCTCCGGCGACATCAATGCCATGTTCCAGCAGGCGAACGCAGAAACGGCCCTGTAAGACCAGGTCCCGATCGCCTGACCAGGCCGGCACACCGCGCCGGCCTGGTCAACGCGGGCTTGTGCGGTTGCATGCAATTAGACTCAAATTGCACCGGATCGAATCAATAACCCATGCCGGACGAAGAAGCGCCCGCCGACAGGGTCGGCGGGCGCTTCTTCGTGGCTGAATATAGGCTTCGGTGTGAGTCGGTTGCCGGCGCGTTTAGGCGAAGCTGATCGACAGATCGAACGGGCGGATGTCGATCCAGTCCTTGAACTGGGAGCTACCGCAGGGTTCGAGGAAGGTCGCGCCGACCAGATCGTCCTCGGCGTCGAACACGCCAACGTGACCGAACGTCGGCCATGCCGAGGTCACCGGGCCAAAACAGAGGCGATGTGCGTTGAACAGGCGCTTGAGGCTGCCGGTCGGTTCGCGGGGAACGGGGTCGAGCATCTGGCGCTGGTAGCCGCGCGTCTGCAACTCGACATGACCCATGCCATCCGGGTCGGGGGCCGTGCTCAGCAGGCCTACAGTCCAGGCCGTAGGAAGAACCGTTGGCACCGATCCAGCCCACGTGCGGCGAGGACGCAGGTGAACCTTGAAGGTGTTGAGGCGACGGGGAGGCGCGGGCGCGACGATGGCGGGCATGAGGGTGACTACTCGTTGTCGGTGATGGCGGTGATGGCGTGAGCGGGAATGAGAATGCGGGTGTCGTTGTCCAGGACCCCGATGATGAAGCGATCGACGATCAGGCGGCGACCCAGATCGTCGAGGTCGGATGTGTCGGTTTCGATTCTGATAGGCTCTCCTCCGAAGCGGGTGTGGACACTGATCATGGGCATGGCGGTCTCGCTGACACTGACCTTATGTCATGCGCTATTGTCCGTGTCAACTGAACCGGGTCATACGGCCCGGTTCAGTTGACACGCTCGAGCGCCTTGGCTAGAACGAGTCCATGGTCACGACATGCACATACTGGTTTCAGGACTTCTCGCCTGCGGAGGCAAGTGCCATGTCCGGCGTCAACGTCGAGACCATCCGCACCTGGCGCAAGCGCAAGGCGCTGAAGTCCAACGGGGGCGTCCGGTCTCGTTTCAGCGCCAACGACGTCGCCGCCCTGATCATTCGCCGCGAACTGACGGCCGCGGGCATCTCCACCACTGACAGCCAGCGCCACGCCGAAGCCTTTTCCGCCACGGTGGTTTTTGTGGCCATCTATGAAGGCGGATCCTGCGACTGGCGCGGAACGCCCGCCCAGGCGCGCGAACTGAAGGAGGCCTGCGACACCCTGGTGTTCATGAGCGATGTCTCCGGCTTCGATGGAACGCAACCGGAACTGATCCTGATCTCGTTCAACGGGGAAGATTTCGAACTCGTCCGCTTCTTTCAAACCGACACCGACCTCTCCGGCGTTCGTCGCGCCACGTTCCTCAACCTTGAGGAACTTGGTCGTCACCTAGCCCGCTCGGCGCCCCGCCCGATTCTTGTCGTGGCCCCAGGCGAATAGATGACGATCTGGTCCCGCATCCAGGAGGAAGAGTTCATTCCGACAGCACCGGCGATCACCGTCGCCGCCAGGATCGAGGAAAATCCCGACGGAAGCCCGGTCCGAGATATCGCCCCTGGGTTCGGGCTCCGGCCCTGCGGCGTTTATCCGAGTCAGAAGTCAGGCCGTCGAATCGCTTGGGAATCGAAACTGGAACTTCATTCGGCCTGGTGGGCCGAGGTCCAGTCGAATGTCATTGAGTCGTGGTCGCAGCCATGCCGTGTCTGGCTATACGGCGATGGTCGACCGGTCAGCTATGTGCCGGACCGCAAGGACCTGCTGGCGGATGGATCGATTGAATACGTTGAGGTCAAGGACCGGTTCGATCCGGACCGTGACCCCAAATACACCGCTAAACTGGACATGGCGAAACAGGCCCTGAACAGCCTGGGGCACACGTTCAGAATCGTCGAACGCCACGAGATCGAGGCGCAGCCCGGGTTCGCCGCAGTCAAGACCATACAGGCCTACCGTCGCACCAGCATCACGGCTGTCGACGTCGCGGCGGCCAGATCTGCGTTCCGTGGATCCCATCAGGCTTCGCGAAAAGATGTGCAAGACGCAGTAGGCGGCGTGCTGGAGGGTCTGCCGGCGATCTGCGCGATGATCGTGCAACGTCATCTGGCGTTCGACCCTCAGATCGGCTTCGACGCCGAAGCGCCCCTTACGCTGGTGAAGCGCTGATGCGCCGCTACCTTAACTTCCAGCCGGGCGACTTCTACGAGATCGAAGAAGTTCTGCACGTCTTCAAGCGGTGCCTGCCGTCTGCGGCAGGTCTGCTGAACGAGCCCGACCTCTATCGGTTCGAAACCCCGACGGGGCGCGAGTTGACCTTGACCCAGCGCAGCCTGGACGAGCTGTACTTCCGCGGAAAATTCCGGCGCGTTCCCGCGAACGAACACGTCGCCGACCGCCCGATCGAAACCTTCGAGTTGGACAAGGCCAACCCGCAACTCGGAAAACGCCGCATCCGTCAGCACCTGTTGAGGGCTTTCGACGCCGCGCCGGTCAGCAAGTCCGACGCCAAGCTGATCGAGTTCATCGGCGCCACCCTGGCGGCGGCGCCTTTCCAGTCAGACTGGACACCCAGTCCAGGTGCTCTCCGGTCGTGGCTGCGGCTGCGGGGTGAGCCAGGCGACCGCCGCCTGCGGCACATGGGCGACCGGTTCGTGCGGGGTTGGACCGGCAGTCGGCTTGGCCAGGTGGTCCAGGCCGTGCTCGCCGAAAAGGCCAAGGCCTATTGGGAGAACCAGCAGGTCACCGCCCGCGACGTTTGGGCCCAGGTGACCGCAGCTCTGGTTCTGCGGGATCGCAGCCTGGGAACGAAGACCGATCGCCCCGACCCCTCGACAGTCTGGCGCTACCTGAAGCGGGAACTGACCTATGATCGGGCGGCAACCCGCTATGGCGCCCGCAAAGCCCAGGACCTTTTCCAGCCCCTGAAGGGATCGCTGAAGGCCGACCGGATCTTGGAAACGGCCATTCTCGACCATACCGTGGTCAACTGCTGGGTCTATGATGACGAGCGCGCGATCCCTCTCGGGCGACCGACTCTGACCGTCCTGCTCGACAGCGCCTCCCGCTACCCGCTTGGCTTCTATCTGGGCTTCGAACCGGCCAGCCTCTATGCGGCCATGGCGTGCATCAAGCGCGCGGTTGTCCCCAAGCTTGATCTTGCCGAGCGCCATCCTGACGTCGAAGGCGAATGGATCGCCTATGGCGTACCGCAGACCATCCTGGTCGACCGGGGCTGGGAGTTCGTCGGCCCCTCGTTCGTCGACGCCTGCGAGGACGCCGGGATAGCGGTCGAGTGGGCGCCGCCCCGGACGCCCCAGTACAAGGGTCAGGGAGAACGGCTGTTCCGGACCCTGGACGACATGCTGTTCCATAAGGTGCCCGGCGGCGTGCCACTGAAGGCGCACCTGATGAAGGACGCCGGCTTCGATCCTGAGCGGGACGCCGCCCTTACTCTCGATGAGCTTGAAGGCGTCATCTACCAGTGCATCGTCGAGGTCTATGGTCGCGAGGAGCACAGCACGCTCAAGGCCGCGCCCGAGAAGGTCTGGCGCGATCGCGAAAAGCGCGATGGCATCACCATCGGCGATGTCGCCACTTTGCGCGCCACCCTCGGCATCACCGTCGCCGGCGCGAAGCTATCTCGTAAGGGAGTCCGGCACAACGGTCTCCAATATCGCTCGGATGCCGTGTTCGACCTTTTGCAGGATCTCCTTCCGCTGCAGCCGATGCGCGGAGGGCCTCAGGGCACCGCCGTCGTCAAGATCAAGGTCCACCCGGACGACCTCGGCAGCATCGACGTCTGGAACGATCACACCAAGCGCTACGTCGCCCTGCCGTGTGTGGAGGCTGAATATGCGGCCGGCCTTTCGGCCTTCCATCATGAAGTTCTGAAGGAGTGGACGAAGAAGGAAAACCTGTCGTTCAGGACATCGGACGAAAAGGCGATGGCCCGCGTCCGTCTGGCCGCCACTATGAATGCGGTGATCCCCCGTCGCATCCGTGATCGCCGCCGGCAGCAGCGTCTGATGCCCCGTCCGACCACGGCCCAGGCTGTCGTCTCCGATGTCGTCGGCCGCGCGAAGGCGTTCGAGATCGAAACCTCCACCGCCCCGAACCGTCAGGACGGTCGGGCCGTCATCAAGGGCAAGGTGCGCAACCGCCGTCAGGCGCCCCAGGTCGAGACGCGCGAGCGCGACGTCTCCGTTCCTTCCCAACTGTATCCGGTCCCGCCGCCCGTCCTGACCGCCGACGACATGCTCGCCAGGATCGCCGCGGCCCGGCGTGCGAACCGGGTGCCCCAATGACGATGAACCTCAACATCAAGGCGGCGCAGGTTCGCGCCATGGCTGACGCTATCGTGGTCGAGCATCCCAGGATGCACGTGGCGCACGAGCAGTTCGAGTTCCTGATGGAACACGGCCGCCGGCGTCATGGCCAATCCAAGATGGGGGCGCTCATGGTCGCGCCGACTCAGAGCGGAAAGTCGACGATCATCAGCAGTTGGGCCAACCGCCTGAACACGCTCGAACTGGAGGAACAGAGACAGATCCCGGTCCTTCACGTCACCTTGTCGGCCAACGTCACCTGCAAGGGCCTCGCCATCAATATCCTGGAGGCCTTCGAGGACCGAGGCATCGCGACCGGCGCGCTCTCCCGTGGGCAGACCGAGGCCGTTCTGTTGGCTCGCGCTCAGAACCACATTCGCAATGCCGGGGTGCAACTGCTGATCCTGGATGAGTTCCAGCATGTCATCCACAGCGAAAGCCATCGACTGGCCCACTCGGTCGGCGAGTTCATCAAGCGTATGCTGATCACCGGCTGCTGTCCGATTGTCCTTTCCGGGATCGAGGACGCCCGCCGCCCCTTCGAAAGCAACGCCCAACTGCGCCAGCGCTGTTTGCCGCCGATCGAGTTGAAGCCTCTGCGCATCACTGACCCCGCCGATGCGGCCCTGTTCACCGACTTCATCGAGACCTATGCGGCCGAGCTCGAACATCAGGGTCTCGGCCGAGACCTGAAGGCGATCGCCGACAACGACCTGAACATGATCTGCCTGCTGGACGTTTCCGACGGCGTCCTCGGCGTGGCGTGCAACCTCATCAAGGATGCGCTCCAGATCGCGATCAAGCGGGGGTCGCAGGCCGTACTGGTCGGCGACCTCGAATCCGCCACGGACCGCCTGATCGCCAGCGGCTGTTGTGACCACAACGCCTTCCGCCACGGTCCCCGGGCCCTATCGCCGAGGGCGGCCTGATATGGCAGCCTGCTCGACTGCGGGCGCATCGGTGCGTCCGCTACTGGTGCCGACGCATCCCTTCTTCGGAGAGAGCCTGCCGTCCCTGATCGCCCGGGCTGCCCACGCCCATGTGTTCGAAAGACCGGTGGACCTTCTCAGGCTGGCCGGACTGTCGACCAGCCGCTTGGGCAACGCACCATTCACGCTCCATGACAACAGCCGGGAAATCGCCGCTCTCCTCTCCACCGACGAGGATCAGATCGCCCGGTTGATGTGTCCCCCTGTCGCGAATCGGCCTGGGCATGTCTTTTGGCATGGCGTCATGCTGCCTCGACGATATATCGGCGCACGCACCCGCCGGGTGTCGCCTCAATCGCTGGCGACGGCGGCGTTCGACCGCGCAGCCTGGATGCTCAGGCCACTGGCCTTCTGTCCGGAAAGCTTCGAATTCCTAATCGGCGTCTGTACGACCTGCAATGAACGCCTTGATTGGTACAAGGCGAAAGGGCCCGCGAACTGCGGACGTTGCGGAGGTCTGCTGACTGGGGCAGTCACTGGCATGATCAGACCAGCGCTATGGCCGGCACTCCAAGGGACTGTCGGGCTCGTCTCCGCGGACAGCGCGGATCGCGACGCGGCGTTTTCGGACCTACCCGAGACTTTGGAGGGGTTCACGGCGGGCGACGCGTTCGAAGCCATCGTGGAATTCGCGCGGATCCTAAAGGAGCCAGGTCGCCCCGCGTCGGAACGGACCAAAGCCGGAGCCTCAGACCTGGAGAACCTTCTGCCGGACGATATCGCCGCCGGCTACGAGATGCTCAGCAGTTGGCCGCACCGCCTCCCCGAGATGGTCGATCTCGTCGTGGGCGCCAATACGGCGAAGGACGGACCCACCGGAACGATCGCATCCATGGGTCCGCTGTGGAAGCTAACGTCGCGCTGGGCGACCAATCCGGCCATCCGGACCCTCGTCCAGATGGGTCTCAATCGCGTCATCGGCCGCAAGACCATGCCCCTCAGGCATTGGGCTTCGGCCCATCGGGAAGAAATGCTGAACGGAGGATTGGTGTCCGGGGCCGAGGCCGTCAGGATGGCCGGAGTTTCGCATCCGATGCTACGGTTCCTGGATGGCGACAGCGTCAGCGTCGCCTCTGATACCGGCCACCGTCGGGGTGGCAGACTCTACAACATCCAGGGGCTCACCGCCTCGGTCGCGCTCTGGCGTAATGGATTGCGGGGGCGCGAGGTCGTTAAGTCCCTCGGAGTCCCGGAGTTTGCCCTGCCCATTCTGGTGACGATGGGGAAAATCGAGCGAATCATCGATCGGGATGCCCTGAAGCTTGCCAGAACCGATATCCTATACGATCCGGGCTCCGTCTCGCGCCTGGCCGATCAGCTTCGAGGTGCGGCGACGTTCACTGGGCCTACTCAGCCGTTGGGCGCAGTGCTCGCGACGGAGATGCTCTGTGGTGAAGCCTGGAACCTCGTCATCGACGCCGTTCTTGACGGCGTTCTTCCCGCCCGCGCGGCCTCGGCCGAGGCGAACTTGATCCACACGTTGGGCATCGCCCCTGCGGCGGCCGAGGCTTTGAGGGTGCGTCTGCAGGGCCTCCCCGTCGATGAAAGGATCGCAGTTTCCTATGCTGTGGCCGCTCGTCTGATGGGAACTGGAGAGGGGGATATCGCGGATATGGTCCGTGGGGGCCTGATTCGAGCGGATCAGCCCAATGGTCGCGCCATGTCGATTTCGTGTGCGGAACTCAAGGCGTTTCGAGACCGGTTCATATTTCCACGCGAACTTGCCCGTGATCTTAGGGTTTTGCCTCAACAAGCGAGAAAGGCTGCAAAGGCCATTGGCATTTGTCAATATCACTGGCCGGGTCGAACTTTGATTTGGCTGCGGTCGGACGTCTTGGCCTCGACACAGCCTAGGCCGTGTGGACAAAGAGGATTCCCAAATCGCCTGATCGCTGATTCAAGGCTGTTCTTTGCGGAGAGCGGTGTTGGTTCGTGGTTTGATGTCGGATGCGGAGTGGGCGTTCTTCGAGCCGTTCG
>Ga0209066_10001238_pt1 | contig 34559 bp, 31 predicted proteins | sample All_14_2_FD_187198 | JGI IMG/M metagenome (GOLD analysis project Ga0209066, IMG submission 187198) | Freshwater microbial communities in response to fracking from Pennsylvania, USA - Allegheny Zone_MetaG_DW_15 (SPAdes) (version 2) ... | reverse complement strand
CAGCTTCTTGGTGGCGTCAGTGAACTGGTTGTAGGGCACCGACAGGGCATTGGCGGTGAAGGCCGAGGTGTTGTCGGTGTCGCTGTTGTAGACGCTGTCGTACCAGGCCGAGCCGCTGACGCGGGCGCCGAAGTTGCCGTACTGCACATCGGCTTCGGTCAGCAGGTCGATGCGGTTGGAGATCAGGCCGCGGTTGAAGTTGCGGTTGCCGTCGTCATGGTTCGGGTCGAGCAGCACGTCCGACTGTTTCTTCAACCGAAAGGCGGTGCCGTACTTCAGCGTGTTGTCCCAGCTCAGCTTGAGATCGGGGTTGCCGGTGTCGATCTGGAAGGCCTGGGCCTGTGGCGCGCTCAGCGCAGCCAGCAACGCAGCTGCGGCCACGGTGCTCAGGCGCTGGGTCGACCGGTTGCAGGTCTGGTTCAATTTCATCATGTCTCCTGTTGTTGGAATGGCGAGGCGACTGCGGGCGCCACCGCTGCTCGATGGATCACTTGGCGTGTGAGCGGACTGGAGAATAGGTACCGCCCTGCGCTTCTAAAAATCGAATATGGCGATCTGTTGCATCGCCGGGAGCGATGGTTGCGCGATGGTTGCCAACGGGTTGGCGTGGCTGGGCCAGCATTGTTTGGAGCCCGCGTTCAGGGGCAGGGCACATTGAAGTGCTCATGAAGAACCCTGATGACGAAGGCCCTTGGGGCCGATGACTCGGCGTCCGAGGGGGACGTGCTGCCTGACCCGCGTGCCAGAATTCAGCATGAGTTGGTCGAGCCTGTTGCCAGATGTGATGGCGGTGTTGAAGGAGGGGCGCAGCCCTGCCGAACTGGCCGCGCACGAGGCCTCGCTGCGGCAATTGCTGGAAAGCATGGCCGCCACCGGCCACCAGCGCGACGTGCCGGTGCGCACCTCGCTGGCCCTGGCCGGTGACCGCTGGACCACGCTGATCATGGAAGTGCTGGCGGCTGGTGCGATGCGGCATTCGGAACTGAAGCGAGTGATTGATCTGGTCTCGGCCGAGCAGGAAATCTCGCAGCGCGTGCTCACGCTGAAGCTGCGCCTGCTGGAGCGCGATGGTTTTGTATTGCGGCAGGTGGGCAGCGGCACGACACCGCGCGTGGACTACGCGCTCACCCCGCGAGGCCGTGACTGGCATGCGCATGTGGAAGCGCTGGTGCGCTGGGCGGGTGCACACACCGCGGCCATCCTGGCCTCACGCTGTGCTTACGACGTGCGGCACGGCGACCCCGCCGAGTGACGGCATCAATGACGCAGCGTGCTTAGCGACACGCTGGTTGCATGATTCCATCACGATCAAGCGACCGCCGTGGATCCGGCTTTGCCGGTCCGCCGGTGGTGCCCCCTTGAGGGGGCGCGCGTAGCGCGTAGGGGGTGGGCCATTTCAGGCGTAGGCGCCGGCGTCGGGCGATTCCGGGCCGGGCATCCACTTCTCGCGGCCCTGCAGCAAGAAGGATTGCGAGTTGTCGGCGCCGATCGGCAGCTCACGCGGGGTCCACGAGGCATCGTGCAGGTCCATGTCGGCATCCAGCTCCACATGGCAGGCGAACGGGCTGTTGAAGTACCAGAACCAGTTCGAGCCCAGGATGTGGCGGCCGGGGCCCCAGAAGGATTGGTAGCCCTTGTCGCGCAGGCGCGTGCCGTTGGTCATCACCTCGGTGGGCCCGCCAAAGTGGAAGGTGAAGTGCTCGATGCCTTGCATGGCCGCGGGCGCGCCGATCAGGAAGTGGGTGTGGTGATCCAGCGTGCCAGCGGGCTGGATGAACGGGCCCACGTCGGTGAACTGGTCCACCACGCGGAAGCCCAGCCGCTCGTAGAAGGCCAGCGCGCGGGGCAGGTCAGGCACGAAGTAGACGATGTGCGACAGCGTGCGGGCGCGGATGCGATCGGGCAGCGCGGTAGCCAGGTGGTTGGCACGGCGCTGGATCGGTGAGCCGGGCGAGTTGGAGATTTCTCCCACCAGTGCCAGCGGGCGCCGCACCGTGACGCGAAAGCCGAGCAGGAAGCCGCTGTCGTCGACCGCTTCGATCGAGCCATCGTGCAGGTGGCGCACCTCGCGGTCACGGGCCAGTTCGGCGGCCACGGCCTGCAGCGTGGCGGCATCGGCCACACCGAGCACGGTCTTGCGCAGCCGGCAGCCGGTGGGCAAGGCGGGTGGCAGGGTGCGGTCGTTCTCATCGGCGATGGTGACGGCCGTGCCGTCCAGCGCTTCAAAGCGGCGGCCGTAGGGGCCGGGGGTGGCGGCTTCATCGAGGCCGTAGTCCAGCAGGAACTGCACGCTGCCGGGCAGGTCGTCCACACCGAAGACAAGTTCGTCCAAACCAACGATGTTCATGGGGTGCTCCTTTGAGGGGTCGGGTGGGGCGCTCAGATCGGCTGGCGCAGCGCGTTGATGGCGCTTTGCGTCAGTTCGGTGTGGGCCTTCGGGTCAGCCCCTTCCATCTCCATCTGGCCCAGGCGGATCGAGCTGGAGACGATGAAGTGGCAACGGTCGTAGCGGCGGTCCTCGTAGGCTTGCAGAGCTTGGAAGAGGTCGTCGGTCTTCTGCAGTTCTTCATCGAGCACCACGCAGTCTTCAACGGCCATGCCGGCGCCAGAGGCCAGATGCGGCGTGGGGCCGTGCACGGCATCGCCGATGAAGACGGTGCGGCCCTTCTTCCACGGGCGCGGCACGGTGCCGCCCTTGAGCGGGCGATAGTTGATGCTGGGGTTGGTGAGCACGCCCGCACGCACCTCGGGCACGATGCCGCCGTAGCCGGCCATCAGGTCATACAGGGCCGGGGCCAGCGTTTCTGGCTCGCGCCACGGGTCAGTGGGCGCGTATTCCAGCAGGAACATGTACATCTGCGTCTTGTTGATCGGGTTGAAGCCGATCTTGCCGTTCTCGCCCAGGTAGACCATCGTGCGGTCCATGCCCGGGGGCTTGTCGGCCACGATGCGCCAGCAGGCCTGGCCGGTGTATTGCGGCGTGCCCGAATCGGGCAGCATCGTCTGGCGCAGCTTGGAGAACACGCCATCGGCGGCGATGGCCAGGTCATACAGGCCGGTGCTGCCGTCGCTGAACGTGGCTTGCACCTGGTCGCCCACGTCGTCCAGCTGGGTGGCGGTGAGCCCCAGGCGGATGGTCGTGTCCAGTGCGCGGGCACGGGCCACCAGCAGGTTGTGCAGGTCGGCGCGGTGGATGCCGGCGGTGGCGGGGGTGCCGTCTTCGAGCGGGTAGGTGTGCAGCTCTTCGAGCAGCTGGCCCTGTTTGTTGTAGATGTAGCCGCCCGACCAGCCGGCGCCGTGGTCAAAAAACTGATCCAGCACACCCAGCGGGCGCAGGGCGCGCAGCGTGGGGCCGGTGATGGTGATGCCGGCGCCCTGGCCGGTCCAGACGGGGTCGATCTCGACCAAGTCCACCGGCACGCCACGTTGGCGCAGCAGGATGGCCATCGAGGTGCCGGCAACGCCGCCCCCCACGATCAGGACATCGTTCAAACGGGTGCCAGGCGTGGGGCTCATCGCGGTCTCCTTGTGGTGATGGGGCATCACGTTAGGAGGCGGCCGGCATCCTGAAAAACGATTTGATTCGTTACCAGCTACCGATAGCATCAATGCCAAGACAACCCTGATTGACGTTTGGCATGAGGTTTCTGCGGTTTGATCTGAACCTGCTCGTCGCGCTGGATGCGCTCTTGACGGAACGCAATGTGACGCGGGCTGCCGAGCGGCTGAACATCGGTCAATCGGCCGCCAGCAGTGCGCTGGCGCGTTTGCGCGACTACTTCAACGACGAGCTGCTGGTGCCCAGCGGGCGCGACTTGCGCTTGTCTGCGCTGGCGCAAACCCTGGTGGAGCCGGTGCGTGCCACCTTGCGCCAAGCCCAGGCCACGCTGCAGTTGCAGCCGGGGTTCGACCCCGCCACCACCGAGCGGCGCTTCACCATTGCCAGCTCCGACTATGTGATCCAGGTGCTGCTGGTCGAGGTGGTGCGTCGCCTGGCCGAGTTGGCCCCAGGTTTGAGCGTGAGCCTGATGCGCCGCCCCCCCGATGCCCTGGAGCAGCTCGACCGTGGCCGCATCGACCTGCTGGTGGTGCCCGATTTCTACCTCGCCTCGGCACACCCGAGCGAGCTGCTGTTCGAAGATTGCTACGTGTGCCTGGTGTGGGACGGCCACCGCAGCGTGGGCGAGACGCTGGACGCGGCCACCTACCTGGCGCAGTCCCATGTGGCCTCACGCCAGCGCGAGACACGCCCCTACGCTTTTGAAGACGCCCACTGGCCGGCCGAATGGCCCGAGCGCCGCGTGGAAGTGTTTGTCGACGACTTCGTGAGCGTGCCCGAGCTGGTGGTGGGTACCCAGCGCATCGCCACCGTGCAGGGCCGCGTGGCCGAGCAAGCGCTGCGCCGTGGGCTACCGCTGCGCGTGCTGCCCGTGCCGTTCAGCATCCCGCCGCTGCGCCAGGCCATGCGGTGGCACGCCACGGCCAGTGCAGACCCGGCGCTGGCCTGGCTGCGCGAGCAGATGGGCCTGTGCGCGCAGTCGACAGCCGGGTCGTCCTGATCTCAGCGCGGCCCGTACCCCGGCAAGGCCACCCCGGCCTCGTACGCGCCCGCATCAGGCGCCGTGCCGCTGCAGCACTTGAAGGCCGCGTTGCACGGTGCTCGTCGTGGAGCCTGCGAGCCGTTGCGCTGGGTTCCGGGTGCAGGATGGTGCTACCGTGTTCATCCGGGGCGCCTGCCGAGGGGCAGGCCAGTGCGCATCGGCTTTGGTTAACGCCGTGGCACGGTGATGCCAGCCCTTCCAATGGACCGAACCGCAGGGCCGCCATGCTCAAGCTCTACACCTACTTCCGCAGCTCGGCCGCTTACCGGGTGCGCATTGCGCTGCACCTGAAAGGCCTGCCATTCGAAGCGGTGCCGGTGCACCTGCTGCGCGACGGCGGCCAGCAGCACAGCGAGGCCTACGCCGCGCTGAACCCGGCCGAGCTGGTGCCCACGCTGGTGGATGGGGCGCTGAGCCTGCCGCAATCCCTGGCCATCATCGAGTACCTCGATGAGCAGTACCCGCAGGTGCCGCTGCTGCCGGCCGATCCGGCGGGCCGCGCCCGTGTGCGTGCCCTGGCCCTGGCCATCGCCTGCGACATCCACCCCCTCAACAACCTGCGTGTATTGCAGTACCTGGAACACACGCTGGGGCAGGACCAGGTGGCCCGCGATACCTGGTACGCGCATTGGGTGAGCGTGGGCTTTGAGGCGCTGGAAACCGAGCTGGCCCGCAGCCCTTGCACCGGCCGCTACTGCCATGGCGATGCGCTCACGCTGGCCGATTGCCTGCTGGTGCCGCAGTGGTTCAACGCCGAGCGGCTGAAGGTGCCGCTGGCGGGCTATCCCACGCTGGCGGGCATCGTGGCGGCGTGCCGGGCGTTGGACGCCTTTCAGCGGGCTGCGCCGCAGGCCCAGGCTGACAGGGGCTGAGCAGGCCTCAACTGCCCGTGACCGGTGAGCGATTGCGTTTTGAATGCGGTGCCGGTGCAGGGCTTTCCCTGAACTTCAGTTCAATTGGCGGTGGGGTGGGTCGTGTAGGGTAGAGTGATCGTTTGCATGTATCCGATCTGCTCGCCGATGCCTCCTGCCGCTGATTCCCTCTCTGGTTCTGTCGAACACGTTGCCGCCTCGCCGCATGCCCGGCGCATCCCGGGTGAGGCCGGCATCTGGGTCTTCATCTTTGGCGACATGCTCGTCTTCTCGCTGTTCTTCCTCACCTTCGTCTACTACCGCGGGCAGGACCCGGAGCTGTTCCATCGCTCGCAGGGCGCGCTCAACCAGGTGCTGGGGGCGCTGAACACGGTGCTGATGCTCACCAGCTCGTGGTGTGTGGCCACGGGGGTGGCGTTGGCGCGGCGCGGCTGGCACCGGGCGGTGGCGCGCTGCTTCGGCCTGGCTTTCCTGTGCGGGCTGGGCTTCGTGGTGATCAAGTACTTCGAGTACAGCGAGAAGATCCACGCAGGCGTCACGCTGACCACCAACGACTTCTTCATGTACTACTACATGTTCACCGGCATCCACCTGATGCATGTGCTCATCGGCATGGGCGTGCTGGCCTTCATGACCCGCTACGCCGCGGCGGGCGGCATCGATGCCCGCAAGATGGTGCACATCGAATCGGGCGCCAGCTTCTGGCATGTGGTCGATCTGCTGTGGATCGTGCTGTTCGCGCTGCTGTACCTGCTGGGTTGATGACGATGGTTGCTGCACTGTTTCGTACCCGCATCACCGCCGTGTGGTGCCTGTTGATCCTGGCCACCATCGCCTCGTGGGAGTTTGGCCATGGCGTGGGCTTCACCGATCTGCGCCACGCCGGCCTGGCTGTGATCGTGGTGTCGTTCGTGAAGGTGCGCTTTGTGGTGCTCGATTTCATGGAGCTGCGCCACGCCCCGCCCGCCATGCGCTGGGCCGTGGAGGCCTGGGCCGTGATCGTGTGCGCGGCGTTGTGCGGGCTCTATTGGTGGCGGCCGGTGCTGGGTTGACTGGCTCTTCGTTCCTCTCGGCAAGGGTGAAGCGGCCCTCGTCAGCGACGGTGCATGCCCGCCTGCCGCCCAGGTGAGATGCCGGAAAGCGGCTCTTTTCCATCGATCATGTGCGGCGGTGTGGCGGCAGACTAAGGTTTCCAAGCGAAAGAGACATTCGCAGTCAAGGAATCCACCATGCACTCTGTATCCCGCCGTCAGGCTCTTTCTCCCCGGCGCCTAGTTCGCTTGTCGACCGCGGCAGCCGCCTTATTGGCCTGCCAGGCCTCAGCATGGGCCGATGGCCCGCAGTTCCGTTTCAGCGGTTTCGGCACGATGGGTGTGGCGCATTCAACCAACAAGCAAGCCGACTACACGGCCAACTTCGACCAGCCGTCGGGCCCCGGGTACAGCCGCAGCTGGGATGCTGGCCTGGATTCCAAGCTGGCGGGCCAGATGGATGTCACCTTCAGCTCGAAGTTTTCGGCCACGGCGCAGGTGGAAACTCGTCGTCGTTACGACGCCAGCTTCAAGCCCGATCTGATGCTGGCCTTCGGCAAGTGGCAGGCCACGCCTGAAGTGTCGGTGCGGCTGGGTCGCCTGCCGTACCCGGCCTTCCTGATTTCCGACTACCGCGAGGTGGGCTATTCGCAGACCACGGTGCGCCCGCCGGTGGACTTCTATCAGGGGGTCTTCCCACGCCGCCTCACTGGCGCTGATGTCACCTGGCGTACCAGTGTGGACTCGGTGGCCTTGAAGGCCATCGGCTTCTACGGCAAGGAACTGGCCAAGCTGCCCAATGGCATCGAGATCGACTTCACCCGCATCTACGGCCTGAACCTGTCGGCCGATGTGGGCGACATGAACTACCGCATCAGCTACATGGACTTCAAGTTCAATCCGAGCTCGGCGCAGCTGGGTGCGGTGTTCCAGGGCGTGGCGTTCGGCTTCCCGGCGGGTGCGCTCGGTACGGGCTCGCCGGCCATCCCGGGTGATCCGGCGCTGGCCAATGCCTACTACCGCCCCGGCATGCACACGTTCTACGGCAGCCTGTCCGCCAACTACGATCCGGGTGACTGGTTCGTGAACAGCGAGGTGGCCATGGCGCAGGCGGTGAGCTTCTTTCCGCAGCGCCAGTTCTACTACGTGACGAGCGGCGTTCGGTTGGACAAGTTCACCCCGTATGCCACGGTCTCGGGGATGCTCGCCGAGAACTTCGCTGTCACCGGACACCCGGTGGTAGACCAGATCCTGGCGGGCTCGCAGGCCAGCAGTCAGCGCACCGTCGGCATTGGTCTGCGCTGGGATGCCGTCAAGAACGTGGCCCTGAAGACGCAGTTTGACAGCGTGAAGCTCGACACCGGCTCCACCGGTCAGTTTGCCAATGTGCAGCCGGGCTTCACGCCGGGCAGCCGCATCGGCATCTTCTCCCTGGCTGTTGACTTCGTGTTCTGAGGTGCCGTATGACAAACAACATCAAACACCAAGTGCGAGTGGCCTTTCTGGTGGCATCGGCAGCCCTGTGCTTCACCACTGCCCATGCGGCCCAAGCCGTGGTGGTCAGTGCCAAGAGCACCGTCCCGTCGCTCACGGCTGACCAAGTGTCGCAACTGTTCCTTGGCAAGTCGGCCACGCTGCCGGGTGGCGCCACGGCGGTGCTGATCGACCAGCCTGAAGGCTCGCCTGCACGTGATGAGTTCTACACCAAGGCCACGGGCAAGAACGCGGCGCAGATGAAGGCGCTGTGGTCGCGCCTGACCTTCAGCGGCGCAGCACAGCCGCCCAAAGTGGTGGCCGGTCCGGCCGAAGTCAAGAAGGCCGTGGCCGATACTCCGGGTGCCATCGGCTACATCGACAAGGGTGCGGTGGATGGCACAGTCAAGGTGCTGTTCACACTGGAGTAAGTCGTGGCGGGTAACCGCCAGTGTGGTTGCTGCTTTCTGTTGACAAAGCCCGCTCACTGAGCGGGCTTTGTCGCTCATGCGCCTCGCCGGCTTTGTCCAACGGTTCAGCGGCTGGTGGGCTCGCGGCCACCATCGCGCCGGCGCTTGTCCAGCGCCCCGGTGGCTGCGGCTTTCAAAAGTTTTTGAAACGTCGGGCATTGGGCATGGCTGGGTGCGGGGCAGTTGGCTGCATGCTGCAAGCCCCGACTCATGGCCCGCAACTGCCGCGCCTGGGCGTCGATCTGATCGGCCTTGGCCGCCAGCAGCTGGCGGTCGATGTTGGGGGCGCCGTGGGGTGACAGCATCGCCTGGATTTCGTCCAGCGACAGCCCGGCCGCCTGCCCCAGCGCGATCAACGCCAGTTGATCCAACACCCCGGGCGAGAAGCTGCGCCGGCTGCCTGCCGGCGACACCGATGCGATGAGGCCGCGCTTCTCGTAGTAGCGCAAGGCCGATGCGGCGATGCCCGTGCGGCGGGCGACTTCTGCAATGTCCATGATCGTGGAATGTGCTTGACTTGAAGTTGACTTCAACTTCTATCGTGACGTCCATCGCATCAAACGTCAACACCGAAGGAGCCCAAATGACCGCAGTTTCTGCACTGCCCATCGCCGTGATCATTGGCATTGGCGCCACGGCGTTCATGGACCTGTGGCTCTTGCTGCTGCAGCGCGCCGGTGCGCCCACGATGGATTTCGCCCTGCTCGGCCGCTGGGTGGGCCACCTGCGGCATGGCCAGTTTGCGCACGCTGCCATTCGCCAGGCGCCACCACTGCCCGGTGAACTGGCCCTGGGCTGGCTCACCCACTACAGCGTGGGCATTGTGTTCGCGGCCCTGCTGGTGCTGATGCAGGGCGCCCCCTGGCTGCAACGCCCCACCGTGATCCCTGCCGTGGCCTGGGGCCTGGCCACTGCGGCAGCACCGCTGCTGGTGATGCAGCCCGCCATGGGCGCCGGCATTGCCTCGCGGCGCACGCCCACCCCGTTGAAGAACTGCCTGCGCAGCCTGGCCAACCACGCCGTCTTTGGCCTGGGCCTGTACCTCAGCACGGCCGCCCTGGTGCGGCTGATTGCCTGACCCTGCGTCGATCTGACCTGACCCTCACCTCACCTCGGAGACCACCATGAACTCCATGGCCATCGTGTATCACAGCGCTCACGGGCACACCGAGCACCTCGCTCACCACATTGCCGAAGGCGCACGCAGCGCTGCCACCGCCGAAGTCGACCTGCTGAAGGCCGAAGACCTGGCCCGTGACGTCGATCGACTGCAAGGCTACGGCGGCATCATCCTGGGCTCGCCCACCTACCTGGGCGGCGTCTCTGCACCCTTCAAAGGCTTCATGGACGCCACCGGGCGCCAATGGCGCCAGCAAAGCCTGAAGGGCAAGCTCGCGGCAGGGTTCACTGTGTCGTCGCTGCCCGCGGGCGACAAACAATCCACGCTGATGTCGATGTTCGTTTTCAGCATGCAGCACGGCATGCTGTGGGTGGGCAACCCCATCCTCCCTGAGCAACACACGGGCGTGCCCTACGACGAAGCGGCCAACCGCCTGGGCTCGTGGTCAGGCCTCATGGCGCAGGCCGCGCACGGGGCCGCTGCCAACGCCTTCGTCCCTGGCGACCTGAAAACCGCGCGACTGTTCGGCCGGCACTTCGCCGACACCCTGCAACGCGTCACCGCGACGGCCTGAGCCCGCACCACCCACTGGAGCACGTCATCATGTTGCCCAAGAAACTTGCACCGATGCTGTTTGGTTTGTTGTTGTCGGGGTTGATGTCGCTGTTGGTGTCGGGGATCTCGACCTGGCGTGCCGTGGGCCTGGGGCCTGGCTTTGTGGCCGGGTGGGCGGGCGCTTGGTGGCTGGCCTGGCCGGTTGCATTCCCGGCGGTGTTGTCGGCTGCGCCGCTGGCTCGTCGGGTGGTGGCTCGGCTGGTGGGGGAGCGGTGAGCGGTACTTTGAAATCCGCTACGTTGCGCGTCACCACCGCCAGCCCATGAACCCGAGCCGTGGCAGCAATCATGGCGTCCTCATACAAGGTAATGGACTTGTGGTGCATCAGCCGCGCCCAGACCCTGAAGACCGCTGCATCCATCGGCAAGACGTTGTATGACTTGGCCACCAGATCAAGCCAACCCTCGATCTCAGCCGCCTTCTCGGGGTCTTGGTCGCGGGTCAGTTTGTCAGGCCGCGGGGCCGGCGTCGGCGGGTTGCAGCCGGGTGGTCAGGCCGTACAGGGCTAGCAGGCCGACCACATGCCCGATGGCCACGCCGGGCTCGCCCGATTCGATGCGGGCGATGGTTTGCACGTGCACGCCCAGCCGCGCGGCAGCAGCGGCCTGGCCTTCGCCAGCCTGGGTGCGGGCTTGTTTGGCCGCAGCACCCAGGTCTTTGATGGCCTGCAGGGCGGTGGGGTCGATGTCTGCAGAGATGCGTTTGCCTTGGGCCATGTCAGTGTTTGCAGCAACGGCGCACGCGGTGAGCCATGGGTGGGTGTCGAGCTGGATTGTCGCCGCAGCCGTGACAATGCCTTGGCGCCAGCGGCTGTGCTGCCGGGCCTACCGTCTTAGCCGCCATGTCCACCGATAACCTGTTTGACCAAGCCACACCACCCGCCACCGGCGAGCGGTTCGATGAGTTGCTGCGCCACAAGAACCTGGTCATTGAGCGCATCGTCAGCTCATCCCAGATCACCCCAACGGCATACGTTCAACCGCAGGATGAATGGGTGGTGCTGATGCAGGGCGAGGCCACGCTGGTGGTGGCGGGGGTGCGGCAGGTGTTGAAGGCGGGGGATCACCTGTTCTTGCCGGCCGGGGTGTCGCACACGGTGGAAAGCGCGTCACACGGGGCGCTGTGGCTGGCGGTGCACCTGCATCCGTAAGGGCACCCACCACGCGCACCCGGCGGTGCCGTCAGGCGTCTTGCACACCTGCCACCAGCAAGCGCAGCGCCTGCTTGGCAATGGCTTCGGGTGAGCCCAGCGTCTTGCCCAGCGACGGGGCCAGGGTGTTCAGGCCCTTGAGGTTGGCAAAGCCGAAGCACAGGGCCATCAGCGAGGCCACGGCCACGTCGAGGTTGGCGCGCGGCAGCATCTGTTTGAGCAGCACCCGGAAGCGCGCGTGCGGTTCGCGGAAATATTCGGTGAACAGGCGGCCGGGTTCGCTGGAGCGGGGGTCGAGCAGCTCGCGTTGCAGCAGGGTGCCGAACTGGCGATCGGTCATCAGGTTGCCCAGAAACCAGGTGAGCATGGCCACCAGTTGGGCCTCGGCGGGAGCTTTGGAATCGAGCAATTGCTGCGGCAGCTCGCCCTTGCGCGAGAACGCCCGCGCGGTGACAGCATCGTAGACAGCCTGCTTGCTGGGGAAGTGGTGGTACAGCGCGCCGATGGTGACGCCCGCCTCGGCCGCCAGCTGCTTGGTGCTCACGGCTTCGTAGCCCTGCTTGGCAAACAGCTGCTCGGCGGTGACGAGCAACAGCTCGTCGGTGGGCAGGCCACGGCGGTGCCCTTTGCGGGGGCGTTCTTCAGCCGCTGGCGGGGTGGGGGGAGCGGCGGTTTTGCGGGTGGGCATGTTGAGCGGGATCGGTGCGGTGCACGGCGCCGGTGAGGCCGGTTGAGCAGGGGCGCGCGAGCCGATTCTAGTGAGACGTGGATTCTGAACTTGATACATAGCGACCGCTTGGTATGATGCGGCGCAATGTGTTGGCGTGGTATCGAGATGAACCGTGATTCGTGGTCTTGTCGCGCCGGCCGTGGGGCGCTGCTCGCCGGGGTGTTGTGTGGTGCCCTGATGGGGTGCTCGCGCCGGGATGCATCGCAGGTGGCTGCACCGCCGGTGCAGCGCTGGACGCTGCTCGTGGCCGTGGTGGTGGCGGGCACGCCCGATCAGTACAGCGCCAGTGGCTCGGTGCGCTCCGAGGCGCGGGTGGTGTTGAGTTCGCGCCTGGGTGGCCAGGTGCGGGCCATGGCCGTGAACGAGGGCGATGCCGTCAAGCGCGGTCAGTTGCTGGTGCAGCTGGAGGCTGCCGAGGTGAGCGGGGCCATTCGCCAGGCACAGGCCGCCCAGGCTTCGGCGCAGGCCACCTGGCAGCAGGCGCAGACCGAGTTCGATCGTTACCAGCGCCTGTTCGAGCGCGGCAGCATCTCTGACAACGAATGGCGTCGCGCCCAGCTGCGCCGTGACGCCGCTCGCGAAGCGCAGGCGCAGGCGCAAGCCGGGCTGGACACCGCCCGCGCCCAACGTGAGCAGACCGAACTGCGCAGCCCCATCGATGGCGTAGTGATCCATCGCCATCACCGCGTGGGGGATCTGGCGATGCCCGGCCAACCGCTGCTCACGCTGGAATCGCTGCAGGGCCTGGTGTTCGAGACCTTCGTGCCCGAGGGTCGCCTGGCTGGCATCGTGGTGGGGCAGTCGGTCACCTTGCAGATTGACGGCATGGCCGAGCCGTTGACTGGCCAGGTGAGCCATGTGGTGCCGGTGAGCGATGAGCGCAGCCGCAGCCACCAAGTGAAGATCACCGTGCCGGCGGGGCGGTTGGTGCCGGGGCAGTTTGGCCGGGCGCTGTTCAACCTGGGTGAGCGCAGCACGCCCAGCGTGCCGCGCAGCGCGTTGGTCGAACGCGGTGGTTTGCAGGGTGTGTTTGTGGTGGATGCGCAAGGCCATGCGCGCTTTCGCTGGCTGCGCCTGGGCGCCGAATGGGCGGCGCCCGATGGCGGCCGCGTGGCAGTGGCGGCGGGCTTGCAAGCCGGTGAGCGCTTGGTGCTGCAACCCGATGCGCGACTGCGTGAGGGGGATCTGATCGTCGCCTCCAACCCCTCATGAATCAGCCCACATTCAGCGGCGCAGGCTGGCTGGCCGAAACCTTCGTCACCTCACGGCTCACGGTGCTGTTCATGCTGTCCTGTGCGGTGCTGGGCACGCTGGCCATCCTGACCACCCCGCGTGAAGAGAACCCGCAGTTGTCGGTGCCCAGTGCCGAGGTGCGTGTGGCGCTGGCAGGGGCTTCGGCGCACGAGGTGGAAGAGCAGGTGCTGCGCCCGCTGGAAGGCATCGTCAAGCAGATGCCGGGGGTGGACCACGTGATGGGCACGGCCGTCAACTCGATGGCCGTGCTCACCGTGCAGTTCAAGGTGGGCGAAGACAAGGAGCGCGCCCTCATCCGCCTGCATGACCGTGTGGACGGCCAGCGCGAGCGGTTGCCCGCCGATGCGAGCGTGCCGCTGATCCGCAGCATCGATGTGGATGACGTGGCCATCCTCGCGCTCACGCTCAGCAGTGACCGTTACGACGACCATGCCTTGAAGCGCCTGGCTGACCGCATGATGGAAGGCCTGCGCAGCGTGCCCGATGTCTCTGCGATCAACGTGCTGGGCGGCCACGACCGCGAGGTGCGCGTGGCCATCGACCCGGCCCGGCTGCAGGCCTACGCGCTCACGCTGGATGATGTGCGCCTGGCCGTGCAGGCCGGCAACGTGGCCGCGCCGGTGGGCACGGTGGTGCAGCAGGGGCGGCATCACGAGGTGTTTGTCGATGGCTTCATTCGCTCGGCGCAGGCGCTGGGTGAGCGGGTGGTGGCGCAGCGGGGTGGCCGGGCGGTGCGGCTGGGCGATGTGGCGCAGGTCGTGGACGGCCCGCCCGATGAACTGGCCCGCACCAGCCGGTTCGCCTACGGCCCGGCCGATGCTCGGTTCGCGCGGGATGCCGATGCCGAGCGGCCCGCGGTGACGCTCACCATCGCCAAGAAGCGCGGCAGCAACGCGGTGACGGTGGCCCAGGCGGTGATGGCGCGCGTGGCGCAGATGCAGCGCCAGTTCGTGCCCGAGGGCGTGGCAGTGGAGATCACCCGCAACGAAGGCCACCGTGCCAACGAGGCGGTGAACGAGCTGATGCTGCACCTGGGCGTTGCGGTGGTGGTGGTGTTTGTGATCACCGCGGTGTTCCTGGGGTTGCGTGAAGCGGCCATCGTGGGGCTGACGGTGCCGCTGGTGCTGGGGCTCACGCTGTTTGGCGTGGCGGCGGCCGGGCACACCATCAACCGGGTGACGCTGTTTGCCCTGATCGTGGCGTTGGGCCTGCTGGTGGACGATGCCATCGTGGTGATCGAAAACATCCACCGCCGCGCCAGCACAGCGCCGGGACACGACCGCCGTGCCCTGGTGGTGCTGGCGGCGCGGGAGATCGGCAACCCCACCAACCTGGCCACCTTGGCGGTGATGCTGGTGTTCGGCTCGCTGCTGGTGCTCAGCGGGGTGATCGGCCAGTTCATGCACCCGCTGGCGTTCACCGTGCCGGTGGCCATGGCCTGCTCGCTGCTGGTGGCCTATGTGGTGGTGCCGTGGGCCTCGCTGCGGTGGCTGAAGCCGCATCATGGGCCGCAGCCGCCAAGCCGGACAGACCGGCTGCAGCAGCGCTACAAGGCGTTGCTCGATCGCCTGCTGCTGAGGCGGCGAGGGCGCCTGGGTCTGTGCATGCTGGCTTTGGTGGCGGTGGCAGTGGCCTGTCTGCAGCCGGCATGGCAGTTCATCCGCCCGGCCGGCGTGGGCGGTGCGCAGTCGTGGCTGGGTGTGGCGCTGACCATGCTGCCGCGAGACAACACCGACACCTTCAACATCACCATCGACCTGCCTGCCGGGGCGCCGGTGGAAGCCACCGACCGCCTGGCGCGCGAGATCGGCCAGCTGCTGCGCACGCAGCCCGAGGTGCGGCACTACCTCACCTGGATCGGCCAGCCCGGCGTGATCGATTTCAACGGCCTGATGCGGGGCAGCGCGGCGCGGCTGGGCTCGCATCAGGCCGAGATCCGCGTCAACCTGCGTGACAAGGCGCAGCGCCAGCAGACCTCGATGCAGGTGGTGCTTGCCCTGCGCCCGGCGGTGGCGACGATGGCCGCCCGCTACCCCGGCAGCACCGTGCAGCTGGTGGAAGACCCGCCAGGCCCGCCGTTTCGCGCCACCGTGTTGGCAGAGCTCTACGGGCCCGATCTGGTGGTGCTGCGGGGCCTTTCGGCGCGCGTGAAAGCCGAGTTCCAGCGCACCTACGACATGGCCGAGGTGATGACCTCCGAGGCCGAGGACCTGCCCCAGGTGCACCTGGTGGTCGATGCCCAGAAGGCCGCTGCCTCCGGTATCAGCGTGGCCGACGCCGCGGTGGCACTGCGGCGCCTGATCTCCGGTGAGGCGCTGGGCCGGGTGCATGTGGCCGGCGAGAAGAACGCGGTGCCGATCCGGCTGATGGTGCCGCGCCGGCATGCCATCGAGCCGCAGACGCTGGCCGGCGTGTGGCTGCGCACTGCGCAGGGCGAGGCGGTGGCGTTGTCGGCCCTGGTGCGCCAGGACAGTGGCCTGGCTGACCGCACGATCCTGCACAAGGACAACGAGCGGGTGTCGTACGTGGGCGGCGAGCTGGCCCACAGCGAGCAGCTCTATGCGGTGCTCGATCTCGACCGACGCCTGGATGGCATGGCGGTCACTGCCGACCAGCTGCTGCGCACCGGCAACCTGGGCTTCGGGCGCGAGGCGCCCAGCGCGCTGGACGGCTACCGGCTGCTGTGGGACGGCGAGCTTCGCGGTGCCATGGACACTTACCGCGACATGCTGGTGTCGTTGCTGCTGGCCATCGGGCTGGTGTTCCTGATCCTGGTGGCGTACTACCAGTCGTTCCTGCTGCCGCTGGTGGCGATGTCGGCCATTCCGCTGAGCTTGCTGGGGGTGTTCCCCGGCCACTGGCTGGTGGGCAAGACGTTCTCGGCCTCGTCGATGATCGGCCTGGTGGCGCTGGCCGGCATCGTGGTGCGCAACTCGCTGCTCATCATCGACTTCGCGCTGGAGCGCCGCGCCGCCGGGCGGCCGGTGCTGCAGGCGGTGACGGAAGCGGCCAGCGTGCGGCTCAAGCCCATCGTGCTCACGGCCAGCGCGGTGATGATGGGCAGTGCCGTGATGCTCACCGATTCGGCCTTTGGTGGCCTGGCGGCGTCGCTGATCTTCGGCACGCTGGCCTCCACCGGGTTGAGCCTGCTGGTGGTGCCGGCGCTGCTGTGCATGGTGTGGCGGGATGACGTGCCGGCGCCGGCGGTGCAAGGGAGCCAGGCATGAAGCCAGTGCGCGTTGATCTGGTTCGTGTGGGCTTGCTGACGGCCTGCATGGTGGGCTGCGGGTGTGTGGCGCCAGCCCATGCCGAAACGCTGGCACAGGCCTGGGCGCAGGCGCTGGGTGCCCACCCCTCGCTGCGTGCGGCGCAGGCCCGCAGCGACGCGGCGGCCAGCGGCATCGATGTGGCGCGCGCTGCGGGCCGCCCGGGGCTGGCGGCCGAAGCCGGCTATACCGTGCTGGACCATGCACCGGCCATGCAGGCCGATCTGCTGGGCCAGACGCTGCAGTTGCCGGTGTCGCAGGCTCACAGCGTGAGCGTCCGGGTGGCGGCCACGCTGCCGGTGTACACCGGCGGGCGCATCGCGCAGGGCGAGGCAGCCGCCACGTCCACCTGGGAAGCGGCGCAGGCGCAGGCGGCGGTGCGGTGCCAGTCGCTCAAATTGGCGGTGGCGCAGGCCTATGTGGCTGTGCTGCGCGCCGAGCGCGGCGTGCAGTTGGCCGAGGCCCAGCAAGCCCGCCTGGCCGCCCACCGGCAGGATGCGCTGAACCTGCTCGACCAAGGCATGGCCGGGCGCAACGAGCTGCTCGCCGCTGACGTGAGCCTGGCCGAAGCGCGCCATCACACGCTGCAGGCCCGCCACCGCCTGGCGCTGGCACAGGCCGGCTACAACCAGTGGCTGGCCCGGCCGCTTGATCAACCCGTGGCGCTGGACCCGTTGCCCACACCCGCCGTGGCCGACGAGCCCGCAGCGCTGGCGCCGCTGGTGGCGCGCGCCCGGGCCGAGCGCAGCGAGCTGGTGGCCATCAGCCGCGAGATGCAGGCGCTGGATCACCAGGCCGGCGCAGTGCGCGGTGAAGCGGCGCCGCAGCTGGCCGTATCCGGCGGCTATGGCTACCAGCAGAACCGCTACCAGGTGCAGCCGGGGCAGTGGTTCATGGGTGTGGGGGTGCGCTGGCAGGTGGCCGATGGTGGCGCAGTGGATCACCGGGCAGCCGCCTTGCAACGCCAGCGTGCGGCGTTACAGGCCCAGCGTGAGGAACTGGCGGTGCAGATCGACCTGCAGGTGCGCGAAGCCTGGCTGGGCCTGCAGGCGGCCGGGCAACAAATGGCGGTGACGGGCACCGCCGTGCAGCAGGCCGAAGAGAACCTGCGCATCGTGCAGGATCGCTATGGTCAGGGGCTGTCCACCCACACCGAGGTGCTGGAGGCGCAGGCGCTTCGCCTGGGCAGCGAGGTGCGCCAGGCCGATGCGGTGTTTGATGCGGTGCTGGCCGAGCTGCGCCTGCAGCATGCCAGTGCGGGGCTGTGAGCGGGGCGACCGGTATCAGTCGTCGTCGCTGCCGGCTGCGCCATCGGCGTCGAGCTTGATCTTCATCGCCTGCAGGTTGCTCTTCACGCGGCCGAGCAGGTCCACCAGGGTTTGGCGGGCGGCGCGGTCAAGGCCTTCGAGCATGCGTTCGCTCATCTCGTGGCTGAAGCCGGTGAGGCTGAGGATGAGTTGCGCGCCTTTGGGCGAGAGGAACACGCGCTTGACGCGGCGGTCGTTTTCGTCGGGGCCGCGGTGCACGAGTTCGGCCGCTTCCAGACGATCGATCAGGCCACCGAGGGCAGCCTTGCCGAGATCCAGCACGCCGGCCAGATCGCTCTGAATCATGCCGTCATGGCGAGCCAGATGCGCCAGCACCCACCACTGCGAGCGCGTCACGCCCACCGGGCGCACCAGGCCGTCAAACACCGTGCGGCGCAGGCGCGAGACATCGTGCATCAGGAAGCCCAGGCGCTGATCCCAGTTCTCGGTGCTGTCTGCCTTGGGGGCCTTGGTCCGCGCAGGGGTCCGGGGTTGGGCTGTGGTCTTCGCCGCGGCGGACTTGGTGCTTCGGGTGGCCATGCAGATCCTCTTGTTGTGGGCAGATGGAAAGGTGCTCGGGGCAAAGCGCAACGGCTACCGGCCTACTGTGGAGCAGTATTTTATGCTGCCAGAATGTATGGCATTGCTGAGCGCTTGCAGCGAGTGCCTTGCGGCGACCGGAACCAGTCTGCTCATTGACGACCGCCCCGGTTGCCGCACCAATCAAGCGGCACGAGGCCGACAGCGTCTGAGCCAGACGTCGCCGGTCAACAAGCGGCAAGACACCACCGCGCAACAAAAAGCCCGCCCAGCGAGCGAACCACCTGGCGGGCAATTTTTTTGTGGCGCAGCGCGCCGGCTCGCGCCAGGCGGCCTCAACGGAGGATCAGACCGGATCCCAGGTGAACACGTCGCGCGACTTGTCCAGCGGGTAGAACGACGACTGGAACATCGGGATGGCGCGGTCCAGGCAGCTCTGCACCGACCAGCCTTCGCTGTTGTGCGCGGTGCGGATCGGGCGCGGCTGCGAGAACAGGTAGATCTCGTTGTTGCGCACGCCGAAGATCTGGCCGCTCACACCCTGGGCGCCGTCGGTCAGCAGGGCCAGCGTAAAGGGGGCGATCTTGTCGGCTTCCAGGCGCATGTTCACTTCCATGCGGGCCTTGCCTTCCGGCGTGTCGGCGGGGATCGAGTTGACCATACGGGTGAAAGCAAACGGCGCGATGCAGTTCGAGCGCACGTTGAACTTCTCCAGGTCGATCGAGATGGCCTTGGACAAGCCCACGATGCCCATCTTGGCCGCCATGTAGTTGGCCTGGCCCAGGTTGCCGATCAGGCCCGACGTGGAGGTCATGTGCACATAGGCGCCGCTGGCTTGCGCCTTGAAGTGCGGGGCCGCAGCGCGAGAGACGTTCCAGCTGCCCTTCAGGTGCACGCGGATGACGGCGTCGAATTCTTCTTCAGTCATCTTGTGGAACAGCACGTCGCGCAGGTTGCCGGCGTTGTTCACCACGCCATCGATGCGGCCGAAGACATCCAACGCCTGTTGCACGATCTTCTGCGCGGCAGGCCAGTCGGCCACGCTGTCGGTGTTGGCCGAGGCTTCACCGCCCAGGGCCTTGATCTCATCGACCACCTTCTGGGCCGGACCGGCGCTGCCGCCGGAGCCATCCATGTTGACACCCAGGTCGTTGACGATGACCTTGGCGCCCTGGCGCGCCGCTTCCAGCGCAATGCCACGGCCCACACCGGCGCCAGCGCCGGTGACGATGATGACTTTTCCTTCAAGCAGACCCATGTTCACTCTCCTTCTCGGTGTGGAATGAACCGCATCAAAAGAGGCGCATGTTGCCGCGCTGGCTGCCGCAGCGATCGATCTGCTGCAACACGGAGACGGCGCATGTCAAAGCTCCCATGAGATCAGCAGGTGGCTGTGAACGGGCCAACCTCGCTAACCAATGCGGTATGGTTACATACGATTTAGATTGAAAATTGGTGCGTCAATCCGAGACGGGATGGATACCTACAAACGCAGGTGTCCATCTGCCGGAATTTGCATTCAATGCTTTAGTGTACTTTACGGTAACCTATTAGGTGGCCCATCAGGTGAGCCATTGGCGCGCTGGGGTCCCGGGCGGCTGACCAGGTAGGCGCAGGGTTACCGCTTGTCGAGTGATTCAACGGGATGTGTTGATCGGCAGGGCGCTGGTACGGACCTCTGGCACCAGTGGCGGCGGGCGGGGGCGCTCGTGCACGGGCTGCTGCTTGGGCTTTTGGTCTGCAGACGTGTGAAGAGGTTGTTCGTTAAATAAGATGACGATGTGCATTATGTAAATAATTCGGTCTAGGAAATGCACACACAGCCTCGCGGTGCCATCACCTCAAATGCGGCTGTCCCACGGCGCCGACAGGCGCACGGCGGCGTTGATGATGCCCACCATCGAGTACGTCTGTGGGAAGTTGCCCCACAGCTCGCCGGTGACAGGGTGCGTGTCTTCAGACAGCAGCCCCAGCGGGTTGCGCACCGCCAGCAGCGCCTCGAAGATCTCGCGTGCCTGGGCCTGGCGGCCGATGCGGGCGAGGGCGTCGATGCGCCAGAAGGCGCAGATGTTGAACGAGGTTTCGGGCAGGCCGAAGTCGTCGGCAGCTTCGTAGCGGCGCATGTAGGGGCCGTCGCACAGCGTGGCTTCCAAGGCATCGACGGTGGCCACGAAACGTGGATCACGGGGGTCGATCAGGCCCACTTCGGCCATCAGCAATACGCTGGCATCGAGCTCGCGGCCGCCGAAGCTTTCAACAAAGGCATGGCGCTCAGGGCTCCAGGCCTGTTGCAGGATCTTTTCGCGGATCAGATCGGCCCGGGTGCGCCACAGCGCCGCGCGTTCGCCGAGCGCCAAGGTCTGCGCGATCTTGGCCAGGCGGTCGCAGGCGGCCCAGTTCATCAGCACCGACGAGGTGTGCACCCGTGAGCGGGTGCGCAGCTCCCACATGCCGGCGTCGGGCTGGTCGTGGATGGCAAAGGCCCGCTCGCCCACGGTTTCCAGCAGCGCAAACTCGGCGCGGCTGCCCTGGCGCAGCAGGCGCTGGTCATGGAAGGCCTGGGCCGCACCGAGCACGATGTTGCCGTACACATCGTGCTGAAAATGCTCGGCCGCCTGGTTGCCCACGCGCACCGGGCGGTGGCCTCGGTAGCCGCTGAGGTGATCGAGTGTGGATTCGGGCAGGTCGGTCTCCATGCCGATGCCGTACAGCGGCTGGATGTGGCCGCCCGCGGCGCTGCCCACGGCGTCGTGCAGCCAGGCCAGGTAGTCTTCCATCGTGCCCACTTCCGACAGGCTGTTGAGCGCACGCACCACAAAGAACGCATCGCGCAGCCAGCAGTAGCGGTAGTCCCAGTTGCGCTGGCTGCCGGGGGCTTCGGGGATGCTGGTGGTCATGGCGGCCACGATGGCGCCGGTTTCTTCATACAGGCACAGCTTGAGCGTGATGGCCGCGCGGATCACGGCGTCCTGCCATTCCAGCGGGATGGCCAGGCGTCGCACCCATTGGCGCCAGTAGAGCGAGGTGGCCTCTTCCATCTCGCGGGCGCTGTCTTCGATGCCGCCTTCCAGCGATTCATCGGTGCCCAGCAGCAGGCTGATGGGCTGGTGCAGCGTGAAGGCGGTTTCGCGCTGCACGTAGGTGATGGGCGCGTTGGTGGTGAGGCGCAGCGTGAGATCGGGGCTGATGTAGCGCAGGTGGTTGCTGCCACGCACCTGCTGCGGGGTGCTGCGGCCCCAGTCGGCACGGGGGCGCAGCACGATGCGGATGCGCGGGCTGCCTTGCAGCGGGCGCACGCGGCGCACCAGTAGCATCGGCCGGAAGGGCCGTTCGTGGCGGAAGAAGCGTGGGGCAAAGTCCGTCACTTCGATGGCGCCGCCCTGGTGGTCAAACAGCCGGGTGCGCAGGATGGCGGTGTTGGGGTCGTAGGCCTGCTCGCTGCCTACGCAGCCTTCCAGTTGCACCTGGAAACTGCCGTCGGGCTGGATGCCTTCGGCTGAATCGAGCAGCGCGTGGAAGACCGGGTCGCCGTCAAAGCGCGGCAGGCAGCACCACACCAGGCGGGCCTGTGCATCGATCAGGGCGCTGAGCGTGCAGTTGCCGATCAACCCCAGGTTCAAGCTGGCGCGCAGTGGCGCTGCGGTGGGCTCCATGGCACCACCGTAGCAGAGCCGGTTGCCGGCGGGGTAACACGCTGCAAAGTCCCTGGGGGATGACGCCCTTGCAGATGCCACCGTTGCAGATGACGCCCTTTCGGGAAGCTCGCCTACAGCAGGGGCTTGCGATCGGGCGCAGGATGCCTGCATCGCCACCCCTGCCCTGCGCTCATGACCACCCGCCTCGAACACGATTCAATGGGCGCCATGGCGGTGCCCTCACAGGCCCTTTACGGCGCGCAGACCCAACGTGCGGTGCTGAACTTTCCGATCAGCGGGCGCCCCATGCCCGGGCGCTTCATCCGCGCGCTGGTGATGATCAAGGCGTCGGCCGCCGAAGCCAACGCCGCGCTGGGCAGCCTGCCGGCACCCGTGGCGCAGGCCATCGTGTTGGCTTGCGACGAGTTGCTGGCCAGCCCCGATGCCGCGCTGATGGCCCACTTCCCAGTGGATGTTTTCCAGACCGGCTCGGGCACCAGCAGCAACATGAACGCCAACGAGGTGATCGCCTCGCTGGCGGGCCGCAGGTTGGGCCAGGGCGTTGATCCCAACGATCAGGTCAATGCCAGCCAGAGCAGCAACGATGTGATTCCCACCGCGCTGCACGTGGCCGCGGCGCTGGCGCTGTGCGAGCGGCTGCTGCCCGCACTGGTGCATCTGGGGCAGGTGCTGGACGCCAAGGCGCAGGCCACGCACGGCTACATCAAGACCGGCCGAACACACCTGATGGACGCGCTACCGGTGCGCTTGAGCCAGGTGCTGGGCGGCTGGGCGGCGCAGGTGCAGATGGCCTCAGATCCCCTGCGCCGGGCGCAGCATGCGCTGCAGCAAGTGGCGCTGGGTGGCACCGCCGTGGGCACCGGGGTCAACGCCGATCCGTTGTTTGCCGAGCGTTGCTGCGCGGCGCTCACCGCCCGTTGCGGGCTGGCGTTCCGGCCCGGACCCAACCCTTTTGCGCTGATGGGCGCGCAAGACATGGCTTTGTCGGCCTCGGGCGCGCTCAAGGTGTTGGCCGTGGCGTTGATGAAGATCGCCAACGACCTGCGCTGGATGAACTCCGGCCCGTTGGCCGGCCTGGGCGAAATCGAGCTGGCCGCGCTGCAGCCCGGCTCGTCCATCATGCCGGGCAAGGTGAACCCGGTGATCCCGGAGGCCACGGCGATGGTGGCAGCACAGGTGATCGGCAACGACGCGGCCATCACCATCGCCGGTCAATCGGGCAACTTCGAGCTGAACGTGATGCTCCCGCTGATCGCACGCAACCTGCTGGAAAGCATTGAGCTGCTGGCCGCCGTGCTGCCTCTGCTGGCCGACAAGGCCATCGCCACCTTCAAGGTGAATGAAGCGCGGCTGCAGGCGTCACTGGCGCGCAACCCGATCCTGGTGACGGCGCTGAACCCGGTGATCGGCTATGCCAAGGCCGCCGAGATTGCCAAGCAGGCCTACCGCGAGGGGCGCCCTATCCTGGACGTGGCCGCCGAGCGCACCGACCTGCCGCGCGATGAACTGATGCGCTTGCTCGACCCCGCACGGCTGTGCGGCCCGGCGTGACGCGCATCGGCCCACCCTTCCTGCCCCGGCTCAGCCCATGCGCAGCACCCGCTCGGCTTCCTCGAAACGCGCATCTTCGATCTCGCGCAGCACCGCCGACAGATCTACCGCGCCCGGCTGCTGCGCATAGCGGCCGGTGAGCGGCGTCTCGGGCGACAACTGCCCGGCCGCATACAGCGCCCAGATCTCCGGGCCGTACTGGGTGGCCAGCAAGCTGGGTGCGTATTGGCCGAAGAAGTTGCGCAGGTTGTCCACGTCGCGCATCAGCATGCGCGGGGCGTGGTTGTTGCCAGCCGCGTCCACCGCCTGCGGCAGGTCGATGATCACCGGGCCGTCGGCCGCCAGCAGGATGTTGAACTCCGACAAGTCGCCGTGGATGACACCCGCGCAGAGCATGCGCACCACTTCGCTGATCAGCCGGGCGTGGTGCTCGCGTGCCTGCGCCTCGGTGAAGGTCAGGTCGTTCAGGCGCGGCGCAGCGTCGCCGTGGGCATCAACCACCAGTTCCATCAGCAGCACGCCATCCAGAAAGTTCAGCGGCTGCGGCACCCGCACGCCCACTGCAGCCAGCCGGTACAGCGCATCGACCTCGGCGCTCTGCCAGGCGGCCTCTTGCTGCTGGCGGCCGAAGGTGGTGCCCTTGGCCATGGCGCGGGCCTGGCGGCTGTTGCGCACCTTGCGGTTCTCGGTGTAGTCGACCGCCTGGCGGAAGCTGCGTTTGTGGGCTTCCTTGTAGATCTTGGCGGCGCAGGTGTCCTCGCCACAGCGCACGACGAACACATCGGCCTCCTTGCCGCTCTTGAGCTGGCGGACGACGCTGTCGATCAAGCCTTCGGTGATCAGGGCCTGCAGGCGGGGGGGTGCTTTCATCGCCCGATTCTGGGGCCTTTTTGTCGAGCGGCTGCCGAGTGGCCGCCGGGTACTCGCCCGGCAAGCGTCCGTTTACTGGGGCGTGGCCAGATCCAGCGTCCAGTAGCTGCTGTAGCGCGTGGCGCTGGTGCCGGCGGCGCAGGCCAGGCCCAGGTGCACGAAGGCGGGGTTCATCAGGTTGGCGCAGTGGCCGTCGCTGGCCATCCAGCCGTCCACCACGGCGTTGACGGTGGCTTGTCCGGCGGCGATGTTTTCGCCCAGGCCGGCCCAGGTGTAGCCCGCGGCGGTGATGCGTTGGGCCATGGTGCGGCCGTCCAGGCTGTCGTGCGCAAAGTAGTTGTTGGTCACCATGTCGCGGCTGTGCGCACCGGCCGCCTGGGCCAGGCGGTCGTCCCAGCGCAGCGCCGTGGTGGCGGCAAAGGCGCCGCGTGCGCCGCATTGGGCGCCGGCCGCCCGGTACTGGTTGATGCGCGCCAAGGCCGTGGTGCTGAAGTCGGGCAGCCCGCAGGTGGACAGCGAGGCAGCGGCGGCCAGTGTCGGCGCTGGCGTGGCTGCTACCGCGCCGGCCCCCGCGGCGGCGGCGGAGCCGTCGTCGCCCCCGCCCCCGCAGCCCACCAGCCAGAGGGCCACCCAGCCTGCCAGGGGCCGCCAGCCCCGAGTGCGTGAAGTCATCGTCATGGGCGGCGAGGTTAGCGGCGCGCAGGCACCTGGGCGTAAACAGACGTAATCCGCCTCGGCAGGACCGTCTGGAGCGCCTGTTTGACGCAGGGCAGGCCGGTGCCGGGAATGGCTCAAGTCCCTGGGTGTCTTGTCGACAAGCTGGGGGTCCCCATCCGAACTGATCAACGTGCAAAAGAACATCGCGATAGCAGCGCCGCACATTGCGGCGGTGGACGGCGAGCGAGCCTCTTCCCAGGCCGAAGCCTTCGGCTACTTTCGCCACCACGGCATCTGGGCGCCTGGTGTGCGGCTGTTTCGCCGCCTGGGGTTCAAGAGCAAGGCGGCGTGGATCTCGGCGGTCTTCCTGGTGCCCTTGGGCCTGCTGGCGTGGGCCTACTTGGTGGCCAGCCAATCCACCATTGAATTTGCCCGCCACGAGCGCGCGGGGGTGACGCTGCTGCGCGCCATCGAGCCTTGGGTGATCGAGACCCAGAAGCAACGCCGGTTGCTGCTGTCTGGCGCACAGGCGCAGCCCGATCTGGCTGCGCTGGAGGCGCGGCGTGCCGAGGCACAGGCCGCGGTGGCAGCCCGCCCCGCCGGGCTGGACCTGTTGGCCGACTGGCAGAAAGTGCAGCGCCTGCACGAGGCCGTGGCCGCGCGTGGCGATCGTGCTGCCGGCGCCACCGCCGATGCGCTGCAGGCCTACATTGAGGGCGTGCGCGATTTCCGCCGCACCGTGCTCGACCAGTCACAGCTGACGCTCGACCCCGATCAGGACACCTTCTACCTGATGAACCTGGCCACCGATGTGGTGAGCGATGTCATCGAATCCGTCTCCCGCAGCCGGGCGGTGGCCGGCTCGCTGCACGACGAACCCGCGCCCCGCGAGCTGCGCACGCTGTATGGCCATTGGTTCATGGGCCAGAGCCGCATGGCGCAGGTGCACGAGTCGCTCCAGCGCGCGCATGCCGGCAACCCCGCGGTGATGGCGCGCCTGGGCGAGCGCGAGGCCACTGCATCGCGCGCGACCGTGGCGTTCCAGGAGGCCGCCGGCCAGGCCTGGTTTGGCGACAGCTTCAATGCCGATGCGCAGCAGCTCAACACGCTGGGCCAGGTGGCCGTCGATGGCCTGCGCGTCTTGGGCGCTGAGTCCCTGACCCTGCTCGACGAGCTGCTGCAGGCCCGCATTGATCGCACCGAAACCCAGCGCAACCTGTTGGCCGCGGTGGTGGCCCTGGCACTGGTGCTGGTGGCCTACTTGTTCCATTCGTTCTACATGGTGATGAACGGCGGCCTGATCGAGGTGGGCAAGCACCTGAAGGCCATGACCGAGGGTGACCTCACCACCTCGCCCCGCCCCTGGGGCAAGGACGAAGCGGCGAACCTGATGTTGCTGCTCTCGCACATGCAGGATTCGTTGCGCGGCATGGTGCTGCAGGTGCGCGGGGCGTCCGACGACATCGTGCATGCCAGCTCCGAAATCGCCGAAGGCGCGATGGATCTTTCCACCCGCACCGAGCAGACGGCCGCCAACCTCGAAGAGTCCGCCGCGGCGATGGAAGAGATTGCCGCCACCGTTCGCCAGACCGCCGAGCATGCCCAGTCCGCCAACGAGATCGCCTCGCACAACGCCGAGATCGCCACCCGTGGCGGCCAGGTGATCCAACAGATGGCCGCCACCATGGGCGACATCCATGCCGCATCGGGGCAGATTGCTGAGATCATCGGCGTGATCGATGGCATCGCCTTCCAGACCAACCTGCTGGCGCTCAATGCCGCGGTGGAAGCGGCGCGGGCCGGCGAGCAAGGCCGCGGTTTTGCCGTGGTGGCCGGCGAGGTGCGCTCGCTGGCGCAGCGTTCCACTGACGCAGCCCGCGAGATCAAGGTGCTCATCACTGCCAACGTGGAGAAGGTGGAAAGCGGCACCAGCGTCGTGCGGGAGGCTGCGGCGTCGATGGACGAGATCGTGCACAGCGCCCAGCAGGTCAACCGCCTGCTGGATGAGATCGCCACCGGCTCGCGCGAACAGAGCCAGGGCGTGGGCCAGGTGGGTGAAGCGGTGCAGGAGCTGGACCGCGTCACCCAGCAGAACGCGGCGCTGGTGGAAGAAACCGCCGCTGCGGCCGGCACCCTCAAGGAGCAGGCGTTGGGCTTGTCTGGCGAAGTGTCTCGCTTCAAGCTGCCGGCCGGTGCCGTGCTGGCCAGCCAACAGACCGCCGCCATCGGCACCGATTTCGATTTCGACCAAGCGATCGAAGCGCATCGCCAATGGAAAGTGCGCCTGCGCTCCGCCATCGCGAACCAGCAATCGCTCGATGCCGACACGATTTGTCGCGACGACCGCTGCCCCCTGGGCCAGTGGCTGCACGGCCAGGGCGGCCATCGTTGGGGCGATCGCCCGGACTTCGTGCAGCTCATCGACCGCCACCGCGAGTTCCACCGGGCCGCCGGCCAGGTGGCCCGCTCCATCAACGCCGGCCAGTACGACAACGCCGAGCGCATGATCGCCTCGGGCAGCACATTTGCCCAGGCATCGAACGCCGTGACCACGGTGCTCACCCGCGTCAAGCGCTTGCGCTGAGACGGGGTGCTCTTCGGGCCAACGTTCAGGCCGCCGCGGCGGTGTCACGGCGATGCGTTATGGTGCCGGTCCGCGAAACAGGCCCCTTGCGAGGGGACGCATGGCATCCCGGGCTTACCACGCCTGGGTTTGACCGTGTCAAGGCGAAGGCTGCAGCCATCTGTTAGCTTCGCCCCTGTCGCTGTCCGGAGGAGACCACGGCTTGACCGTCAACCAGAACCGCCTTCGCGCACTGACGCCCACCCTTTTGGGCGACATGCGCCGGGGCATCGAAAAAGAAAGCCTGCGGGTCGACGCCGCAGGACGGCTTGCGCACACCCCTCACCCGGCGGCGTTGGGCAGTGCCCTCACCCACCCGCACATCACCACCGATTTCAGCGAGTCACAGCTGGAGCTGATCACCGGCGCCCATCGGCGCCCTGCCCATACGCTGGACGAGTTGCGGCGTGTGCACCAGTTCGTCTATCGCCACGTCGGCAATGAGTTGCTGTGGGTGAGCAGCATGCCCTGCGAGCTGCCCGAGGATGACCACGACATCCCGCTGGGCCAGTACGGCACGTCGAACGTCGCCCAGGCCAAGACGCTGTACCGCGAAGGCTTGTCATGGCGCTACGGCCGGCGCATGCAGACGATCTCGGGCATCCACTACAACTGGTCGCTGCCGGGTCTCACCACCGACGACTACTTTGCGCTGATCCGCAACTTCCGCCGCCACTCGTTTGTGCTGTTGCTGCTGTTTGGCGCGTCGCCGGCGCTGGCGCGCAGCTTTGGCGCCGGCACCGAACATGGCCTGCAACCGCTGGGCGACCACAGCCTGTACCTGCCGCATGCCACCTCGCTGCGCATGGGCCGGCTGGGTTACCAGAGCGATGCCCAGGCCGAGCTGCAGGTGAGCTACAACTGCCTGGACAACTACGCGGCGTCGCTGCACGGCGCGCTCACACAGGCTTACCCCGCGTACGAAACCATCGGCCTGCGCGGGCCCGGTGGCCAGTGGCGCCAGCTCTCCACCAGCCTGCTGCAGATCGAGAACGAGTTCTACGGCACCATCCGCCCGAAGCGGGTGATCCGCCCCGGCGAGCGGCCGCTGCACGCGCTGCGCGAGCGCGGCGTGGAGTACGTGGAAGTGCGCTGCATGGACCTGAACCCGTTCATCGACATCGGCATTGATGACGCCACGGTGCGGCTGCTCGACCTGTTCCTGCTGCATTGCAGCCTCAGCGACAGCCCACCCGACAGCCCGGCCGAGATCGCCGAGCTGGCACACAACCAGCAAACCGTGGCCGCCCGCGGGCGCGAGCCTGGGTTGACGCTGCTCAAGGGCGGCCAGGCCATTGCGCTGACCGACTGGGCGGCCCAGGTGCTGCAGCAATGTGGCGTGATCGCCGAGACGCTGGACGCCTGGGAAGGTGCCGATCACTATAGCCGGGCGCTGCGCGCGGCGCAGGCCGGCGTGCGCGAGCCCGACACCCTGCCCTCCGCCCGCGTGGTGCACGCGTTGACGGCCGGCGGCGGGCGCAGCCACCGCGAGCTGTCACTGGCGTTGTCGCAGCAGGCCCGTGATTCGGTGCTGGCCAGCGCTTGGTCAGCCGATGACGCCGCCGCTTTTGCCGCCTGCGCTGCGCGCTCACTGGCCGAGCAAGCCCAGATCGAAGCGGCCGACACCCTGCCCTTCGAGCAATTCCGCGAAGACTACGTCTCCCCTGCCCGACTCGGCCTCTGAACGGCTGAGGCGGCTGATCGGCGTCACTTTCAGCGCTGAAACATGCCGGGTGACGGCGGCCCGTGCTGCCGTCGGGCCGCACCATTCGCCGGCTTCTGCTAGTCTTGCGAAATGAACCAGACAGTACATTCGCCGGACAAGGAGACACCCGCTGGCGCGCCCGCTGCCAAGCGGCCCGGCGCACGCGAGGGCCGCACCAACGATCCCGACCGCACGATGGCCGACATCCTGCGCGTGGCCACCGCCGAGTTTGCCGACAAGGGGTTGAGCGGTGCACGCATCGACGAGATCGCCGCCGCCACGCGCACCAGCAAGCGGATGATTTACTACTACTTCGGCGGCAAGGAAGGCCTGTATGTGGCCGTGCTCGAAGAAGCCTACCGCCGCATCCGCCAGATTGAGAACGATCTGCACCTGGCCGATCTGCCGCCTGACGAGGCCTTGCGCACCCTGGTGGGTTTCACCTTCGACTACCAGTGGGCCAACCCCGATTTCATCCGCCTGGTGATGAACGAAAACATCCACCGCGGCGAGTTCCTGGCGCAGAGCAAGGCCATCCGCCACCTCAACGTGCCGGCGATCACCGCGGTGCGCGATGTGTATGAGCGCGGCGTAAAGGCGGGTGTGTTTCGCGCCGGGCTTGACCCGGTGGACCTGCACATGTCGATCAGCGCGCTGTGCTTCTTCAACGTGAGCAACCGCCACACCTTCTCGTTGATCTTCCAGCGTGATCTGGAATCGCCCGATGCCATCGCCGCGCGGCGGCACAGCATCGTGGAGATGGTCGAGCGCTACGTGCGGCTTTGATCGCTGCAGCCGTCCAGAAATGAGCGGGGGATAGACTCGCAGCCCCCTGGCTTGCGTCCACCCCTGCTCATGCGCCGTCTGCTGCTCCTGTGTCTGTTCTGGCCCTGCCTTGCCTTGGCCAACTCCGCGTTGACGCCGGTGCGTCAAGTGGAGGGCGTCAGCGAATACCGCCTGCCCAACGGCTTGCAGGTGCTGCTGATTCCCGATGCCTCCAAGCCCACCACCACGGTCAACGTGACCTACCGCGTGGGCAGCCGCATGGAAAATTACGGCGAGACCGGCATGGCCCATCTGCTTGAACACTTGATGTTCAAGAGCACCCGCACGATGCCCAACGTGGGCGCCGAGCTCTCGAAGCGCGGCATGCGCTTCAACGGCACCACCTCGGCCGACCGCACCAACTACTACGAAACCTTCCCCAGCAGCCCGGCATCACTGGCCTGGGTGCTGAAGACCGAATCCGAGCGCATGACCGGCGCACTGGTGAGCCGGCGTGATCTTGATTCAGAGATGACGGTCGTGCGCAACGAGATGGAGTCAGGCGAAAACAGCCCGACGCGCATGCTGATCCAGAAGACCCACGCGGCTGCTTACCAGTGGCACAACTATGGCAAAAGCACCATCGGCGCGCGATCTGATGTGGAGCAGGTGAGCATCCCGCGCCTGCAAGCCTTCTACCGCACCTGGTACCAGCCCGACAACGCCACGCTGGTGGTGGCCGGCGCCTTTGATCAAGCCCAGGCGCTGCGGGCGATCCAGCAACACTTCGGCCGCCTGCCGCGGCCACAGCGTGCCCTGCCCACCACCTACACGGTGGAGCCGGTGCAGGACGGCGAGCGCGCAGTGACGCTGCGCCGCGTGGGCGGTGAACAGGCGCTGTTCGCGTCGTATCACATTCCCGCGATGGCCAGCCCCGACTACCCGGCCTTCGAGATCGTCATCAACGCGTTGACCGACACCCCCAGCGGCCGTCTGCACAAGCGGCTGGTCGAGCCCGGCCTGGCCACCGGCGTGTTCGGCTGGGCCGAGCGGCAGGCCGAGCCGGGCCTGTTCAACGTGGGCGTGGTGCTGCGCCAGGGCGACAGCCTGGCCGATGCCGAGAAAGTGCTGTTGCAGGCCGCCGAAGGCCTGGCTGCTGAGCCCATCACCGCCGAGGAACTCAAGCGCACCCAGCTGCAATGGGCCAAGGCGCTGGACCAAACGATGGCTGATCCGCAGCAGCTCTGCCTGGCCTTGTCGGAAGCGATTGCCGCGGGCGATTGGCGCCTGCTCTTCAGCCTGCGCGACCGCGTGCAAGCCATCACCCTGGCTGATGTCAACACCGTGGCGCAGCGCTGGCTGCTGCCCAGCAACCGCACGCTGGGCCGCTTCATCGCCACCGAGCAGCCGCAACGCTCACCGTTGGCCCAACGGGTGGACGCGGCCGAGGCGTTGAAGGACTTCAAGCCCCGCGCCGCGCTGGATGCCGGCGAAGCCTTCGACCCCAGCCCCGCCAACCTTGACGCGCGCACCGAGCGTTTCACCCTGCCCTCGGGCCTGAAGGTGGCGCTGCTGCCCAAGAAGTCGCGCGGTGGCACGGTCAAGGTGACGCTGGCGCTGCACTTCGGCAACCCGCAGAGCCTGCGCGGCCAGCGCCTGGCCGCCGATGTGGTGGGCGACCTGCTGGCCACCGGCACCCGCACCAAAACCCGCGGCCAGCTCAGCGATGCCTTCGATGCGCTGAAGACCGACTGGCATCTGGACAGCGACGTGCTGGGCGGCGCCACCGCCTCGCTCGACACCCGCCGCGAGCAGCTGGTGCCCGCGCTGCAGTTGCTGGCCGAGGTGCTGCGCGAACCGGCGTTCCCGCAAGGCGAGTTCGATCAGATCGTGCGCCAGGGCATCGGCGCGCTGGAAAAGGCCAGTGACGACCCGAACCAGGTGGCCTCGCTGGCACTGGGCCGCAAGCTGGTGGACGTGCCGGCGGACGACCCGCGCTACCGCCCCACCGTGGCACAAAGCCTGGCCGAGCTGAAGGCATTGAAGCTCAGCGATGTGGTGGCCTTCTACCAAAGCCATTGGGGCGCTGACCACGGCGAGCTCACCATCGTGGGCGATCTGGACGCCGCCACCGTGAAGCCGTTGCTGGCCAAGCTGTTGGGTGACTGGCGCTCGCCCCAGCCTTACCAGCGCGTGGCGCAGCCAGCTTCCAGCGTCAGCGGCGAGGTGCTGAGCACCCCGCTGCGCGACAAGCCCAACGCCATCGTGCTGGGCGCCCTGCCGCTCACGCTGGCCGACACCGCAGCCGACTACCCGGCCCTGAGCCTGGCCGCCCATGTGCTGGGCGCTGGCGGCTTCAATTCGCGCCTGCTCACGCGCCTGCGCCAGCAGGATGGCCTGTCATACGGTGCTGGCGCCTACCTGCGCGCCTCATCCTTCGAGCCCAGCGGAGCGCTCAGCTTCTACGCCATCTTCGCGCCCGAAAACCGCGCACCCGTGCAGCAGGCCTTCACCGAAGAGCTGAAGCGCTTTGTGCAAGACGGTATCACCGCCGCCGAGCTGGCCAGCGCCAAGCAGGCCATGCTGGCGGCCCGTGCCACACAGCGGGCCGATGACGCCACGTTGACACAGGCCTGGGTGGCGCGGCTCGAACGCCAACGCACCTTTGCGTGGGACACCGCGCTGGAAGCGCGCCTGCAGGCGTTGAGCGTGGCCGAGGTGAATGCCGCCATCCAGCGCTGGATCGACCCGGCGCGGGTCAACTGGTCGTGGGCGGGGAGCTTCGAGAAAGCAGCTACAGCCCGGTAAGGCGTGGTCTTACTCCCTCTCCCGCTGGCGGGAGAGGGTTGGGGTGAGGGTCTGTGTCACCCGCTCGCCACGTCGTCCCGGCACTGCTGCTGCAGCGCCGCCCACCCGTCTGCCCCCAGCCGCTCCATCGTGGTGATGTTCACCTCATAGATGGCTTCGGCTTCGGGGAATGCAGCCACAGCGCGGTCGATGCTGTCTTCGCGGATCAGGTGCAGCGTGGGGTACGGTGAGCGGTTGGTGGCGTTGGTCACGTCATTCGCCGCGGTGCCGGCAAACTGGTACTGCGGGTGGAAGCTGGCCACCTGGATCACGCCGTCCAGGTCGAGCGCAGCCACGGCGTGGTCGGCCAGTTCGAGGAAGTGGTTGTAGTCGATGAAATCGTCCAGCACCTGCGGGTGCACCAGCAGCGTGGTCTCGGTCTGGTCGATGGGGGTGGCGACCAGCCGCTGCAGCTCGGTGACCAGGTCGGCCAGCAGCGCTTCGGTGTCGTGGGCATCACTCAACACATAGCGCACCTGGCCCTTCACCTGCGGCCCTTTGGCAAAGGGGCACAGGTTCAGGCCGATCACGGCGCGGTCAACCCAGGCACGGGTCTCGGCCAGCACGGGGTGGTTCGGGGCGTCGCTCAGCATCGCTGCCGACATCAGGCCGCGGGCCGCCTGACCAGCAGCACTGGCACCGGGGCCAGCCGGGCGATCTGCTCGGCATCGCTGCCCATCAGCGCGCGACCCACGCCGCGCCGGCCGTGGGTGCCCAGCACGATCAGGTCGGCCGACCATTGGCTGGCTTCGTCCACCACCAGCTCGAAGACGCGGCCCCCGAAGCTGTCGCGCAGCACCGTGTCTACCGCGATGCCGGCGGCTTCGACCTGCGCCTTGGCCTTTTGCAGCGTCTCTTCACCCGCCTTGCGCACCACGGCGATCAACTCGCCCGCGTAGGCGCCAAAGGCATCGGCATTCATCGCGAAAGACAACTCGTCCACCGCATGCACCAGGCGCAGCTTGGCGCCGGTGAGCTTGGCCAGCTGGATGGCTTCGGCCAGGCCCTGGTTAGACGTGGGGCTGCCGTCGACGGGGACCAGGATGCGTTCGTACATGAGGGGCTCGCTTCAAGAGGGTGACTACAGCGTGGATCTTCGCAGTACGTGCTGCCGGCCGGTGCGAGGCGGGCATGCGAGACCTGCGATTGATCAATCATCGCTCAGCTTTCACCGCACCATGACGCTGCTAGAGTGCGAGCGCCCCAGCCGGGGCACAGACCCTGGGAGGGGCAGCGGATGTTGAGCATCATGGTGATCGCGGGCGCAATGCTGGGCTCCGGCCTGAGCGACGCCGAGGGCTTTGGGGCCGTGGCTGGCGCCGTGCTGGGCTGGCTGGTGTGGCGCAGCCGGCAGCAGGCCAGGCAGATCGCAGCGCTGGAGCAGGCTGTGACGGTACTGCAGCGGGCACCCCTGTCACCGCTGGACGCTGGGGTGGCCGCTGCAGTACCGTCACAG
>Ga0209066_10001237_pt1 | contig 34572 bp, 28 predicted proteins | sample All_14_2_FD_187198 | JGI IMG/M metagenome (GOLD analysis project Ga0209066, IMG submission 187198) | Freshwater microbial communities in response to fracking from Pennsylvania, USA - Allegheny Zone_MetaG_DW_15 (SPAdes) (version 2) ... | reverse complement strand
GGCGCTGGCCGCGGCTGGCGCGATGGGAGGTCTCGGTATGGCGCGAGTGAAACCCGCCCCGCCTCAAATCAAGCTCGGGGTGTGCGCAGGCCTGGACAAAGCTGAAAAACTCAAGGCCATCGGATTCGACTTCATCGAAGGCGGTGTCGCCGGAACCTTGAAACCAGACGTATCCGACGCCGAGTACGCGCCAGAACTTGAAAAGATCAAAGCAGGCGCGCTCCCCTTCCAGTCGTGTAACGGTTTTATTCCAAGTAAGTTTCGTCTCACGGGCCCGGAGACGGCCCACGACGCGGCGCTGGATTACGCGGTCAAGGCCTGCCAACGCGCCGATGCGGCGGGAATCCCCTTCATCGTGCTCGGCAGCGGTGGCGCGCGAAAAGTCCCCGAAGGGTTTGACCTCGCCAAAGGGAAATCGCAGTTCATCGAATTCTGCCAAAAGCTCGGCGACCGGATCAAAGACTGTAAAGTCACCATTGTCCTCGAGCCGCTCAACAAGGCGGAAACGAACCTGCTCAACTCGGTCGCGGAGGGAATCGACTATGTCGACGCCATCGGTCGCCCGCGTATTCAATTGCTCGCCGACTTCTATCACATGATGAAAGAGGACGAAGGCCCCGACTCCATCCGCAAGGCCGGCAAACGGATACGTCACTGCCACATCGCCGAACTTGAGGGACGCAAGGCGCCCGGAACGAAAGGCGAAGACCTGAGCCGTTTCTTCAAAGCCCTCACTGAAATCCGCTATTCAGGCGGCGTCTCATGCGAATGCAGCTGGCCAAAAGAGAACGTCGAAGAGGCTTGGAAAAAAGCGCTTGCCGCCATGCGACAGCAGATCGGCGCGTGACAGAAGCGAACGTTCAGCGCTCAACGCTTCCTCGCGTCTCGCCCAAACGTTCCCTGTTGAACGGCATGCGGTGAACGTCGAAGGTCAGAAGGGCCGCCAGCATGAAGGCTTCTTTTTTTCCTTTCGCGCAGGACTATCGCCATGTGTTGACCTCTCAACCGGCAGCGGCGCATGAGGCCAACGCGCGTTATCGTCCTCCCGGCTTCCACTGGAGCGAGCGGCACCTGCAATGCATCTGGTTTGATCCTCGCTACCGTCCCGCTGCTTTCCCCCTGGCCGGCGGTGAGATCCTAACCGTTCTCGACCCCGGACAATGGAACCTCGAGTCGGGCCCCGACTTCCTTAATGCCACGCTCCTTATCCAGCCCGGCGCAAGACAACTCCGCGGCGATGTGGAGCTCCACATTCACCCATCGGATTGGGACGCACACAGCCACCGGAACGACTCCGCGTATGCCCATGTGATCGCGCACGTCACCTGGTTCTCAGGACCCGCGCCGCGTACCCTGCCGCCCGGAGTCTGCCGTCTATCGTTATCTGAACCGATCGCCGCGCAGCCCGGTTTTTCGCTCGACGACATCGACCTCAACGCCTATCCGTATGCGGTCCTTCCTGCCACGCCACGCCCCTGTGAAGTGTTTCTTAAGGACAACCCCGAGCGAGCTCGCGCCATGCTTGCCGCCGCTGGCCATTATCGACTGAGCTCCAAAGCGGCACGTATCCGTGCCCGGCTCGAACAGAACGGTGACCGCAGCCAGATTTTCTACGAAGAAGTCATGGCCGCTCTCGGCTACAAGCACAACCAGATTCCTTTCCGTAGCCTTGCCCGGCTTTTGCCCGTTGCGACGCTCAGCACCGCGCGCGAAACAACCTTCGCGCGGTTGCTCGGCTCCGCAAGACTGCTTCCCCAGCCCGAAACCGCCCCCGACGAGGAGGGGCAACGTTTCATCCGCTTACTGTGGGATCTCTGGTGGCGCGAATCGAACGCGACTCTACCGGAGCGCATCATCTGGAGGCTCCACAACCTGCGCCCACAGAACGCTCCCGTGCGCAGATTGGCTGCGGCCGCCGGCCTTTTCAGCGGCATGGCGTCTGTGCGTGATGAGCTCGACCGGCTGTCCGGCGAGCGCGGCCTGCGCTGGTATGCCCAGGCTTTGGCCTGTTTCGAAGCGCGTTGCCGCTGGACCTTCTGGAATCAGAGGCTCACATTCACATCCCTTCCCGACGCCGGACAAGACATCGCACTGCTCGGCGAGTCACGCACTGCCGCGATCCTGACCAACGTGGTGGTCCCCTTTGCGGCTGCCGAAGAGGTTCTTGCGCCCGATGTTCTGGAACATCTGCCGTCCGAAGACCTCTCTGCCCCCATGCGCCTCACGGCTCTGCACCTCTTCGGCCGCGACCACAACCCCGCTCTCTACGCGAATAGCGGACTGCTCCAGCAAGGGCTGCTCCAAATCCACCTCGATTTCTGCCTCAACGCCCGCCCGGGTTGTGACGCGTGCCAACTTTGTCACGCTCTTGAACAACAATGAGCCACCACACCGATTACCCCACATAACACGCGCATCATGCACAACACAACAAAGCCGTCCTGGTTCCGCATCCTCACGAAAGCTTTTTATCGGGCATGCGCCTTTCGTCATGCCGACTTGAGGCCACTCCTTTTTGCCTGGGCAGTCTGTCTTACGGTAGCCGTACGGTCGGCCGAGCCCCCCATCAAGCCCAATATCCTCTTCCTCTACACGGACGACCAAACCTTTGATTCGATCCGTGCGCTGGGCAATCGCGAAGTCAACACACCGAACCTCGACCGTCTAGCCGCCTCTGGCGCAGTTTTCAGGAACTGCTACAACCAGGGCGGTTGGCACGGGGCGATCTGTGTCGCCAGTCGAACGATGCTGAATACAGGCCGATTCCTGTGGGATGCCTGCTCACTGGAGCCAAACCTTCGCGAAGAAGCCGCACAACACCGCTTCTGGCCGCAGCTCATGCGGCAAGCAGGATACCACACCCGCATGACCGGCAAGTGGCACATCACCGGGGTCCAACCCGCAGACCTCTTCGATGAGGTTCGCCACGTCCGCCCTGGCATGCCCAACTCCTGCGACGCCGCGTACGAACGCCCCAAACAAAGCGAACCCGATCTCTGGCAGCCATGGGACGAGTCACGTGGAGGACACTGGCAGGGAGGGCTCCACTGGAGTGCCGTCACCGCCGAAGATGCCATCGATTTTCTGGAAAGACCGACAACAGATGGCAAGCCCTTTTTCATCTACGCGTCCTTCAATGCACCGCACGATCCTCGGCAAAGCCCAAAGGCCTTCAACGCACTCTACCCGCCCGATAAAATCGCGGTCCCGCCCAACTTCCTGCCCTCGAACCCGTTCAAGGATGTGATCGGCTGCGCGCACACATTGCGTGATGAGCGGCTCGCCCCTGATCCTCGCACGCCAATGGCCGTACAAACGCATCGCTCCGAGTACTATGCTCTCATCTCTTACCTCGACCAACAGATCGGCCGCGTTTTGGATGCGCTGGACAGATCGGGACAAGCCACAAACACGTTTGTCTTTCTCACAGGTGACAATGGGCTTTCGGTCGGCCAGCATGGTTTCATGGGCAAACAGAACATGTTCGAGCACAGCATGAAGGTGCCCTTGCTTGCCGCAGGGCCCGGTATCCCGAAGGGAAAGACGATCGACGTTCCGGTCTATCTGCAGGACATCATGCCCACCACGCTTGAGCTGGCCGGGGCAGAAGTTCCGCCCCATGTGCGCTTTAAAAGCCTGCTCCCCCTTTTGCGCGACGGGCACACCGTGCACTACGATGCCGTCTACGGCGCTTATATGAATCTTCAGCGCATGCTTCGCGTCGGCGACATGAAGTTGATCTGGTACCCGAAACCCAATGTGTTTCTGCTCTTCGATCTCGCAAAGGATCCCTATGAACTGAACGACCTCGCAGCCGACCCCTCCCATGCGGCGGCGTTATTCAGCTTGAAAGAACGCATGGCGCGTTTTCAGAAAGAGGTGAACGACCCCTGCCCGCTGCCTGCCCAAAAAATGACAGCAGGAAGTGGAGCCAAATAAGTTTACGCATGAAACTGATTCACGCGCTGGCGGCTGCGCGACCTATGCGGTATTCGGGCACATAGAGGGTAGAATCGCGCACCACGCAACCGCCTCGACCCACCCCATCTTTCATGATCTGCGAACACATCGAGCAAGTCACGCAGCACTTCTCAGGAACCATCCCTCCACGCTCAAGAATATCTTTCGGCGCGTCGGGATACGCAAAAGCGGAACGCCCCAACCCGATCAGGTCACACCACCCCTCTCGCACCAGCCCCGCAGCCGCATAGGGCACCAAATGGCGGAGCCACGACAATGCCGCCGTGACCACAGGCACCGCGCCGGCCACCTGTTTGACCGACTGCACCGTCTCTTGAAAACGAACGACGCCCCGCAACGGGTCCTCTGGCGGGAGCGGAGAGCCTGACAGCGGACGGTCATACGGACGATTCATGTGCGGCTGAAAGCGCGGATATCCCATCGAGATATTATGAAGCGGCACACCAAGCGCTGACAACTCGCTCACCAGACGCGAAGGTTCCGACACGTCTGGACGCCATGGCCCTTCCTGTTCTGCGACGCCCCACCCGTAAGGAAACTCCGACGGTTCTAGCACCGTCAGCCGAGAGACCACCCACGTCTCCTTCGCCAGCGTCTGCCGCATCCCGACCAGGCAGTTCTTGAGAAAACGCGTACGGTTTTCGTAACAGCCGCCATACCGTCCCTCGCGACACCGCGCACCCAGCAGCTCAGCCACAAGGTAACCGTGCACGGCCTTCATGTCCACTCCGTCGAAACCGGCCTTCTCCGCGAGAAGGGCCGTCTCAACAAAGGCGGATTCCAGACGCGCCAACTCGTCGTCGCTGACCGGCTTCGGCTCAGCGTGCTGAGGCATCGCACGTTCCAAAAAGGGATTGCGCTGAACCACCACCGGCATCGGCTGACCGGTCGGCCGGCTATACCGACCGCTGTGCGTCAGTTGCAATATCAACGGGACCTCGCCGCATCCCTCCGCGTGCGCCGCATGACGCGTCGCGTCGACAAGCCTCTTCCACGCATCAAGGTTCTGCTCCGTCAGCATAAGCTGCCGCGGGCCAGAACGCCCCTCGGACACGACGGCCGCTGACTCGAACCAGATCAGCGCACTACCGCCAGCTGCGAACCTGCGATAGCGCCGAAACGTGAGTTCACTGGGCGTTCCCCCGTCATCCGCCGCGTCCACGCCTTCCATCGGCTGTACCACGAAACGGTTCGCAAGCCTCCGTCCGCCGACCTCCAGCGGCTCGCCCAGAACTCCGAGCGAGTCACTCAGTGGCAGGCGAAGACCCGCGCTCGCCAGCGCACCCTCGAGCTCGCCCACCGTCTTTAATTCAAACCGTTTCATACCGTTCCTGTCCGGTTGCGGCGACGTCCACAGTCATTTCGAATTCACAATCCCGCACTTTTTCGGCATACTATCGATCATCCCATGGACATACCCGTTACCACAGCAATCCGAGCCTTGCGCGCAGCCAATGCCGATTTCAAACCCATGCCTTACGACTACGTGGAGCACGGAGGCACACGGCATGCAGCAGAGTGTATCGGTGTGGACGAACACCTCACCGTCAAAACCATCGTAATGGAGACTGACGCGAAAAAGCCGTTCATCGTGCTCATGCATGGCGACCGGGAGATCTCGACGAAACAAATGGCTCGCGTCCTCGGCGTCAAATCAGTAACGCCGTGCGCGCCGGAAACTGCCGCGCGTCACACGGGCTACCAGGTCGGCGGCACCAGCCCCTTCGGCACCCGCAAACCACTGCCCGTCTATGCGGAAGAGTCGTTGTTCGGCCTGCCTGAGCTCTATATCAACGGCGGACGCCGCGGGCTGCTGGTGAAGATATCCCCAGCGGTGCTTGACCGCCTGTGCCACCCGACGCGCGTCTCGGCGGCCACCGCCGACTAGACGGAAGCCGCCGACGAAAGATCCACCTCTTATGAGAAGCGCCCCATCGCGCTGAACTTCGCGTAGCGTTGCTCTGTCAGCGTAGCCAGCGGGATTTGCTTCAGAACCGCCAAGTTCTCGAGCACCGCCTTTTTCACGGCCGCCACGGCAGCTGCGACATCTGTGTGCGCCCCGCCCTCGGGCTCCGGCACGATCTCATCGATAATGCCCAACCCCTTGAGCGAGTCCGCAGTGATCTTGAGCGTCTCAGCGGCGATGGCCGCCTTAGAGCCGTCGCGCCACAGAATCGAGGCGCAGCCCTCGGGCGAAATCACCGAATAGACCGCGTTCTGCAGCATCAGAATCCGGTCGCCGACCGCGATGCCCAGCGCCCCGCCGCTTCCGCCCTCGCCGCAGACCACAACGACGATCGGAGTCTTGAGCGTGGACATGAACTCCAGATTGTGGGCGATAGCCTCAGCCTGGCCTCTCGCCTCGGCCTCACTTCCGGGATATGCTCCAGGCGTGTCCACGAGCGACACCACCGGCAAGCCATACTTCTCCGCGAGGCGCATCAGTCGCATCGCCTTGCGGTAGCCCTCAGGGCTCGCCATGCCGAAATTCGCCTCGATGTTCTCCTCCACGCCGCGCCCTTTGCGATGGCCGATCAGCACGACCTTCTGGTCGCCGATCGTCGCAAACCCGCCGATCAGCCCGCGGTCGTCGCCGAACAGGCGGTCGCCGTGCAACTCTACAAAATCGTCACAGAGCAAGCGGATGTAGTCCGCGATATTCGGCCGCTCCGCATGACGCGCGATCTGCACAATGTCCCAAGGGGAAAGTTTCTGTTGCGTTTTCTTAGCCATAAAAAATACCGTTTACAGGTTACTCGTTACTGGTTAAAGGTTGGGTGACCACGTTGCCTTTTTAGAAACCCGCGTAGCGGAGCACCTTCGCCAGGAAGGCCTTCAGCTCCTTGCGGGGAACGATGTGATCAACGAAACCGTGAGCGAGCGTGTACTCGGCCGTCTGGAAATCATCCGGCAGCTTCTGCTTGATCGTCTGTTCGATCACGCGGCGCCCCGCGAACCCGATCAGCGCCTTCGGCTCCGCGATGTTCAGGTCGCCCACCATTGCGTAACTGGCTGAAACGCCGCCCGTCGTCGGATCGGTCAGGATCGACAGGTATGGCAGTCCCGCCTCTTTCAGGCGAGCGATCGCCGCACACGTTTTCGCCATCTGCATCAGCGAGACGATCCCTTCGTGCATGCGCGCGCCGCCAGAGGCTGACACGATGATCAGCGGACGCTTCAGCTCCACAGCCTTCTCGGCCGCCAACAGAATGCGCTCGCCCGTACCGCTGCCCAAGCTGCCGCCCAAAAACTTGAAATCCATCACACCGAGCACCACGGGGATCTTGGAAATCTTCGCCGTGCCGGTCAGCACCGCTTCGCCCTCACCCGTCTTAGCGATCGTCGCCTTGGCCTTGTCGGCATAAGCGCCGCTGTCGTCCTTGAACTCCAACGGGTCGTTAAAGCTCACCCCAGCGTTGATCTCCTGAAAGCTGCCCGCATCCGTCAGAAGCGTCACACGCTCGCGGCACGACAACCGTTCGTGATGGTTGCACCTTGGGCAAACTTTATTGGCCGCACGCCACACGTCTTTCGCGATATACCCCTTGCAAGACGGGCACACGGCCCAGACAGCTTCTGTCGGCACGCGAACCGGCGCCTCAACCGGCTTTTCAAACCATGACATAGTTACTTTACTCCTTGATTACTCGTTTCAAGCCACGCGCAAGCGAAGGTCACGATCCGACGCATCAACAGCGCCTCCGCATCTAAATCAGGATGACAATATCAGAAAATTTGTCACTCTGACAAGTCTTCGGCACCGTTTTTTATCGTCTCCGGGGGCAAATTTCTTTGATAAAAATTTCGCGCCCAGACATAGCCCGCCATTCCCAGACTACACAGCAGCACCGGCACGGCGGCTTGGCGGTAAATGAAGATATCGAAGACGAGCCAGTTCCACGCAGCCACCCAAAGCCCTCCGACGCCAAGGCAGAACACCAGCACAACAAACCAGCGGGCCTGCCTCGCCAGCAACACCTTGACCAGCAGCGCCACCACGGCAAGAAAAGGTGCAGAGACCCACGAGATGGTCAAGGCATACATCGCGAGCGTTTTTGATAGCCCGACCGGGTTCCCGCCTTTGAAGAAAAAGGGAAAGTAGTAAAAAAGGATGAACGCCTGCGGCACCAGCAGGATCACTAACAGCAGTTCGAGCAGAAAGGTTCTAAGTGTTTTCATCACAGTCACGGCGTCAACAACGCGGAAATCATACTATACATCCCTGCGCGCAACAAGCCGTTTGGCGGAGACGCGTTATGGCCAATTCCTTGTGATCGGGCTTGACTTGCTTAACGCGTATAACCAAAATGATTTTCAAAAAATGTTTCGGGACGGAAACCACCGATTCGAGTGCTTAAACGCTCATCTCGTGTTGGGCACCGGAGGGAGGGGAGATGAGTCGCGGTTTGAGAATTGCGCTGACATTCATTGCGGCCATGGTCATAGCCGGGTGTGGCTCTGATGAGTCGTTGGAGCGATTTCTGCAACAGTCTAAGGAGCACCCCAATGACTCGATAGTCCTGGTGAATCTGTCACGCGCTTACGAAGACCGGGGATATTATGCCGAGTCAATCCGTGTGACCGAGAAACTTCTTGCCCTCAAACCGAATGAGCACTGGGTCTATGAAATGTTGGCTGTGCGTTATGCATTCAATGGGGATTACGACAAAGCAACCCAAGCGGTTAGCACGGCACTGTCGTTAGCAGAGAAGGCAGGCCCCGCGGCTGTGCAGAGCACCACTTATTTGCGAGACGGCATCAGCCTCTACGTTAACGCGTCGCCGGGTGAGAGAAAGAATCTCAAAGCCAGAATGAAAATGAAATAGACAATCGTGAGCCTCCAATCGCTCTTCGAATGCTGAAAATCATGGGGGGCTTTCAATACGAGGCTAGGCAATTTTTCGAAGAAGAACCCCACAGCGTGAAAATGGACTGAGGGCCGCCGTAATCGCCACGGCTTTATCTCATGACACTTAACCTGACACCGAAAGCGAGCGAAACAGAATGAGCACTGCATACGTACACGGATACAACCACCGCGAAGCGACCCGCCTGCAAGATCAGGCCGCCACCCTCGTCGAGTTGTTGCACGCCGACACCTCCTATCCTGCGGGAAGCCGGGTCCTTGAAGCCGGATGCGGCGTCGGCGCACAAACCATAACTTTGGCAAAGAACAGTCCAGAAGCCCTGATCACTTCCGTTGATATCTCCGAGGCGTCAATCGCTGCTGCCAAGGCCAACGTGACGGCGGCCGGCTTCACCAACGTCCAGTTTAAACAGGCCGATATCTTCAAGCTGCCCTTCGGTCCGGAATCCTTTGACCACCTCTTCGTTTGTTTCGTGTTGGAGCACCTCGCAAACCCCGTCGAGGCGTTGACTGCGCTCAAAAAGCACCTGAAATCGGGCGGATCGATCACCGTGATCGAAGGTGATCACGGCTCGGCCTATTTCCACCCCGAAAGCGAAGCTGCGCATCGGGTGATCCAGTGCCAAGTCGAACTGCAATGCCAGGCGGGCGGCAACGCCCTGATCGGGAGAGAACTCTATCCGCTGTTGACCCAAGCGGAATACCGCTCAGTTCGCGTATCCCCGCGAATGGTCTACGTCGATTCCAGTAGACCCGGACTGGTCGACGGGTTCACGAAGAAAACCTTCACTGCGATGATCGAGGGTATTCGCGAGCCAGCCCTCAAGGCAGGCCTCATACCGCCCGACATCTTCGACAGAGGCATCCGGGATTTGTACCGGACGGCCACCTCGGACGGCGTATTTTGTTACACGTTTTTTAAGGCCACAGCAGAGAAGTGATGACCGCGAGAGGCGGCCTTCACGTGTTCATTTGCCGAATACCACGCGCCGGATCGCCTTCAGATAGGCTCCGTCGGGGTCGTCACGACAAGGCACAAGCCAGCCGCCCTCCCCGATCTCATTCCAGGCGTAAATGATCGCCAGCCGGTCTTTCGTCACCGCAGCCGGATTGGCGTCCATCCAAACAGCCAAACGTTCGAGCAGATTCCCAAACTGCTCCGGCGTGCCTTTGTCGAAAAACCACGAGACGAACTCTCCATCTCCGAGCCCCTCGCCGTTTTTGGCCTCCCACGGGCGCCGATCCCACCCCTGCGTCACCACGGGGATGAAGGGCTGACCAGAAACACCCTTCCACGAGCGCACGATCGAATCCTCCAACTCCTGATAAGAGTGCCGCTGATATCCCCCACCCCATGTTCCTTGCGGCGTCACATTATAGTGCGTCCGGACCGAGAAACCATCCTCAACCTTGCCGCTACCGCACCCTGTAACCGCCACGCCTGGAAAGCCCGCTTTCTTCGCCGCCTCCTGTAAGTAGGCCAATCCCGCCTTGTCCGAACCGCCCGGCGAGAAAATCACCAGAACGGGCTTGCCTTCCAGCCGCAGGTAACGCGGATGTTTAAAGAGGGTTATCCAATAGTCCGCAGCCTGTTTCCATGCGTCGAGCCCGACAATCTCAAAACCGCCGTGGTTGGCCACCAGCAGCGAGAACTCCATCCGACAGTTGTTTTTCGCCTGCATGAAGAGCCGCATGGGCTGATGTTTCGGATCGTCCTCAATGGCAGGAATGTTGATCGGCTTCTTGTTATCGTGCCAGTACCAGCAGAACGAGAAATAGGCAACGCCGTTGTCCGCCGCGAGGTCGATCTGGCGCTCCATCAGTTCCGTCGTGTCGTCGCGCCACCCCCACACCGGAGTGCGCCCCGCATACTCCGTAGCCAGTTTCTTTGTGAAGTGCGTCGGCATGCCCTTGGCCCAAGCGTTCTCAGGCTTGCCATCGTCATACTTGCATTTACCGGCCCAGCCCGCAAAATAGTAAGCGCCGATTTTCATTCGAGGATGCTCGGCTTGCTGGGCACAGGCGCTCACCGTAATAAGGCCGCACAGGCCGACCATCGACAAAGCCATCAATCCAGTATTCATCTTAATATCCCCATTCTCATGGCGTTACTTTCCGAATACGACACGCCGGATGGCTTTAAGCCAAGCCCCATCCGGATCGTCACGGCACGGCACAATCCAGCCGCCCTCACCGATCTCATTCCACGCGTAAATCAGGCCTAGTCTATCCTTTGTCGCCTGCGCCGGATTCGCGTCCATCCAGTCGGCCATGCGCATCAGGTACTCTTCGAACTCTTTAGGCGTGCCACGCGCGAAATGCGGCGAGACGCCCGAGCCTTTGCCCAATCCTTCTCCATTCTTCGCTTCCCATGGCCGACGGTCCCAACCTTGGGTTGCCACCGGAATGTAGGGCAAGTTCGAACGGTCTTGGCTGTTCCATACAGAAACGTTCCAGTCGACCAACATCTTAAAAGGATAAATCTCCGTCAGATTAAGGCCTTTATTCGGTTTCGTATTATAGGCGGTGCGGATCTGGAAGCCGTCTTCAGACCGGCCACCACCACAGCCCGCAACCAGAACACCGGGAAAACCGGCCTTCTTCGCGGCTTCTTGCAGATAAGCTAAACCGCCTTTGTCTACCCCGTTCGGCAGGAAGATCATGATGACCGGCTTGCCATCGGAACGCAGATAACGGGGGTGCTTAAAATAAGTCGCAATCCAATAGTCCGCAGCCTGCTTCCAAGCGTCAAGGCCTACAATCTCCGCTCCCTTGTGGTTCGCAACCAACAGACAGTACTCCATCCTGTGATTGTTCTTCGCCTTCATGAAGAGTCGCATTGGCAAGTGCTTTGAATCTTCTTCAATGGCCGAAGAATTGATCGGCTTTTTGTTATCGTGCCAGTACCAGCAGAACGAGAAATAGGCAACGCCGTTGTCCGCCGCGAGGTCAACCTGGCGCTCCATCAGTTCCATCGTGTCGTCGCGCCAGCCCCACACCGGCGTACGCCCCGCATACTCCGTCGCCAGTTTTTTTGTGAAGTGCGTCGGCATGCCCTTGGCCCAAGCATTCGACACTGACCCGTCGTCGTAAGGGCTCTTGCCAGACCAGCCCGCAAAGTAGTAAGCGCCCAGCTTCATGCGAGGCTGTACCTCTTGCGCCTCGACACCTTGGAAAGCGGACAGCGCCAGCAGAAATATTCCTAGAAAGACTCTCTTCACTAATCGCATGATGGTGGCCATAATGGAAAGCCTCTATTTCTCTTTGACAACGCCAATGATCGCGTCCGCAATCGCCTGCATGCCACGGTCACCCGGGTGATTGGCGACGCCCGCGTGCTTGAATGACCGCTCAGAGCGCGCAAAATTTTTCTCATCCTTCCCGAGCGAACCGATGTCGACAAAGAGACCGCCGACTTCAGCGCAGGCCTGCTTGAGCATTTCATCCTTCGCCGCATTCGCCCAGAAACAGCTGCGCACGATGATCGTGGGTTTTCCGTTGCCTTTGATGCCAGTCAACAGCTTGACAAGAGCCCCTTTGAACTGAGTCTTCGCAGCGTCCGTTGCCAACGCCGGCACATTCTCGCCAATCGCGACGACGATCAGGTCGGCTTGGAATGGAACGACCTCCTTCAGCAAAGCCGCCTCATCATAGGCAGCGTATTGCCGCTCAAACGTCGCGATGTTCTTGATCAGCGAGTCCGGCAAAGTTCCATCCTTCTTTGCCAAAGCCTTGGTGACAAGATGCACGAAATCCTTCTCTTGGGCGCTGGCTGCCATGCCCCAATTGCCTGACCAGTCAACCTTCTTCGATGGCCCATGCAACGTGATGCTATTGCCAAGAAACAGGACCTTCTGAAACTCAGCCGCCTGTGACACACACGCGCATGCAAGCGCCAGCACAAATGTAACCGCTCTCATAACTTCGCTCCCTTCGTTAATTCGACTCCATGGAATGAACCCACAAACTCACACGCTAAACCTTCAACGCATATCCCTTGCGGTACTCCGGCGTGACCATCGCGGTTGCCGCCTCGCTGTTCTTGAAACGCAACGCCTCGCAGTCCCACTCCAGTTTGACGCCTGGATGGCGGACCGCGATCGCGCCAAGCGCCGCGTTCTCCGCGACATAGCCTGCCGTCTCGAAAGGGTTGCCGGACTTGCGTCCGATCTTGATGGCTGTGACGAAATCCTCAAAATGGCTGCCGATATTGGTCATCCAGAAGTTCGGCTTCGTCTTTTCCTCGTCCTTGATATCGCGGATCATCTCGCGCATCGCCGTCTCCGGAATGACACGACAGGAGTCCGCGCCGTGCGAGCCGTATTTCAAAACGTTCTTGCTGCCGTAGACAATCGCGCCCGCATTCCACTGTCCGGGAACGATCTTGTTGCCCACCTCACGGCCCTCTTCGAGGACAGACGGACGAGGCACCTCGTTACAGAACTCGCCATCGTGCCATAGGATTGTCATGGTTTTCCCGTTTGCCAAATCGTACTCGTAACGGATACGCGAAGCGTTCGGAAAAGCGAGCCGGTCGCGCACGGGATCCCAGTCAGGCGAGATCTCCGCTGTGATCCGGGTCGGGCTGCGGAGATTCAACGCATCATAGATCGGGTCCAGCAAATGGCAACCCCAGTCGCCGGGGTTGCCGGTGCCATAAGGCGTCCAGGCGCGCCAGCGGTTGGGTGTAAAGTAGGGTGAATACGCAAGGTGTTCCGACGGGCCGACCCAGCGGTCCCAATTGAGCCCATCGGGAACCTTCTCAAGTTTCGCCAATTCGGGGATCTTGCTCTTCGAGTCCAACACGCGCATGGTCGTCCAAGTGTGAACCTCGCGGATCTCGCCGAGCAATCCTTTTCTCACCCACGATTTGAAGGTTTGGTGGCTGGCAAAAGAATGCCCCTGATTACCCATCTGCGTGACAACGTTGTATTTCCGCGCGGCTTCCATCAATTTGCGGATCTCCCAAACTGTGCGGGCGATGGGCTTCTCCGTATAGACGTGCTTGCCGAGCTGCATCGCGTCGACCGTCGGCAAAGCATGCCAGTGGTCAGGCGTCGCCACCAAGACGGCGTCGAAGGATTTACCGAGCTTGTCGTACATCTCACGATAATCCTCGAAAGCCTTCACATCCGGCAGGAACTGCTTCGTGGCAGCAATGCTGCGCGGGTCAACATCCGCAACCGCGACAACCTTGCCAAGAGCACCCAGCCCCTTGAGGTCGCCGCGACCCTGACCGCCGACACCGACCGCCGCAAAATAAACTGTTTCGCTAGGCGGCGTCTCGCCGCTGCCTGCCAATAGACGACGCGGGAGAATGGTGAACACGCTTGCCGTTCCGGCGGCGCGCAGAAAAGAGCGACGGCCAAGTAGTGAGGTCATATGTGCTGATCCTTTCCGTTGCCGAACTTGATCAAAGGACTGTTTGCGCGAAATGACAACATCGGCACAAACAGTCCTTCGAGCGTTCTGCCTTACTTCAACTCTTTGATCCGCAGGTTGCGGTACTGGATTTTCATGGGAGGCCCCGCATGCATTTGAAGGGTGATAAATCCTTTGCGCGGGGTGTCAGGGCGGTGATCCTCAAACTCACAGGTCTTCATCCCGTTGACGAACAGCGTGATGGCAGGGCCTTTACACACGATGGTGTAATCGTTCCAGTCATCCCACTTGAAAACTTTTTCCTGAAGCGCTTTGCTGTCCGCAAAACGTTCGACTGTTTTTTGGCCCTTGGCGTCAATGACGACCTTTGCGCCGCGCTCCCCAACAAGATGCTGTGCCGGGTGGTATAAGTACCCGACGTAATTGCCGCCACCATTCATATCGGCCTGATACCCACTGTCGCCAAACTCCTGGTCTTTGGAGCGGATCTGGATGCCGGAATTCGCGCTGGGGCTGAGTCGGAACTCCGCACGCATCTCGAAATCACCAGGCTGCCCCCCCTTCCAGATGAGGTGGCTGTTTTTCTTGCACGGCTTGTCTTCGGAACTCTGGGCCTGAAGGATGCCGTCCTTGACCTGCCACCAGCCGTCGCCGCCTTTCCAATCCGACAGGTCAACCCCATTGAACATCGGCACAAAACCCTGCTCGGAAGCCTGACGGCGGGTGACGGCGAGAGCGGCACTGAGAAACGCCTTATCCTCGTCGCGGACAGCCCAGGCCTGGGCCTGTTCCAAACGAGCGAGCTGCTTTTCGACGGGAATGGTGAAACTCAGTTCCAATTGGCGCACGAAACCACGAAGAGCAAGAATCTTGAGACGATCCGTGGGCGCGTTCTGCGCGAAGGATGCAGCATCCTCAAGCGCCTCAGGTGTCTTCCACTCGGCCAGCGCGCGGATGGCGGCATCGCGCAGCGCGGCGTCTGCAGTCTGTGCCGCCGCGGCACGGGAGACGGCGAGTCCCTGATCATTCGAGAGTGCGGTCAACACCGTGAAGAGCGCAAGCTTCTCGGCGCCCTTCGCCGCATCATACGCCGCCTTGATGGGGCCCATTGCCACCGGCAGCAAGGTTTCTCCGCTCAGGTGCACGGAATCGTTCTCGCGAACCTGAACGCTTTTTTCGACACCATCGAACAGGTAGACCATGCGGAGAGCCTTCGCTTTGCCCGGCGCAGGATCCTCGCTGAAACCGTCCCACTTGCAGAGTCGACCCGAAGACTGGATTGTGATGGAGCCTACGTCCACGAGCTTCTGCACATTGGCAGTGACTTCTTTGGTAAGACCATTTTCGAAGTTGCCGTATATCGCGCTCTTGATCACAGTCTTGCCTCCGCGAGGACGCGCGTAGCGCGAGCAGAGGGAGGACAGAGCGCGGACCGCTGTCTCGCTTTGCGGGGTCTTTGCGATGACGGCCAACAGCACGGGGATCTCCTTATCGGAGCCGAGGTCGCCTACGCCTCTGACCGCCGCGTCGAGAATTTTCGTATCGGCATCAGTCGTAAGTTTCACCAGCGAAGGAACGGCTACGGCCATCCGGCGGCGCAAAGCCATGTCGATACCGGACAGACGGGTGTTCGAATCGGCATCGGCCATCATGGCCAACACGGCGTCATCCGCAGCCTTGCCGGCGAAGCCCATGATCTCGCTCTTGGCGGCCTCTGAGATGGCAGAGTCCGCATGTTTAGACAGAGCGAGCAAAGGAGGCATCGCCGAGGGGTCATTGAGCGCGGCCAGAGCTGCTGCGGCGGCAAGGCTGCTCCCAGGGCAAACGGCATTCTCGCCCTTGGCTAATGAAGCCAAAGCCGGAACGGCTGCCCTATCACCCCGCTGCCCGAGGGCCGTCGCCAGCCGCGCCTGTACGGCCGGAACCTTGGCAAGGGCTGCGGCAAAAGAACCCGTTGCTTTTTTACACTTCGGAAAGTCGAGGGCGGCGCGCAGCGCCACGTCGACCGTATCGGCATCCGGGCTAGCAATCGATGCTTCCCACAGCTTCATGCTTTCCGCTCCCGCGGCCACAATCTCACCGCGAAGCGCCGCCAAACGCGTGCTCACATCGACATTCTCCTTGGTGTTGCGGATATCGGCGTAGCAGGTTGCCGCTTTCGAGGGAGAAACCGAGGCGAGCTTTCTGGCGCCGTTCAGGTAAGCTTCCGCCACACATGGGCATTTACCCAAGCGCTCTTTGAGCGCGGCCATCGCCTCAGGTTTGGCCAGCTTACCCAAGGACTGCGTCGCTGCGACAGCAACGTCTTTGTCACTGTCAGACATCCGATCACGCAAGAGGGCGACCGCGCACGCGTAACGTCCGCTGTCAGCAGACTGAAACAACCCCATGAATGCCGCCCACCTGCTCCGGCGGGACTGTGTAGGCTTGAGATTGCCCATCGACTGGATCACCCCCACGAGAGCGGGCCCCGCAAGACGTCCGGCAGACTCACAGAAAGCCGCTTCCACGGCCGGGTCTGGAATCATCTCTAAGCCATAGCGCGCCGCGTGACGCAAATGCGCCTTCTCGCTCGTGAAAAGCGCGGTCAACGGAGCAATGGCTGCACGGGTCCCGCACCAGCCGAGATTCTGACAAGCAGTGATCTTGTCGTTATCAGAGGTGTCAGCCTTTTGCAGCACCTCGATCAGTTTTCCTTCGTCCAGCAGGATTCCCTTGTCCAACTCCGCCACGGCGCAATGTGCCGCCAGAGCCATCATGACACAAAACATTCTTTTCATCTTAAATTCCTTCGGTCAAACCAATGAAACGCGTTCAACTACACCGTACCGCTCGCGCTAGCAGATCTGCCACCCCTCGCGGGCGGCACGTGAGCGGAGACGGTTGGCCTGCTCGTCATTGACAAATTCCTCTTTGACAGGATCCCATGTGAGATCGCGCTTCAGCCACTGAGCGATATTTGCACAATGCACCGTGCTCATCGAGCGATGCATCAGGAGCGGGTTGGCCACCGTAACCGTGCGATTCTTGATGCACTTGAAAAAGTCCTGCATCGTCCCGACCATATGCCCCGTGCGGGTGATGTAATCCTGCAAGATCTTATTGTAGTCGGCCAGCATCGCCGGGTTAGAGACCTCCGGACGTGCGTAGCCGTCTGCGCAGGAGCACCAGCCTTCGCTCCCGACATAGCGGACACCACACGTGCCGCGCCATCCCTCTTGCTTTTGGATCATCTTCACACCGTTCGCAAAAGTCATCACCATGCCGTCAGCCGTCGGATTCGCCACGTAGGGATAATGGACCGGCGATGTGTGCTGCATGCCCAGCGCGTCGTGGCACTGCGCAAACGTGTGTGAACCCCACTCGCCAATGACGCTGGTATAGAAATCGTGCTGGGCATGCCAACCGCCGTGCGTGTAGGCGATATTGAACGGCCGCCACGGGCAGGGCCCGAGCCAGCGATTCCAATCGATATCCTGTGGATCCGGGAGCGGCTGTTCCGGCAACCATTCGCGGCTCATGTTGACGTTGCCCCATGGCGCAAGATGCGCATAGACTGTTTTGACCTCACCCAAGCGCCCCAGCCGCAACAGTTCATTGCAGACGATAAAGTTCGCCTCACTCAAGCGCTGCATTCCGGCTTGGTAAACGCGGCCATACTGCTTGGCAGTCTCAACCACGGCTTGGCCCTCAGCGATCGTCATGGAAGCCGGCTTCTCGGTGTAAACGTCTTTCCCCGCACGCATCGCGCGGATTGAGACTGTGGCATGCAGGCGATCGCTTGTCGCCGTGAGAATCGCATCGATGTCAGGCCGGGCCAGAACATCCATCATCTCAATATAGGTCTTGCAGTCGGAGTTACCGTAATTTTTGTCAGTTAGCGACTTGATGGCGTCGCGACGTTCACGGCGCACGTCGCAGATGGCCACAAACTGCGCCTGAGGATCAGGCAGAATCCAACTGCACAGGTCTCCGGTACCGCGACCGCCCAAGCCGATTCCTGCCATCACAATTCGGTTACTCGGTGCAACCGCCCCGTTCATGCCCAGCGCCGACCCCGGAATGATTTGCGGAATGGCAAACGCACCGCCGACAGCCAAGGTGCGCTTCAGAAACTGACGTCGGTTCAGAACCGTACCCGTCTTCACTCTATTCGTGCCGGACAATTCGCCCATCATCTCGTGCCTCCCCTTATTCAACGTCAGGCTCCGTTCTTCCCCGCCGCCCCTATCCGTGGAACGGCCTTCGACGAAACCCGACGCTTTCAGTTTTTTTCACGCAATCTAAACCAATATCGTTATGTTTAAAGTTTACGCTTATCCACTTTCAGCGTCTTGTAAACCCAACCTAAAAATGTGTATACTATCCGCATGAATCCGAAAACGCTTCAGCGGCGCTTTCTTTCGCGAATCGGCGATCTTGCGCCTCTCCGACAACTTATGGACACCCTACCGGATGTCGGTTTCTTCATGAAAGACCGCCAAGGGCGGTTCATGTTGAACAACCACCGTGCCTGCCAATTCTGTAATGCAGACAACGAGTTGCAAACGCTAGGAAAAACCGACTACGATTTCTTTTCACGTGACCGCGCCGATTTCTACATCAAAGGCGATCAGGCGGTCATGGACACCGGTGTTCCCGTGGTCAATGAGATCGCCCCAGCCCCCGAACACTCAGACCGGCTGATGATCCACAGCAAGTTTCCGGTCTACGACAAAAAAGGGGAGCCGATCGGCGTGATCGGGTTCCACCGCATGGTCGACGGTCTGCGCGACACGCCTCGGTGGCACGGGCGTTTCGCACAAGTGGTCGCCCACATCCACACCCATTTCGGGGAGAACCTCGAGGTCAAGAAGCTCGCTAGCCTCGCGGGCGTGTCACAAAGCCAGTTCGAACGGCGGTTTAACCGTATTTTCGGCACCACGCCTTACGAGTACATTCTGCGGGTCCGCATCACGGCCGCACGCACGCTCCTGGAAACGACCGACAGGACGATCGCGGATATCGCCTGTTCAACCGGCTTCTATGACCACAGCCACTTCACGCGCACCTTCAAGCGCATTACCGGTTCATCGCCCGGCCAGTACCGCAGACATCACATCGAGGCCGCGCCGTAGGGAGTTCTCGCGTTTCTATTCGATGTTCTGAACTTGTTCACGCACGGTCTCAAGACCTGCCTTGAAAGCGATGACCAAGCGCGAAATCTCTGCGTCGTTGGCCTTTGAACCAGTGGTGTTGATCTCGCGGAACAGCTCTTGGCAGAGAAAGTCCAGCGTGCGACCACAAGCGCCGCCCACATCCAACACTTTGCCTACCTGCACAAAATGGCTTGCTAGACGCGTCAGTTCCTCGCTTACGTCGCACCGGTCGGCAAAGACCGCCACTTCGCGCGCGACAAGCGCAGGGTCCGCCACACACCCGGGCCCGAGCAACTCAGACAGACGCTTCCCCAACGTTTCCTTATAAGCCAGCGGCACTGCGGGGGCAAGTTGTGCGATTTCACCGCTGAGCACCTTCAACGAGGAGAACCGACTGCGCAAGTCCTGTTCCAGGATCTTACCCTCGCGACGCCGCATCGATTCCAGACTCTCCAAAGCCGCCTGCGTCGCCTGTTCCGTCAACGGCCAGAATTCCAAGGGGTCGGACGGCACGACGCTTGCGCGCAGAACATCCGGCAACCGCAACAGCACCGAGGCCGTCAAATCGTCTGGCAGCCCCAACTTCCTAGCCGCATCGCGTAACGCGGCAACCTGTGCGGCGGCCATCGTCAAATCAAGCTTCGCCGCGCTTCCGGACTCCGCATCAGCCGCCGTGACGGAAACCAGACCTTTCACATAGCCACGCGATACGCGCACGTGCACCAGCGCCTGCAACTTCGACTCCAAACTCACCCACTCGCGCGGCATCGAGAACGAGCAGTCGAATTGCTTGCGGTTGACCGCGCTCAGTTCCACCACGATCTTGACCCCGCTGGCGCTTGCCTCACCGCGACCGAACCCCGTCATACTCATGATCGACATCTTGACATCTCCCTTTGCACTGGCGAATGGATCCTCGCCCTACACTTTGCCATAACGCAAAAACCAGCAGATCAGCGTGCCCGCGACACTTCCGAAATAAGCCGGGTAAATCACAAACAAAACCGGCAGCCGCGTCAGCGCGACCCTGCGGCACACCGCCGCCTGCACAGCGGCCGGAAGAAGCGTTGCCGCAACGATCACACACAGGTCAACGCGTGTCTTGGGGTATTCGTCCCACAAGTTTGTCAGCATCACCCAAAGAAACGCCGCGCTCACGGCACCCAGGCCCACCCGCCACCGCCATGCCATCTTTTCCCTCAGCGGCGTCAGTGCCTGCTGGACACCCAACACCCACGTGCCCAGCACAAAGCCGGCCCAAAACACCCAATGGCCCAACTGGTCATCCAGATAGGCAAGCGACCGTCGCACCTCAGGCGAAAGCGCGCCGGGTTGCCGGTACACGACCTCCAACCGGTTGGTCGGATCATGAAGGCCCATGCCACATGCCACAAAATACACAGAGAGCACCATCAGCACATCGACCACGGAACGCGAGTCTCCGCGCCCCACGGTGCGGTAGAGCAACCAGAACACAACGCTGATCGCAGGCGCGAAAACAAACATCGACATCGCCTCGCGGACGCGCAGCACATCCCCGAACGGCAGCAACTGCCATGGGGTCGGCCGCATCCTGCTCGCGCCCGCAAAGAGGACAATCACGGCAAAGACCACAAACAGGCCCAGCATGCGCCTTAGTACGTCCCGGTCACTCATGTCAGCGGTCATGTTCATTGCCAGGTTGTTAGCGTCCTTGCCTCTCAACGGTCTGATACACGCGACCCAGCATCGAAGCGAGCGTTGTCGCGCTCAACGAGGTCTGGCTCTCCGCCAAGGCGGCGAAATCGCCTGCGGTGCCATGCGCCCATACCGCCGTGATAGCGGCCTGCACCACATCAAGGCCCTGTGCCCACAGCGCTCCGGCCATCCCCGCCAATACGTCTCCCATGCCGCCAGAAGCCATACCCGGGTTACCTGTCTGGTTCAGCCACGGCTGGCCTCCCGGCGCACACACCAGCGTGCCGGAGCCTTTGAGAACCGTTACCGCCTGATATTGGTCAGCCAGCTTTCGCACAGCCGCCATGCGGTCCGCTTGCACCTCGCGCACCTCAACACCCAAGAGCCGGGCCGCCTCGCCCGGATGCGGCGTAAGCATGAGCTGCTGGCCCGCGCGCGGCCGCCAACCCTCCGCGTACATTGCGGCAAGCATGTTCAACGCGTCCGCATCCAACACGAGACGGCCTTCATACGAGGCGAGCAGATGGGAGACCACCCCGCGCGCGCGGTCGGACTGCGTCATGCCAGGTCCGGCAACAACCGAATCGAAACCGTTGAGATCCCGCCCCCACGCCTTCAGCGCATCAACAGAAAGATCGCCGTGCGGCGTCTCCATGGCGTGAAACATCGCTTCTGGAACCAGTGCGGCCACAGAACAGCCACTCTGCGCAGGCGCAACCAAGCTTACCAGCCCGGCACCGCTCTTGACAGCACCCAGCGCAGCAAGAACCGGCGCATGGCAAAAACCCGCCGCGCCACCGATCACGCACAGGTGCCCGAAAAGTCCCTTGTGGTCCTGCCATGCCCGAACCTTGAAGCCTCGCGCAATTTCCGGCATTGCGATGAGCTGACACGAAACCTCGGTCACAGTCCGATCACAGAGCTCATCGGGCAGGCCAATCCCAGCCACCAAAAGATGCCCGACCAAACCGGCTTGCCGCTGATTCAAAAAACAGCGCTTCGGTCGGGCGAACGTCACGGTGACGTCAGCGTGGACCACCGCACCGGCTGCCTCGCCCGTATCACCGTTCATTCCGGAAGGCAGGTCGGCCGCAATCACCAGCGTGTGCGGACGCAACCGGTTGATCCAAAGAATCGCCTGTTCTGCAGCGCCGGTGGGCGCGCCCGTACAGCCGGTGCCCAACACGCCGTCGACCAGAATTCCGTGCCGCACGAGCGTGCCGGAAAGAACCGCCATGTCGTCCGCCCAACTGTCTGCCGCCGCCAACACCACATAGGGCACGCCTGCGGTGCGCATCTCGTCCCAAGCCTCGCGTGCTGACCCCTTCAGCATTGCCGGCACGCAGGTCATGATCACCTGCACATGGAAGCCGTCCTCGAACAGACAGCGCGCTGCCACACAGACATCGCCGCCATTGTTGCCGTGCCCGGCGACCAAAAGAACGTTTCTCACCCTCCGCAGCTCGGCGACTGTCTCCACGACGCGTGCCAGTGCAGCGCCAGCCCGGTTCATGAGAACCATCGCCGGGATCTTTTTCTCAGAAATGGCCGCTTGATCCGCCGCACGCATTTGCCCGACCGTCAGGAACCTCATGACACTCCTCCGCCGTTTGAGTCGCCGTCACTCCGCGCAACGGCTCTTTCAAACCGCTCCGCCGCACGCCTCACAAAGGCGCGCTTCTCCGCATACCGCCCCGGATAAAACGCGCCCTTGAAACCCGCAAGCACCAGTCGCTTGAAGGCCGCCAAGTCCAACTCACAGGCGTCGGAGACCAATGCGAGTTCCCGGTTGATATCCGTGTGTGACACCAGGGTGTTGTCCGTCGCCACAGCCACGGCCATGCCATACCTGAGCATCTTCTTGACGGGATGATTGCGCATGTCGCCGGCCAGTTCTGGAATGGTCTGCAAGTTACTCGTGGGGCACACCTCGATGGTCACGCGCATGGTCGCGATATAGTCGGCCAAGGCATCGGTGAACCCGACTTTGTCAGCAATCGCCGGGTCTTGGATCCGCTCGGGCGCAAACAAGAACGTGCCGTGGCCGATGCGCTCGGCATGGCAACGCGTGATCGCCTCATAGATCGACTCAGGCCCGTAGGCCTCGCCCGCATGGACAGTTTTGCGGATGAAATGCCGGTGGGCCTCCTCGTAGGCAGCCGTGTGATGTCCCGCGCGGTATCCCGCTTCTTCGCCCGCAAGGTCAAACCCCATCACAGGCACACCGTGACGTTCCCTTGCCACCACGGCCGCGCGCACCGCCTCAAGCGAAGCGACGGAGACGACCGCTTTGTGGTCCATGCCCGGCAAGACGTCCAGCAAACGGTCGTAATACGTACCCATGCCTCGTCCGAAATTCCGCATCGCACAACAGATGATCGACCATTCGAAAGGAATGTCACCGTCCAGCCGGACTGAGGAAGACAAAGCGTGCTGCCGCGCCGCACGAGTCAAACCATCCCCAACCGCCTGAAGGGCGCGTACGCACGCCTCGCCAGAGTCGACTAGCCGCTGTGGCGCGAAGCGCACTTCGAGGTAACGCACGCCCTGTGAGATAGCGTCCTCGGCCATCTCGCACGCCACACGCTCCATCGCATCGAACTTCCGCAGGACCGCACACGTGTAGTCAAAACCCAACAGATATTCCGGGAGGTTCTTGTACACCGGCTTGAAGACCTGTTCCGTGAGTCCAGACACCTCGTAGGAGGGCAACACGACGCCCTGCTCGCGCGCCAATTCGATCAGTGTCGTGGTGCGCATGGAACCGTCCAAATGCGCATGCAGATCGCTCTTGGGGACCGCACATATCAGTTCTCGCGACAACATGAATCACCCCACCTGTTGCGGCCCGGCGGGAACCAAGTCTGGCCGCCACTGGCTCAGAAAACAAACGGCATACCCCCTGAAGAACAGGTAAAACGGCAGCAACGTGACCGCGCCCAGATAGGGCAGCACCATAGGGATAAAACCGATGCAACAGGTCAGCAGGCCGAACGTCACAATTGCGAACAGGGAGGCCAGTCCACAGGCCATGCCGCACAGCAGATAGCCCATGACCGCGAACGGGTATTGGTTGACCAACGCGAAAACAGCCAGCCACGCGCGGGATGCCGTGACACCGTGCCAATACATGACCGGCACAACAAACGCCTTGGTCATATGTGCCACAAGCTGGACCACCAACATTAACAACACCGCCCCCGTCACGCATGCCACCGTCGGCTTAAGAAGCGCCGCGTTCCAAACTTTCCCTGCCGCCACATACGGTTTCACGATGTGTCCGTACGCAACCGCCGCATCGAGCGCAAATAACAGAAACGAGATCAGGAAAAAGTAGACACGCCAGACAAACAGCTCGCGGCCGGCCGCACGGGACGCTTGCCAACACGGCCTAATCTGCGCTTCCGGACGGTACCAGCGGTGAAGAAACATGAAATCGCCCCGCGAACGCACAGAGCAAAGCCAGAGCGAAAGCAGCAACGCGAACAGAGCGGCAGCGACCACCAGCGCCGCCTCAAGGGGGTGCGCCAAAAGGTATGAGGCCTTCTCCAACGCGCGATCCGCGTGCTGCTTCAGAAATGCCGAAGACGCTTCGCTTCGCTCGCGGTAATTTAAAGAAGAAGATTGAGTCCCTATGTAAGCCAGCCAGGCACAGAATCCCATACTGAACCATCGCGTCATGTCAAAAGGCTTGAACAGCAACGTAACGGTCCGTGAATACGCCTCAGCCACTGCAGCCAGAGACGATGGACGTGCCCCGGCAACACCAAAGAGAGGTGTAGATGCCAACGGCGTGCCCTGCCCCGGCGGCATGTCCGAAACCACCGGCGCTTCAGGCTCGAACAGTTCACGCACCTGCCCAGCGTTGCGCCACTCGGGGCCGAATTCGGGTTGCCAGACTAAATCGAGCGCCTTGAGCGAACCGTTCAGCGCCAGCGCACGAAGCTCCTCAAACGTGACAGGGCCGTGCCGCACTCCCTCCACCGCATAATACCATTTCTTTTCCATCTGAAACCTTCCCGGCTCATCCGCTGATGAGCGAACCCGTCAGCTCTTTCACCGAACACAGGCCATGCCGCTGAAGATAGGCCACGAGTCCATCGATCACGCGCAGGGGCGTTGTTGGATCAATGAAATTGGCCGTACCGACCGCCACGGCCGTCGCACCCGCGATCAGAAACTCGATGGCCTGCTCCGGCCCCATGATCCCGCCCATCGCCAGGATCGGCACCGAAGCAACCTGCGCCGCCTCCCACACCAGTTTCACGGCGACCGGATGGATGGCCGGGCCCGAGAGCCCTCCAACCCTGTTGGCCAAGACCGGCCTGCGCGTTTCTATGTCGATCACCATCGCTGGCAGCGTATTGATCAGCGCCAGCGCATCCGCACCTGACTCCTGTGCCGCGCGAACAAAAGTTTTTATGTCGGGCACATTGGGCGCCAATTTCGGCATCAGCGGCAACCGCGTCACACGTCGAACCGACGAGACCAGCGACGCCACGGTGCGGGGATCGGTTCCGAACGCATGTCCGCCCTCTTTCACGTTCGGACAGGAAATATTCAGTTCAAGTCCGGCCACGCCTTCGACATCGTTGAAACGCCGGGCCACCTCCGCATACTCTTCTTCGCTGGTGCCCCAGATGTTGACGATCACAGGAACGCCCGTGCCCCTCAGAAAAGGCATGTACTCGCGCACGAATCCATCAACGCCAGGCCCCTGCAGCCCGATCGCGTTGACCATACCCCCCGTCACTTCGACATGCCGCGGCAACGCATTGCCCGGCCACGGGTTCAAGCGGATACCCTTAACGGTGATGGCTCCCAACCGGGTCACGTCGATTAATTCCGAATATTCTTTTCCATACCCGAATGTCCCCGATGCCACCGCCACCGGGTTCTTCATCCGGATGCCACCTAATTCGACTGTCAAATCCATATCGTGCATACGATGTCCGCCTTCCTCATTACGGGTCACCAGACGATTTCGCGCGCCTCGAAGATCGGCCCGTCATGGCAAACCCGACCGATCCAGTTAGACCCGTCCTTGCGCCGAAGATTCTGAACACAGGCCAGACAAGCGCCGACTCCGCACACCATGTGTTTGTCGAGCGACAGCCAACCGCGGACCCCTGCCGCGATCGCACGTTCGCCCACAGCGCGCAACATGCCGTCCGGTCCGCAGGCGTACAACTCAACCAAGCCGCCGGAGTCCTTTTGCCGCGCAAGCTCCTGATCCAGCAACACCGTCACAAGACCCTTCTCACCGCGTGAGCCGTCCTGCGTCGCCACCCGAACTTGCCAACCCATTTGCTCGAAGGTTTCAACAGCCAGCACATCGTCCGCGCTCCGTCCCCCTGCCAACAGAATGCCTTTGACCTTCAGCCGGTCCGCCAAAAACGAGAGCGGGGCCACCCCGTATCCGCCTGCAACGAGAATCGGGACTCCCTGAGGCTCAAGCGGAAATCCGTTACCCAGGGGACCGATCACTTGAACCGTATCGCCGGGGCGCAAATGGTTCATCTCCGCTGTGCCGCGCCCAACCGTCTTGTAGAGAATCTTGAGCACCCCTCCGGCCGCGCCGAAGATACTGAACGGTCGGCGCAGCGCAGCCTGCTCGAGCCGCGGCACCCGCACATGCACAAACTGTCCCGGCCGCGCCAATTCAGCGAGGCCCTCCGACTCAAGCTCCAGCGACCAATACCCGGCCGTTAGCGGGTTCTGTCGAATGACACGGCTACTTACATCCATCATTTTGGATTCCCCCTTTCCCCTGCCAGATTTCTGACGCGACTTCGCTTACTGCGGCCCGCCGTTCCCAGCGGCAGGCACCGTCTGCTGCCACATCGTCGGCGGGACCGGAGGCCCTTGAGGCGAAAGCTCGTTCTGGGCCTCGATGTAGTCAACACGGGAGCGCACGCGCTTGATTTCCGCATTCACGACCGCAGCCGTTTCCATCTGACCGCCAACGGTGAGCTTCTTCTGCAAATCCTGCAGCTTCTTCACATAGTTCTCCGTCGTGCTCACAATGCTCTCGGCCCTGTTGCGCTTGTTATCTTCGCGAAGTAACAGAAATTTTTTCTGAAGCTCGGCCAGACCGATGGGCTGCAGCACGATATTCCTCTGCAGGATGGTCCTGTCCGCTTCAAACCGCCCCATCTCGTCGCGCACGCTCTCCCAACCGCCATAATCGCCGGCACGCTGGAACGCGTCCATTAGTTCAGTCAGACCGAGCATATACTTGTCGGGCCACTCGGAAGCCTTCTTGGCAACCCCCTTTTCAACCTCTACCAACTCGTTCTCGAAAACGCCGCGCAGTTTGGCGATCTCCTGCACCCGGTTGTTGTCCGTGCCGGCCAAGAGCATCTGCGGGGGCTCAGTTTCGGGCGTGCCAACCGCCACAGAAGACGACAAGACCGCTTCTGCCGCAAGCTGCTGCGGGGTGTTTTTCACACGGCGTATCTCTGTGTTCACCGCAGAGGCAAGATCCATCTTGCCCTCTTGCATATAGGACTTCTGCAAATCGGTCAGGTCGTTCACATACTTCTTGCAAAGAGTCACCAGCTTGCGGCTGTTCAGGAGCCGTTGATCTGACAGCATTTGGCGATACTTTGTCTTGAGCACGTTCAACTCTGAAAGCGTCTCGTTGGACTGTTCGCTTATCTGCCGCGTATCGTCGAACCGCTTGCGTTCGTTCTGGACCACATCCCAACCGTCGAAATCGCCCGCCGTTCTGCAACGCTCCTTCAGCAGGTCCAGCTCTCGAGCATACTCCACGGGCCAGACCCGCTGAAAAATCGCCTGAGTAGCCTCAATCTCAGCGACTTGCTTCGCATATTCGTTCAGCTTCTGATCCAACGCGTCTGGCTTGGGCAACCTCAACTCCCCTTCTTCCCTAACCGCGCCGCCTTCGCGAAACCAGGTGGAGAGGACTACGGCATCGCCCAGCCAGAAACGCGCGTACCGCTGTAACGGTGTGGCCAACACGCGTTGCTCATACACCCAAAGCCCTGGGCGGTAAAACAACTTCGGGAATGCGCCAAAACCACCCTTGGACACTTTCGCGGCGATCGGCAGACTGACAAGATAGAGCAGTGCCACACCCGTCACCAGCAAACTGATCGTCCTCACGTCAACAAACAACGAATGCAACCGGATCGCACGGCGGATCTGCAACACCTCCGGATTTTCCGGCGCAACCTCCCGCAACAGCTCATCACAGATGCGTCCGGCGGAGTCCCACTCCCGATTTTTAAGCGCGCGCCGCGCCCGCTGCAAATCGCGTTTCAACGTCAATTCAGGCAACTGCAGCGCCTCACTCTCAAAACCTCGCCTGTCCTCAGCCAACTCACGGTACTGCTGGATGAAGGCGATGGCGCGCTCGTAGTTCTCCGCCCGGATCTCTATCGGGACTTGATCTTTCAGTTGCTCGCGCCGGCGAATGTTTTTTTCAGCCAGATCGCGCAGCTCCGTCACCTCTTGCAGATAACGCCGCCCGGAAGGGCCGGCCGGCTCAAATCCGTGGACGCGCCCCGCATATGAGATCACTCTTTCGAAGCGCTGCTGCTCAGACGTCTCACGCATTTTTCTCAACAGCAACAAGACGGATTCGTATGCGCGCGCATCCGCCCCGCAGTTGCCGCAGTACTGAACCCCTACGAACGTTTCGGCACCGCATTCGGGACAAGCCTCAGAGCCGTCCCAACCGCACTCGGCGCAAAATTTGACGGCCAAAGGATTTACCGCGTCACACCATTTGCACCGCCACGTGGTCTTGACCGTCGGCGTTTCCACACGCGTCTTGGTCTGCAAGTGATGCAACGCCTCGTTGAACGCACCAGCCGACTCCCATCGCTGCTCTTTGTCCGTCGCCAAGGCCTTCACTACCACGTCCCGCAAGGGCACCGGCACGTCCTGTTCGCGGAAATAACGCGGGTTTTGACCGGTGATCACAAAGTACAGCAGAGCGCCCAACCCGTAAACGTCCGCCCGCTCGTCCGACAGGCTCGCGTCCGACTCCTGTTCAGGAGCACCATAACCTAGGGACAACAGCTTCTCACCAGGCACCGTGAGCTTAGACTCTTCTTTCCGCATCAGCCGGGCCAACCCGAAGTCAACAATCTTAGGCTCGTTGCTCTTGTCCAAGAGAATATTGCTTGGCTTCAGGTCCCGGTGAATCACACCGCTAGAATGCGCATACGCCACCGCACGACCGATCTTGAGCACCAACTCAATTGCCTCGTCCGCCGACAATTGCCCGTGCCTCGTCACATACTGGTCCAGCGTCAGGGGCGGGGTAGGCTGCACCAATCCACCCGCAGGCGTCTCGTTCTTAACGGTCGTGTCATCGGGCCCGGCAATGTACTCCATGACGATGAACGGACCGTCTTCATCCTCCCCCAGCGCATAAATGTGAACGATGTGCACGTGGCTCAACACGGCGACGGCGCGAGCCTCGTGAAGAAAACGCTGGCGCAGAGTCGGGATGGATTGAGCCTGATGGTTCAACCGCTTGATCGCAACGAACCGTCCAAGCCGCCGGTCCCGGGCCAGATACACGACCCCCATACCGCCGTTGCCGATCTTGCTATAAATCGTATACTGGTCAAACAACTTGTCGTTACGGGGCTCCTCGTACGACGATTCATCTCCCGGCACAACCCGCACAGTCTGCGTGTCCGAACTCTCCTCCTTTGAGGAGCAAAGTCGCTCCGTTGGAGGAACATGAATCCTGGCTGTACTTTCTGGCTGCACGCGATTCTCCATAAAAGGATGCCCTGCGCCCATCACGAACCAAGGCGTCAATCGGACAAATTGAGCGAGATTATACGTTCTGCGGGCCCATGCGTCAATTCATGCGGCTCTCGCAGTCAAAAACGATGAAGCACGCGTCATGAGGAGCCATGAACAGCTGCACGCTCACGCGTCCGTCGGCCGTCTTCACAACGTCTTGGACTGCAAGTCCAGCCTCACCGCTCACTGGGTCCCAGCGCGTCGGCATGCCACTCCCCGTCTCTCTGAACAGACACGTGACCGGCCCCGCATCCGCACTATCATTGACTACGAAATAGATCTCATGTTCAGGCGACCGTCCGTGAAGGAAACGCAACGCAAGCCCGTTGCTTTCCGACCGCCACTGAAAGTCAGGAACCGGCAGTCCCTCTGCCCCAGCCCTCAACACTTTGCAGCCGGCGCCTGCCCCCTCCTGCACCCGCGCGAACACAGCCTCCTCGCCTTCCGCGCCTGTGGCAACAAGCCAGACGCGGACACCGCGTTTCCATAGATACCTCACCGCCTGTTCAGCCGATTTTTCGCCCAACACCTCCGACGACACGGCCAGCGAAGCATATGCGCGTTCCGAATCGAAGCGGATATATCCGTCCTTGACGGTGGCCGCCTCTAGCATAGCCTGGTTCGCATAATCGCAGGAATACCCCTCCAGCAAAGGCAACAGACGGTCGGTCCAGACTAGAAAATCAGCGAACTTCTCCCCGTACTGCAACAGCATCTGGCACCGGTGTGCATACGTACACCCGGCCTGAAACTGACGGAACTCGGCATCCGTTCGCGGCAGACCGTCTGGCAGTTCCATCACGAGACGGGTGGTCCCCTCGCACAGCAAGCGGTCGGCCTCGTGCTTCCAGGGGAAAGGCAACAACGCCCTCGCCGACGTTGCAGACACCGCACCGGGCGACAACTTTCCAATCACATAACGCCGACTTAACACACGCGCCGCCCCCGCCGCACGCACGTTCGCCGCATGTTGCGCCTCGTTCCGCGCAGGCGAAAGTGTTGGCCGGCGAAAATAGAGCGAGACCTCCTCCGGCCCGACAGGAACAGAACCAATCCCGATCCCCGCCTCCAATCCAGCCTCATGTACCAGCTCGTTCGCGTTGCGGGCAAAACGCTCTCGCCAAGATTCCAGCACCGTCACAGCCACCTGCCGGCGCACATAGCGCGCAGTCGCCTCACCCCCAACCGGGACCCCCGCCAAAGCCGGAAGGTAGCGGGGAAGCCCCAACCCGCTGCGCTTTAAGAACGCCTCCGGCAAATCGCGCGGCCACATCAGCTCCGTGCGGTCGGTCCCGCCCATCTGATACCACAGCAAGGTACTCCCGTATGTCCGGGGCAAACGGTTCTGACAGACAGAAAGCACATGGTTCACGTGCTTAAAGAAGGCCGTCCCATCAAAGCCGTCGGGGGTCGGTGGATCCATGTCTGCATGCCCGAACCTGAACACGCGCCAAACTCCGCCTGTCGGTGCCGAACACCGGTTAAGGTCGACAATCTCATGCGGTTGAACTACGCCGTCTGTTTCAACAGGAATTGCCAGACGCGCAAGTTCGCGATACGTGGATGGTGTCTGGAATATCGGCGGCACCGCGTTCGTCGCACCACACAACCGTCCCTCAACAGGTCCGCTAGCGGTCCAGACGAATTTCTGCGCCCGCGGCATATCGCCCTCATCCGAAAGCGTAAAATCGCACACTCCCAGTTCCAGACCCAACTGCCGGCACTTATCCGCCGTCTTGCCGAGCGCGTCCAACACCGCTTCGTCCGAGCCGGCCAGCGTCAACAGCACACCGCCCGCACCTGCTTCGCGCACCGCTTCGAGCTGCCGAGCGAAGGCCGCCACGTTACTTGCAGCCGGATCCAGCGTCAACATCACACCGGGACGTGTGGCATTCTGTGGCGGCTGGCTGAATTGCGCCTCAAGAGACGCCCCACCAGCACACATCGACAAACAGACTGCCCCCGCGACAAGCAGTCCCATATGCACTCGCTCTAACCCCAGCACCATGCCTTTAATATATCACAGTCTCATACACCCCGAAACGCAAATTCTGGAAGCGGACAGGCCGGAAAAAATGACTGCCCACCCGTCGCGGATCATCTTCAGACCGGCGTTTTACGGAGGTGCCCGGGAATATCCTGCACAAAACGCGGCAACGCGAGTCCACCAATACGCAGAGCCAGTTCACGCTCCAATCTGCGGGCGGTGTGCAGCGTCACACGGAAATGTGCGATACCGGCAACCGGATCGCAGAGAAAAACATAGTAGGGCCTTACGCGCACGCGTTGCAACCCCGTACAGAGATCGAAGAGCGCCCCGACTGAATCGTTCACGCCCTTAAGCAGGACGCTCTGGTTCGAGACGGGGATTCCCGCGTCCACCAGAAGCGCACAGGCACGCGTTGCCTCCGGCGTGATTTCACGCGCATGATTGAATTGGGTGTTTACCCAAACTTTTTTGAAGGCGCCCAGGTTACGCGCCAACACCGGGGTGATCCGCATCGGCAACGTCACTGGCACGCGTGTGCCGATGCGCACCGCATCAATCTGCGGCAACCTGGCAAAGACCTTAACCAACGGCAGGATACGGGAATCAGAAAGCAAAAGAGGGTCGCCTCCCGAAAGGATCACCTCTCGTACTTGAGGATGCGCTTTCACCCATGCCACTGCGGAAGCACGCTGCGCGGGCGTCCGGACAACCGCCACCCCGCTAAGAAGCCCTTTGCGCGTGCAATGTCGACACGCCAAGGCGCATTGGTCGTGAGCCATCACAAGGACACGATCCGGGAACCGCTGCTTCAGGCCATCACAACACGCCGAACAAGTCGTTTCGCCAAAAGGATCGGCGACCATGCCCGGTTCCTGCACCAGCTCGGCGATAGAGGGCAAGGCCAGCCGGTTGAGAGGGTCAGACGGATCCTCACGGCTGAGCTGCGCCAGCGCGTAGGGTGTGAGCTTGAAAGGATATCGCCGACGTACACGCTCTACCTCGGACTCCGCGAGGCCGAATTCGCGCAAAACCGGCTCCATCTCCGTCACCGCGTGGCGCAACTGCCACCGCCAATCCCCCCAAGCTTCGTGTCCCGTTCGCTTCATTCACTTAGAATGCGACATGAACTTTGGGCAGAGCGGCACGGATGCGGGCCTTTTCGGCATCGGGGATCGGGCAACGGACGAGTGACAAAACCTGAAGTTTTTGCCAGCCTTGCAGCGCGCTAGGCAGCCTTGCGATCGGGCACCCGTCAAACTCCACCTGACGCAACTTCGGCAGATCCGTAATCCAATCCGGCACTACGGTGATCGCGTTGCCGTTCAGACTGATGTCCTCCAGAAGCGGCAGTCCCTTCAGGCAATCGGGGACGGCCGTAAACTGGTTCTGGCGCAAATAGACGCGTTGCAGTCTTGTCAGCTTCATCAGCTCCGGCGACAGAGCAGAAAGTTTGTTTTCGTTGAGGCGCAGCCAGCGCAGCCCCGTCAACTGGCCGATTTCAGGCGGCAGACCAGCCAATTGATTGCGGTCGAGGTTAAGATAAGTCAGTCCCACCATACCGCCAATCGATGCCGGCAGCGCGTCGATCCCGTTGTCGACAAGATAGAGGTGCTCCAGATCTTTCAAAGCAAAAACCTCCGACGGCACCGTGGAGAGTTTTGCGGAGGAAAGGTCGAGCCTTCTGAGGGACTTAAGCTCAGACAGCCCTGCCAGCGACGTTAAACCCTGAACCTCACGCAACCAAAGCATGCTGAGTTTCGGCATGGAGGATAGTTCAAGCGGCAGCTTCGCGATCGCCTGTCCCGACAGGTTCACGCATTCGACCGTGGCCTGCTTCTCCACCGCCTCGGCCAACGTTGTCGCCGTCACAGGGCGATGCGGAGCCTCACGATGCTTAAAACAGCCCGAGCCCAACACGACGATGACAACTGAAAAAACCAGAACACTCTTTTTCATCAGATTCCTAACCCTCCATGTGTGCGCGCTAAGAATACACGAAACGCACAGCCCCTGTGGAGTTGTTTTTTAAGCGCGCCAAGGACGTTTACGCTCAATCTTACCGTCCATGATCGTGTTGAACAAATTGACGTTCTCGACAACTTGGAAGTCGTACATGCCGACGCAGAGAAAATCTGCCCCGGCCTTGAGCGCATAGGGGAAAGCTTCATTCGGGTGGATAGCGCCCGCGGCGAGTGTTTTGAAGGCGATCCAAGGCTGCTCAAGTCTCTCCATGTAATCGACCACCTCTTCCGCGTTCAGACACCAGACGTTGTCCTTTGAATAATAACCGTCTTCTGTGCGGGCAGACCAGTAGTTCGTGTGATGGAGAGTCTTCATCCAAAAGTCGGGATAGATTCCATGCTCGACACACAACTTGACCGTCTCAAGACGATGCGCGCCAATGCCGGCTGGAACACCCAGCTTGCGCATCGCGGCCAGCGTCTCCTCAAACTTCTTAAAATCGCCCTTCTTCGCCCAGCCGTCAGACACCCCGCCGTGGGTGTAGACCGCAGCCGCCCCGTTTTCAACCGAAAGTTGAGCACCTCGGATCAGCCCCTCCTTATGCCCGCAGTCTGAAATGAACTGGATTTTCCCGCCCTCTTTTTTCCAATAGTCATTGATAACGCGCATGAGGGCCGGATTGGTCAGGATCGCATTCATGCCGCATTGCTCCCCCATCCTGAACGTGCGGAAGATGCGCTCATCGGTGTGGTATGCCTTGACCAGCTTATCGGTGTATAGCAAAT
>Ga0209066_10001236_pt1 | contig 34594 bp, 31 predicted proteins | sample All_14_2_FD_187198 | JGI IMG/M metagenome (GOLD analysis project Ga0209066, IMG submission 187198) | Freshwater microbial communities in response to fracking from Pennsylvania, USA - Allegheny Zone_MetaG_DW_15 (SPAdes) (version 2) ... | reverse complement strand
CTATTGGTAGGTACAAATTACATGCCAATATTTTTTAATACAAAAGCCCTTGCCGGAATATGGCAAGGGCTTTTGTATTTATTTTGGGCAAACAACCAACTTTAATCCGTCGGCTGCATGCCACGCAGTTTCACGTTGCTTTTTCGCAGATTGTTGCCGTTTCTGATGATGTCCAGTGCCACTGTGTCGCCAGGGCGGAATCGGGCAATTTGCTCTTGCAACTCCGGCACGGAAGCGGTCTTCGTTCCATTCACGCCGATGATGATATCGTTCATTTGCAAGCCAGCCTCGGCTGCGCCGCTGCCTGGGTCAACGGTGCGGATGAGCACACCCTCCACATCGCCGAGATTGAAGTCGGCGGCGATTTCGTTGTCCACGTCCTTGATGCGCACGCCGAGCAACGCCCGCTGTGCTACGCCAAACTCCAGCAAATCCCGCATGATTTTCTGCACCAAATTCGATGGGATGGCGAAAGAGTAGCCTTCGTAAGCCCCTGTTTCGCTCATGATGGCGGCATTGATGCCGATTAGTTGGCCTTGCAAATTGACGAGGGCACCGCCGCTGTTGCCGGGGTTCACCACCGCATCCGTTTGGATGAAACTCTCGATGCTGTACATGCCTTGGAGGATATTGATGTTGCGCCCCTTGGCGCTCACAATGCCTGCCGTAACGGTGCTGGTAAGGTTGAAAGGGTTGCCCACAGCGAGCACCCATTCGCCTACTTGCACGCCGTCGGAGTCGGCGTATTGAAGGGGATTGAGGCCAGTTGCATCAATCTTGAGCAGCGCAAGGTCGGTGTACGGGTCCGTGCCAATGACGGTTGCTTTGTAAATGCGCTTGTTGTACAGCGAAACTTCCACTTTCCCGCCGCCGTCAATCACGTGGTTGTTGGTGATGATGTAGCCATCCTTCGAGACGATGACACCCGACCCTCCCGAAATGGCCTCAGCGGCGGTTTTGCTCCTGACGGTGATGTTGACAACGGCCTGTGTGACGATGTTGGCCGTCGCCACAAAGTCCTGTGGCACGTAAAAATTGCCCGTTGGCTTTGTGTTGACTGGAGGTTTTTGGAAGTCGTAACTCGCCAAATGAACCTTGGGGCTGGCCTCCGGCTGGGCAGTCTGGAAATTGCCCTTGAGGCTGTTGAAAAGGAAAAGGCTGAAAGCTGCGTTGAGCAGCAAGGTGGCTGCAATAGCGATTCCTGTTTTTTTCATAAAAACACAAAGTTTCGGGTGATTGACATTGGGTTGAACTCGTTAGGCCCTTGGGTGTAAAGCATTGGCTATCAAAATCTTAGGAAAGCTGCTTGGCGGAATGCAAACGATGTGGCGCCAAGTTTTGATATACCCACAAACAATTTTACCAGATTGAAATTTTTCTTCAGAAATGAAAACCGGAAGCAATAGCGGTTTATTCTACAAAACAGCCAATTTTTTTTGAGAAATGCACGGCTGGGAAGGACGAAGGGAGATAAATATTTGTTAAACGACGATAGGAGGCGGTTTCGGCTGGCCAGAACTGCTGCCAGCCGAAACTGCTTTTTATTTTTTCACCTTGATGTAAAAGCGCTTGTCCACGGAAAAATTATCCGTGGATTTCAACTGGCAAAGAATGGTCTGGGGCGATGTGGTAGGGTGAATCCAAGTCCACTTATTGAGTTCCAGTTGCACCAAAATTGGCAGGTCGAAGCCCTTCACGCAATTCGTCCAACGGTACTGGAGTTGCTTGCTTGGCATCTTCTTTTTTCCCTTTTTTTCGATTAAGCTCACTTCCAAAACCGGGATGTCCGTCGTGCGCAGGTATTGGTCGAAGACCTTGGAGAAATCAATGCCCGCATGTTTGGAAACATAATCTTCCACCTGCTTCGAGGTCACGGTTTGGTGGCGGAAATCCCGGTTCAGCCCCCGCAGGATTTCCCGGAATTTTTCATCGTCGTTGATGGCGGCACGAATAGTGTGCAGCAGGCTGCCTCCCTTGTAGTACATGTCGCCGCTGCCCTCGTGGTTGACGTTGTAGGTGCCAATAATCGGCTCTCGGTTGCCGATAATCGCCCGGCACCCCACGTTGTAAATCGTGGCCTTGTCTTCCCCAAATTCGCAGCCCGTGTAGATGGTTTCGGAGTAATTCGTGAAGCCCTCGTGCACCCACATGTCGGCCACGTCTTTCGTGGTGATGTTGTTTCCAAACCACTCGTGCCCCGATTCGTGTACCAAAATGAAGTCCCACTTCAGGCCCACGCCCGTATCCGAGAGGTCACGGCCACGATAGCCATTTTGGAAGCCGTTTCCGTAGGCAACAGCGCTTTGGTGCTCCATGCCGAGGTGTGGTGATTCTACCAGCTTGTAGCCATCTTCGTAAAATGGGTATGGCCCAAACCAATGTTCAAAGCAATGCAGCATTTTCGGTGTTTCGGTCAGAAAACGGGCTTTGGCTTTCTCCAAGTTATAGTCCAAGAACCAGAAATCCATGTCCAGCCTGCCTGCCTCGCCCACGTAGATGTCCTGAAAATGTTGGTAATTGCCGATGTAGGGAATGAGGTTATAGTTGTTGATTGGGTTCGTCACGGCCCAATTGTAGGTGGCCGTGCCGTCGCCATTGTCGGAGCGGCTGCGCAGGCGGCCATTGGCCACGCCCACCAGCGGCTGCGGGCAGGTGATGTGCAGGGCGGCGCTGTCCGGCTCGTCGTACTGGTGGTCTTTGTTCGGGTACCAGACGCTAGGCCCCATTCCCTGGCAAGCCACCGATACCCATGGGCGGCTTTTTTCGTCCTTCGCCCAGATGATGCCGCCGTCCCAAGGTGGACGCTTTGCAACGATGGGCTTCCCGTGGTAGTAGAGGCTGATTTTTCGGAAACTGCCCTTCTCCTGCGCTGAATGCAACAGCACGAAATAGGCGTTGCCATCCTGCTTCCAAGTCAGTTGCTTGCCATCCTGCACGGCGCTGTCCAGCGTGAGTGGGGCCATCAGGTCAATCTGCAAGCGGGCCTGCTCGTTTTTTAAAACCTCGTAAGTAATTGTATTCCAGCCGCTTATGCTTTGGTGGTCAATGTCGAAGGCCACATGAAGGTCGTAGTGGCGGGCATCCCACCAAGCCCGCTCTGGGGTGATGGAGCCACGCAGCGTGTCGGCATGGGTGAAGGTTTGCGCCAGCGAAAAAAATGGTAGCAGCATAGCCACCCACAGAAATTTATACTTCATTATACCTGGTTTGAAATCGTAAATCGTAATTCCAAAAATCGTCAATCCTTACACCTCCCACTCCTTTCCCGTCCGGTAAACAATCCCCTTGAACAAGGCCACTACTTTTTCCGCTTGGTTTACCACCGTCACCCGATAATTGGCGATTTTGTTGGAGCGGTGCTCTTCTTCGGCAGTCGCAGTCAGCAGGTCGCCAGAGCGGACGGGCGCTGTGTGAGAGATAGACGTTTCCACAGAGACAGCTTTTTGGCCGTGAGAGTTGCTGGCAAATGCCAAAGCGCTATCGGCCAGCGAGTAGGTGATACCGCCATGCGCAATGCCGAAGCCGTTGCACATCTCAGGCCGTACGGTCATGCGCAGCACGGTGCGGCCCGGCGCTTCCTCCAGCCGCTCGATGCCGAGCCACTGGCTGAACGGGTCATTGTTGTACATCGCATCCACGACCCTCGTGGCGAGGCTTTTTTCATTGTTTTCCATAAAAATGGTACTTGGCTTTGGCCATTTTGCGGAGCAAAGGGCTGCAACGGTAGCGGTCTTCGAGATACTCAGCATGCAGTGCGTCCAACATGTGTACGCAGTTTTCGATGCCGATTTCGTCGGCCCACTGGAGCAGGCCCTTGGGGTAGTTCACGCCCTTGGTCATTGCCAGGTCAATATCGTCCCGGCTGGCAATGCGCAGGTAGAGCGCATCAGCGGCCTCATTGATGAGCATGACGAGGATGCGGGCAAAAATCACCTCGCCCAGTTCTTTGTCCTGCTTCGCAACAGGGTTCACGGCGCCCTCCCCAAGGGGGCGAGCGCTGTAATCGTAGTAGCCCCGGCCAGTCTTCCTGCCGAGCCAGCCAGCTTCGCTGAGCCGCTTTTGGGTAAACGACGGCCTGTAACGTGGGTCGTAGAAAAATGACTGGAACACGCTTTCCGTCACGGCGTAGTTCACGTCGTTGCCGATGAAATCCATCAGTGTAAACGGCCCCATGCGGAAGCCGCCGAGCGTGGTCATCGCCCAGTCTATCGTGGCGATGTCAGCGATGCCCTCCTCGAGGATGCGCAACGCTTCCCCGTAGAACGGCCTCGCCACTCGGTTCACGATGAAGCCTGGTGTGTCCTTAGCCTGCACCACGATTTTTCCCCAGCTTTCGATGAGCAGTTTTGCTTGCTTCGCAATGTCGGGGCTGGTTTGCACGGCGGGCACGACCTCCACGAGCTGCATCAGTGGTGCGGGGTTGAAAAAGTGGATGCCGAGTACCCGTTCTGGCCGCTTGCAGGTGGCGGCGATGGCCGTTACGGAAAGGGAAGAAGTGTTGGTGGCCAAGATGCAGTCCTCGCTGACGATGCTTTCCAGTTGCTGGAACACCGATTTTTTCACCGCCAAATCTTCCACAATGGCCTCGATGACAAGGCCCGTTTCGCCGAGGGCGGCAATATCGTTCAAAAAATAAGTGCGCCCGAAAATAGCCTTGCCCGTGGCGTCATCCAGCTTGCCTTTTTCTGCCAGTTTGTTTAGCGTGCTGAGCAGGTTGGTTTGCGCACGTTCCAATGCGGCGGTGTTGCTATCAAAAACAAAAACCTCATGGCCAGCCGTAGCAGCCACCTGTGCGATGCCCGCACCCATTGCGCCAGCGCCGATGATGCCAATTTTCATCATAATAAAACTCTTTGAGCGCCAAATTTAAACAAAAAGGCCACCCCGGTGGCGAGGTGGCCTTTTTGGAAGAAAAACGACCATCAGAAGCCGCTTTTCCTGCTTTCTTTTTTAGTAACTGGAACTGGGTTTTCCATTTCCACATCGTCGTCGGTCGCCACCCGAAACTCTGCCCGACGGTTCATCAGCGTGCTGCCAGTGGACGGCACTAGCGGCGAATCCTCCCCGTTGTAATTGAGCAGCAGGCGGCTACGGGCGATGCCGTGGACATTCACAAGGTGCTCGATGACGGCCTTGGCCCTGCGGTAAGAAAGGTCAAAATTATACTGGTCGGAGGCAGTCTTGTCAGTGAACCCAGTGACCACCACTTTCAATTCGGGGTTTGATTTCAGCACATGCGCCACGCTAGCGAGGCTGCCATAGTCGGCGTACCTGATTTTGTAGCTGTCAATATTGAAGTGCACGGTGGGCAGGAACCAATCGGTGATGGCATCGCTGGCGATGGGGATTCGGCCCTTGCCATTTGTCACGTTTTTCAGTTCTTCCTGCACTATCCGGCGCACATCTTCTTCGTTGCGAATAGTAGGGTTGCCCCCCATGTTTTGCGGTACGTAAGGTTCATCGTCCTGGTAATTTGCGACACCGTCACCGTCGCTGTCGAGCGGCAAGCCCCGCGTATCTACCACCACGCCTGCCGGGGTGGTGTTGTCTTGGTCAAGTGCGTCAATGACGCCGTCGGCATCGCTGTCGGTAAGGTCGAGTACGGGGCGATTTTTCAGCTCCGTGATGTCCTGCATGATGATATCCATCGGGTTTACCCAATACAGCGGTTCGGACTTTGAGTTGCTGTTGCCGAGGTTGAAATTCAGGCGGACGGAGCCATAGCCCAAAGCGTCCTTGTTGCGCCTCGCCACGCCGTCGAGTAGGTCGGCATCCTTGCCAAAAAGGGCGAGCACCTTGCCTTCAAAGCCGATATTGAAGCGGTTGGACAGGCGAAAAGCAATACCCACGCCGCCCTCTAGATGCGATTGCACCGTCGGGTCAACCGCCTTCAAGTCAGCGGAAATTTTTTGGACGGCCTCGACCTCAAACCTTGTCAGCCCAACCCCACCAAATGTGTAAAAATTGGTCTTCCGGCGAGCTATGTTGTTCCAAATCAGGTTGTTAAGGGAAACCAGCAATTGCAGCGAACCGCTTTGAATCGTGGATTCGGAGATGCCATTTACATCGTCTTCTTGCCGGAGTTTGCCATAAAACCCATCTGCGCGGATGGAAAAAACATAGTCGAGCGCCCTGCGAAGATGGAAGCCACCGCCAATGCTAGGTGTTAGCTTGACGTCGCCGAAGGACATTGCGGTGCCACCGTGTAAGCCTAACTCCCACATGTGCGCAGGGGTCGGACGGTATGGCGACGGTGGTGGGCTGCCCTTGTCCTGTGAATGGGCCAAGAGTGGCAATGAAAACAATGTCAGGAAGTACAAAAAATTGGTCAGCTTGTTCATCATAAGTGGGTATTTGAAATGGATTGAATGCGCATTTCCCAACACATTGGGGAAATGGATTGGCTGCCCGAAAGCAAATATATTGAAGCAACCTAAATTGTGTGCTAAGTTGAAAGGGAATTACTTTAGGTGATGTACGAGCAGTTTGGAAGGTCGGTTTTTGAAATGGAAGGCGAAGCCCTGCTACAAGCCTGTAACGGTTTCGAGGCCAAAGCGTTGACTCGAAGTGGCAAAATTTTTATGTTTTTCGGTTAAAATCTTAACGCACACCCTAGACCGCCTCTTCCCACTGGTTTTTCATCAATTTATTGAGGGCAATTTCAAGTGCTGCGGAGGCAATATTAGTTGGCAAAACATTGTGGTTGCGAACCTCTTTCAATGCCTGCCTGATGACGCTGGACACGTCCCCGAAAATGGCTTCGTCGGTCATTTCGGCATCGGGCTGCATGAGGTAGGCGAACACCCGTGCCATGCCGCAGTTGGCAATGAAATCGGGGATGAGGCTCAGGTGCTGGTCGGCGAAAAGGGCAGTGGGGCCAAAGAACACGCCATCGTCCACGAACGGCACATTTGCACCGCAAGAAATCACCTCCATGCCGCTGGCCAGCATGGCATCCACCTGTGGGCGGCTCACCAGCTTGGAGGCAGCCCCTGGTATGAAAATCTCTGCTCCGACCGACCAAATCCGCTCGTTGGTTTCTTCGAAACTCAGCATGCCTTCGGCCTGTAGTTTATTTCCTTTTTTGTGCAAAAATAGTTCTTTCACTTCACTAAGACCCATGCCATCGGGGCGGATGATGCCACCGTCCCGGTCAATGATGCCGACGATTTTCACTCCTTCCACGGCTAAGTAGCAGGCCGCTGCCGAGGCCACGTTGCCCCAGCCCTGAATGATGGCCCGCTTTCCCCGCAGGTCGCTGCTACGGAACAGGTCGTAGTAGTGCCGCACGGATTCGGCCACGCCGTAGCCCGTAATCATGTCTGCTACCGCAAATTTCTCCGGTGCGTCGGGCACGTAGCGGCTATCCTCCACGATTTTGGAGCAGCCGTGGCGCAGTTGGCCGAGGATTTTGATTTTTTCGCCGCCCGTTGTGCCGCTGAAATGGCCGTTGACGATGCCCTCCTGCGGGTGCCATAGGCCCAGTGCCTCGGTGATGGGAATCACATCCTTGAGTTCGTCCACGTTCAGGTCGCCGCCCGTGCCGTAGTAGTTTTTGAGGAGGGGAAAAACGGCCTTGTACCAGCGGCGCAGTACCTCGTTGCGGCGAGGGTCATTCGGGTCGAAGTCAATGCCAGACTTGGCTCCCCCAATGTCAGGCCCGGCTACGGAAAACTTGATTTCCATGGTTTTGGCCAATGAAACGACCTCTTCCTTGGTGAGGCCCTTGCGCATCCGGGTGCCGCCACCAGCCGCTCCATTGCGAAGCGAATTGATGACAACCCAGCCACGGGCGGAGGTATCGGCATCGTTCCATTCAAACACGATTTCGGGGGATTTGTCCTTGTATTGTTGAAGCAGTTCCAGCATTTTCTTGAAAATTTGGTTAGGAAAAAATTGGGCGCAAAACTACGCAGCAAAGGCCAAACCCAATGTCAAATTCCTTGCGACCTTGCTTGTATTTTTCACTTCGCAAAAAGTCCTTTTTCGTTCACTAGTTCGGCTACTTTCAGCGGCACGAGCGCTTCCCAGCCATCCTTCCCTGCACGGATGTCAGCCAGTACGTCGCTGGCGAAAATGTTCATCACGGCATGGTTAAACAGCTCAATATCAACGATTTGCCGATGGTCGAGCAAGTGCTGGTAGAGGTACTTGGCACCGTCGGGCAGGGGCAGGTTTTGGATGGTCATCAAGGTCACGTTGTCAGTCATCACGGATGGGTAGGCATAGACCCTGACACCCCCTGCGAAGATTTCGCCGAAGGCGGAAAGCAGGCTGCCTGAGGCATTTTTATGGTATTTCTCTGAAAGGAACTCGCTGAGGCGGTGCGCCCGAAGTACGAGGCCAAGATGTTGGACCTTGTAATCTGCGAAATAAGCGATGAGCTGCTGGTATTCCTCGCAACTGCTGATGATGACCGTCTGGCCAAGGGCACAGAGCAATTCCGTCCGGTCGAGGAAGTCCTGCTCTTCGAGGGGGCCGTTTTCGTTCAGGTTGCCGAGGGTTATTTCGGTGAGGGTAAACGATTTTTCAATCTCCACTTCCGGCTCGTTGACGAACTGTTCCCAGCCTTTTTCCACCATGTCCTCCTCCAGCAGCGTCAGCGGGCGGAAGCTGGCCCGCACCACGAGCACATGTTTTTTGTACAAAAACTCGGAGGGATGGACGTTGCGCTTGTCCGGCCCGAACATGGCGACTTCGCTCATGCCGTGCTGCACGAGCCAGAGGCTGAGCAGGCGGTTGTCGAGCATGGCGAAATCGGGGCCAGTGAGGCGCACCATATCAATTTTCACCCGCATCCGAAGGCCGTCCATCAGGGAGAGCACCAAGGTTTGCGGGTCGTTTGCGAAGCGAAAACAAGCATAAATCATGTTCACGCCAAGCTTGCCGACAGCCTGCTGTTGCAACTGCACGTCGTTGTCGAGCAGTTTCACGTGGAGCACTAAATCGTTCGGGGCCTTGTCGGGGCTGCTCTGGAAGCGGATGCCGAGCCAGCCGTCGCCTTTGATGGTGCGCTGGTAGTTCATCGTGGACACCGTGTCGGCGAAGACGAAGAAATTGGTTTCAGGCCGCACACTCCGCAGGCGCTCCTCGATGAGCACCCACTCGTGCTCCAGCATCTTGTATAGGCGGCTCTCGCAGACGTAGCGCCCGTGCGCCTCCGGCCCGTAGATTTCATCGGAAACGACCTTGTCGTAGGCGCTCATCGTCTTGGCTATGGTGCCCGACGAAGCCCCGACCTTGAAAAAATTCCGTGCGACTTCCTGGCCCGCCCCGATTTCGGCCAGCGTGCCGTAAATGCTGCCGTCAAGGTTGATTTCGAGGGCTTTTTGTTCCGTTTCGAGTATTTGGCGCATGTGGTGATTGGTGACTTGTGATTTGGTGATTAGGGGGCGAAGCTAGGGGTTTTGACAAAAAAGGGAGAAAAGGATAGTGGTTCTAACGCTAAAACCTTAGCAATGAACGCTATTTTAAACACAATCCATTCCGTGTTGTTAAGGAGCAAATTTTTGCAAACGAATTAACATGCACCAACCACCATTGAGCGACACCGACCTAGACCGAATCATCGGCATGGCATGGGAAGACAGAACGCCATTCGACGCCATCAAGGCACAGTTTGGGGTGAGCGAGCAAGCGGTCATCGAAATCATGCGGCGGGGGATGAAGCCCAGCAGTTTCCGAATGTGGCGGGAGCGGGTGCAGGGGCGGGCTACGAAGCACTTTGCGAAGCGCAATTTTGCCGAAGGCAGGCATAAATGCGACCGTCAGCGGGCGATTAGCAACAATAAAATCAGCAAGCGCTGACCCCTTGACCGATTACAACGATTCTATCTTTCCTAGATATTTTTCCGCTTGTTCCAGCGTCGCCGCCCGTGCCTCCCCGCTCATCTTGTCCCATGTGCGGTACACCATACCAATGCGGGGATTCCGCTCCAACTTCTCCCGGTGGCGGTCGTGGAAATGCCAGTAAAGGCTGTTGAATGGACAAGCCCGCTCGCCCGTGCGCAGGTCTTTTTTATAAAAACAGCCTTCGCAATAGTGGCTCATTTTGTGGATGTATGCTGAGGAGGAGCAATAGGGCTTCGTGCCTACGATACCGCCGTCGGCGAACTGGCTCATGCCACGGGTGTTCGTGATTTCCACCCATTCAATGGCGTCCATGTAGATGCCGAGATACCAAGCGTCCACCTCGTCGGGGTGGATGCCGGCTAGCAAGGCGAAGTTACCTGTCACCATCAGCCGCTGGATGTGGTGGGCGTAGGCGTGCTCCAGGCTCTGACCGATGGCATGGCGCAGGCAAGCCATTTTGGTTTTGCCCGTCCAGAACCACGAAGGCAGCGGGCGCTCATTTTCAAAATAATTCAGCTTCGCAAAATCGGGCATCTTCGCCCAATAGATGCCCCGCATGTACTCCCGCCACCCGATGATTTGCCGCACGAACCCCTCCAACTGCGAAAAGCTGATGGCCCCCGGTCTGCGCTGCCACTCGGCTACGGCCCGCTGCACCACCTCCAGCGGCGACACGAGCTTCACGTTCATCACGAATGAAAGCCGGGAATGGTACAGCGCCCAGTGGTGCGGCGTCATCGCATCCTGAAAATCACCGAAATGCGGCAGCAGTTGCTCGCAGAAATAGTTCAGTAATTGCAACCCTTCGGCCCTCGTCACCGCCCAACCGAAGTTGTTGGTATCCACTTTTCCGATGGTTTTAGCCCCTTGATTTTCAAGCAATTGAACAAGGTCGGTCACGTTCCTCCGGAACATCAGTGGCGAGGGTGGCATATGGTTTTTTGGCAGTTTCTGGCGGTTGTCGTGGTCGTAGTTCCACTGGCCCGTGATGGGCTGGTCGCCGTCTATGAGCACGTGGTGCTTGCGGCGCATGGCCCGGTGGAACGACTCCATGAGGTAGTTATTTTTACCGAAAAAACCCTGCAACTCATGGCGGCTGGCCATGAAATGCTCCGTGTCGAACACTTGGACTGGGATGGGAAGTGCTTCGCAAAACTGGCGCAACTGCTCCTCCAACCGCCACTCATCGGGCAGCAGGTATTCGAAGCGTTGCGCTTGGTATTTTTCGATGAAAAAAAGCAGATTCTCCGGCAGCGATTGTAGGTTGTCGAGGTGGTCGAGTGTGAGGTATTCGACGTGGTGGCCGTTGCTCCGCAAATCCTCTGCAAAGGCCCGCATGGCGAGGAAAAAACCGATGACCTTCTGGACGTGGTGCGTGGCATAGTCGGTCTCCTGTCGCATTTCGAAGAGGCAATACACGACCGAGTTATCTACTATCTGGAACCAGAAGTGGGCTGGGTTTAGTTGGTCGCCAAGGAGGAGGCGGAGCGTCTTCACGGTTTACGATTGGGTGATTTAGGATTTACGATTGGAAATGCAGCATTGGCTTTGGCTTGTCGGCAACGTTCGCTGCAATACTTCACCTCCTCCCAGCAGCGCTCCCATTTCTTTCGCCAAGAAAAGGGGCGCTGGCACACAGGGCATGTTTTCGTAGGCAGGTCGTATTTGGCTTTCATTTCCTCGTCTGCAAAACCTCCGAAACCTGTGCCGACGGCGGCAGGCTCAGGTACTGCAAGAACTCGTGTTTGCGGGCCTCCTTCATGAATTCGCCGCCATAGTAGGCCGTGATAGTGCTGCTGTTTACGTCCTGAACGCCACGGGAAGAGACGCAGAGGTGGTGCGCATCAATCACGATGGCCACGTCGTCAGTGCCGAGGGTGCTGCACAGTTCTTGCGCAATCTGCATGGTCAGACGCTCCTGCACCTGCGGGCGCTTGGCGAAATACTGCACAATGCGGTTCAGCTTCGACAGGCCGATGACGCTGCCGTTGGAGATATAGGCCACGTGTGCCTTGCCCACGATGGGCACGAAATGGTGCTCGCAGTTGGAGTAGAAGGTGATGTCCTTCTCGACGAGCATCTCGTAATAGCCGTATTTGTTATCGAACAGGGCCACTTTGGGCTTGTTCTTCGGGTTCAGGCCGCTAAAGATTTCTTGAATGTACATCTTGGCGACACGCTTGGGCGTGCCCCGCAGGCTGTCGTCTGTCAGGTCGAGCCCCATCGTGAGCATGATTTCCCGGAAATGGTGCTCGATTTTGGCCATTTTCTCTTCGTCGCTCAGCTCGAAGGCATCGGGGCGAAGCGGCGTGGAGAGGGAGGTCATGATGTGGTCGTCGCCGATGTCGTCGTCGGTGAGGAGAATATTTTGATTGAAACTGTTTTTTCCGTTAAGCATGGTTGAGGATGTTTTGTCCAATGTGAAATGACTGCTTACTAACCTTGCAAATCGGGTTTTGTTTAAGTTTTTCACAAAATAGATTAAACAAAAAAATGGCTTAGACATCAACTGTTCGAATTTCCGAACAACTGCTCCTCACACCCAAATCACCCCTTCATCCTCATTTCCAAAGCTCAAAGCCTCACCCCGCCCATGTCGCCAACCCGTTAGCCAAGCAAGTGCGGCATCCACCTGATGCCAGTTTTCGGGTTGCTTCGCAAACGGAAGGGGCAGCATTTCCGCTAGGTTTACCAAAAAAGAAGAAAGGTCATTTTTGTAGAAAAGGCCGCTTGGCCAGCAGGTACGAACGAGTTGTGCGGGGTAGGCTTCATGGAACAACAGTTCAGGGAAGGCGGCTCGCAGTTGCATGGCCCTAGCCGTCAGGCCGCCGAGGAACATGGGCGACATAGCTCCTACCGCTCGGTCGCAGGCCCGGTAGTGGAAGTCACTGCCAAAACCCGTGTAAACACTGGGCAAACTGAGCGGCGCATCCATGAAAGCAGTATTGGGATTTTGCTCCGCAATGATGCGGCGAAGCCAGGCGTCGGTGTCCTGTTTTTTAGCGCTTTGCAACAACTGAAGCTGCCCATCCATTGCAAAGCAGACAGCCGTCGTGCCAGCGAGTTTTGCACCGAAATCAATGCCGAGGTGGCTCAATGCAGCCATACGTGGAACCCGGCATTGAGGCCAAGGGATTGCAAGTAGCTCTGCACGGCCGCTCCGTCGTAAACAGGCGTGAGCGCCCGCTGCCAACTGCCAGCGAGGGACAGCCCAAGCCGGTGCGTCAACTGGTAGCGCAAATCGAGGCCGAGGCTGGTATCAAAGCTGAATTTTTGGAGGTCGCTGATGGACGGATTGCCCACCGAAGTATGCCGCTGGTGAATGGCCCCGTGGTGGGAAACCAGCGCTGGGTGGTCTTCCGACTCCACGGCCAGGGTGTGGTTGGCCAGCATCCCTGCCCGTATGCCTGCCTGCCAGCGGTGCCTGCCGAAGCCGTAGCGCAGGTGCAGGGGCAGGCTAAGTTGTTGGATGCGCTGCCGGATGTTCAGGTCGAGGCGCATGACCTCGCCCTCTTCCACGGTGGCCGTGCTTTCACGGGTAAGTACCATCTGCAGCGGGTAATTGCCGAGCGCCGAGGGCAGTGAGTGATTGTACTGGTTGTCGAAATTGCCGTCGTCGTGCTGTGTTTCGCCATTGTGTGTGTAGGGCACGGCCAGCGCGTAGTCGGTTTCAAGGCGGTGCATGCCGTAGCGCAAGCCAGTTTCCAGCGACCAATGGCGGTTGAAGGCGGCTTCCAGGCCGATGCCGGTCTGCCAGCCCAGGAGCGCTTTTTGCCGGGCGATGATGGCGGGTTTTTCGCCAGTCAGCCGATTGCCCGTGAGGGCCGCACCAGCGTAGGCGTGGGCGATGAGGTTAATGGTTTTGTTGTTTTTTTCGACTTCGGGCAAATGCAGGTTGGGTTTTGGAGTTGAATTTTTCGTGGGGAAAAGAGCGGCGGGGGCAGCGGGCAACAACGATGGTTGTGGCATACGCATTCCCCCGGGTTCCGTCATCCTATCGAGTGTTGAAGTTTCGTCGTTTTCTTTTTTTGGTGATAAAATTGCGTCGAAAAACCCCTGATTTTCGGGATTTCTTTGCCCAAAAATAGGGACGCTTCCTCGCTCATTTTTTCCAAAATAAACCGCTGGCGAGGCCGATTGGCCTTGTACCGGGGCCGCCTGCCCGGACACCAGTGGTTCGGCGGCTTCCCGTGCTTTATCGCTTTGGTTCATGGAGGTTTTCTCGTCGCAGCTTTGCTGCAATTTTTCGTAAGACTGCTCCAAACGTTGCAATTCCGACTTCAGGCTGCCCACCTGCCCACGGTGCGAACATTCCCGCAACAGCAGGAGGGCCAGCAAAGTGGCAGTGGCGATGGCCAGCCAGCGGGTCATGTTGCTTTGCTGGGCGTTTTTGCTTGTCGCCAGTTCCTCCGACAGGCCAACCCAAACGCCCTCCGATGGGACGTTCCAGCCGTCCTCGGCAGGGGCGCTGACTTCGAGTTTTTTTCGAAGCAAGTCCCTCAGTTCATCAATATTTTTATCCTTGTTGCTCATCGTTGGTCAAGCTGAAACTAAATTCGTGATTTTTTGCTGAAGCGCCAGCCTTGCCTTATGCAACTGTGTCTTGGAAGTATTGACCGAAATCCCGAACGTATCCGCAATCTCCTGGTGCGAGTACCCCTCGACCATGTACAGGCTGAATACCGTCCGGTAACCATCTGGCAGTTGCTGTATCAACTGCGTGATTTCCTTGGCCGACAGCATCGAAATAATGTGCTCATCGGCAGAGGCTAGGTGGGCGAAGTCGCTGGCGTCCCCGGGGGCGAAGGGCAGCCGCTTCTTGCGCAGTTGTTGCAGTGCCTTGTTCAGCACGACCTTGCGCACCCAGCCCTGCAAGGAGCCTTTGGCGGCGTCGAACTGATGAAGGTCCCGAAACACCTGCATGAACCCATCCTGTAAGAAATCCTCTGCTTCCGAACGGTCTTTTGCATAACGCAGGCACAGCATGAACATCTCAACCCTGTACTTGTCGTACAAGGCCCGCTGGTGTCGGGAGTCCCCTCTCAAACAGCCGGTTAGAAGAAGTTCATCTGTCATTGTTGCCACAATATTTTACACAAAAGCCTATGTGCTGTGTGCAGCCGGAAGGTTGCCCAGCGAAACAGGGTTTTTTGCGCCTGGTTTTGGAAGAACCCACCTTATTCTATTTTTTGTTGAACTTTTTTTCGAAAAAAATTAAACAGATAGACAACCATCCTGCCCTTGCCTGCACATAGGTATTTCGTAAACAGTTTACAGCAACCATTTTTCAAACCAAAATTCGGCGCTTCAAAAGCTTCGGATTTTTTTTAAAATCAAGAAAGAAAAGCCATGAAAAAACTCATCACTACCCTCGCATGTCTTTTTGCAACTGCAATGATTTGGGCGCAGACTGCCCGTGTGCAAATCATCCACAACTCGCCCACGCCTACCGTGGACATCTGGGCGAATGCGAACAAACTCCTCGATAATTTCGCTTTTCGTACCGCCACACCTTATATTGATGTGCCAGCAGGCGTGAACATCAACATTGGCGTGGCATTAGACAACAGCAATGCGGCCAGCGACGCCATCGCCAATTTTCCGGTGGTATTTCAGGCTGGAAAAACTTACGTCGTAGTGGCGGCAGGTGTGGTAGGCGGCGCACAGCCGTTCAACCTCTACGTGTACGATATGGGTGCCGAAACCGCCAATGCGGCTGCCAATGTGGGCATCCTGTTCTTCCACGGCTCGCCCGATGCGCCAGAAGTGGACGTCACCACGGGCGGCTCGGTGCTGTACGACAATGTTTCCTTCGGTGAATTCAGCGGCTACCTGAACGTGCCAGCCGCCAGCTACCAGCTCGACGTGACCCCGGGCAATGACAATTCCACCATCGTGGCCAGTTACAACGCCGACCTCAGCTTCTGGAAAGGTCGCACCTGTGTGGTTTTTGCCAGCGGTTTTCTCAGCGGTGCCAATCCAGCCTTCGAACCCTGGGTGGCATTGGACAACGGCGGCACCTTCCCGCTCAAGGCCATTGATGGCGGCGGCAACAGTGGTGGCAATATGGCCCGTGTGCAAATCATCCACAATTCACCTACACCAACCGTGGATATTTGGGTGAATGGCAGCAAGTTCCTCGACAATTTCGCCTTCCGCACGGCCACACCCTACGTGGATGTTCCAGCTGGCGTTAACCTCAACTTGGGCATTGCCCTCGGCAATAGCACGATGGCCAGCGATGCCCTCGTCAGCTACGATTTGAACCTTGACGCTGGTAAAAAATACGTGGTGGTAGCCAACGGCATCGTCGGCGGCAACCCCGGCTTCGACCTCGAAATTTTTGACATGGGGCAGGAGGTCGCCAATGCGGCTGCCAATGTGGGCATCCTGTTCTTCCACGGCTCGCCCGATGCGCCAGAAGTGGACATCACCACGGGCGGATCGGTGCTGTACGACAATGTTTCCTTCGGTGAATTCAGCGGCTATCTGAACGTGCCAGCCGTAAGCTACCAGCTTGATGTGACCCCGGGCAACGACAATTCCACCATCGTGGCCAGTTACAACGCTGACCTCAGCTTCTGGAAAGGCCGCACGGCAGTGGTTTTCGCCAGTGGTTTCCTCAGCGGCGCAAATCCGGCCTTCGAACCTTGGGTGGCATTGGACAACGGCGGTACCTTTCCATTGCCGCAGACCAACAATTTCACTGGCGGTGGAACAGGCAACAAGGCCAATCTTTTGACTTTGGGCAAGGCCATCAGCGCTACGCTATATCCTAATCCTGCCAGCCAAGCCATCAATCTCAATTTGGAAATGGAGCATGAGTCGGAGGTCAACCTGACCGTATTCGACTTGACAGGCAGGGTGGTGATGCAGCGTGAACTTGGCGAACAGCCTGCTGGCCACCAGTCCATTGAACTTGACCTGACCAGTCTGAACAATGGTGCTTATTTTATGAAAATAGAAACTGGAAACGAGGTGCAAACTGCTCGCTTTCAGGTGATTAGGTGAATCTAATATAAAGCAGGGGACGCCACTCCTAGCGTTTGGCGTCCTGCTTTCTCATCCTTCCATTTTTCAAGAAGAATCTTTTAAACAATTCATTTTCTAACTAGGCCGTGGCTGGAGTGCCATCGGCGTGTAAAAAAACTAACAATGAAAAAGATTATTACTGTTCTTGCTTGCCTGTTCTTGGCAGTGGCAGCTTGGTCGCAGACCGCCCGTGTGCAGATCATTCACAACTCCGCCAGCCCAACGGTTGATATTTGGGTGAACGGAGCGCCGTTCCTGACGAACTTCGAGTACCGCACTGCCACACCCTACGTGGACGTGCCCGCCGGAGTTGACCTCGACATCGGCATCGCCCCGTCGCCCAGCGACGACCCCAGCGACATCATCGCCAATTTCCCGGTGAATTTTACGCCCAACGAGACGTATGCTGTGATTGCCACTGGTCTTGTTGGCAGTTCTGTGACGCCATTTACACTGAACGTTGTTGAGAATACCCGTGAGGCCGCTACCGACCCCGGCAATGTGGATTTGATTGTCAACCACGGCTCGACGGATGCCCCTGCGGTGGACGTGATTGCCCGTGGCGTTGCCACCATCGTCAGCGGCGCTGCCTACGGCGACGTGACGAATTACATCAGCGTTCCAGCAGGTGACTACACACTCGACATCACGCCTGCTGGCCAAAACAGTGAAATTGTGGCTTCGTACTCGGCCCCGTTGAGCAGCCTCGGTGGCGGCGCTGCAGTGGTGTTTGCCTCTGGTTTTCTTGCTCCCGCAATGGGCGACCCAGCGTTCGGCCTCTTCGCAGCCCTGCCCGACGGCACGGTCATCGAACTGCCTGCAGTGCAGAATACGGCCCGTGTGCAGATCATCCACAACTCTGCCAGCCCGCCGGTTGACATCTGGGTGAACGGGGCGCCGTTCCTGACGAACTTTGAATATCGCACGGCAACACCATACGTGGACGTTCCAGCCGGGACCACCCTGAGCATTGGCGTGGCCCCATCGCCGAGCGATGACCCAAGCGACATCATCGCCACTTTTCCAGTAAATTTTGCGCCGGACGGCACATTTTACGTCGTAGCGAGCGGTTTGGTGGGTGACCCAACGACGCCATTTACCCTCAATCTTGTTGAAAATGCAAGGGAGGCTGCACTGGCACCCGGTACAGTGGATGTTATGGTTCACCACGGCTCAACTGACGCTCCTGAAGTGGATGTGATTGCCCGCGGCGTTGCAACCATCGTGAACGGTGCGGCTTACGGAGATTTCACGAATTATATCACCGTACCAGCCAATGACTACACCTTGGATATCACACCTGCTGGCGTGAACAGCGAAATCGTGGCTTCTTACTCCGCTCCGCTGAGTGGTTTGGGCGGCGGCGCTGCCTTGGTGTTTGCTTCTGGCTTCTTTAATGGTGCTACTTCGTCACCGTTCGGCCTCTTCGCAGCCCTGCCTGACGGCACGGTCATCGAACTGCCAGCCGTGCAGAACACAGCCCGTGTACAGATCATCCACAACTCCGCAAGCCCGACGGTGGATATTTGGGTGAACAATGAACCATTCCTGACGAATTTCGGGTACCGAACAGCAACTTCTTACATGGACCTACTTGCAGGACAGACCTTGAACATCGGAGTGGCCCCATCGCCCAGCGATGATCCAAGCGATATCATCGCTAGTTTTCCAGTAAACTTCAACATTGATGAGACTTACGTAGTGATTGCCTCTGGGCTTGTTGGCAATGCCACCACATCATTTACCCTCAATGTGGTGGAAGGCACACGCGAGGCCGCTACCAATTCCGGCAACGTTGATTTCATTGTAAATCATGGCTCGACGGATGCCCCTGCGGTGGACGTCATCGCCCGCAACGTAGCCACCATCGTTTCCAATGCCGCCTATGGCGATGTGACCAATTACATCAGTGTGCCAGCAGGCGAATATATCCTCGACATTACCCCCGCAGGCCAGCCTGCTACGATAGTTGCTTCCTACAATACAGATTTAAGCGGCCTCGGCGGCGGTGCTGCTGTGGTTTTTGCCAGCGGGTTCCTTTCGCCTGCGGCAAACGACCCGGCGTTCGGCCTATGGGTGACTTTGCCGGATGGCAATACCTTCCCGCTCGACCTGCTAAGCAGCACGGATGAGGCAACGGAGATTGAATCCTTGGGTGTGTTCCCCAATCCTGTCAGCGACCGTCTCAACGTCAAGCTGGAGTTGAATACAGCAACCGAGTTGGAAGTGAGGCTTTTCGACAGTTTTGGCAGGCAGGTTTTCCGCCAGCCAAGCACCTTGGCGACTGGCTCGTTCAGCCAACAGCTACTGTTAGCTGACCTGCCTTCCGGTACTTACTTTTTGAAGATTACAACTGCTACCGGAAGTGTAGTGCGCAGCGTTGTGAAGGATTAATAAAAAGCCATAACGGCTACAAATCGCCACAATATTTCACATGCAGGGTTGTCTGGTTTGCCAGCACCCTGCATTTTTTTTACCCCTTCGTACCCGCCCAAGCCTCCCTGTCGGGCACGGTGTGCCGGCCAAGGATCCGCTCATTTTCCTGCTGCACAACCGGGTGCGAGCGCATACCCCAAAGCTTTTCACGGGCATGGCGGTGTGCAGCTTGCAGGTCAACGACGGGTGCGGGATAGTCTTTCCCAATCGAAACATGGTAGAGCTGCTGCTCCATCGCCGACATTTTCCAAGGCTCGTGGAGGAAGGCCTCTGGCACGCCCCGCAGTTCCGGCACCCATTTTTTCACAAAAACACCAGTTGGGTCGTTGTCTTGCCCTTGCTTCACGGGGTTGTAAATCCGCACCGTGTTGATGCCCGTGACGCCCGCCTGCATCTGCCACTGCGGGTAGTGGATGCCCGGCTCAAAGTCGAGGAAGAGCTTGGCGAGCCATTCCGCCCCGGGCTGCCACGGCTGCCAGAGCAGATGCGTGAGGAAGGAAGCCAGCATGGCCCGCATGCGGAAATTCACCCAGCCCGTAACAAGGAGGCAGCGCATGCAAGCATCCACGAGGGGGAAACCCGTCTGCCCGTTTTTCCACGCATCGAACAAGGCGGGGTCGAATTGTTTTTCGAGTAAATCGTAACCACGGTTCACGTTTTCGAACTCCATCCGGTCTTCGCTCTCGAATTTTTGGATGAAATGCGCCTGCCAGCGCAGCCTCGATTGAAAGGCCGCATGTTGAAATTTCCAGCCGTGCTGCTCATGCGACTGTGCCGCCGCCTGCCACACCTGCCGGATACTCAGGTTGCCCCAGGCGAGGTAGGGCGAAAGGCGACTGCAGCCCTTTCGGCTTTCCTCTGGTTTGGAAATGGCCTTTGCGTATTGGCGGATGCGGTCGTTGAGGAAGGATTTCAGGTAACTGTGGGCGTAGGTTTCGCCGCCGGGCTGGAAGTTGGGGGCATGCTGGAGGCTCAGGTTTGGCAGATTTTCAAAACCTGCCAAACCTTTGGTTGAAACAGCCCGCCACAGCTTCCAATCCACACGGGCCTGCGGTGCAGCCATGAACTCATACCAGTGTTCCCGCCAATCCTTGCGGCTGCGGAGGCCCCGCCGCACGGCATTGTACTCACTTTCCCGCCATTTTATTTGGTTTGCTTCGCAAAAAGCGGCGACGGCTTTGTCCCGGTCGTAGGTGATTTTCAGGCCAGTTTCCTGATGGGAAAAAATAGTTTCGATGCGGAATTTCGCCAGCAAACGCTTCAGCACGGGCAGCATTTCATCATGAAAAACAACGACCGAAGTGTTGTAAGCCTGAAGCTGGCGGTTCATGTCGTCGAGCGACTGCTGCACGAAGCGCCAATGCCGTTCGTCGTATTGTGGAGCAGCCATGACCGACGGCTCGAAGACGTACAGCAGCAAGACAGGTAGCCCCGCCTGTTGCGCCAGCACCAGCGGCTCATGGTCACGCAGGCGCAGGTCCCGCTTGAACCAAATGAGATTGATCGGCTCACGGCGCAGGTTGGACAATGGATGAGACACGGCAGGCTACTTGGGTATCGAAGCCTCCAACTGCTTGGCCACTTCTTCGGTCTCCGCCGATTTTTCGGCAAAGCCTTTGATGTCGCCCTTGCGCTGGAGGTCACGGGCCTCTTCCAGCAGTTTTTCATATCGCTGCCGCAACTGCTTGGCGGGGTCTTTTTTGAATAGTCCGAACATTTCTTTGCTTGATAAAAGGTGGATGAAGTTGACAAAAGGTTGATAGCGTCACAGCTTTAAGGTGGACATGCCACCGTCCAAGCCAATGACCTGTCCAGTAATCCAGCCGCTGTTTTCACCCAAGAGGAAATGGGCAAGTGCGGCAGCCTCTTCGGCGGTGCCGACCCGTTTCAGCGGATGCCTTGCGCCAGCCGCTTCCTTTTTTTCATCGGAACTGAGCAGGCGAGCCGCCATCGGCGTATCGGTCAGCGATGGGGCGATGCAGTTAACCCGAATGGCGGGTGCCCACTCGGCGGCGAGGCTGCGGGCGAGGCCCTCCACAGCACCTTTTGCTGCCGCAATGGAGGCGTGGAACGGCATTCCCTGTCCCACGGCTACCGTGCTGAACAGCACCACGGCGGGGTTTTCGGCAGCTTTCAGTGCTTTATGCGCCGCTTGCAAGACCTTCACTGCGCCGAGCACATTGATTTGAAAATCCTCCAAAAATGCCGCTGGCTTCAAGGATTTGAACGGCTTCAGGTTGATGCTGCCAGGGCAATAAACCACGCCATCAAGGGTTGGGGGCAGGTCGCCTTCGGCAATTTCGTCGGTGAGCAAGTCTTTGTGCAAATGGCTAACGCCGGGCAGCCCGGTCAGGCTGTCACCCGTGCGGGAAACGACGAAGATGCGGTGGCCTTCGGCGCTCAGTTTTTTCACCAAAGCCAAGCCGATACCGGAAGAGCCGCCTGCGATGAGGTAATTTTTCATGGAAAAAGAGTTGAGCCAGCTTGAACAGGGATTGTCCGAAAAGGTTTATGGACGATTTTACCCAACCACTCATCACTGCCACTGACCCGCCGCCCAGCGAAGCGCAGCCTCGGTCTTCCTTGCCTCGGCTTGGAGCTTGGCCAGTTTCAGTTGCGCCTCGATGAGCTTGTTCTCCCTTGAGTTGACAAGGAAAACGGAGCTTTCGCCGAGGCGGAACTTGTCGTTTTCGCCAGCCAGTAGCTGAGCGTAGTTGTCCCGCATGGCGTTGGCGAGGTTTATCTGCTGGCGCAAATTGGCCAGTTCGTTCTGGTAGGCGTTGATTTTATTGCTGATTTCCTGCCGTTTCTGCGTAAGCCCAAGCTCGGCGTCCATGATTTTCAGCTCCGCCAATTGCAGGCCGCCCCGCTCCTTTCGGAAAAAAAGCGGAAAGCCCGCCTGCACGCCCCATTTGTAGTTTTGGAGGAAAAAATCGCCGTTGTTGGGCGAGAGGTCGAAGCCGTCGCCGAGCAGGTTGTACGACACGTCCAGCCGGGGCTTCAGCGCCTCCCGCTTCAGGCGGCGCTCCACGTCGAGGCTTTCCAACTTAAAGCGGTAGCCCTGCACCTGCGGGTGCTGCGCAGCCAGCGTGTCGGCGGGAGCAAAGTTGATGGCGTCTGCGAACAGCCCATCGGCGAGGGGCTGTGGGCGCAGCGTGGAATCAACGGCCACGACCCGGCCATTTTCCCAATTGAAGTTTTGCAGCACCAGCCGGGCGTTGCGAAAATGCAGTTGCGCAGCGTTCAGTTCCAGCCGCCGGTCCTGCACCTGAATGAGCGCCTCCAGCGTATCAATGGCGGGCCGGTCGCCCTGTTCCCAGCTTCCCCGGATGCCGTCGAGGCGGATTTCGGCATTGCGCACGGCCTCTTCGTAGGTGCGCACCCAAGCATCGGCCAGCGACCAGTCCCAGTAAGATTTGGCAGCCTCGTAGAGCAGGTCGTTCATCAGTAGGCGTTGCTCCGCAACATTCGCCCGCTGGAGGATTCGGGCTTGGAAGAGGCCCGCCCGCCGCTCGTCAATCACCAAGCCTTGCAGCAGCGTCATCGAGGCACCCAGCACGGCTTGGCCATCCTTCGGCAGCTTGTTTTCAGGATTCAAAAAAACGCCGCTCGAATAATTGTATCCCAATTTGCCTTCAATTCCGTACCAAGTGGGCAGCTTCACGCCGCCTTCAGCGATGTTGAAGTAGTTTTTACCTTCAAAGCTCTTGCGCTCCCAATCGCCATACACTTTCGGGTCGAAGCCGCCACGGGCCGACAGCATGGCAGCTTCCGCCTGCGGCGTGAGCAGGATTGCCTGCTTCGCAATGGGGTGGTTGGAGCGCACTTGCTGTAGGAACGCGTCGGGCGACCATGTTTTTTGTGAGAAAACTGGCAACGAAGCAATGACCAAAACCGTTGCTAAAGCAGAATGCAATTGCTTCATAATCAATTCTTTGGCGTTTTTTCTTTCCCTATCACGGTTCCTTCTTTTTCATAAAAATCCGGCGGGAACCCGTTCACCTTCCGCCACATTTCGTACCAAAGCGGCACGTTGTTCAGCAGCGCCACGCACTGCGCGCCACCGCCGGGTCGCAGGGCTGTCGGCCAAGGTTTCACATCCTCCTGCGGGGCGACGAGGATGCGGTAGGTGCCGTCCATGCCGATGTTATTGTCCATGGCGAAAACCTCGCCCTCGTAGGTTCCGAAGGTGAGGTTCGGCCAGCCGCTGAACACAAAGGCGGGCCAGCCGTCAAAGATGAAATTGACCCGGTTGCCGAGCGAAACGAGCGGCAGGTCAATGGGCTTCACGTACATTTCCACCGCCAGTTTTGCGCCAGCGGGCATGATGGTCACCACTGGGGCACCCTCCTTCACCGTTTCGCCCACGCCCGCCACCACGGCCTGTGTGATGTAGCAGTCCTGCGGGGCGGTGATGTAGTAGAAACCGCTGCGGCGGCGGTAGTTTTCCTGCTCCACCTTGAGTTTGTTCAGCTTGTTTTCCGACTCAAATCGTTCGCTGAGCGTGCTGAACTTGTCCGATTCAGCCTTCGCAATCTTATTGGCGTACTCGTTCAGCACCGTGGAAAATTCAATCCGGGCATTGTCGAGTTCATTGCGGCTGATATTCCATTTGTTCTCGGCATCGAGGCGCTTGGTGGCCGTTTCCTGCACTTTGAGCTTGCGCTGCTCGAAGGTGGTGAGCGGGATAAGTCCCTTTTCGTACATCTCCTCCGCCCGCTTGAACTGGTTCTGCGCCACGTCGAGGTCCAGCTTTGCCCGCACAAGTTCGATGCTATCGGACGTGACCTTGAGGCGGCCTTGGCGCAGCTTGTTGCGAAGCTGTTCGTTCTTGAACTTCAGTTCTTGTTCCATCGCAACAATCTGATTTTCAAGGGCTTCCACTTTGTTGGAATAGCTCCCCACCGAGCCTTCCACTGCTGCCACCTGCGAGCCGGTGCGCCCCACGAGGTCAGGGTCGAAGTACTCGGTTTTTATCTCCGACAGGTAAACGATGGTGTCGCCCGCCTTCACGAGTTGGCCCTCCCGCACATACCATTTTTCCACCCGACCGCCGATGGTAGAGTGGATGGTCTGCGGGCGCTGGTCGGGGTAGAGGGTGGTCACCTTGCCCTTGGTCTGGATATTCTGCGTCCAAGGCAAGAAGAGCATGACGATGAAAATAATGAGTATGCTCAAAAGCCACCGTTTAAAGGTGCGGTTGGCACGAGACAAGTTCGTGCGTTGGAACGAGCGGTAGCGGCTCGTGTCCACTTTGTCCAAGATGGTATTTTCAGAAATGTTTAGCACGTTTGGATTTACGATTTAGCGATTTACGGCTTACGATTGAGTTCCACACTTTACTTTAAAACCTATTTGAAAACATGTTCGAAATGCCCGCTACGGCTGATTTTCTCAAAACTTCCCTCCTCTACGATGACCCCATCTTGCAGGATGATGATGCGTTCGCACTCGGCAGCCATCAGTGGGTCGTCGGTGACGGTGACGAGGGTGCAGTTGGGGATAGTCGTAAGCATTTCGGCAATGCGCTCCCGGTCTTCTTTTTCCAGAAAATCGAAGGGTTCCTCGATGGCCAGCAGCGAGGGGCGGGAGGCGAGGCACCGGGCGAAGATGATTTTCGAGATGATGTTGCGAGGCAGGTTTTTGCCGCCAGGCAGCAAAATGGTGTCGTAGCCTTCCGGCAGTTTTTTCACAAAATCAGCCAGCCCGACCTGCTCCACGGCCTTGATGGCATCTTGCAAACTAACCCCCTCATGGCCCATCGTGATATTCTCCAAGAGCGTTCCCTTGAAGATGTCTTCATGTGACATGTGGTCGCCGATGTGCGCCCGAAGGCTTACGGGGTTGAGGTTGCGGAACGGAATGCCGTTAAAGGTGAGCGAACCTTTGAAGTCGGTGTAAATGCCTGCCACGATTTGAAGCAGCGTGGACTTGCCCGACGAACTGTAGCCAGCGATGCAGAGTTTTTCGCCTTCGGCAATGCGGAGGTTTATGTTGCGCAGCGAATCCATCTCCGAATTTGGGAAGCGATAGTTGAGGTCGGCAAGTTCCACAGCGATGCCCTTGCCCGTGTCGCATTGTTCGAATAGGATGCCCTCTTCCCGTTCCGTGTCGAGGTCGGTGAAGCCGCCGAGCTTGTCGAGCGCCGTAAGCGTGTCATAAATCGTTTCCATGGTGAGAATGAGTTTTTCCACCGAGTTCATCACGAGGATGATGACGATTTCAGCGGCCACGAACTGGCCAAGGTTGATGTCGTTATTGATGACCAAGGCGCTGCCGAGTATGAGCAGGCCCATCGTGACGAGCGCCTTGAAGCCCACTAGGCTTCCGTACTGCGTCACCAGCACCTGGAAATGTTCTTTCCGTGCGTCGAGGTAGCCGTTCACCAGTTTGTCGGTTTTTTGCAATGGAAAGTCGCTGGCCCCGGCCAGCTTGAAGGTGCCCATGGAACGGGCGAGTTCTTCGAGCCAGTAGGCCACTTCATACTTATACTTCGATTCTTTTATGCTGGTTTTCAAGCCTTTGCGCCAAGTGGCAGCCATGATGGCGCCCACGATGGCCAAAAGCAACAAGCCGAAGAAGATGAAAAACGGGTGGTAAAACGAGAGCAGCAGCAGCCCAAAAAAGATTTGCAGGATGCTGGTGGAGAAGTCCATCAGGATTTTTGGCAGGCCCTTCTGCACGGTGAGAGTGTCGAAAAAGCGGTTGACCAATTCGGGGGCATACTCGCCGTGGATGGCTTCCCATTTCAACTTAGGGATGCGGTAGGCAAAGTCGAAGGCCGAACGGGTGAAGATGCGCTGCTGAATGGTCTCCGTCACCGATAGCTGCATGACCGTGAGCACCCCCGCCAGCACGGTGCCGAGTGTCACGACGCCAATCAAAATCATCCATGAACTGGACACGCTGCCGCCCGCTATCAGCCCGATGATGGCCTGTACGCCGAGGGGTAGGCTGAGCGCTATCAGCCCAGCGAAGATGGCGTAGAGGTAGATGTATAGAATGTCTTTCTTGTCCAGTTTTATAAGCCTGAAGAAGCGCTTGATGGGTTTCATGGTCAGAATCTTGTTTATCCGTGCCTTGAAATGAAAAAAATGTGGATATGGTTGAAATGCAACGATATTTCTAACCGCATTCTAATTTTAGTTTAATGCTTCTATCATCCGAATTTCCAAAATCCAGCTAGTTTTTGAATAAGCTTGTGTAGCATTGCAGCATGAAAAGAATCTTCAAAATCCTTTTTGTGCTTTGCTTGGTGGTGCCATCTGTATCACTTCACGCGCAAGAATCCGACCTCGGCAACTGGTTCGTCTATTTCGGGAATTACCGGGTGGCCGACCGCTGGAGCATCTGGCTGGAAGGGCAGCACCGCAACTACAATTTCGTTGGCGACCTGGAGCAGGCATTCGTCCGCACGGCGGCGCTGTACGATTTGCCGAAGGCAAATTCGCAACTCGGCTTGGGCTACGGCTTTTTCCACACCGCTAGCTACAAGACTGGCACTGATGAAAAAAGCTACACCGACGAGCACAGAATCTATCAGCAGTTCATCACCCGGCAACGCTTTGGGCGGCTCTACCTGACCCACCGCTACCGCTTGGAAGAACGCTTCCTGAAGGCAGGTTTTCGCACCCGTTTTCGCTATTCCCTGGGGGCAAATCTTTGCCTGAACAAACCCGAAATGACGGCGGGTACGCTCTACTTTTCTGCGTACAACGAATTGTTCATCAACACTGAATCGCCCATTTTCGACCGGGATCGATTGTTTGGTGGCTTAGGTTACTCCCTCGGCCCAAAGCTACGTTTCGAAACAGGCCTGATGTATCAGCTTTTTGAGAGCCGGAAGCGCCCGCAGTGGCAGATAGTGTGCTTCCACAACATGGATTTGCGTCACAAATCAGACAACTGATTGGGGTAAAATTCGGCATTTTAAAACACGCTCACGTATCCGAAATGCACCTTCGGATTGCGGAAATCCAGCGGATTTCCTGAAAGCTTTCCCACCGCCAAGCTGATGCCAAACACGCCTGCTGTCGTCTCAAACGTCAAGCCGCCGCCGAAGCCCAAGGGGTTGTCGTAAACGGTCTGAATGCCGATGCGGCGGTCTTCGGTGTAACCGTAATCGCCAAAGGCATAGAAATAAGAATTTTGGCCGATGAGCAGCCGATACTCCGCTGTGAAAACTGCATACAGGGTGGCAAATACACTTTCCTCGTCAAAACCCCGCAGCAAACGGTTCCCACCGATGCGAAACTGCTCGTTTTGGTAAATTTTTTCTTCCGAGAAAATAGCGCCGCTGCGTGCCGCCAGCTTTAGGGCGCTTCGCTCAAACAGGGGAAAATAGCGCTCCAGCCGCCCATCCAGCGTGAAGCGGAACGAGCGCTGCGGCAGTGTATCGTAAAAACTTTCCGCCACTTCGAGGATGGCCTGGTTGCGTTCGATGGTTCGATTGCCGGCACTGCCTTTTGCGAAAGCGACCCAACCCCGGCGGGGATTGAAACGATAGTCCAGCGATTGCCAACTGGCCTCCAAGCCAAAGGCGCGGTTGCGCACATCGAGTTGTTTGGGGAAACGGCCTTGCTGGATGGCCGTCGTGTCCACCGAGAGCAAATTTGAGGCGGTAGTGTTCCAAAAAGCTTTTAGGTAATTGCCTCCCTGAAAAAGATACTGCACTCCGAACTCGCCAATCACATCAGTGTAGCTGCTGTCCCTGCGGTACTGGTTGAATTTTAGGTCAACGCCGAAGGGCAGTTGCAGTATGTACGGGTAGGTGAAGGCCACCTCCAGCCGCTGTGTCTGAGGCCGCAGCCGCTCGAAGCTCGCGTAGATGCGCTCGCCCAGACCGAATTGGTTCTGGAACTCAGCGTTGAAAGTGCCCGTGATGAGCAGCTTCTGTTCCAAACTGCTGCTGTTCGGCAACACGCCGAGCAAGAAGTCAAAGCGGCTCGCCTTCTTTTTTTCGAGGAAAAGCCGCAGGTGGGCCGTGCCCTCCCGGAACGTGACCAGCACGTTTTTTTTCTCTTGCAAAAATGGCAACTCCTGCACCCGCTGCCGGATTTTCAACACCCGTTGGCGGTTGTACGGCTCGCCCGCCTTGATGCCCAGGTACTGCCGCAGGTAGTTCATCGAGATTTTGGCATCGCCTTCCACCTTGAGGCTATCGAATAGCACGAGCGGGCCTTTGTCAAGGAAAAGTTGAGCCAATACAGGTAATTGGTGATTGCTTGCCCCTTCGGGGTTGATGGGTGATTCGTTGAATTCAAGACTATCCAGATAGACTTTGGCGAAAGGGAACCCGTTGTTCTCTGCCTGTTGGAGGATGCGCTCCTGCGTCTTTTGGAGGTCGGTGAAGCTGAGGGGTTTCTTTTTGTACAATTTCGGGCGAAAACCACTGCGGTCGAGGAAGTCGGACGGTACGTTCCCGTTGCTGATGCTGGCCCACTCGTAGGCTGGCCCGACGTGCAACCAAGCGATGAGGGTGCTGTCCTGCTTGGCAGTGCTGTCAATGGAAGCTTCGAGGTAAGTTTGGGCGTGGAGCTGGTTTGTGATATTTTTTAACTCATTAAAAATCAGCGTACTATCTGCAAAACGGCTTTCGTGCTTCAGTTTTTTTTGGAGAAAAACGCTGTCAACGTCAAGCGGAATTAAGCGAAGGTAGGTGGAAGATTGAGCGTTGGTTTTCCCCAAAAAAAAGAAAGCAGGTAGCGTGAGTGCCACTATTTTCAACAGGTTTTGCTTCCCAATGGGATATATCGCAATTTTTTGGAAAAAACGCATGGAAGGCTAAACGCAGGAATTGGGTTTTGGGTATGTAACACGGACTAGCAGTCCGTGTTACAAATGCCGTTCCGCATGGTAGCTCGACCGTACCAGCGGGCCGCTTTCCACGAAGGCGAAACCTCGTTTCATTCCCTCTTCCTTGTATTCAGCGAACTGGTCGGGATGCACGAAACTCGCCACTTCGAGGTGCATTTTTGTGGGCTGTAGGTACTGCCCGATGGTCAGCACATCGCAGCCATGCTCCCGCAGGTCATCCATGATTTGCAGCATCTCGTCACGGGTTTCGCCGAGGCCGACCATCACGCCGGATTTGGTGCGCTTGCCGTATTCCTTCGTGCGCTTGATTTGCTCCAAGCTACGGCTGTACTTGGCCTGCGGGCGCACTTTGCGGTAGAGCCGCTCGACTGTTTCCATGTTGTGGCTGACTACCTCCTGGCCGCCCTCTATCATCCGCTCCAGCGCTGTCCAGTTGGCTTTGGTGTCGGGTATCAGCGTTTCGATGGTGGTGGTCGGCGACATTTCCTTGACCATCCGCACGGTCTGGTACCAGATTTCGGCACCTCGGTCGGCAAGTTCGTCCCGGTTCACGGAGGTGATGACGGCATGTTTTACCTGCATCAAAAAAATGGCCTCGGCCACCCGGCGTGGTTCGTCGGTGTCGTACTCAGGCGGGCGGCCCGTTTTCACGGCGCAAAAAGAGCACGAGCGGGTGCAGGTATTTCCCAAAATCATGAAAGTGGCCGTGCCCTCGCCCCAGCACTCGCCCATGTTTGGGCAGTTGCCGCTCTGGCAAATGGTATGCAGGCCGTAGTTGTCCACGAGGCTGCGAACGTGCTTGTATTTTTCACCGATGGGAAGCTTGACACGCAGCCAATCTGGCTTGCGGCGGCGAGGTTCGGCTGTTTCAGCGATTGGTAGTTCTATCATGTAGTTGCTTGCCCCTTTGGGGGTGGCTGGTGACTTGTGGTTGGTGATTTGTGTGGGAAGTGCCTGTACAAATCACGAGTCACCAATCACTAATCACCAATTACCATCTTTTTCCAAACTGCAAATTTAGGAAAAGGTTGAGGAAGAGGAAGTTGTTTTCCACGCCTTCCAATTCGACCATGATGGGGGCTTTTTTGGCAAATGCGTCCACCATGACGCCGCCTTCAAAGGATTTCACGTACTCGTCGAAGGCACCCCAGTCGAAGTGTACGGCGAAGCGGGCATGTGCGCCTGGCAGCAGGGACAGGTGGTTGAAGCCTTTCGTCCAAGCGGACGCACCGTGTATTTTTGTGATGTCGAGGAAGCGGGCGGCTGTTGATTCGGAGTAGCGGGCGGAATAGGTCAGGTTGCCATCGCCAGCCTGAAGGTCGAGGTAGTAGGGCTTCAGGATGCCGAGCGTTGCGCCAGCTTCGTAGCTGATGCCGACGGCCACGCCCTTGTGCTTTGCTTTTTCGGAAAAATAACGCTTGGCGCCGAGGCCGCCCCGCAGCACGAAAAGGTTGTTCTGCTTACCATACTTGAATGCTTTGGAAACCCGTCCGTTGAGGGAACTGGGCGAATCCCAGCTTTGGCGGAACTCCTTGGCGTGTTTCAGTTCTCCCAGTTCAAATTGCCAATATTTCGTGCGGTAGTAGGTTTGCAGGGATCCGATGTTCACACCGAATGCAAGGCCATGCGTGTGCATCCTGTAATTTACGGCGAATTCCCGGTTGTAAATAATACCCTTGGTGGGGTCTTCCAGTTGCTTCGGCTGGATGGTTTCTTGCGCAGCTAGGGAGCATGCGAAGAAAAGCAGCAAGGGCAGTAAACAGTATTTTTCGATTCTCATGGCCGACTGTTTCGTTTTTGAACCTGGAACGGTTATTTTTTGGACGCCTAAAAATAAGGGGATTTAGGCAGAGAAACGAGTGCCAAATTCCTTTTGTTTAAAATCTTTTTTCGGCCGGAGGCCAAAAACCGTGCATTTTCACTTTTTGTGCCAATCATTTACAAGGGATGATGCAGTAGGCGTACCTTTGTACAAAATCGGTTAACCATGATTAAATTACTGTTTTGGGGCCTTATCGGCTACGTTGTTTACCGGTATTTCCAGGTGAGAGAAATGATGCGGGAGAACCGGCATCGCCAATTTGAACAGCAGCAGCGCCAACAAAAATTCAGCGATGCCTCAGCCAACGGCAAAACAAAGAGTGAAGGCGAATTCATTGATTATGAAGAAATTAAATAAGGTCGAACAGGCAGCGCAACCGGCTTCCACTGCCACAGAAACGACCGCTCCCAATGCCTCCATCGGCAATTGGGTCATTCTGAAAAACAACCAGTTCATCGCCTTCAACAAGCCCGCTGGCATCCCCGTGCAGGCCGACAAGACGGGCGACAAGCCGTTGCTCCAACTTGCCGAAATCTACACGAAGTCAAAACTCTTCCTCGTTCACCGCTTGGACAGGCCCGCCACGGGCGTCGTTGTTTTTGCGAAGACAAAAACAATGGTTGGTTCGCTGGGCGACCAATTCAAGGGGCGCTCTGTGCGCAAAACCTACCTCGCCGTCGTTAAAGATTTACCGAAGGAAACGGAAGGTACGTTGCGCCATTTTTTACAAAAAAACGAAAAGGCCAACCGCTCCGCCGTGGCCGAAGCAGCGGAATCGGGCGACCTCTCCGAGCTTCACTACCGGGTGCTTGGCAGCAGTGATACCTACCATCTGCTTGAAATTCAATTGATTACGGGACGCCATCATCAGATCCGGGCGCAGTTAGCGGCCATCGGCTGCCCCATCAAGGGGGACGTGAAGTACGGTGCCCGCCGTGGCAACCGTGACCGTTCCATCCACCTCCACGCTTGGAAGCTGGCTTTTCAGCATCCGGTTTCGGGGGAGCAGATGGAGCTGACGGCGGCCCTGCCCGATGACCCGGTTTGGGCGGCATTTAAAGCGTTGATTTAAGAAATCCATGTACTTATGAAAAGGTTTTTCAGATTGTTAACATGCCTCACTATTCTGCTTCCGGCCATAGCATGTCATGCGCAGTTGTACCCCGTGCCTCCAACGATTAATGCTTTTTCCTACGGCTATACTTTTAATCAATATTACTGGTACAGGGATGGTGAGGCGTTCGAGATGCGAAAACTTGCAAAACAGGCTGCCTTGGACAGCGCAAGGGCGAACATTAAATTACTCAAAGAAAACACGCTCGTAGTAAGGTTGAGAACAGGGTCAAATAAAATAAAAGCGCTGGATAAGCAGATAGGATTGCCTAACACGAGCGATAAAGCCAAGCAAAGGTATCAGGCCATGAAGGATAAGACCATCAATGAAATACAGCAAGAAAACCAAATGTTGATGAGTGCCTTCAAAACGAACTATACTTTTTCGAAAGTCGTGTTCATGCCGGATACCCTGTCCGGGCAACTAAAAAAAGGAGTCAAATCTGGAATATTTTTGAATGACAAGCTTGAGATAGATTCTTCCATTTCCTTCCAAGGCCATTTTTTCCTTACTTACTACGGTGAAAGTGATTATGATGATAATACTAATGTGGAAGGACTTAACATATTTGACGAAAGGTTTGAGCCGCTGAAATACCCCTTTCCTTCATTTATTGAAAGAGCCTATTTCTGGCGATTTCTCAGCACAATTTTGGGTGCACCAGCTAATGAGCATTTTGAAAGATTGGCACATAAATTCAACTCGGCAATGGAAATCAACTGAGCCGTCACTTCTCCAGAATTGGCTTCACAGGTACTGAGTCGGTCGGCGGCTTGTAATCAGGTCGGGTCGGTCGGTTGGGAATCAGCGATTGGATGGAAGTGTCCCGATTCCGCTTTGCATTCTCGATGACAATGGAATCGGTGAGAATGGCGGCCTTGTCCTCCATGTCGCCGAGGCACTTCGCTTTTGTTTCGGCTATCCATTTATCAAGGCGCTCGTTGAAGCGCTCCTGCATGACCTGCTCCTTGGTCTTGGCGGGCTTGCGCTCGCAGGCAGCCAATAGCAGGGCGACCATTGCGCAAGCCAATATTTGCAAGGCGATTTTTTTCATTGGTGAAATCATTGGTTGGTTTCTTGGTGGAGCCGCTCCAGTGCCCGCTGGATTTCGGCGGTGCGCACTTTCAGCATCGAGTCGGTCTTGAACTTCACGGCGCTGTCGAAACGGGCAGTGCAGATGCTGTCAAAAATGGGCCTTAGCGAGTCGGTCCTATGCCGAAAAAGGCTGTCAACCACTTCCCTGTCCTTGTAGGCGAGGGTGGGTGGTGGCCCCTCGGTGCAAGCCGCCAGCACCAACATGGCTAGGGTGGCTTGGAAAAGTCGTTTGGCTGTTTTTTTCATAAAAATGGTTTGGAACCGTTGGCAAAATTACAGCTTTTGCAACAAGTGCTTCACTGTGTTTTGACCAAAATCATCTGCCCGCCTGACCTAGCTCAACGCTGCCCAACTGGCCTGTTTTTAATTTGCCTTTTTTATCAAAACACAAACTCATGTTGATAGATAACAGCAAGAAAATCAGGGATTTGCAAATGGAATTCCACCGGATGTTTCCCGGTTTGAAACTCGAATTCTACAGAGGCTCGCACCTCGACGGCGAGGCATCGCCAGCGAGGCAGCAACTCAACAGCGAACTGGCTTTGTCCGCCGTGCAGACGGTTCATACTTCAGGCGAGCTTCGTATCCAGGAGGAGATGACCGTGACGGAACTGGAGCAGCTTTTCCTCGAAAAATTCGGCTTGAATGCCCAGGTTTTCCGTCGCTCCGGCAACCTCTGGCTCCAAACTTCGGCCACCGACCATTGGACGCTCGCCGAACAAAACCGCAAGGGCAGCCATTCGGAGCAGTTGTTCCGGGAAAAACGGGAAGAGGAGGAGTTTTAAGATTTTCTTAGCATAAAACAGGTAGGGCAAGCCCAACGGTGGGTCGTTTTCAAACGTCTTTTTTATTGAATCAAATTTGGAACAATCTATCGCCCGATTTTTATGCAGAAGACAGTTTTTTCATCCATAGTTTTCCTTTTTGTTTGGACCGGCGTATCGGAAGCCCAAAATTTGCCCTTCCCAGAAAGCAACGCCATTTGGAAAGCATCGCAAAACACCATCGCCGGTCCAATTTTTTCCCACACAGCCCTCTGTGGCGACACCCTCGTCAATGGCTCAAACTATTCACAAGTACTTGACGTACAGGTGGATATGGATTTAAACATCACCAGCACCACCTACTTGGGCGGTCTCCGCTCCAACAACGGCGTGGTGCGGTTCCTCCCTTTCGACGGCTCGCCCGAACTCGTGCTCTACGACTTCAACCTCCAACCAAACGATGTCATTGATTTGGAGCTCGTCTTCTTGGGCAACTCCATCAGCCGCAAGGTGGACAGTGTGCGGGTGGAGCCATTGGCTGGCAAGCCCCGCAAAGTCATCTACTTTCAGCCTGCTTCGCAAAACGCCCCCGTGGAATACTGGATTGAAGGCGTCGGCAGCAGCTACGGCCTGCTAGGCAGGGCCAGCGACCCCGGCCCCGAT
>Ga0209066_10001235_pt1 | contig 34596 bp, 31 predicted proteins | sample All_14_2_FD_187198 | JGI IMG/M metagenome (GOLD analysis project Ga0209066, IMG submission 187198) | Freshwater microbial communities in response to fracking from Pennsylvania, USA - Allegheny Zone_MetaG_DW_15 (SPAdes) (version 2) ... | reverse complement strand
CTTAAGACGCTCCCATTGATCGTCGCGCAGAACTTCACCTTCCAAGACCGACCTCCCAAAAATCAGTCTTGAATCACAAATCACGCCCGACTGGAATCCCCATTCATTAAAAAGTCACTACAGCCTAGAAGTATTTCCTCACCGACCGGTCCAGGGACAGATAGCCCCCGCCAAAGGCCGCGAACAGAAAGGCGCCGCCGGTCCAGAACAGGGAATTGAATTCCGCCTTAGCCTGCACCTGATGCAGGAAAACCGAACCACCATCGGCCAGTCTACGCATGCCGTCCGGCGTGAAAAAGCTGCTGCCCGCCTTCAACGCCTCGATCCCCTCGGGCGTCAGAAAGGCATGGCCGTAGGGATGGGCCCAATGAAACCACAGGGTGATCGCCAGCATCACGCCATTGGCCAGCGCAACCGGCCGGGTCAGAAGGCCGACCGCGATCAGCATACCGCCAAAAAACTGCATGCCCGCCAGCAGGGGCGAGAACAGCCAGCCAGGCGCCATGCCCAGCGATTCCACGAAACCGGCCTGAGCCAGGGGCGCGGTGATCTTCGGCCAGCCTTCCACGATCAGCATGCCGCCGATGGCAAGGCGGAAGGCAACCCAGGCCAGGGGTTGGGCGAGCCTGTCGTAAAATCCCCCAAGCGCCGGGATGATGAGTTTTTCGCGGCTGTTGTCGAACACGGTCTCGGTCGGCATGGTGATCCCCCAATGTCTGGAATAGGCAGCCAGCATACTGCATGCCGGTGCACAGGGGTTGACCCATGTCAGGGGACGGGCATTTCATTATAGCGCGCCTGAACACGCACCGTTTCCGCCGAGCGCATAGAGGCCGGCTTCCTGAAACAGTCGACTCTAGCCGGAACGCAGCGTCTTGACCGCCGAATCCCGGTCAAACAGATAAAGCAGCGTGATCAGAGCCTTGCCGCGTTCCTCCGCCAGATCCGGGTCGCGAGCCAGGATGGCGGCGGCATCGTCGCGCGCCATTTCCATCAGATCGCCATGCTGTTCGATGCTGGCCAGCCGGAATTGCGGCAGGCCGGACTGGCGCGTGCCCAGCAATTCACCGGCACCACGCAGCTTCAGATCCTCCTCCGCGATGCGGAAGCCGTCTTCCGTCTCGCGGATTGTCTTCAACCGTGCCTCCGCCGCGTCGCTCAACCGTCCACCATAGAGCAGAATGCAGGTGGAGGCCTTCTCGCCTCGACCGATACGTCCGCGCAGCTGGTGCAGCTGGGCCAGGCCGAAGCGTTCGGCATGTTCGATCACCATCACGGTGGCATTGGGCACATTGACGCCGACCTCGATCACCGTGGTTGCCACCAGCAGCCGCGCCTCGCCCTCGGCAAAGCGAACCATCGCGGCATCCTTGGCGGCGGGCTTCATCCGGCCATGCACCAGCGCCACCCGGTCCGGCCCGAAGATTTCCGACAGCTCGGCATATCGATCCTCCGCGGCCGCCAGATCCAGCACCTCGGATTCCTCGACCAGCGGGCAGACCCAGTAAATCTGCGCCCCCTGCGCCATGGCACGGGAAACCCCGCCGATCACATCCTCGATCCGCGCATTGGGCACCGCGCGCGTATCAATGGGTTTGCGGCCGGGTGGCTTGTCGATCAGGCGCGACACATCCAGATCGCCATAGGCCGACAGCATCAGCGTGCGCGGAATGGGCGTGGCGGTCATCACCAGCAAATCCACCGCCTGGCCCTTGCCCGACAGCATCAGGCGCTGATGCACACCAAACCGGTGCTGCTCGTCGACCACCGCCAGCATCAGATCGCGGAACCCCACATCCTCCTGAAACAGGGCGTGGGTGCCAACCGCCAGATCGATTTCGCCCGATGCCAGCCCATCCAGCACGGATTTGCGCGTGGCCCCCTTGTCGCGCCCGGTCAGCACGGCCAGCTTTACCCCGGCTGCTTCGCAGATTGGCTGCATGGTTTCGAAATGCTGACGCGCCAGGATTTCCGTTGGCGCCATCAGGGCCGCCTGCCCGCCGCATTCGACCGCGTTCAGCATGGCAAACAGCGCCACCACGGTCTTGCCCGATCCCACATCGCCCTGCAGCAGGCGCAGCATGCGGTCGGATGCGGCCATATCCGCCCCGATTTCCTTCAGGGCCTGGTTCTGCGAGGCGGTGAATTTGAACGGCAGCGCCGCCAGCGCCTTGCGCCGCAGCGCGCCACTGCCGGATATCGCGCGCCCCTTGGCGATGCGGGCCGTGCGCCGCACCAGGGCTATGGCAAGCTGGGTCGCCAGCAACTCATCATAGGCCAGCCTTTCGCGGCCTGGATGGGCCGGGTCCATGTCGCGCGGGCCGGCCGGATGATGGGCTGCCCGCAAAGCCTCCCCGAAACCGGGCCAGCCTTGGCGCGCCATCAACGGGCCATCCTGCCATTCCGGCAACTCAGGCAATTGGGCCAAGGCACGTTCCACCAGCCCGGCCAGCACCTTGGGCGACACACCCGCCGTCATCGGATAGACGGGTTCGACCATAGGCAGGCTGTCGACCTGATCAACCGGCACGACATGGTCGGGATGGGGCATCTGCATCTGGCCCTGGAACCGCTCCGGCTTGCCGGACACCCAAACCTCCGTCCCTTCCGGGGCCAGCCTTTCCAGCCAGTTCGGATCGGCATGGAAATAGATCAGGGTCAGAAAGCCGGTATCATCGAAACAGCGGATGCGATAGGGCCGCTTGCGGTCACTGGGCACCTCATGACGATCCACCATCACCTTGATCGTGGCGATCCGGCCCGGCTCCGCCTCCATCACCTTGGGGCGATAGCTGCGGTCGATCAGATCGCGCGGCAGATGCCAGAGCAGATCGACCACCCGCCCGCCGCCCAGCAGCTGCTCCAGCCGGGGCGCAAGCTTCGGCCCCACCCCTTTCAGGCTGGGCAGCGCCGCGAAAAGCGGATTCAGGATGGTCGGACGCATTCCCGCTACTTCGATGCGAAAGCGGGATGGATCACGCGGTCGCCCGGGGCTATGCCCAGCAGGGCGGCCTTGCCCCCGCCGATCTCCAGCACGGCAGAAACACGCCCCTGGGATCGCAGCACCGTCTCATCCAGCGGAATGGCCTGTCTGGCGATGGATTCGATGCTGCCATCGGCACGGATGAACAGCATGTCGAGCGGGATCAGCGTATTGCGCATCCACATCGAAAGACGCTGCGGCCGGGAATACAGGAACAGCATGCCCTGATCTTCCGCCAGCTCCTTGACGAACATCAGGCCGAAGGCGCGTTCGCGATCCGCTTTCGCGATTTCCACCGTGAAATCCAGCACCTTGCCACCCGCCGTTTGGATGCTGAGCGCACCCTTTTCGAAAGCGGGACGATCATCCGGGCTCTGTGCCCAGGCGCCACCGGAAACCAGTCCAAAGGCGGCCACCAGGGCAAATGCAAACAGGCGCAGCGACGACATCATGCCAACTCCTCAATCCCGGCCAGAACGACCGGCAGTATGGCCCGGATTTCCGGCCGGATCGGGCCGCCGGACCAATCATCCGCCATGGTTTCGAACCAGTGACGCGGCGGATTGCGCCCCTGCGACCGGTTCCAGGTGATTTCCTCCAGCACGGCGCGCGCAGGGTCGGGCAGCCGGTCGGGAATGTCAAACCCGTTCAGCAGGCCCCAGATTCCGCCCCAGCAGCGCGGCACCGCCCAGGGATTGTAGCCGCCGCCACCCAGCACCAGCAGCCTGGGCGCCATGGCCTTCAGCAACCCGACCGCCGCCCAGATTCCCCGGTTGGACAGCATGAGCCGGCTGAGCGGATCGTCGGCCAGCCCATCACAGCCACATTGCAGCACCAGCGCGTCGGGCCGGAACGCGTCCAGCAGCGGCAGTACGGCCCCTTCCATCAGCAACATCAACTCATCATCCTGGAAGCCCGGCGGTACGGGCAGATTGCGCGCGAAGCCCCCAGCCCGATCCTGCAGCGCGCCGGAATGCGGCCAGCGCCCGAATTCATGCAGGGAGATGGTGAGCACGCGCGGCTCCTCAGCAAACGCCGCCTCCACCCCGTCGCCGTGATGGGCATCCAGATCAACATAGGCGATGCGCTCAAGCCCCCGATCCAGCAGGCGCAATATGCCCAGCACCGGATCATTCAGATAGCAGAAGCCCGATGCCCGGTCGGGCCGGCCGTGATGGGTGCCACCCGCCGGGCTGTGCACGATGCGCGCCTGCCCCGCTGCCAGCATGTCCGCCGCCAGCATGCTTGACCCGGCGGAGGTGGCGGGCCTGCGGAACACCTCGCCATAAATCGGATTGCCGCCAAGCCCGATCTGGAAGCGCTGCTTGTCCGCCTGCGGCAAATCCCCTTCGCGCTCGGCCTGCTGCAGGGCCGCGATATAGTCGGGATGGTGAAAGCGCGTCAGCTCTTCCGGTGTGGCCATCGGCCCATCGCGATAGGATGCCGGGTCCAGCCAGCCCAGCGCGCGGATGAAATCCGTGGTCGTCGATACGCGCGGAATGGACAAAGGATGCTTCGTGCCATAGCGCGACGCCCTATAGATGTCCGACGCGATATAGACCGGGCTCATGGTCAGCGTGTAATCTTCTTCAGAGCGTGATCTTCGGCAACTCGCGGGGACGGCCAAGGCCCGTGGGATCGGCGGCATCGCCCTGGGCCTGGCGCTGCCACATCTCGGCATAGACGCCGTCCCTGGCGATCAGCTCGGCATGGCGGCCGCGCTCCACCACCTCGCCTGCCACCAGCACCACGATTTCGTCGGCATCGGCAATGGTGGACAGCCTGTGCGCGATCACCAGCGTCGAGCGTCCGCGCGACACCTCCCGCAGGCTCTGCTGGATTTCCCGCTCCGTTCCGGTGTCGAGTGCGGAGGTCGCCTCGTCAAACATCAGGATTGCCGGTGCCTTCAGAATGGTGCGGGCAATGGCGACGCGCTGCTTTTCCCCGCCCGACAGTTTCAGCCCGCGCTCGCCCACCATGCTGTCATAGCCATCCGGCAGGCTCTGGATGAAATCATGGATGCGCGCCAGCCGCGCCGCCTCCTCGATCTGGGCATCCGTGGCGTCGGGCCTGCCATAGGCGATGTTGTAGCGGATCGTGTCGTTGAACAGCACGGTATCCTGCGGAACGATGCCGATGGCGGCACGCAGGGAATCCTGCGTCACGGACCGGATATCCTGGCCGTCGATTTCCAGCGCGCCTTCGCCCGTATCATAGAAGCGGAACAGAAGCCGGCTGATGGTGGATTTGCCAGCCCCGCTCGGCCCCACGATGGCGACCGTCCGGCCGGGCGGCACTTCGAAGGACACGCCCTTCAGGATCGGCCGGCGCGGATCATAGCCGAAATGCACGTCCCGGAAGCGGATATGCCCCTCGCGCACCTCCAGCGGCCTGGCGCCCGGCAGGTCCTCCACCTCGCGCTCGACATCCAGCAGGCGGAACATCGCCTCCATATCCGTCAGCGACTGGCGGATGGTGCGATAGACCGTGCCCAGGAAATTCAGCGGCAGGTAGAGCTGGATCAGATAGGCATTGGCCAGCACGAAATCGCCGACACTCATCCGCCCCTGCTGCACCCCGTCGGCAGCCAGCAGCATGACAAGCACGAGGCCGACGGAGGCGATTGCCCCCTGCCCGATATTCAAAAGCGACAGCGAGGTATAGGAGCGCACGGCCGCCGTCTCATAGCCTTTCAGCCCGATATCGTAGCGCCGCGCCTCGTGCTCCTCATTGCCGAAATATTTGACGGTCTCGTAGTTAAGCAGGCTGTCGATGGCCCGGCTGTTGGCGCGGTTGTCCTGCTCGTTCATTTCGCGCCGGAATTTCAGCCGCCATTCCGTGACACTCAGCGTATAGGCGATATAGCCCAGCACGGTGACAAAGGTGACCAGGGCGAAGCGATAGTCGAACAATTCCCACAGGATGGCGCAGACCAGCAGGATCTCGAACAGGATCGGCAGGATGGAGAACAGAACGAAAGACAGCAATTCCTCGATCGCGCGCGTGCCGCGCTCGATCACCCGGCTCAGCCCGCCTGTCTGTCGCTCCAGATGAAAGCGCAGCGACAGCGCATGCAGATGACGGAAGATCGACAGCGCCACCTGGCGCATCGCGTTCTGCGTCACCCGCACGAACAGCGCGTCGCGCAATTCCTGGAACAGCACGGTACCCAGCCGCGCCAGGCCATAGGCCAGGATCAGGCCGATGGGCACGGCCGCCAGCACCCCGGCTCCGGCCGATGCCGGGGCCAGCGCATCCACACCGTCCTTCAACACGATGGGCACATAGACATTGGCAAGCTTGGCCAGCACCAGACAGAGCAGCGCCAGCGCCACCCGCAGGCGCAGATCCCCCCTGCCCACCGGCCAGAGATAGGGGGCGAGGCTCGCCAGGGCTCCGCGCCGTCCCCGTTGGTTTTCTGGCCGTCCGGCCGCATCCTGTTGCATGGTCGCAGAGATAGTGTGTCCCCCCCACTTCAACAAGGCCGATTGTCGTCCTGCCGGCTTGCCAAAGATGCGATGCCCGGCCTAAGCTTCGCCGCATTTTGCAGGTGCCTGGAGGATGAGGCGGTTTCATGGCGATCAAGACGGTTTTGGTACATCTGGCGAATGACCCCGATTGGGAAGCCCGGCTCGGTGCGAGCCAGAAGCTCGCGCGGGAGTTGTCGGCCCATCTGATCGCGCTGTATGTCGCGCATCCGGTCCATATGCCTGCCGGCGTGGAAGGGCGCGGCGCGTCCTTCGCCTATCTGGCCGAAGCGACCGCCCGCGCACGGATCAAAGCCTCTGAAGTCGAAGCCGCCGTGCGCATGAGCTGCCAGGAATCGGGCCTGTCCTGGGAATGGGCCTATGGCGAGGAAAGCCATCTCGAACGGTTGATGGAGCAGGTGCATCGCACCGACATCACCGTTGTGTCGCAGGTTTCCATCGAAAGCTTCGAAGACCGGCTGATGTTCCAGATGCCGGAGGAGCTGATCATGGCGGCTGGCGGGCCGGTGCTGATCCTGCCCAAGGGTCATGTGCTGAGCGGCTTCGACGCGCCGCAGCATATCCTGGTGGCCTGGAAGCCGACCAGCCAGGCGATTCGCGCCGTGCGCGACACGCTGCCCCTGCTGAAGACATCGAAGAAGGTCACGGTCATGATCTGCGAAAGCGGTCATACCGACGAGCATTCGCATACCGAGATCCTGGCCTATCTGGAACGCCATGGCATCAAGGCGGAAGCCCATCACCATCACGAAACCGGCCATGTCGGTGAAGCGATCCTGTCCAGCGCCGATGCGCTGGATGTGTCGGCCATCGTGATGGGGGCCTATGGACATTCCGGCCTGAGGGAGCGCCTGTTCGGCGGCCCAACCCGCTATGTGATCTCACATACCGATGTGCCGGTGATCATGTCGCACTAACATGCAAGCGGCGGCGCAAGCCGCCCGGATTTGCATGGTGAAAAGCCCATGCAAACGGCGGCGCAAGCCGCCTGGATTTGCGCATTACAACCCTCTCCTGCTTGGCGGGGAGAGGGTGGCGAGCCCCTGTAAAGGGGCGAGCCGGGTGAGGGTGCATCCAACCCGCGCGAAAACATCCCCCTCACCCCACCCTCTCCCCCCTTTCGGGGGGAGAGGGCTTTGCGGCAGTGCATGAAGTGTTTTGTCACCCCACGAGCAAAACAGATACCGAAACCTGATCCTCGCCCACGACGACAGACAGCGTCAGGGTGGAGCGTTCCCCCTCGGCGCCTCACAGTGCCGTAGGCGCGTCATCATCCTGGATGACCGAAACGCCGAACCGCAGACGATAGCGTTCCGTCAGCAACGCCAGGGCCAGCAGCGCATCTTCCAGGCGCGCAAAGGTCAGCGCGCCCGCTTCGGCGGCGCGGCGCATGGCCCTGGCCTGGGCCGGACCTTCGCCCAGCCCGGCTGCCAGCACGGGCCGCCCCAGCGCCATGGCATCCACCAGCCCGGCGGCGAGCCCATCCGCCCCATCATGGCCATGCGGCCCGGGCAGCAGCAGCGCCAGCACCGCGCCCGCATCAACCATGCTGCCGACTACAGGCAGCCCCATTGCCGTCAGCCTGACGAAGGCGAAATCCTTCGCATCCTCTTCGCCCAGCAACGCGATGGAACCGGAAAGGCCCTGCGGGAACCGATGCAGCACCCGCCCGGCCAGCGCCAGCCCATGCGCATCGGCAACCCGCAGCACCCCACAATCGGCCAGGAAAGCCTGGATCGCCGCATCCCTGCCCGGCGCATTGGCTGGCGCGGGAAAGCAGGCAGCCAGCGGCAGGGTGGGTGCCAGCGCGCGCGCCACCAGCCGGAAAGTTTCCGGCCGGGCAAGATCGCCCAGCGCCATGAGCAGTACCGAGACCTCTCCATGGCGGGCCAGATCGACCAGCACCTGTTCCGGGCTGACATCCTGGCCTTGGCCCAGATCGACAATGGTGCCCAGCTCCAGCCCCATCGCGCCGCGGCTTGCCACCAGCCTGGCGACGAACCGATCCTGGCTGATCAGCGCCACGGACCCGCCTGGCGGCATTTCAAATCCCATCGACAGCGCGAAGGGATTTCCCAGGCTGATATCGGCAAGCCCGGCGCTTCCCGGTCCGATCAGGCGCATGGCGCCACGTCCGAACAGAACGGCGAAGCCTTCCTGCGTATCGGCATCCGGCGGCGTCGCGGCGGGCCGCGACAGATCCAGTACGGCCGGAATCCCCTTGCGCTCGGCCATCAGCAGCAGGCGCAGACGGTCTTCCGGCGCGCAATCCAGCACCAGCAGGTCGGGGGCGCCCTGCAATTCGGCCATCAGGCTGACGCGCTGCACGCCGAAGGGCACGATTTTGGACGGTTCCGGATCGATTACCGTCACCCGGCCCGGATAGCCCGCTTCCACCAGCTTTTCCAGCACCGCCGACACCCCGACACGTCCGCGCGCCAGGATGGCGATGGATCGCGGCTGCAGGAAGGGGCGAAGCAACGGCCTGGTTTCGGCCATGGTCAGACGCTACCCATCGATGGTGACGAGGACGGGCACATGGTCGCTGGGCTGCGGCCAGTCCCGCGCATCCTTCAGAATCTTGGGCGAACCGATGGCCGAAGCAATCGACGGTGTCGCCCAGATATGGTCCAGACGGCGCCCGCGATCGCTGGCGCGCCAGTCCCGGCCGCGATAGGACCACCAGGTGTAGACCTTCTCCGGCTCCGGAATCCGGTTGCGGATGGTATCGACCCAGCCGAACGCATCCAGCGCGGCGATCAGCCCCTCCGTTTCCACCGGGGTATGGGAAACGATTTTGAGCAACTGCTTGTGCGACCAGACATCCGCCTCATAGGGCGCGATGTTCAGATCACCCACCAGCACGATGGGACGCGACGGATCGCGATTGGCCGGGAACCAATCCTTCAATTCGGTCACGAATTTCAGCTTGTGATCGAACTTCTCGTTGATCAGCGGGTCCGGCTCGTCACCGCCTGCCGGGATATAGAGCGAATGGACTTCCGTCCCGTTGGGCAGTGTGGCGAAAACATGCCGGCCGTCCGTGCGACCAACCCATTGATGGCCGCCGGCATTGGTCAGCGGCAGCTTTGAGAGGATGGCAACACCGTTATAGCCCTTGATGCCACTGAACACGACATGCTCGAAGCCCAGCGCCTTGACGGCGTCCAGCGGGAACAAATCGTCATGCACCTTGGTTTCCTGCAGGCAGACGATATCGGGCGCCTCTTCCTCCACCAGCCGCTGCAACAGCGGCATGCGCAGCCGCAGGGAATTGATGTTCCAGGTCGCCAGCCGCATCTTCTGCCCTTCCCGCTATTATCCCCAATTGGCGCATGGCATCGAACCCACGCCCGACGCCGCACTGCTCCTTCCTATTAACGCGAAACCCTTCCGCGCCCAAGGGTTAACGATCACATGGGCGCGAGCGGTCTGGCCTAAAAGCGTGCCCCATCCCATCTTACCGTCATGAAGAACTGGATGGACCCGCCGAAGCGATCCCAGCCGGCTGAGGACCCACCGGAAGCGCAGGTCGCGCCGGAAGCGGCAAAGCTGGTCGCCAAGAAAGAACGGCTCGCTGCGGAAGGCGCGCTGACGCCCCGTCGCGCCCTGCCGATCAGCGAACGTGTGCCGCCGGGCCAAAGCGTGGTGCGCGGCGAAGCGCCCGTGCTGGATCTGGGCACCCGCCCGCATGTGGACCCGCGTGATTGGCGCCTGGAGATCGCGGGGCTGGTTGCCCATCCCATCACGCTTGATCTTGCAACCCTGAACGCGCTGGGCGAAGTCGACATCCCCTTGGACATTCACTGCGTCACCGGCTGGTCCGCCCTGGATCAGCAGTTCAAGGGCGTGCCGCTGGCGCGAGTGCTGGAACAGGCCGGACCGCTGGCGGAAGCGACGCATGCGATCCTGAAAAGCCAGGACGGCTATACCACCAACCTGCCGCTTGCCGATCTGATGCGCACCGATGTGCTGGTCGCCACCTCCTGGGGCGGCAAACCCCTGACGCGGGAGCATGGCGGGCCGGTGCGCCTCGTGGTACCGCATCTCTATTTCTGGAAAAGCGCCAAATGGCTGAAGGGCATTCGCCTGATCGCCGGCGACCATCCGGGCTATTGGGAAGTGCGCGGCTATCACCGACGCGGCGACCCATGGAAGGAAGAACGCTTCGGGCGCTGACCGCCCGGTCAGGCCGCCGCCGCCCTTCTGCCAAGCCAGGCATCCAGATCGGTCAGTGCGCGGGCGGTATAGAAGCGCTTGCGGTCGCGCCCCTTCGGCAGTTTCTTCGTGCCGGGCGCCGGTTCGATCATCGGAAACAGGCCGAAATTGACATTCATCGGCTGGAAGCTGTCGGCCTCGGCGCCGCCGGTGATATGGCCCAGCAGCGCCCCCAGCGCAGTGGTTCCCGGCGGGGGTTCCATGCTTTCGCCCAGGATTTCCGCCGCGGCGAAGCGCCCAGCCAGAAGACCGATGGCAGCACTTTCGACATAGCCTTCCACGCCCGTCACCTGCCCCGCGAAGCGCAGGCGTGGCGCTGCCTTCAGCCGCAACGCCCCATCCAGCAGGCGCGGCGAATTGATGAAGGTATTGCGATGGATGCCGCCCAGCCGGGCAAACTCGGCATTTTCCAGCCCCGGGATCAGGCGGAAGACGCGGGCCTGTTCGCCATATTTCAGCTTGGTCTGGAAACCGACCAGATTATACAGCGTGCCCAGCTTGTTATCCTGGCGCAGCTGCACCACGGCATAGGGCCGTTTGTCGGTATGCGGGTTGGTCAGGCCGACCGGCTTCATCGGACCGAAGCGCAGGGTTTCGACGCCACGTTCGGCCATCACCTCGATGGGCAGGCACCCTTCGAAATAGGGGGTGTCCTTCTCCCAATCCTTGAACTCGGTCTTCTCGCCATCGATCAGGGCCTGGATGAAGGCCTCATACTGCTCCTTATCCATGGCGCAGTTGATATAGTCCTTGCCGTCCCCGCCATCGCTGGCCTTGTCATAGCGTGATTGGAACCAGGCGCGGCTGAGATCGATGCTCTCGAAATGCACGATCGGCGCGATGGCGTCGAAGAAGGCGAGCTGTCCCTCCCCGGTCAGATCCAGCACGGCCTGGCTCAGCGCGGGTGACGTCAGGGGGCCGGTAGCAATGATGGTGCTGCCCCAATCCTGCGGCGGCAGACCTTCCACCTCGCCGCGTTCCAGCCGGAACAGGGGATGGTCGATCAGGCGCGCGGTCACGGCCTGGGAAAACACATCGCGATCCACCGCCAGGGCGCCGCCGGCTGGCACCCGCGCCTGTTGCCCGCAGGCCAGGATCACGGAATCGCAGCGCCGCATCTCCTCATGCAGCAGGCCGACGGCATTATATTCAGCATCATCGGAGCGGAAGGAGTTGGAACAGACCAGTTCCGCCAGCCCATCGGTCTGATGCGCATCGGTGCGTCGCACGGGGCGCATCTCATGCATCACCACCGGAACGCCGCGCCGCAGCAATTGCCACGCCGCTTCGCTGCCTGCCAAACCGCCGCCAATGATGTGAACCGGTTGCATCGTCACGATCCGTCTGCCTTTACCAAAGTCGGGCCGGGTGGATAGCATGATGTGCGCCAGGATTCTATACGTCGGGCGGTGCCGCGTGCTAGCCTTGCCCGCGTCATCTTTGCCGTTGGCTGACGTAGGGTAGGATATTGCCAGCAACCACGCCGAACAACAGCGCGCCGGAGCCATTGAATGGCCGCTGGATGGGCGACATCATTCTGGGCCATTGCCGGCATCCGCTCACTTTCTCGCTATTGGATTTATGGAACCAGAAGCGGGGCGGCAATCCCCATCCGCAGCGTCGCGATCTGGATGTGCTTGATCTGCGTCCCTGGCTGGGCTGGCTGGCGATCTATGACTATCTGCCCGACCGTGATGACTATTTCTGCCGTCTGTTCGGCGAGCATGTCCGTCGCACCATCGGAACCGACATGACGGGACGGCACATGTCGGAATACCCTCCCGACCTCTACGCCGCCATCCGCAGCCAGTATGACGATGTGCGACGTACCGGCCGGCCGCTGCTGGCGCATTTCATGTCGTCCGCCGTGGTCGTTGGGGAGTTTCAGCGCGCGCGCTTCCCTGCGGAGAAGCTGATCCTGCCGCTCAGCCGTTCCGGCACACAGCTCGACTGCTTCCTGACGCTCAGCCTTGCCATCTGAAGGCTGAAGGGTGCTTACCCTCCCGGTTTCGACGGTTGCATCGCGATCCATCCTGCGGGGTTCCCAAGCGATTGCCGATCCTGTAGGCTGAAGGCAGGGAGAGTATCGTTCCAAAAACCCAAGGTCGGGGTCGCCTTGGCGGACATTACGGAATAGCCATGTCTGCGACTGGCGGATCGGAACAGACCTTGCGGGCTCAGGAATGGCTTGGCGCCTCCCTGGAAAGCCATGTGATTACGGCCGCTGCCCGCGATCTTTATGCCCTTTGGCGCATGAAACGGTCTCTGGCGGAATTCGTCTCCCGCCGGGATATGGATATTGTCGAACTTTCGCCCTGGATCGGGCGATTGGCGATACATGATTACCTTCCAGATCTGGACGATTATATCTGCCGGCTATTCGGAGAGACCGTCCGTCGACGCATCGGTATGGATCTGACCCGGCGCAGGCTTTCGGACCTGCCGCCGCCAATCGGCCAGCGCATGCGCGCCCGCTATGACCGTGTCCGCACCAGTGGCGAGCCGTTGCTATGCCACATCATGTCTTTCGCCATGCAACTGGGCCTTCCCGAGAATGAACGCTTTCCGGCGGAACTGCTGATATTGCCGCTATCGCGCTCCGGCTGTGACCATGACTGTACCCTGGTGTTGAGCCAGACGCTGGACTGATCAGCCGCGCACAGCAACATCGCCTGCCGACACCGGTTCCAGCCGGCCATCCTGTTCCAGCAGCAACCGACCGTGGCCATCGATGCCGCGCAGGATGCCATCCAGCCGATCCGTCCGAGCCGCGTCGCGATGGACGGTAACGGTCTCACCCAGCCCTGACAGCCGGCGCAGATAGTCCGGCCGCATCGGCTCGAACCCTTGCATCAGGAAACCCTCAAGCCGGACGAGAAGACGGGGCAGCAGCGCGTCCAGACAATCCTGCACTGTGGGCGCCTGGCCCGTGGCATCCGCCAGACAGGCCGTTGCATAGGGCAGACCACGCGGACTGTGGGCAAGGTTGACCCCGAAGCCGACCAGGATGCAACCGCCGGACAATTCCACCAGAATGCCCGACAGTTTGGCCCCGCGCAGCAATACATCATTCGGCCATTTCAGCATCAGACCGGGCCCGGCCGTCAGGGCGGAAGCAGCCTCCCAGACCGCAAGTCCGGTCGCAAGCCCGATCAGGCCGATGGATGTGCCCGGCGGCGGCTGGCCCTTGTCCGGACGCAGAACCAGGGTGGCATAAAGATTCCCCGGCTCCGATACCCAAGGACGGCTGAAGCGACCTCGCCCACCGGTCTGCCGGTCGGCGACCACCAATGTCCAACCCGGGCAGCCATCCCGCGCGAGGCGGTCGGCCTCGTCCTGCGTACTGACAGCCTGGGCCAGGTGAACCAGACGAAAGGGCGACGGAACCGCATAGGTCATGATGCACGACCCGTAACTCTACCTACACACTGGCAGCCTGGCCCATCGCATGCTATCGCGATGGCGGGGGTGGCCCCTGGCCCCGCCAAGGAGGCGACATGACGGTCGAATGGGAACTGGATCACATCTTCCTCGCGCTTGATCCGCGATCCGGAGAGGGCACGGAACTTACCCGGCGCGGGCTGGAACCCAGCTATCGCCGCGACCATCCCGGCCAGGGAACGCAAAATCTCTGCTTCTGTTTCGACAACGCCTATCTGGAACTTCTTTGGACCCGCGACAAGGCGGAACTGGCGGCCAACGCGCTGGCACGATCGAAACTGCCGGAACGGATGGCCTGGCCGGGCAAGGGGGTCTGTCCCTTCGGCATCGCGATCCGCCCGGTATCCGGCCAGGATACCCTGCCCGAACTGCCGTTCAAATCCTGGGCTTACAGACCATCCTACCTGCCCCAGGGCATGGCGATCCAGGTCGCGACCATGAGCGATGACGCCCGCCTGCCCTTCCTGTTTCACGTCCCGGGCGCCAAGCCGCCAGCGGAATGGCCGGATGGGCTGGCCGGCACACGTCAGCTTGCGTCCGGGCTGGTGCGGATCGTCGCCATCCGTCTGCATCTGAGCTGCGCACCGATCGCGGCCATGGCAAAGGTGCAGAAGGCCCTGCCCTGGCTCGGCGTGAACTGGAAAGCGCCGGAGCCGATGCTGGATGTGGTGATGCAGGACGCTTCAGGCGCGTTGAAGCGCATGCCCCTGCCCTTTGCCCCGCCGGCAGAAGGCTGAAAGGCGGAAGTCAGATCGCGCCGCCCTTGTCATTCGCGCGCGAACGCAGCACCGCGTCGCAGACCTTGAACATCCGCTCCAACTGATCGAAGTTCAGCTGTCCGCGCCCTTCCGTGGCCCTGTAATAACGCCGCCAGGTCATTGAAATCTGTTCCAGCACCCCGTTACAGGCGCCCAGCGTCCAGTAATACTGGTTCGCCCGGAACAGGAAATCGCGAAAGTGCTTCGGATTGTCTTCCGCGATGAACTTCTTGTAACTCTCTTCATACAGATCGAAGATATCAGTAATATTCTGCTGGATGGTATGAATCTTGGTAAAGATCGATTTGCGGAACATCTCGATCTGCTGCTTCTCATCACGGGTCAGTTGACGCCATTCACGCGGCTTGGAATTTTCCGATTTCAGCCATTCGGTCACCCGTCCGATGCGCTGGCGCGACTGGATATATTCGTTCTGGAAAAAAGCGATCCCCTTCCAGGCGCCGAACACGGTCGGCGCTTCCTCCCGCGCGATGCCGAAAGCCTGGATGAACAGCAGGGCTTCGTTCAGGGACGGGTCCCAGATCGAATCGATGAAGCGGCGGGTCTTGGAAACGACCTCCACCGGATTGGTGATGGCCATGGCCTTGCTGACGATCGGCTTCACCTTCTCGCCGATGATGTGACGGATGCGTGCGGTGTCAGCCGCGGCAATGGCGACATAGCTCGAATCAATTTCGATTCCGGCCTGCAGAAAACTCTCATGCACGATGAAGGGATCAAGTGAAGGTGTCGCCGCCAGGACGCGCAGGATGGAAATATCATGTTCCGCATCCGGCTTTTCGAAATCCATGCCGCAATGACGCAGCATGAGTTCCTTGAAATCAGGCTGGTCGGTATACAAACCATAACCGCCCAACTTCAGATCATGCTTGTCCTTCGGAACATAGAGGGCAGTGCGCACGGCATTGATCTGCTTGCCGCCGGTCAAATCTTCCAGCCCCGGAATGGCGACCAGATTCTGTTCGGTAATGTCGAAATTCGGATATTTGAAGACGATGGTATCGTTCAGGGAATCGGTTTTGAAAATGCGGCGCTCCTGTGGAAGCTCGGCCGACACCCTGTTAACATGAAACGAAATAGTCGGCGCGGAAAACAGCACCGCCTCAAGACTTGGGTTCATAGGCCCTGTTCCCCCGCGCGACGAAGCAGTCCCTAAACGACCGGGATGCTACAGCGCTCTTCTACACCGGACCGGAAATGCACCGGATACATACGATGCCTATCGTACCTTCTCTAAAAAGCCCAGAGAACTTTATACGCAGCGGCGGAAAATAAGCCCTCACGAGCCTATCACACCCGCCTTGTCGAACAAGGCCGGGAGCCGCCCATTGGTTTCGAGCACCTCCAGCAGCCCATCCAACTCCGCAGCAGCCGGCCCCTCCGCCGGATTGGTCAGGATCTGCAGGCGGTAAACCTGATCGACCTTGTCGGAGACCAGCAATTGGTCCCGCGCCGTGGCATTCCTGGCCAGATAGCGCAGCAGGTAGGATTTGGTCACCACCGCCACATCGGCCCGATCACGCAGCACGACTTCGATACTGGCGGCATGGTCGGTCACCAGCATCATGGCAAACTTGTCTTTCAGCACGGCAGGGTCGGCGTTGAACTCCGCAAAACCATAGTGATAGCCCAGGATTCCAGCCATCCGCTTGCCGGAGAAGTCGTCGAAATAGGTCTGGCCCCGCCCTTCCGCCTTCCGCGCGACATAGACCTCGCTGTCTTCAAAAAAGACCTTCGATGCCTCGAAACGCTGGCCCGAGGCGGTCCATCCCCACTCCGGGCTTTCGAAGGCAATCATATCGAAGGCCCCAGCCGCGAAGTCCCTATACCGCCGGGGTGGAGAGGTCAGGAAAAACTGGAAATCCCATTTGTCCTGCGCCTCATTCAGCAGGGCCAGCAGATCAATCGTCAGCCCCTGCGGACTGCCGCCGGCACGATCCAGCTCAACATAGGGTGGGAATTCATAGCCACCCACCGTCACGACCCGACGATCCTGTGCCAGCGCGCCCCGGCCGCCGACGAGCAGGGCCATCAGCACCAACATCCCGACCAATACAGGGCGCCGCATATCGCGCATCGCTCCATCTCCCCTCTACCCCTCAACGACGAAGATTAGGACAAGTGCGGGAAAGGCGCCATGCATCAATCTGTTCTACTGGACGACATTTACCACTGGCGCGACCGATTGCATTTCGCGATGCTCCCCAGGTTGACATGCAGAACAAGAAAGGAGGCCAGAAAAACATGGCCAAACCTCCCAGCCTGGCTGACGCCGATCTGTCCGCCAGTCTTTCCCGTACGAAATATGCCGAGGAGATAGAGCGCCAGCAGCACCGCATGATGATGCTGCAGCAGGCCTATCTGTCCCGGCCGGACCGCGCCGCCATCGTCTTCGAAGGTTGGGACGCCGCCGGCAAGGGCGGCACCATTCGCCGCCTGGCCTGGGCGCTGGATCCGCGCGGCTTCAAGGTCTGGCCGATCGCCGCCCCGAATGAAATCGAACGGCGCCTGCATTATCTGCAGCGCTTCTGGACCCGCCTGCCGGCCCAAGGGGAAATCGCCGTCTTCGACCGCTCCTGGTACGGGCGCGTCCTGGTAGAACGTGTTGAAGGATTTGCGGCCAAGCAGGAATGGAAGCGCGCCTTCGGGGAGATCAACGATTTCGAGCAGGCGTTGAGCGAAGACGGCATGCGGATCGTGAAAATCTTCCTGCATGTCTCCGCCGAAGTGCAGCGCGAACGCTTCATGCAGCGGATTTCCGACCCGCTGAAGCGTTGGAAGCTGACCTATGAGGACATCCGCAACTGGCATAAACGCGATGCCTATCTCGATGCCATTGAGGAGATGCTGGAACGTACCTCCACCAGCCATGCCCCCTGGCATGTCATCCCCGCCAATGACAAGTTGCATGCGCGCGTCGAAGCCCTGCGCGTGATCGCCGATACGCTGGGCCGGGATGTCGACGTCACCCCGCCCCCGCTGGACGGGACATTGCTGGCCGCCGCACAGGAACATCTGGGAATGAACAAGGACGAGTTGGCGAAAACGATGCCCAACGGGAAAGCCCGGAATGGGTGACGAATGGCGCGTGCTGGGCGGCTTTGCCGGCGGTCTGGCAATCTTCCTTTTGGGCATGCAGCAATTGACCGTGGGACTGACCAGGGCAGCCGGCGATTCCCTGCGTCTGCTGCTGGGTCGACTGACGCGCAATCCCGTTCTGGCCCTGCTCAGCGGCATGGTCATCACCGCGATGATCCAATCCTCCAGCGTGACCACGGTCATCCTTGTCGGCTTTGTCGCCGCCGGCATGATCCGCTTTCGCGACAGCCTTGCCGTTGTGCTGGGTGCCAATATCGGCAGCACCATCACCGCCCAGATCATCGCCTTCAATATCGGAGCCATCACCCTGCCCATGGTGGCTGCGGGATTTGCCTTGAGCCAGTGGAAGGGGTCCAACGGCGCGCGTGTCGCCGCCTGGGGTATCGCGGTGCTGGGCACCGGTCTGGTCTTCTTCGGGATGGAGTTGATGAGCCAGGCCGCACGCCCCCTGGCTGCGGCGCCGGGCATGGTGGATATGCTGGCGCAGGCCGGCTCCAATCTCTGGATCGGTCTGGCGGCGGGCATCGCCGCCACGGCCATCCTGCAATCCTCTGCCGCGACGACGGCCATGGTGCTGGTGCTGGCCGGTCAGGGCCTGATCACCCTGGAAGGGGGTATTGCGCTGGCCCTTGGCGCCAATGTCGGCACCTGTGTCACGGCGGTGATCGCGGCCATCGGAAAATCACGGCCCGCAGTCCGGACGGCGATGGGCCATGTATTGTTCAACCTGCTGGGCGCGGTGCTGTGGCTGCCCTTCATTCCAGAACTGGCCGCGCTGTCGCGCTGGGCTGCCCTGCTGTTGCAGGAAGCCCCGACAATCCCGCGCGAAATCGCAAACGCACACAGCCTGTTCAACATTCTGAACGCCCTGGCCGCCCTGCCCCTGCTGCCCTGGGGCGCGGCGCTGCTGGAAAAGCTGGTACCGGAACGCAGCGACAGCATGCCGGAAGGCGCATCGCGCTATCTGCGGCTGGAGCTGCTGCAAACTCCGGAACTGGCGCTTTCCGCCGCCCGCCAGGATATTCTGGAGCAAGCGACCAATTTGCGGGCCGCCCTGGCCGCCTCGGTGGAAGCGGCCCTGCATGGACGCCAACATGCGCTGGAAGAGCGGGTACAGATATTGCGGGACATGCTGAGCGATCATCTGGCGCTGTTCGATTATCTGCGCCGCATCGCGATCGTATCCGTCTCGCCGCATCAGGCGGAGGAGCAGGTGCGTTACCTACGCGCGGTCAGCGCCCTGGCCGGTCTGCGCGAAACGATCCAGAACGGCCTGCTGCGCATCGGGCTGGAGCGGATCGAGGCCAATGTGATCGCCAGTGCAGCGACAGCTGAATCCCTGCGCCGGGTACATCTGGCCGTTCTGGAGGCGATGGATCGCGCCATCGAGGCGTTCAGCACCGGCGATCCCGCCAAGGCGGCCGCCGTGCGCGCCAGCAAACGTCAGGTCAAGCCCGTCCTGGCCGATGCCCAGAGCAGACTGATGCAGCGCCTGATGAGCGACGACCCGAACCGGGCCCGAACCTTCCATCTGGAATCGGACCTGCTGCATGAGTTGAAGACCGCCTTCGGCTTCGTGCGCGGTTTCGGCCGCACGGTGGAAGCCACGCCCCAAACCTGAATGCAGACAGGTTCTAGACCGCATGGGGCTCCGGCAGTTCGATGCGGATCTTCGTCCGGCTCCGGCCAGTTTCCTGGCCCTCGCGCTCGAAACGCCGATCCACGAAGAAGCAGCCCAGGATACGGGCGGGCCGTCCCCTATCCCATAACGGGCGCATCGCGCATTCCACCCGCATCACATAGCCCTGTGCCGGCAGATGCACGGTCTGCTGCACGGCGAAGGCCTGCCCCGTCCGGCCAGCCTCCTCATACAGCGCCAGTACCTCGGCGGATTGCTCACCATGCACGATGCTGCGCAGATCGACCCCCTTGAGTGGCCGCTTGAACACCTCGGATAGGAAATTGCCGCATAGCCGGATGACAAGCGAGCCATCCCGGTCGACATCCACCAGATACAGATGCTGCCATAGCGGACCCGGCACATCCAGCACGTCGAAATCTTCGGCATCGCGGATGCGAAGGCCAAAGAACGCTTCCATCTGCGCGGAAAAAACGAACCCGTCAAACACGCCATGCCCCCCGGTTGGACATGCCCTTGCGCCCGCCCCCGGCCAAGGCCGGCAAGTGTGACACGAGCCATTCCCGAAGGAAAGACCCAGGCCGCGCGGGGTTCTGGAATCCGGGAACCGGATCAGAAGGCAAGCGCCGCGTCGGCCTCCGCCGCTTCGGCCGGCGTCCATTGCTGTACCGGGGTCGGTGCGGCGCTGCCGATCAGTGGTAAAAACGTGCCTTCGCCCGGCTCGTCCAACACAACGCTTCCACCGGGTCCGGCAACCTCGATCGCGCCCTGCCGGATCTGGAAGCCGTAATGCGGTCGTCCGGCCGGCATGCCGACCGTCAGTTCGCCGCCGACGAACTCCGTCCCGCGAATGCCGATGGTGGCAACGGGCGTGCGCAGCGACACGTTCTGCCGCGCCAACTGACCGACCTCCCCCGAAACGAAGCCGAAGACGCCACGGAAGATATCGATCCGCTGCGACTGCGTGGCCCCTGCCTCCCGCGAATAGACGAGGTCATCGATGTAAATCTGCGCCTCTTCGCCCAGCGTCAGCGTCGAACGGTCGATGAAGCGAATCAGCAGACGCGAGCCCGTCGCCGTGCGGATGCCTTCCTGCCGATGAATGGGGCTGCCTAGCGCCAGGGGCGATGTGCCGTCCACCCCGGTCCGGCTGGCCTGGCCTGTGATGCGTTCCACCACGCCCACCGCCTCCTGCGCGACAGACAGGCCGGGCTGCATCACCAGGAAAACGGCGAGGAACAGCTTCAATACGACAGGTGGAAAACTCATATGCGCCCTCGTTCCTCTCTGCGCCGCACACGCCCTGAAACCATATGGTGATGGGGAGGCACAGAATATTAACGGATGCAGACGCGCAATAGACCAAAAGAACAGGGGCCGCCCCGAAGGACGGCCCCTGCCGTAAACCAAAGCTCGAAACGCGGGATCAGCGCTTGGAGAACTGGAAGGAACGACGCGCCTTGGCGTGGCCGTACTTCTTGCGCTCCACCGTGCGGCTGTCGCGGGTGAGCAGGCCTTCCGCCTTCAGCGCGGAGCGCAGCGTCGGCTCGAAATTCACCAGCGCGCGGGAAATGCCGTGCTTCAGTGCACCGGCCTGGCCCGACAGGCCGCCGCCGGTCACCGTGGCGAACACGTCGAACTGGCCCATGCGATTGGCGACGGTGAAGGGCTGGCGAATGATCATGCGCAGCACCGGACGGGCGAAATAGGCATCCGCCTCTTTCCCGTTCACGGTCATGCGACCGGAGCCGGGCTTCACCCAAACGCGGGCAACGGATTCCTTACGACGGCCCGTAGCATAGGCACGGCCGAATTCATCGATCTTCGGCTGGGCCGGGGCAGCGGCTTCCACCGGGGCGGCGGCCTGACCGAGGTCGGCCAGATTGTTCAGGGTTTCAACCATGGCATTCAGCTCCGGGCATTCTTGGCGTTGCGGGCGGCGAGGTCGAGGACCTGCGGCTGCTGCGCATCATGCGGATGGGTCGGCCCCTTGTAGACGCGCAGATTGGACATCTGCTGGCGCCCCAACGGCCCGCGCGGAACCATGCGCTCCACGGCCTTTTCGATCACCCGCTCCGGGAAACGCCCCGTCAGCAGCTGGCCGATGGATCGGCCCTTGATGCCGCCCGGATGGCCGGTATGCCAGTAGAAGATCTTGTCGGTCAGCTTGCGACCGGTGACCTTCACCTTCTCGGCATTCACCACGATAATATTGTCACCGCAATCAACATGCGGCGTATAGCCGGCCTTGTGCTTGCCGCGCAGGATTTTAGCAACTTCCGCGGCCAAACGGCCCAGAACCAGCCCGTCAGCGTCGATCAGAATCCATTTCTTTTCGACTTCGGCCGGCTTCATCGAATAGGTCTTCATCGACTGAAAGCCTCGTTATCTTCTAGGGAACCGATGCGCCGCATGGCGAGTTTTCTCCAATGCGACGGCCCCGGCCCCTTGGCCGGAAGCAGATCGGAGCGCGGTATATGCCCGGAACAGGGTCCAGTCAAGCGCTTTCATCCTGGAAAAGCAGCAAAATTTCATACGCTTACGGCGTGACTACTATAATACCGTGACAATAGATTGCATTTTCGATAACTTTGCTTCCAACCGTCGATAGTCCAGATAGACTGATGTTGCATTGCAGCATGTCGCAGCCGGGGGACAGTCGCACATGACCACACCATCAACTGACACGCGTATGGCTTTCTGGACGATCCGCCGCTCGCTTGCCGCAGTCGGCATGCTGGCCCTATCCGCCGTCGTGGCAGGCCAGTTCTGGATTTCCGCAAGCTATCGCAGCCTGGCCTTCGATGCCTTCACCGAGCAGCAGACGCGCATGGTGCGCCTGCTGGCGGAAGACCGCATCCGTGTGCGCTATGACGAAAAGGCACGCGAATTGACGGCGGACTGGGCGCGGGGGGATGCCCTGACCAAAGCCATGGCAGGCAGCGATGTCGCGCGCATGGGCATTGAGGCGGAAGCCCTGTTCGCCCAGGCCGCCGTCACGCTGGGGGAAATCATCCTGGTAGGCGCCCATGTCTTCGCGCCTGACCTGACACCACAGGCCAGCGCAGCGCGCGGTTTGCAGAACAGCATGCTGGACGATACCGCCCTGCGCGACAGGCTGGCCGCCCGCGATCGCGGACAGGCCCGCCAGGCTACCACCCTGCTCTGGTCCGGCCCTGACGGGCGCCCGCTGCATTCCGTGCTGCTGCCGATCGGCGGCTTCCGCGTGCAGGGCTATCTGGAAGTGATCACCGACCCCCTACCGACCCTGACCGGCCTGGCCCAGGCCTTCGGCGGCGACATCACCGTTGAGGATATGCAGGGCAGCCTGCGCCTTACCGACCGGGCCGTCGTGCTGGACACGAACGCGACTGCGGACGCGGCCGCCCCGGCGTCTCCGCCTGCGGAAAATGCGGCGCCCGATACGCTCCAGGCGCCATCGGGCAGCATGCTGGTCCCCGTCACCCTGCAGGACAGCGCCGGCAAGGATTGGGCAAAGGTGACACTTGCCAGCGACATCTCCGCCTTCACCGGGGAATTGGACCGCACACGCAACACCGCCCTGGTCGGCCTTGTCGTGCTGGTACTGGGGCTGGGTCTTGTCACCCTGATTCTGCTGCGCCAGACCGTCTTTCGCGTCTTGAAGGATTTCGCGGGCGCCATGATCGCCATTGCAGAGGATCGGGAAGCGTCGATCCCGCGTACCGGCGCCGATGAGATGGCCAGCATGGCCAAGGCCCTGGAAGTCCTGCGCGAGCGTTCGGCGGAGCTGAAAATCGCCCAGCACAGCCAGCGCGAGGAGGCCGAGGCCCATCAACGCGAAATCCGTGAACGCCTGCGCAACCTGTCGGAAACGCTCGCGCGCGAGCTGGACGAAACCGTGGGGCCGGTCCTGCGCCAGACCCAGGAGCTGACCGGCGTATCCAACGCCCTGACCAATGCGGCGGTCGCGATGCAGGAACGCTCGGACGCGGTCGGCCGTTCCGCCCTGGAGGCCACCGACAAGACGGTGTCGATCAGCGCCGCGGCCCATCGCATGGCCGATGCCATCCAGCTGGTGCGTGACCGCGCCGGCCGATCCCGAGACATTGCCGAAACCGCCTCGGGCGAAGTCACGGGAGCCCAGACCATGGTCGAACTGCTGGCGGATGCGGCGCGGGAAATCGACGCGGTGGTCACCCTGATTACCGATATCGCCGGACAGACCAACCTGCTTGCGCTCAACGCCACCATCGAAGCGGCGCGCGCCGGAGAGGCCGGCAAGGGATTCGCCGTGGTCGCCCATGAGGTGAAGAGCCTGGCCGGACGCACTTCGCAGGCGACCGGCGACATCTCCACCAAGGTAGAGGAGGTGCAGAGCCGCACCCGCAGCGCGGTCAATGCCATCGGCACCATTGCCGAAACCATCCAGCGCATGACCAGCATGGCGGCCGAAATCGCCCAGACGGTCGATGCCCAGGAGGATGCCACCCGCCAGATGATCGCCGATACCGAAGCCGCCAGCGGCAATACCCGCACCGTGTCCGGCGATATTGGCGAGGTGGGGGAACGATCCCAGGCCGTGGGCGAACTGGCGGGCTCCGTCTCCAAGGCGGCGCTGGCCGTGAATGAAGGGCTGGATCGTCTGCGCCAGGGGCTGGATCGGATCGCACGCGACGCGCAGGCGGATGCCGGATAATATCACAGAGGTGGCTGACCAAGCGCGCGCAGCGGCATGGGCGGAGCAACTCGCCCATGCCTTCGGGCGTTCGCCTGATGACAATACCAGATTGCGATGAACCGAACCCACGCCTGACCGGTCCAGGACCGCAGATCGTGGCACAGGAGGAGAAGCACCGACCCGATGAAACTGTTCACCTGCCAGCGCTGCGGCCAGGGCCTGTATTTCGAAAATTCCGTCTGTGGCCAATGCGGTGCGCTGCTGGGCTATCTGCCAACCCTGTTTCAGCTCAGTGCGCTGGAAGACCTGGACCAGGACGGCGCATTTGGTCCGCTGGCCGATCCGCAGGGGCAGTCCTGGCGTTTCTGTGCCAATCACACATCGAGCAGTTGCAACTGGATGCTGCCAGCCGATGATGCGCATAGGCTTTGTCCGGCCTGCCGCCTGAACCGCACCATTCCCGACCTGTCCGCCGCCGGCAATGCGACGCTATGGAAGCGTCTGGAACAGGCCAAACATCGCCTGGTCTATGGGCTGATGCGACTGGGCCTGCCGCTGACCGACCGGCAGACGGACCCGGAAACCGGGCTGGCCTTCGACTTCCTGGACCGGGACGCGCCAAACCCGCATGGACAGGGGCCCATCCTGACCGGGCATGCCAATGGCGTGATCACCATCGTGCTGTCGGAAGCCGACAATGCGCTGCGGGAGGCCAGCCGCCAGACCATGGGCGAAACCTATCGCACGCTGCTGGGCCATTTCCGGCATGAATCCGGCCATTATTACTGGGACCGGCTGGTCCGCGACGGGGGCAGGCTGGATGCTTTCCGCGCCATGTTCGGGGATGAAACGCAGGATTATGCCGCCGCCCTGGACAGCCATTACCGGGAGGGGCCGCCGGGTGACTGGCAGAGCCGATTCGTCTCGGCCTATGCCAGCGCCCATCCGTGGGAAGATTTCGCCGAAAGCTGGGCGCATTACCTGCATATCGTCGATACGCTGGAAACGGCGGAAAGCTTCGGCATCCGTTCCGCGCCCGTCGTAACGGACGATCCCGCCATGTCGGCCCGGATCGATTTCGATCCCTATGGCACGGAACCCTGGCAGGATATCCTGGATGCCTGGTTTCCCCTGACCCTTGCGGTCAACGAGCTGAATCGCAGCATGGGCCAGCCCGACCTTTATCCGTTCATCCTGTCCGCCCCCGCGACGGAGAAGCTGCGCTTCGTCCATACGCTGATCGCCGACAATACCGTCCCTGCCGCGTGAATGGATGCTGTCGCGAACCCGTTACGGCGCCAGGACCAGCGAGACCACATTCGGACGGGTCTGCAAGGCCACAAGCATATCGTCTTCCGAAAGACCATGCTCGACCTCATCGGTCCAGACGGTCACCTCGTTCAGGCGATAATCGCCGAAGGATGTGATCATCGCCACATCGGCGGCGTCCCTGCCCCGCACCATCAGGATACGGCCGATGCGCGGCGTGTTGTGGCGCGCATCGAAGACATGCCAGCGCCCTCCCAGAAAGACCTCCGCCCAGGCGCAGAAGTCGCCCGGCCCGGCAACGGCCCCGATATCGCTCAGATACCCGCTGGCATAGCGGGCTGGGATGTTCATGGCCCGGCACAGCGTCACGAACAGATGGGCGAAATCCCGGCAGACGCCGGTCCCTTCGCGCATCACATCCGCCGCCGTCTTGGTCGGTCGGCCGAAGCGATAGTCGAAATGGATGTGGTTGTGCACCCAGTTCGAAATCGCCTGCACCCTGGCCCAACCCGCCGGCTCCGACGAAAACATCTGCCAGGCGAATGCGCTCAGCTCGTCGCTTTCGCAATATCGGCTCGCCAGCAGATAACCCAAAGTCCCAGTGGGAAGGTCCATGACCTCATGCTGGCGCGCATTCCAGTCAAACGGATCAGGATCGGCTGGCATCTCCAGGATGCAGTCCGACCAGATCGTGGATTGTCCGGGAGGCAGCAGCGCCCGCGCCCGCGTATTGCCGTAACCATCAATATAATTTTCAATAGGCGTGTCGGGATCAATATGTAGTTCTGACGATCCGATTACCTTGTGGGAAACACTGCCATGCAGATCAAGTGCGAAGAGCATGGGTGTTGCTTGCTGGCAATATACTACGAATTTGTATCCGATTCTTATGTGCATCCCCAGTACATGCGCCTTTCAATGCCGCAACGCAACCGGCAATTCCAAAACCACCCCTATCTTCAACATTCCGGTGCCCGCCGCCAGCACAGCCATTGATTCCACAGAGTCACAAAAGACACAGCTATTATTGTCAAATGATATCAAATCAAACCATGTAATTAATACTTGTCAATATTGGTTAATGCGGTAACATAGAAGGGCCAGAAGGTAATCGGGAGCATACCATGCAGGATTCGACTGAGGATCTGAAGCCTCTGTTGGAAGAGTTGATCTCCAGGGAGATTTACCGCCTCGCGACGGACAGCGAAGTCTATGCGGCGGCGGTCTATGACCCCGGCGCTCCGCTGGCCCAACCCAAGCATTTCGAATGCCTGCACCGGGCGCAATACGGCGCCATGGATTCCATCCGGGTGCATTTCGATTTCGAAGGCATTGGTGTCTGGTATGCCATCCGCAAGGACGGGCCGGAATTCGAGATGCGCCATATCCTGCTGGAGATCGAGGATGGGCGTTGCGTCCACTCCCGTGCCGAAACCATTCGCGGCATCTGGCGCGACTGGTCGGATATCGTCTCGGCCGATCCCTGGGTCGCCGAACGCCGTGATCGCTATCACCCGCGCGAAAACCTGCGTCTGGTGCGTGTGGCTTAGGGCTTCATTCACCCCGGCCCGTGCCGAAAAGTAACGCTGTCCGGCCGCCCAGGCAGATCCAGGCTGGTGGTGGCGGGCGGGCGCGTCGCCACCACCCTGCCCTTGGCAATCACGCAGCGCCGGGCCGCGCGCAGGCGGATCGCCTCCATCTTCGAGCCGGCCTCCAGCACCACCAGGCTGGCAATGCAGCCGGGCTTCAGCCCATAGCCCTGTAAATTCAGGATCGCGGCGGCTTCGCCTGTCACCATGTCGAAGCTATGCGCGATGTCCGTCATGCTCGTCATCTGCGCCACATGCAGCCCCATGGAAGCGACCTCCAGCATGTCGCCGCTGCCCAGCGAATACCAGGGGTCCATCACGCAGTCATGGCCATAGGCGACGCGGATGCCATGGGCCACCATCTCCTTCACCCGCGTCATGCCGCGCCGCTTGGGATAGCTATCGTGGCGGCCCTGAAGCGTTATGTTGATCAAGGGGTTGGCAATGGCCGCCAGCCCCGCATCGGCCATCAGCGGCAGCAGTTTCGAGACATAATAGTTGTCCATCGAATGCATCGAGGTCAGATGCGATCCCGCCGACCGTCCCCCCAGACCGAAATGCTTGGTTTCCGCCGCCAGGGTTTCGACATGGCGCGACAGCGGATCATCGCTTTCATCGCAATGCAGATCGACCATCAACCCGCGTTCGGCCGCGATCTCGCATAGCGCGGTGACGGAACGCGCGCCATCCGCCATGGTGCGTTCGAAATGCGGAATGCCGCCCACCACATCGACACCCATATCAAGCGCCCGCAGCAATTGGGCCGTGATATCGCCATTGCGATACAGCCCATCCTGCGGAAAGGCCACCAGCTGCAGGTCGAGATAGGGCGCGACCAGTTGCTTCACCTCCAGCAAGGCTTCGACCGCCAGCAGACGCGGGTCGCAGACATCGACATGGCTGCGGATGGCGAGCAGCCCCTGCGCCACCGCCCAGTCGCAATAGGCCAGCGCCCGGTCGCGCACCGCTTCCGGGGTCAGCAGCGGCTTCAACTCGCCCCACAGCGCGATGCCTTCCAACAATGTGCCGGACTGGTTCACCCGCGGCAGGCCGAAGCTGAGCGTGGCATCCATATGGAAATGCGGGTCGACAAAGGGCGGGCTGATCATGCAGCCGCCGGCATCCACGATCCGCGCACCCGGCGCGGGATCAATGACGGGTGCGACCTCGGCAATCCTGTCGCCTGCGATGGCGATATCGGCCCTGGTCCCATCGGGCAGCACGCCACCCTGTACGAGGATATCCATCATCGCTCCCCCTTGCGATAGGGCACCATCAGGGCCTTCGGGTAGCTCGCCTTACGCGCCATCACGATCAGCGCCAGGATCGACAGCACATAGGGCATCATCAGGAACAGCTGATAGGGCACCACGCCCCCCGTCACCTGTTGCAGGCGCACCTGATAGGCATCGAAGGCCGCGAACAGGATCGCGCCCAACAGCGCCTTGCCCGGCCGCCAGGAGCCGAACACGACCAGCGCGATACAGATCCAGCCGCGACCATTGACCATTTCGAAAAAGAAAGAGTTGAAGGCGGAAATCGTCAGGAAGGCCCCGCCGATCGCCATCAGGGCGCTGCCCGCCATCACCGCGCCCAGGCGGATCAGGGTGACATCGATCCCCTGTGCCTCGCAGGCGGCCGGATTCTCCCCCACCGCCCGGATCGCCAGACCCAGCGGCGTGCGATACAGCACCCAGGCCACCAGCGCCACCGCGACGAAGGCGAAATAGGTCAGCGGCGTCTGCGCGAACAGGGCCTGACCGAATAGCGGAATATCCGACAGGAATGGGATCGGCAAAGGCTGGAAGGGTTCGATCTTGGGCGGGCTCGATACCTGGGGCAGCAGCAGGCGATAGCTGAAATAGGCCAGGCTGGAGGCCAGCAGCGTCACCCCGATACCCGTGACATGCTGGGACAGGCCAAGCGGCACCGTCAGCGTCCCATGCAGCAGGCCGAACACCACGCCGATCACACCCGCCATCAGCACGCCCAGCCACAGATCGCCGCCAGCATAGACCGTGTACCAGCCCACGAAAGCGCCCGCCGTCATGATGCCTTCGATGCCGAGATTGAGCACGCCGGCCCGCTCACAGATCAGCTCGCCCATCGTCGCCAGGATCAGCGGCGAGGCGATGCGCACCACCGCCACCCAGAAACTGGCCTGCAGGAAGATGTCAAAAGCCTCGCCCATCAGCGCCACCTGATCCGATAGCGTGTCAGCAGGATCGCGGCCACCATGGTCAACAGTGCGGTGGCCACCGTCACATCGGCGATATAGCTGGGCACCCTGGCGGCCCGGCTCATGGAATCGGCCCCCACGAAGATGCCCGCCACGAAGATCGCGGCCGCGATCACACCCAGCGGATGCAGCATGGCCAGCATGGCGACCACGATGCCGGTATAGCCATAGCCCGGCGACAGATCGAGGCTGAGATTGCCCTTCAGCCCCGCCACCTCGCTGAACCCCGCCAGCGCCGCCAGACCGCCCGACAGCAAGGCGGTCTTCACCAGCACCAGATTGACCCGGATACCCGCAAAGCGTGCCGCCTGCGGGTTATGGCCAACGGCACGCATTTCATAGCCCAGCGTGGTCCTGGCCATCACGAACCAGACGGAGATGGCCGCCACCAGCGCCAGCACGAAACCGTAATGCAGCCGCTTGCCCTGCAGGATCTTGGGCAGCGACGCCGCCTCGATCACCCGGCGCGACTGCGGCCAGCCCATGCCCATCGGGTTCTTCAACACCCCTTCCAGCAGCATGGACACGAACAGCAGAACGATGAAGTTCAACAGCAGGGTCGTCACCACCTCGTCCACGCCGAAGCGCGATTTCAGCAGGGTCGGCACCAGCAGCACCAGCGCGCCCGCCATCATCACCGCGACGATGATCGCGGGTTTCAGCGCGAAGCCGGCCCAGGGCAGCGCCCCGGTACCCAGCACCACCGTCACCACCCCGCCGATGTAGAGCTGCGCCTCCGCCCCGATATTCCAGAGCTTGGCCCGAAAGGCGACCGCCACCGCCAGCCCGGTGAAGATCAGGGGCGTGGCACGTGTCAGCGTCTCCAGAAAGGCAAACTGCGATCCGAACGCCCCTTTCAGCACCAGCCCGAACACCGCGAAGGGATTGGCTCCGGCCAGCATCACCAGCACACCGGCAAAGGCCAAGGTGGCCAGAATGGCCAGCGCCGGATAGCCCAGCGTCGCGCGCCAGCTGACCGCATCGACGGGTTCAATGCGCATGGGCGCCCTCCCCCTCGGCAAAGCCATGGCCGGCCATCAGCGCGCCGATCTCGGCCAGGGATTTTTCCCCGCGCCGGAAAGGCTCGCTCAGCCTTCCCTTCGACATCACGCCGATCCGATCCGCCAGGGCCAGAACCTCGTCCAGATCTTCGGAAATCAGCAGAATTGCCGCCCCCTCCTCGCAGGCCTTGAGCAGCCGGGAATGCACATAGGCCACCGCGCCCACATCCAGCCCCCGTGTGGGCTGATTGGCGAGCACGATGCGCGGACGCCCATCCAGCACGCGGCCCAGGATCAGCTTCTGCATATTGCCGCCGGACAGCAGGCGAATGCGTGCCGCAGGCGACGGGCATTTCACGTCATATTCGCCGATCAGCTTTTTCGCGAAATTCACCGCCGCCCGCCAGTCGATCACCCCCCAGCGGCTGTAAGGCTGTTCGCCATAGCGTTCGGAAATCACATTTTCCGCGACCGACATATCGCCCAGCGTGCCTTCATGGTGACGATCCTCGGGGATGCGACCGATGCCCTGACGCAGCGCCTCCCGCGGGGACCAGCCGCGCGGGCTTTCCCCCGCGATGATCAGATCGCCGCCATCCTGCGCGATCATGCCGGAAATCAGCGCCGCAAGGCTGGCCTGACCATTGCCGGAAACGCCTGCGATGCCAAAAATCTCGCCCGCGCGCAATTGCAGATCGACCCCTTCCAACGCGCGCTTGTCGCCCGAGGCGCGGGTATGGATGGCCCGCAGGTCAAGCGCAACCGCCCCCTGCTGCACCGAATGCTTGCCTGGTCCGGTCAGCGTGCCGCCGATCATCAGCTCCGCCAGTTCCTCGCGCGTCGCCGATGCGGTCTGGCGCTCCCCCACCAGCCTGCCGCCGCGCAGCACCAGCACGCGGTTGGAGATGCGCATCACCTCCCCCAGCTTGTGGGAGATGAAAATGATCGACAGCCCCTGCTCCACCAGCTTTTCCAGCGTCTGGAACAGGGAATCCGTCTCAAGCGGGGACAAGACCGCCGTCGGCTCGTCCAGGATCAGGATGCGGGCATCGCGATAGAGCGCCTTCAGGATTTCCACCCGCTGCTTTTCGCCCACCGTCAGATCGGCCACACGCGCCTGCGGGTCGACCTCCAGCCCGAAGGATCGCGACAGCTCCGCAATGCGGGTTCGCGCCTTGGCCGCATCGAACCGGGCGGAAAAAAGCGGTTGGGTTCCGAGCGCGATATTGTCGAGCACGCTCAGATTATCCGCCAGGGTGAAATGCTGGTGCACCATGCCGATGCCAGCGGCCAGCGTCGCGCGCGGATCGCCCGGTGGAAGCGCCCGTCCGAACGCCTCCACCACCCCGTCATCGGCCAGATAATGGCCGAACAGGATGTTCATCAACGTGGTTTTGCCGGCGCCATTCTCGCCAAGGAGCGCCACCACCTCCCCCGCGCCCAGCGCGAAGGAGATGGCGTCATTCGCAAGCAAGGGTCCAAAGCGCTTGGTGATCTTGTCCAGGCGCAGGACCGTGGTGGCACCGGCCCCGATCTGCGGGGCCGTGGCCATGGATCAGCTCGACTTCGGTTCGTCGTCGTTGATCGCGACCGTAAAGGTCCCGGCCTTGATCGCGGCCTCCGTCTCCTTGACCTTGGTCATGACGGTGGCCGGAACCTTCCCTTCGAAGGTGCCCAGCGGCGCCAGCGAGCAGCCGGCATGTTTCATAAAGGAATACATGCCGTAATCATCGGCCTTGAACTTGCCCGCCTTCACCGCGGCGATGGCCGCATCCATGGTCGGTTCGAAATGCCACAGCGCCGAAGCAACCACGGTCTGCGGATAATCGGCCTGGGTGTCGATCACATTGCCGATGGACAGGATGCCCTTTTCCTTGGCGGCATCCGACACGCCGAACCGTTCGGCATAGAGCACATCGGCGCCCTGGTCGATCTGGGCGAAGGCCGTTTCCTTGGCCTTGGGCGGATCGAACCAACTGCCGATGAAGGCCACCTGGAATTTGATATCCGGCTGGACGGCCTTGGCGCCCGCCATGAAGGCATGCATCAGCCGGTTCACTTCCGGGATCGGATAGCCGCCGACCATGCCGATATTCTTCGACTTGGTCATGGCGCCCGCGATCAGGCCGGACAGGTAGGAGGCATCCTGAATGTAGTTGTCGAACACCGCGAAATTCGGCAGTGCCGCATCCGGCTTGAAGCTGGAGCCCAGCAGGAAGGCCACATCGGGGTAATCCTTGGCGACCGCACGCGCGGCTTCTTCCACCGCGAAGGCCTCGCCCAGGATCAGCTTGTTGCCCGCCTCGCAATATTCGCGCATCACGCGCTCATAGTCGCTGTTGGAGACGTTCTCGGAATAGGTATAGGCGATGTCGCCGCGCTTCTCGGCCGCCACCGCCGCCAGATGGATGCGGCTGACCCATTGCTGTTCCACCGGCACGGTGTAGATCGCCGCCGTCTTGATCGGATCGGCGCCGAACGCCGCGAAAGGCAGCCCGCCCAAGGCCACCATGGTACCCGTTGCACCGGCCGCCTGCAGCAGGCTGCGGCGCGAAATCGCCCTACGCGTCAGTTCCGTCGTCATGTTCGTTCCCCGACTTGTTGATATGACCGAACTACCCGCACATCCCTGTTTTTTGAAGACGCTATTCGGGTAGCAGAGCCTTGGCAAGCACCGATTTGACCAATAGGTCAAAGGTCTTCCACATCGCGTATGCCCGGCAGCCCCTTCACCGCCTTGCGGATATCGGCGGTGACCATATAGGGCTGCGGCAATTCCATCTCGACCTCATCGCCCTCGCCGGATTCGAAGCTCAGCACGACCAGCCCGCGGGCACGCTTGCCGCCCGCCCCCCTGGCATGCTGGTTCAGCAATCCCGCCAGCGATGTCAGGGCGTTGGGGCTCATGACATGAATGCGCATGCCGTCCGCCGCCTCCGCCGCTTCGCTTTCCAGCGACGCCATGGCCGACACGGTCAGGCGGATATCCGTGCCTTCATCCGCGCCGCCGCCGCGCTTGTCGACCGCCGCCGTCAGCAGCACCGGCTCGCCGGATTCGATCAGATCGCGCGAGGTCGCGAGCACTTCGGAAAACAGCGTCACCTCATAGGCGCCCGAAGCGTCCGACAGCGAGACGAAGGCCATGCGCGACCCGCGCGAGGTCTGGGTATAGCGCTTGGCCCCAACGATGCCCGCCAGCTTCACCGGGTTCTGGCGCACGCGGCCCGACAGCACATCGGCGAAGGCCACCACCCCCAGCTTGCCCAGGGTCTTGGCATAGGCTTCCAAGGGATGGGCGGACAGGTAGAAGCCGATGGCCTGGTGTTCCTGCTTCAGCTTATCGGACGCCGCCCAATCCGCCACATGCGGCAGGGTCGGACGATTGGACTGCGAGGACGCCTCGCCAAACAATCCGACCTGGGCGGAGTTCTTCTCCTCCTGCACCATCTGTCCATGGCGCAGCAGCAGTTCCAGGCTGGCATGCACCTGGGCGCGATTGGGATTCAGGCTGTCGAAGGCACCCGCCTTGGTCAGGTTTTCCAGGATCTTGCGGTTCACCGCCTTGGGGTCCACCCGCTCGACGAAGTCGAACAGATCCTTGAAGCGGCCACCGGTCCTGCGGGCCTCCACGACGGAGCGCATGGCTTCCGCCCCCACGCCCTTGATGGCCGCCAGCGCATAGCGCACCATCTTGCCTTCCACCGTGAAGGCTGCTTCCGAAACATTAACATCCGGCGGTAACAGCTTGATTTTCTGACGTTCAAGCTCACCCTTGAACACCGCGAGCTTGTCGGTGTTGTGCATGTCGAGCGTCATGGACGCGGCCAGGAATTCGACCGGATGGTTCGCCTTCAGCCAGGCCGTATGATAGGCGACCAGCGCATAGGCGGCGGCATGCGATTTGTTGAAACCATAGCCGGCGAAGGCCGCGATCTGGTCGAAAATCTGGTTTGCCAGCTCCGCGCTGACATTGGAAACCTCGGCGGCGCCCTTCACGAACAGGGCGCGCTGGTCGTCCATCTCCGCCTTGATCTTCTTGCCCATGGCGCGGCGCAGCAGATCGGCGCCGCCCAGCGTATAGCCGGCCAGCACCTGGGCCATCTGCATCACCTGTTCCTGATAGATCGGAATGCCGAAGGTTTCCTTCAGCACCGTCTCCAGCTTCGGATGCAGATAGGCGACCACCTCCTC
>Ga0209066_10001234_pt1 | contig 34597 bp, 17 predicted proteins | sample All_14_2_FD_187198 | JGI IMG/M metagenome (GOLD analysis project Ga0209066, IMG submission 187198) | Freshwater microbial communities in response to fracking from Pennsylvania, USA - Allegheny Zone_MetaG_DW_15 (SPAdes) (version 2) ... | reverse complement strand
GGTAGAATTGCTTGGCGATTTTCCAAAGGCTGTCGCCTTTTTGAATGGTGTAGGAACGGCCGCCCTGCATGGGCGCCGGGGAAACGGGGGTTGCCGTGGGAGCAGGCGTGGCTTTCACTGAGTTGTTAGTGGGTGCGGGGGCGGGGGCCGGCGTGGAGGGAACCGGCGCGGGTTCCACGGCCGGGTGGATCCTGTTGGATGCGAGGGAGTCGTCTTTCTTCGCCAGCAGGGCGTCACGCTGGGCGAGCGCCTGCTTCAAATCCATGTTCTCCTTGCTGATGCGGGCCATTTCCTCGGCATTGTGCACCGTGGAATTTGGCAGGGTGAGGGCGAAGTCGATCTTGGATTTTTCGACATAGGCCTGCACCTGGTCGCGGTCTTCCGCTGTCGGGCGGAGGGCGAGGTATTTTTGGAAGTGGTAGATGCCGCTGACGGGATCGCCCAGTTTCTCGGAATAAAGCAGGCCGATTTCCACGTGGGCTTTGGCGACATTCTTGTTGGCCTGGAGGGCGGCTTCGTATTGTTCGATGGCGGCGTAGTAATTTCCCTCGGCGGTGGCTGCGGCAGCTTTCCGGAAATAGGGGTTCAGTTCATTTTCCGCTTCCAGTCCTTTTTGGGGGGGATTGCAGGAAGAAAGCAACAGGGGGACAAAGGCCAAGGCCAGACAAACGGTGGGTAACCTCATGGGGCGCCATTGTACTCCGGGCATGGAGAGGCGCAAGGGATTTTGCGCGGGGGCCGAAAAGGCGAACAATTCGGTTGATCTTTTCGGTGATGGGTGGTTCTATTTTCATTCCTTCACGGGGTCATAGCTCAGTTGGTAGAGCGCCTCAATGGCATTGAGGAGGTCTGGGGTTCGAATCCCCATGGCTCCACGCCCCCTCGGGCGTGGACTTCGCGAAGCGAATGTATCCCCTAGATTCGAACGAAGTTCGTTTGCTCCGCCCGAAGGGCGTATCCACCCACGCCGGAGGCCCATAAGCAACGACCGGGAGGTCTCATCCCCATGGCTCCACGCCCACACGGGCGTGGACTTCGCGAAGCGAACGTATCCCCTAGATTCGAACGAAGTTCGTTTGCCCCGCCCGAAGGGCGTATCCACCCACGCCGGAGGCCCATAAGCAACGACCGGGAGGTCTCATCCCCATGGCTCCACGCCCTCCAGGGAGCACGGACTTCGTGGAAGGGAGTGCATCTACCCATTCAACGGCAGGATTTCATTCCGTGGTCCCAAGCCCGTTCGGTTTGCGAAGACTGAGGATGAGTGGACAGGGTCCCCGCCAGGACTTCTGTGCGACTCTGAGGGCGTGTAATGGGCATTTGGAACCCGGTCTTTCATTGCCAGAAGGCGAGGCATTCGTCCCGACGGCTTAAATCAGGCGTAACTCCGCTATTCCAGGGTGTTATAATTGCTATTAAATGATTGATTAGCTGATTTACAAGATTATGTAGATGCATTATACATACGTTTGGCGTGGTTTGTCGTCGCGTAGTTACAATTGGCCAGCTGACTCATAAGTAATTGTAAAACAAGTGTTTATGTACAAAATCACTGCATTGATTTCCAGGAAAGGGGAGCGCTGGATCAGTTGCTGCATAGGGGCATTTGCGATGTTCTCTTCAGTTTGGGTTGAAGGAAGCCCGGCCCCGACGGCCTACAATGTGACGTTTTCCACTTATTTCGGAGGAAACAGCTTCGACGTATGCCGGGACGTCTGCATCGACCATGAGGGCAACATCGTGGTGGTGGGGGGGACCTCCTCGAACAATTTCCCGGCCACCGCAGGAACCTTCTCACAGGCCCTCCAGGCCGCCGGGGCTTCGGTCGGTAAGCTGGGTGCGTGTGATGCCTATGTGGCCAAGTTTACTCCAACTGGCCAGTTGATCTGGGCCACCTATCTGGGCGGGCCGAACTACGACCGGGCCTATGCCGTGGAAGTGGACAGCCAGAACCGCATTTTCGTATGCGGGCGGGCTGGCGAAGGATTCCCGACCACTGCGGGATCCTACCAGCAGTTGTTCAAGAATACCGATTCCACCACCGCGAACGGCAACCCCCTCTCAACGGAATACGGACTTCAAAATGGCTTTCTTGCCCGCCTTTCACCAACCGGACAATTGGATTGGGCCACGTATGTTTTTTACGGGCAGTTGTGCCGCGATCTTGATTTGGATGCCGCAGGAAATGTCATCGTCACCTCGGGGTGGAATGGGAACGGGACGGTGCCTCCGGCATTTGCTTCCGGCTACAAAAAGACCCCGTTCTTGACTGGAGGTGGCAATACGGGCTCTGCATTCGGGGATTCCTGCATCATCAAGCTCAGCAGTGACGGCACGCAGGTCCTCTGGGCCACCTGGCTGTGCGGCAACCGGGCGGACACGCTGGAATCGATGGTCCGTGTGGGGGACAACGGGGATGTCTATTTTGCCAACTTGACCAAATCCAGCGGCATGCCCGTCAATGCGACCGACAAGGGCCGCCATACGCCCTTGGGTTTGTCGACAAGCTACGACTACTACCTCGCCCGGGTTACCTCGGACGGACAGAGCCTGGTCTACGGCACCTATTTGGGGGGTGCGGGAAACGAAAATCTGGATACCCATCAATTGGCCGTCGATGCCCAGGGCAATGCCTACGTGGCCATGCTGACCCCGTCGACGGATGTGCCCACGACTCCCGGGGTGTTCCAGAGCGCTGTCGGTGGCGCCGATGATGTGGCAGTCGTCAAGGTGGGATTGGAGGGGGAGATTCTCGCATGCACCTATCTTGGTGGAAGCGATAATGAGATACCCGAGGGGCTGTCCGTCGATGCCTCGGGGAATGTCTATATTACCGGGGCCACCAAATCATCCAACTTTCCCGTGGCTGGCACGCCCTTCCAGGCCACGTATGGGACCGACGCGGCCTTCAATGCCACCTATACCGCGGCATGGAACGGATTTTTGACGGTCATGGCCCCTGATTTGAAAACCTTGTCCTATTCCACGTTCATGGGCAAACAGTGCATTGTGGTCGGCCAGAACGCGGTGGGTGGATTCCATTCCAATTTCGTTTCACCCGATGGCAGTATCATTGCGGTGGGATCCTGGGTGACGGGCAATTTCCCCACCACCTCCGGTGCCCACCAGACGACGTTTGTGGGCGGGGCCACGCCCACAACCAGCGGGGCCACCTATACCAAATACTGCGATGCAGTCATGGCCCGGTTCGCCCCGCCCGAATTGCTTTACGCTGGCTGGGCCGCCTCCAAAGGGCTGACCGGGTTGGATGCACTGGAAACAGCCTCACCATCCGGTGATGGGATTTCGAATCTGACCAAATATGCCCTGGATCTGGATCCCCACCAGTTCGGCTCGCTGCCGACCGATGGGGTATTGCCCGGTCTGCCTGCTTTTGCCATGGAGCCCGGGGCCTTGACCCTGCGGTTCCTGAAACACACCGGCAAAGCCGATCTTACGTATGCCGTGGAGACTTCGCCCGATCTCTCGACATGGGTCACCACGGAAGCCACGACTGCCATCCAGGCCTCCTCGGGGACCGTCCTGACCTTGAAGGCAACGGTGCCCATGGGCACCGACCCCAAGAAATTCGCCCGACTCAAGATCACACGAGCACCTTAGGAATATAAATGAAGACTCCCATGCGACTACTATGGCAGGCGGCCTGTGCCCTCATTTTCCTCGGGGCTTTGCTGCCAGCAAATGTCAGGGCGGCCTCCGCCAGTTTTGCTGACGTAACGGTTCCGACGGAATCCGGGAGAACCCTATCCATGAGGTTATGGGTTCCGGATAACACGACTGGAGCCAAAGTGCGGGGGATTCTCGTAGCCGCCCACCCAAGCGGTGTCGAATTTGACTCTTTCCAGCAAGACTGGAGACCGTTGGCCGGGAATCCCCTGGATTCCTACTGGATTGAAACCACGACCACGGAATACAACGCCCCGAAGCGGATGGATCTTGCGATGCAAGTGGTGGCCAAGCGCCATAATTTCGCGGTGATAGGCCTGTATTTTAGCGGACAGCATCCGGGCGGATATGCGGCGAATGGTGCGATTCCCGCCGATGTCAGCATGATGCCAGCCCAGGCGGCTGCCTTGGAGGCGGGAATCACTCTGCTCGCATCAACCTACAGCCGACCCGAACTCACCACCGCTCCGATTGCCACCTATGGATTTTCCGGGGGCAGTGGTTTTTCCCTCTATTATGCGGCTTATAATCCATCCCGGTGCATCGCAGTGGCCCACAACAAGGGTGGATCGATTGGTGATTATGATCCGGTTTATCTCGAGGCGGCGGAACAGGTTCCCGTTATGCTCAGTTATGGTACGGCTGATCCTACGACCACGAGGACCGATGCAATCAAGGCGGTGTTCGCCTACCACCGGGCGAAAGGGGCGTTATGGTTCCTCATTCCCGATTATGGATTGGTCCACGAAGGACAAGGATACGGCCGCTTTCTGGGAGCGGCATTTTTTGACCGCATTATTGAAAAGCGCCTTCCCCGCAACTGGGTGCCGGGCACGGCCCCGATACTACAGCCGATCACAGAGGACTCCGGTTGGCTGGGTGATCACACGACCTGGGAGAGTGCCGCTTCCTCCATCGTTTCGTTCGCATCCAGCGGAGCCACACTGACTGAGAAACGCACCATGTCCTGGCTGCCCGATCAAACCATGGCCGAGGCTTGGCGTGCAGTGTCCACCCACGCACCCGCAGGAAACCTGACCAGCCCCGTTTCTGCCCTTTCGACCACCAAGCCCAAACAACTGGCCATATTCAACCTCAACGTCACCTCGCCCCTGGTCAATTCCCAGATCTTGGGCTTGTCCGCTCCCGGGGGCAATGTGAACTCGGTCACATGGAAAGACGGCGACACCGTTGCGGGGACGGTGTCGACGCCGCCTTTCACGCAGACGCTTTCCAACCTCAGTCCGGGCATCCATCTTGTTCGTGGAGACTTGCAACTGGCCACCGGGGGAACCAGTACCAGCGAACTGGCCATTTTATTGGTGAATCCCTCGGCGACGAACCAGGTTCCCGTGGTCCAGTCCGGTCCCACCCTTGCGGTGGCAGCGGTATATGCAGGCTTGCCCACGCCCTGTTCGGCCGCTGCCAGCGATCCCGATGGCAGCATCGAAGAACTGTTGACCTATACCTGGTCCACCACCGCCGGTCCCGGTACGGTCACCTTCAGTTCTGGCAACGGCACGAATGCGGGCAAGGACATCAACGCCACCTTCCCGGTGGCCGGAACTTATACGTTGAAGGTTGCGGTGAAGGATTCCATCGGCAATTCAACACCCGCCAGTGCGACGAAGTCCGTCGTCGTGACCGCACCTCCGCTCTACAGCGGATGGGTGTCGTCCAACAGCCTGACCGGGGGGAACGCCCTGGACTCGGCCTCACCGGCGGGCGATGGCATCACCAACCTGACAAAGTATGCCCTGGGCCTGAACCCCCAGCAATTCTGCTTCACACGGACCGACGGCACCAATCCCGGCCTGCCCAGATTTGCCATGGAGAACGATGGCATGTCCCTGCTTTATCAAAAGGATCTCAGCAAAACGGACCTGACCTACGCCATCGAAACCTCGCCCGATTTGTCCACCTGGACTGCGACGGGAGCCACCGAATTCCTTCAATCCAGCTCGGGATACGTCCGGACCATCAAGGCCACGATTCCCAAGGGTACCGACACCAAAAAATTTGCCCGGCTCAAGATCACGAGGCAATAGTGAGGGGTTGGGGAAGGACACGCGACTTCCTGTGCGGTTGTTTTCCCTTGTGACGGGGTTGGGCCGTGATAGTCACTCATATCATGACTGAACCGGTTCGTTCGCCCGTGGCTGGAGCCCAGCGTCTCCCGATGGAACGTCTTAAGCAATGGGAGCAACTGGAATACGGCATGTTCCTCCATTTCGGGATGAGCACCTACGACGGCGATGAGCTTTCCAAAGGGGACCGTCCCTCATCGCTTTATGCCCCGGACCGGCTGGATGTGGACCAGTGGGTCCAGGTGGCCCGCGATGCCGGAATGAAGTATGCCATCCTGACCACCAAGCACGTCGCGGGGCATTGCCTGTGGCCGACCCGCCACACGGACTACCAGATCGGCACCAGCGGCAACAAAACCGATGTGGTGGCCGCCTTCGTGGAAGCCTGTGCGAAGCATGGCATCCTGCCGGGGTTTTATTACTGCTCCTGGGACAACCACCACTTGCTGGGTTCGATGACCCCGACCTATTCCGAACATCCCTTCACCACCCAGGCCTACCGCGATTTCCAATGCGCGCAGGTCGAGGAACTGCTCACGCAATACGGGAACATCGGCGAGGTCTGGATCGACATCCCCGGGGTGCTCGGACACGAGGGCCGTCGTCGGCAGTATGAACAAATCTCCCGGCTGCAGCCGGATGCGGTGATCATGCTCAACCAGGGTCTGACCGACGGTTCGAAGCTGAATTACGATTACGCATGGCCCACCGACCTCATGGCCATCGAACGGCACATGCCCCATTCCAACCGCGGATACTGCCCCTGGCACCATATCTCCAACTCGAAAAGCGAGGCGGCCGACTATTACCTTCCGGCGGAAGTGTGCGACCCGATCGGCTACGATTGGTTCTGGACGGAAAACGACCGTCCGCGCAGCGATGCGGAATTGCTGGGGATGAGGCTGGTCTGCCGCGAGCGCCACACGAATTTGGTCCTCAACGTACCCCCGGACCCGCACGGGTTGATTCCGCGGATGCACGTTGATGCGCTCATGCGGCTCCGCAAGAACCTGGAGAAAATCGGGGCCTAGAGCAGATCCGGTTTTGAAGGACGCAATTCCTCGGACCGTGTGGCTTTCTGTAGCCGGGGCCGCCGGCCCCGGCTACAGCGTCCACCCAAACGGGTCAAAGTCCGAAGCCGTCCCCCGTCGAGCGGAGGTGGTCCCTGAGGGCCGAGGCCAGGCGGGCTTTCATCGCGGCACTGTCGGCGGAAGCGGCGAGGTTGTTCAGTTCCGCCGCATCTTTCCCCAGGTCGTACAATTCCTCCTCGCCGCTGGCGTGGAGTACATATTTCCAATCCCTGGAACGGATCATCCGGATGCCGGGGTTTTTCCATTCGGAATAAACATATTCATGGGGTGCTTCCGCTTGGGCATTGCGGACCGCGGGCAGGAGGCTTTTCCCGGAGAGTTCCGTGGAAGCGGGGATTCCCGCCAGGTCGAGGATGGTGGGGACCACATCGACCAGGCTGCAGAGCTGGCTGCGGCGTCCAAGCGGGGGAGGGTTTTGATCCGCTCCGACCAGGATGGGCCCGGTGAAGCGGGTTTGGGGCGGCACAATCACGAGGGGAACGCGGGTGACCCCGTCGAACATGAGGGGTCCCTTGAAGGGGATGTCGTGCTGTCCCGCCATGTCCCCGTGGTCGGAGGCGAAAATGATCCATGAGTTTGCGAAGAAACCGCTGCAGCGGAATTGGTGGAGCGTCTCCCCGATATTCCCATCCACCCGCTCGATCAGTTGCTCGTAATACCGGAAATAGGCACCCCAGCGCTCCTCGGGCCAGTCTGCCTGTTTGGCCGCCACCGATGCCGGCATGCCCCGGGTGCCGCAGTCGGTGTTGTTCCATGGCCGCTTGAACCCCGGGACGCGGGTTTGCGGATCGTAAAAATAATGGTCGTGGGGATTCAGGAAGGAAACGATGTGGAAGAACGGGCAATCATGGGTTTCCCAGTCGCGGTCCTTCCAGAAACGGGCCGCCAGCATGCGGGTGGTTTCGTCGTGGGAACATTCCTCGGAGATGTCGAACCCGTGGTCCTCGATCCTGCCGCCGAGGTGCCATTTCCCGTGGTAGACCGTTTGGTATCCCGTGGCGCGCATGCGTTTGCCCACGGTGACCATCGAGGTGGAGAGCGGGCCGACGGTGGAATCCAGATTTCCGGGTATGCCGGCCTGGGAGGGATACAGGCCTGTGAGGAGCGTGGAGCGCGACGGAGAACAGACCGGTGCGGTGCAGAAGGCATTCTCGAACGAAACGCCCTCGCGGACCAGGGAATCCATATGGGGGGTTTTGGCGGCGAAGGAGCTGCCCAGGGCCTGGATGGTGTCGAACCGTTGTTGGTCGGTCAGGAGGACAAGGATATTGGGGCGTGTGAATATCATGGGGTTATCGGGTGGAGGGGTTGGGGAAGGGATTCGATTATACTGCCATTGTTTGTCTGGAATCCGCTTTTGGAAGTGGAGCAAAAAGGCCGGTTCCAGCCGGCCCGGCCCTGCAAAATAGCATGCTCTTGCTGTGTGCCGTGGCCACACAAAAATCTTCCGGGGCTTGGCCGGGAATGGTATTTATTTGTCTGAAATGAACATTTTTGGTTTGGATCCGGTACTCTATTTCGGCGAATTCCGGTATTCCCCCGGCGGGGCGTATGGTCCCCGGCTGCAACCCCATCTCCACCTCCACTACTTTTACACGGGAGGTGCCGTGATCACGGTGGGGGACCGGACTTTTTCCGTGGCAAGGGGGGAGGCCATCCTGATTCCCCCGGGAACGCGGAATCATTACCGGTTTTCCGGCACTGAGACGACGCGGCTCGGGCAATGCTCGCTGGTCAATCCGCGGCCCGGCAAATCTGCGGCCGCGGCCCTGCGCCGGCCCCCGGCGGTGGTGCCGTTCACACCGGCGATGCGCAAGCTGGCGGAGATGGGATATGGCCTGCGCAACGCCACGAGGCCGGCCGATTTGAGGGTGAGGGCCCACCTGGGCATGGCCCTGATCAGTACGTTCCTGGCCGCATCCAATTTTCTCCATGAGGAAAAATCCCCCCTGCCGGAAGTGGTGGGCAGGGTCAAAACCCTGATCGACACTCGTTACGCCGAGCCGCTCAACCTGGATGAACTGGCGAAAGCCGCCTCGCTGACCAAGGCACACGTGATCCGCCTTTTCACCCGGCATCTGGGACAATCCCCGATCGACTACCTTTGGCAGGTGCGGGTGACCCGGGGGATCGAACTGGTCCGGACCAGCGGATTGCGCCTGTCGGAAATTGCGGACCAGACCGGATTCAAGAGCATCTTCCATTTTTCCCGGCGGATCCGGGCGGCCTGCGGGATTCCCCCGAGTGAAATCCGGAAACGGCAGGCTTTGGCCTGAAATACCCCCTCATCCCGGCACGGGGTTTGCTAGTACCCATCCGGTCTTATGCATGCCCAAGCGAATTCCCCGGTCCCCCTGTCTTCCCCCATCCAAGAAACCATCGAGGAATTGTTCCAGCGGTTCCAGGTCCTGAACGAGGGCGAGGTGGCGACCTACATCCCCGAACTGGGCAAGGCAGACCCCAACTGGTTCGGCATCTGCCTGGTGACCGCGGACGGGGCGATCTACGAGGCGGGAAACACCACGCAGGAATTCACCATCCAGTCGATTTCGAAGCCTTTCACTTACGGAATGGCCCTGGAGGACAACAGCCGGGCGGAGGTGCTCAAAAAAATATGGGTCGAGCCGACGGGGGAAGCCTTCAACTCCATCAGTTTGCAGCCCGGAACCGGGCGGCCCCTGAATCCCATGATCAATGCCGGGGCCATTGCGACCACCGGGCTTTTGGAGGGCAAAACCACGGCGCAGAAGGTCCGGAGAATCATGGATTCCCTCTCACGGTTTGCCGGGCGGAATCTTTCCATCGACCAGGCGGTCTACCAGTCCGAAAGCGAGACCGGCCACCGCAACCGGGCCATCGCCCACATGCTCCGCAATTTTGACATCCTGCAGGAGGATCCGACCCCGGCGCTTGAGGCCTACTTCCAGCAGTGCTCGGTGCTGGTGAACTGCCGTGACCTCGGGGTCATGGCCGCGACCCTGGCCAATGGCGGGACCAATCCCCTGACCGGGAAGCGTGCGGTCGGTGCCGATTACGTGGAGAGCATGCTCAGCGTCATGGGCAGTTGCGGCATGTACGACGCGGCCGGGGAATGGATTTACAACGTGGGGATGCCGGCAAAGAGCGGCGTCGCCGGCGGCATCGTGGCCGTACTGCCCGGGCAGCTCGGCATCGGTGTTTTTTCACCGAGACTGGACCCGCGCGGAAACAGCGTGCGCGGGATTGCCGTTTGCCGCGAGCTTTCGCGCCTGTACGACCTGCACATGTTCAAGATCCCCCGGGTGGCACGGACCAGCGTGCGGCGCGTCATTCATCCCGACCAGAACGGATCCAACCGGCTCCGCACCGAGGCGGAATCCCGCCTTTTGAAATTACAGGGCCACCGGATTGCCCTGGTCGAACTCCAGGGGGAGCTGCTTTTCTCCGGGTCCGAATCAGTGATCCGTGCGGTGCTGGAGGTGGTCCGGGAAAGCCCCCATTTGCTGTTGGATTTCCGCCATGTCCTGCGCATGGATCTGGTCGCGGCCCGCCTGATGAGCCGGCTCATCCTCGGCCTGCTGCAGAAGGAATTCCCCGTGATCATGACCGGCACGCGGCACCTGCCCATCCTGGAATCGGTCTTCCGCAAGGAAATCCCCGATGAATGGCGCGAGAAAATCCTCTGGGTGCAGGAATCCGACTATGCCCTGGAAACGGCGGAAAACCGCCTGCTGGCCGATCTCTCCGCGGATTGGTCGGCCGATGAGCGGGTGGATTTGGCCGATTGTGAATTGGTCGCCGGTGCCGCGGCGGAGGACTTGCTGGTTTTGGAAAGGCACCTGAAAACCACGTCGCTTCCAAGGGGATCCGTGCTCATCCTGCCGGGCGAAGACGCCAGTGATCTTTACTTTTTGCTCCGTGGCAAGGTCAGCGCCTGGGTGCCCGACGGCCAGGGCGAGGAGATGCGCGTCTCGACATTTTCCTCCGGAATGGCCTTCGGGGAAATGGCCCTGATCGACCGCTCGCCCCGCTCCGCCAAAATGGTGAGCGATTCCGATGTGGAGATTTGCAAACTGGGGGCGGGGGATTTCGATGCCCTGGAACAATCCTGCCCGCGCCTTTACGCGCTCATCCTGCGCAACCTGGCCCGGTTACTTTCCGGCCGGCTGCGCAAGGCCAACATCGGCCGCAGTGTCCTCGCGCGCTGAAGCCCCACCCGTCCGGTGCCTGTCACGGGCGGGTCACCTTCAACCGCATGAAGCGCTTGGTGGCGGAGGTCACCGGCTGGGTATCCTTCACTGTGATGGTCTGAAGGCCCGCCGACGGTGTGTTATCCAGCACCTCGACCTGGTTGGCCGGATTGAGCGGATCGATGGTGGTCCATATGGCCGATGTGAGATCGTTGACGACTTCCACCGAGAGTGTGGCATCGGTCACCGCCGTGTCCCGGGTGAATGTGAAGGTCAGGCGGTTTTCGCCCCCCACATCCTCCATGCGCCCCTTGGGAGCGAGCGGACTGTTCGAATAGTCGGTGTTCGGATCCAAGCCCAGGACGTATTTGAGCAGATTGCGCAGGCCATCGTGTTTCGGATTGGCGTCATCGGCCGCATCCCCGCTGTTTTCGGTTGTTCCGAAGTGCAACTGGCGCCAACTTTCGATGCCCCCGCTGGCCTCGAAGCTTGCCGCCACATCGGCAAAGGTCGTGATCGACCCGTCGTTGGCCGTGATCCGCAGACCATAGCTGCCCGCCGCGGATGCGGTGGCATTGCTCGTGGGCGAGATCGGATCGCTGAACACCACGCTGCCGGGTCCGCTTTGCTTGGACCATCCCACTTGCACGGCCTGCGGCACGCCGTCGTCGGTGACTGTCGCCCCGACGGCCACGGGGCTGCCCGCCGTGCCTGTGACCGAGGCGTTGTTCAGGGTGATTTTGGGTCCGATGTTGGAGGGTGCGGCGGCATACAAATCCTGCACCTCGGCGAGGGTCAGGGCTCTGTTGTAAATCCGGACTTCGTCGATCAACCCGTTCCAGCCGATGGGGTCGGCGCTGTCGAGGGCCCCGATGCGCAGGGGTGAGGTGGCGTTCCTCGGGACAGTGGCCTGGGCGATGGTTCCGAAAGTATCCGGAGTGCCATTGACGTACAGTCTGAGATTTTGAGCGGCGGTCCCGTCAAAGACCATCACCACGTGATACCAGATGTTGAGGGAGAAGGCGACCGTGCTCACGAGGCTTTTGTTGTTGATGTCGAAGTACATTTTCCACGGAGCCGCGGCCGCACCCCGCAGGGACATGGCATAGGATTCCTTGCTGAAGGAGGCGGTTCGCTTGGAAATGATGGGATTGTAAGTGGTCGAACTGCTGCTGACGGCACTCGCATACATCCAGAAAGAGGCGGACATCTGTGCCGTACCGTCGAAAAGGTTGGTGGCGGAGTCGGGGATATCCACCCGCTGGCCAGTACCGCTGAATGTCAGGGCACCGCCGATCCTGCCCCCTGCCGGGGTCCATGCGGGATTGGTGGTGCCGGCCAGCGATCCGGAATTGGCCGGGCTCACGCCGGATACGTCGGTGGCGGTCGTGCCCGAGGATTCATCGAAGGGCAGGCGCAGCACCAGTCCGTCGGTGGGACCGGTCACGGGGGAGGTGGAGGCCGGCACATACAACACCCGGACCGTGATGTCCTTGGCGGATTGCAGCACGCCGTCGGCGGCTGACAGGCGGAGGACATAATCCCCCGCAGCGGAGAAGGTGGCAGTGGTGGAGGGCTGGTTGGGTGTGGAAAATGTGACGGTTCCCGGCCCTGATAGTTTCATCCACGAGGTGGCGAGGTTGGCGGCCGTGGCCGGGATGGCCGTGGCGCTCGCGGTGATCAGGAGGCCCGAATTCATGTTCAAATAGGCGGGGCTGATGGCCGGCGAGGTGATGGAAATCAGGGGCGCATTGGTGGTTTGGATGATCAATTGGGGGATGGCTCCACCGTAGGAAAATGCCGAGCTGAGATTGACGGTCTGCTGAGAGGCCGTGGAAAGCTTGAAATTGATTTTGCCGGATGAATACCCGGCAAGATAGGTGCGCAGCTGCGGGGTGACATCGATGTCCAGATAGCTGCCGGCCACGGGGTAGGCTGTGGCCAGCGTCGTGGGGGACGACGGATTGTCTGCGGGCATGGTGTTATAGGTCACAGTGTCCACCACCCATGCGGCCCCGGCGGCATCGGCCGAGAGTGCGGCCTGCAGGATGGCATTGCAATTGGCCTGGGTCGTCGGGCCGACAAAAAGGCGGAGCTTCGCCGAAACAAACGAGTTGTTGATACTCAATCCCGCGAGGTTGAACCGCAGGAGGGATTTTTGGATCAGGGAGGTTTTCCCCGAAACAATGATGCTTTCCGTGGCCCCTTGGACCCGGTCGGGGGCGGTGCTGTACATGTAGGAAGAGGCTTCCGGGCGGATGATGACGGCATTGTTTGACAGGGCGGTAATGGTGAAGGCCTTCTGGGCTGTGGCCCCAAGGGCGTCCGTGACCTGGGCGGTGAAATTGTAGATGCCGGCTGTCGTGGCTGAACCGGAAATCATCCCATTGGCCGCCAGGCTGAGGCCGGGCGGGAGAGAACCCGACAGGATGGTCCAATTGAAGAGATGCGTTCCTCCGGTGGCGGTGAGGGAGGTTTGGTAGGCCGTGTTCCAATAAGCGTCAGACAGGGGCGACGGGGTGGTGATCTGCAGGGTTGCCGGGGCATTGGTCATGTCGATGGGCTGCGAGGCACCGAGACTGGCGTTGTAAAAAGTTCCCGCACCAGTGGTTTCCAGCCGGATGGCGCGGACCATGTAGCTCCATTGGCCGGTGTTTTGGCCGGCGGTGGGGTCGTTGTCGGTGTAGGTTGTGGCCGCGATGGGTGAGGCGGTGATGCGCTGCGCCGGGCCGGTGGCCACCCCTGAGGCCAGGGGGGTGCGGTAAACGTGGTAGCCCAAGATCGTGGGCTCCGTTGAGGCAGTCCAGGTGAGAACCGGATGGCCGCCTGTGGATAAAACCGACAAATTCGTGGGCGGTGCGAACATATACAGCCGCAAGGTTGGATCGCCGAAATGGTTCATGAACAGCCCTCCGGTAACAGGCATGAGGCAGGGGGCATGGGTGCCGGCGGCATCGGTCACAAAGGAATACGTACCCACAATGGAATCCACGTTGTTGATGCTGACCCGCATCATGTCGCCGGCGTCCAGGCCCATTCCCATGCGATGGTAGAAATAGCGTGTGCCGAAGATATCCCAGGTGAAGCTCAGCGTGTAGCTGTCCTCGCCCAAGCGCAGGGCCATGGTGTTTTCCGAAGAGGTGACCGTCGAATTAAACCACCAGCCCCAGTGGCTTTGCATGCCCGTCCAGAATACGGCTTTTCCACCGACGCTATTTTGAGGGCCGCCGTTGCCCTTGAAATAAAAGAGATACGGGCCATTTGCTGCCGTGTAAGCGGCGTCGGCATCCATATAATTGGGCACTGTCGGCAACGTTTTGACCACATCAACATTGGACAAAGCGCCGGAAATGGCCAGGGCTCCGGTCCAGCAGGTTTCATCAATATTGGGAAAGGCTCCGGTGCGGAGGGCAATTTTGCGGCCGGGCAGAAAATCGGGGCTGGCGACTTTGTAGCGGTGCAATTTGTTGAAGTAGGTGCGGAGTGCCTCGTATTCCCCCAGAATATTATTGGAGAGATCGATACGGCCGAAGCCCATATCCGCAACGCCGCCTGTTTGGGCCATGTAATACTGGTCGTATTTGTTGTCCCCCGGGAGGTTGAGTTTCCCGGAACTGGTGGAGATGTCGTTAGCGCCCATGTATTGGTAATTGGAACTGGTATCCGTCCAGGTGCCGGTCATGTTGGCATAAAAACCATCGGCCCCGTAGCCGGCCACGTTCACCCCGTGCCCATCCGGATCCCAAACGAACGGGCCTCCTGTGCGGCAGGCGGGAACCTTTCCGAGGAGGATGACATTCTTCACCTCACCGGGGTAGGCCGTGTAGATGGCCTTGATCTGGTCGCGAATCGGGACGGGATTCGTTGTTCCGGAGACAATGCTGCCCACGGACAGGACAGCACCGGATCCGGGCAGAACGCCGCCAGATGGGGTTTTGGTGATATACAGGGGGCTCCCCACGCTGAATCCTCCGCCACCCGCGGTGACGGCAATCGAGGTGGTCCCGTTTACAATCGTCAAGGTTCCAATGGCGGTCGGCGTGGACGTTCCCGATACTTGGGAAAGACCCACGGGGGTTCCTGTCGTATACCCCGTTCCCCCCGAGGTGACGGTAACCGTGGCGAGGGCATTCACTCCCGCGACATCATAACTCACCGCCCGGGGAACCGAAATCACATGGACAAACCAGCCGTCGGCCACCAGGTCTGCCTGGTATTGGGCCAACTCCGTGGGCAAATTGGCCTGCACGTCGGTCGTGACGACGAGAACCACCCTGCCTCTGGGTTGGGTCTCATCCACCGCGATTCCCGAAAGGAGATAGCCGATTGGAGGATCGGTCCCCCCGACGAAGGTTTGGGGATTGGCCACGTGGAGTGATTTTGTCCCATCCGTCATGATGGCTTTGTATTCGTAAAGCTGGCCGACGGAGACCGCAGAGTCCGTCCAGGTAGTCGAATTGGCCGGCAGGGTCGTCAATGCGCTGCCCCAGGTTGTGGCAGCGGCATCCTTGCGGAAAATCTGGTAGGCTCCGGGGCGCGGAAAATTCAGTTGAATGGATGGGGTGGACGCGTTGACCGTTGCAGTCATGGGCACGGCGGCCACCGTGCTGCAGCTTCCGGGTGGCCATGTGGTGGCGTAATCCGCCCTCGCACCCTGGTTGAGCGAAAGCAATAAGACGGTACTGACAATGAGGAGTTTGATCAGCGGTTGTTGCGGGTTGTCCATACGGGTCGTCCGGTTCCTTGTGGGCAGTTATGTGTAGCTATCGCGAGTTACGTAGCTGAAGCATACTAGTGGCTAATTCAGCTCGCTTCAAGCGATAATGATCAATCCTATGAATCAAAGCGGTTCCAAGGGGTATTTTGGGGGTATTCCCGGATGGGTCGCATCCATCCGCCCCCCAGTAAATAAAACCAGGAAATGCCCATTGCCACCGAATAAGACCATCCAATATACCTAGGTAACGACCGCCCCGGCCTTCCGGTATTACCCACTGACTGTATGAATGAAATCAATCCCACTCGGATTCCCTGTCTGGTCTGGGCTGCACTCTTGTTCTCTGCCGGTTCACTTCTGGCGCAGGGAACCGCAACCCCCGAGAATCCGATGGTCGAGGACAAGGCGGGCGATGCCCTGGCGAAGCAATTGGCGGTGGACAAGGCGGCCTGCGTCGCCGCCATGCCGGATTACACGCTCGAGAGCACGATGGTTCCCATGCGCGACGGGGTGAAGCTGTGCACCGAGATCTTCCTTCCCAAGAACCGGGGCGAAACCCCGCTGCCCGTGATTTTACAGCGCTCGCCCTACAGCCGGTGGGACCGGAATTTGCCGAAGCACCTTGCCCGGCTGGCCCCGGGACTCGCGGTGGGGATCGTCCTCCAGAATGAACGCGGCCGCTTCGGTTCGGAGGGTGCGGGCACCTACGCGGTGGATAGTTTTGACAACGAAATCAACGACAGTTACGACACGATTGAATGGGTTGCCAAACAGCCCTGGTGCAACGGGAAAGTCGGGATGATGGGTGTCAGCGGGGGAGGACTGGCCGGGGCCAATGCGATTTGGTCGTGCGCTCCTCACCTGGTGGCGGTCAGTCTCTCGATCACCTCGGACAATGCCTACGACTGGGCCTTCAGCAACGGGGCCCGGCGTTATATGTACGGCTGGCTGAGCAACCGCAACCTGCCCAATGCCCGCGCTCCCTGGCCCCGGCCGGTGACCATGCCATTCGACCCCGCCGCAAGGAAGGCGTTCATCGCCAAGCGTGCGGCCGAATGCAAGGCGGCCTACATCAACAACAGCGGCTGGTATGACATTTTCAGCGAGTCACTGCTCGATTCGTTCGCCGTCCTGGCCCCGAACAACAACGCCGTGGTGACCATCGATTCGGGCGGGCACGGGGGCATCGGCGGGGATCTGGTTTACCCCAACCCGAGGAGGCCCGTGACCAAATCCCTGACTTTCAAGGATTACCTGATGGGCGCACCGGCCAAACAGCCGCTCGAATCCGCCTTGGTCTATTTCCTGATGGGCGACCCGCGCGATCCCTCGGCACCGGGGAACATCTGGAAGGTCGCCGATCGCTGGCCCGTACCGAACACCCCCACCTCCCTCTACCTGCAGAAAGACGGCGGATTGTCGGCTGTTCCGTCCACGGAGAAGGATGCGGTGCTTACCTATGATTACGATCCCAGGAACCCTGCGCCCTCATTTGGCGGCAATTGGGAGTACGGGACCAAAAACGGACCCCATGACCAGCGCCCATTGAAGGACCGGAAGGATATCCTGCGCTTTGTCGGCGAACCCCTGGCGGAGCCGGTGGGGGTGACCGGAAAAATACGGGTGGAATTGCATGTTTCGAGCGATGTGCCCGATACCTCCTTTGTGGCGACCCTGGTGGATATTTACCCCGATGGCTACGAGGCGCTGGTCCGGCAGGGGGCGATGCTGGCGCGCTATTCGGAGGGGCTCGATAAACCCGCACCCATCGAGAAGGGAAAAACCTACAAACTCGACATGGATCTCTGGAGCACGGCGCTTGTTTTCAACAAGGGGCACCGCATCGCGCTTTTCGTCACCAGCAGCAGTACTCCGGCCTTCGAGGTTCATCCCAACACCTATGACCCGGTGGATTCGATCGACAAGGCCGTGGTGGCCCACCAGGCCATCTGCCTTTCTGGCGAACACGCATCGCGGCTCATTCTCCCGGTGATCCCGCCGGAGAGTTATCTTCCCGCCGCCAAATAGTCCGCCCGGCCCCGGGTCCCGGTTCATCTGCGAACAGCGCGTCCCAATAAAGCCCAAATACCCTAGGCTTCCGCCAGTTTCATGAAACGGTTTGCAATGGCCAGTGCCGGATCGAGCGGCACCTCTGCGCGTTGGACGTCCTTCGGGATGCTGATTGCCGGGACCGCACGAAGTTTTTTTCCGGAAAACTGCGGTAAATAGCGTTTCTCGGCTTCCAGCATTTCGGCCACCATCGCGCGGATTTCGTGTAGCGTCAGAACGGAAGCGGTGAGCGGATCCATGGCAACCGCGTTCATCACCAACTCCGGATCGCCCGTAAAACCAGCCTCCACGACGAGGCCCTGCACCTGCACATTGCTCATGTTGAGGGCGGCACATTGGACCGGGAGATCGCCAACCACCGTGGGATGGAGTCCCAGTCGGTCCACATAGACCGGCACCTCGGCGCAACAACCCTGCGGCAGGTTGGTGATATAACCGTCGTTTCTAATGTTCCCGTTAAAACGGAAAATATTTCCCGTCTCTCTCGCTTCAATGATGTGCGAGCAATACTCGGCACTGCGAGGCCCGAGTTTTGTGGACTCGATCGATAGTGGATCGGTCTTGGCGAACTTTTCTGCGAGCATGGCACAGTATTTGTAGTACGCTCCCGTTTCGCCGCCGAATGCCGGTTCATCGCAATAGAGGTCCAGCGCTTTTTTGTTTTTCCGGAAATAAGGGAGATATTCGGACAGATGGCCGGTGCTCTCTGTCATGAAGTAACCGAAGTGGCGCATGACTTCGGCACGCACCTTTTCGTTCACATAATAGCCGGGCTTCTCGAAATTGGCCTTGAGTTTCGGGTAGAGGTCTTTGCCCCGGTGCTCGAGCTTGAGGAACCAGCCCATGTGATTGATGCCGGCGCAAAGATGGTCGATTTCCTCCTTGGGCACGCCGGTATAGCTCGCGATCAAATCCAGGGTGGTTTGCACGCCGTGACAGAGACCGACGAACTGCAAGCCGGGGACACGCCCCAAGGCCCAGCAGCACATCGCCATCGGGTTGGCATAGTTGAACAGGATGGCGTTGGGACAAAGTTCGCGCATGTCGTTGGCAATCTCCATGAGTGCCGGTATATGGCGCAAAGCACGGAAGACTCCGCCCGGTCCCAGGGTGTCGCCGATACATTGGTCCACACCGTATTTCATCGGGATCTCGTAGTCCTGCCTGAACTCCTCAACCCCTCCCGACTGGATCATGACGACCACGTAATCCGCACCTGCCAAGGCCTCCCGGCGGCTCGTCGTGGCCGTGACCGTGGCATCCACGCCGTTGTCCTTGATCATGCGATTCACAAACGAATGCATCTTGTCCAGCCGGGTGTGGGTGGGCGCCATCAATCGGTATTCGCTTCCGGCCAATGCCGGGGTGGCCAGGAAATCCGCCATCAAAGTCTTGCAGAAAACCAGACTGCCCGCGCCTAGCATTGCTATTTTTGCCATATTGCCTTCCTGATTGGGGGTGTTCGGTTGATATCGCCCGCGGCTTTTTTGCGGGTCTGAATCTGCCCGGGTTTATTTTTGTGGCTCGCTTCCCTCATTGAAAAAAACATACAAACCCTCTTTGCCGGGTGCGACGATGTCCGGCCGCTGGTCGCCGTTGAGATCGGCGACTGCGAAATAGATGCCGCATCCTTTTCCGGTGCCGATGGGTCCATGGTCGATGACCTGCTTTGCGAATCCCTCGCCGGTCCATTTGAAGTAATAGAAGCCGAGGTCGTCCCACTCGCCGGCTTCATTGCCGCAATGGGCGCGGTGTCTCTTGCCGGTGACCAGTTCGCACTGGCCGTCGCCGTCGATGTCCACCCATTGAAGGTCATGGTACTGGGCGCAAAACGGATCGATGGGGTGGTGGATCCACACGCGCTTGCCATCCGTGATCTTTTGCTCGCTCCACCAAAGGCCGTAGGCGTGGGCACTTCCGGTGATGATCTCGTTCCTGCCGTCGCCATTGATGTCTGCGACGAGCATCGGGATGCTGGCGCAATATTTCCACGGTGCGTCCTCGAAGTCCGGGTGCCAGATCCAGGTGCCTTTCTCCGGATCCGCGGGCGCCTCCAGCCAGCCCTTGCAAAGCAGGATGTCCATTCTTCCGTTGCCGGCGATGTCGCCGCAGCCGAGTCCGTGCCCCTGTCCGCCTTCCGGGAATTTGTGGACCGTCACCTTGCGGAATTTGCCGGTGCCCTTGCCTTTTTCATCGGTGACCAGCTTGTAATAGGCCACTTCCGGATTCGGCGGTGTGTTGGGTAAAATCTCGATCTGTCCGTCGCCGTCAATATCCCAGGCGCGCGTGGTCTCGACGTTGCCCACCTCGGCGATGACGTGTTCGGTCCACTTTTTCTTGCAATCCCCCATGGGGTTTTCCCGCCAGCGGAGCGTGTTTCCCCACCAACCCCCGGTGACGAAGTCGGTGAAGCCGTCTCCGTTCACATCGAGCGGGATGGTTGAAAAATCGTCGTAATACTCGTCGTATTTCTTTACCTCGCCAATTTCGTGCTTCTTGCGGAAGTCCGGCCCTTGGTACCAAAACCCCCCGGAGACGATGTCGGGAATACCGTCGTTGTTAACATCGATGATTTCGGCGGATTCGAAAGTCTCGTCCGAAATCCAAACTTTGCGCCATTTCAAAGGCATGGGAATTCTCCTTGGTTATTTGCGGGTTGTTGGAAACTTTATTTGCCCTTCCAAAGGCGGATGTATTCGCGGGCTACCCTGAGGTCTTCCAGGGCTTCCGCGGCTTCGCACGGCGGCTTGATCTCGCCCCTGATGGCGCGGATGAAGTTCAGTGCCTGCTGCCGCATCGCATGGACCCACGGAAGGGTGGGAATGGTCGTTATCGGGGTTGCCCCTTTTCCGGGGTCGCGCAAAACCTCGACACGCCCGCAGCGGGTGTGGGCCAGGGGTGCGGGCAGTTCGAGTTTTACGTAGCCGCGCTCGAAGGCCACCAATGCCGACTCCTGCCAGTCGACCGTGGTGCTGTAGGGCGTCATCTCGATGGTTGCCGTGATGCCGCCTGCCGATTCGGCCACCAACAGTTTGCCCGCTTTGTCCGCAAAGGTGACATGGTAGGATTCGCCGAGCAGGTGTCGCAAAAGGTTCACCTGGTGGATGTAGTAATTTACAAAGCTCTCGTAGGCTTTGGCCGTGGCTTCATCCATGTCCGGGGGCGCCGGATCCCACTCAAGGTTGGAGTGGGCCGCGTTGTTCTGGTCGGATATGAATTCCAGGAAGCCATTCGCTATCCAGTCGCCCGAGGGCATCAGGAGGCGGATGTAGTTCAGCTTGCCGATTTCGCCGGATTGTTTGAGTTGTCCGATCTGCTCTTTGGCCCATATCGTGGCCGGGTCGCTGCGCTTGTGGTAGCCGAGCATGTGCCAGGTGCCGCTTTCCGCCAGTTGCTTGAGGATTCTCTCGCCCACCTCGATGCTGCCCGCCAGCGGTTTTTCCGTGAGAATGGGCACGCCGGCCTTCAGCAAGTCCTTCATCAACACGCCGTGCCGGGTGAAAGGTTGCGAGCAGACAATGCCGTCGAGCTTTTCCGCAGCCAGCATTTCAAGGTGGCTTTTATAAACGTGGGGAACGCCGTAGCGGGCGGCCACCTTGCGGGCACGGATTTCGAGTGGCTCCGCAATCGCGACAACCTCGCAGTCCGGGATGGCCGCATAATTCCGGAGGTGCGCGCACTGCCCCATTCCGCCCACCCCGACAAATCCGATTCTGACTTTGTTGCTCATGTGGGCGTAACCCTAGTTGACTTGGAGATTGCTTGAAATGGCAGGAGGTGCTTTCTTTTGTCATTAATTGCCCATGCGAAATCCCGACTACAAATTCATGGGGTGTGGGGTGGTTCCGGCTGATCCGAATTGGGCGATGCCTCCCCACTGCCATCCCTTCCATGAGGTAATCGTCGTAAAAAGCGGTTCCATGCTCTTGAAAACACGCCACGGCGAACTCGATGCCCGTGCGGGGGATGTGCTTTTTTATGAGGCCGGATTGATGCATGAGGAAATTTCCCAACCCGCAAACCCGGTCCATACCTGCTTTCTGGCCTTTCGTTCCGGGCAGTTATTGCCCCCATTCCCCCTTCGCATGCGGGACTCTGAAGGACGAATGGCAGAACTGGTTTCCTGGTTGATCCGGGACCGGTGGCAGGGCCGCCCGGTTTCCGGTTGTCAGCCGCTTCTCCATGCCATCGTGGGCGAACTGCAATGGATGCTTTCCCGGCCAAGGGATGCCTGGGAGGAGCATATCCGGAACTTTTTCAGGCTTCACCTCGCCGAACCGATTTCCCTCGGGGATGTGGCCCGGTATGCCGATATGAGCCGCTTCGCTTTTGTCAGGAAATTCAAACGGATCACGGGGAGCACGCCGATGCAGGAATTGCGCCAGATCCGGTTGTATGAGGCGAGGAACCTGATTCTGAGCAGGAACCTGGGGATGAAAGCCGTCGCCCGGGCCGTGGGAATCGGCGATGAGTACCAGCTTTCCAAACTCTTCAGGCGGTTTTTTGGAGTCTCGCCCGGGCAAATGCGCAACCGGCCGGTTAAGGCTTAAAGCCCCTTCTTGCCCGCTTGGTTCCGTCCGGGCATCAGGGCAGCAGCGTAATACCCAAACGGTAGAATTGGCGGGTTCCCGCGGGAATCGGCCCTCTTATGATGATGGTTGCCGTACCGTCCCCGTTGGCCAATTGCTCCGCCATCTCCAGGGAACTTGAAGAAAGTTCCCAGTGGATGAGGTCTTCCGAGGTGTCGATCACGACGAGCACATCGTCCGCCGCCAGATTCCGCTGGAACTGAAGGGTGACCTGTCCCCCGGAAAGACTGAGGGTTGGGGATGAGTAACGGGCCGTCCCGGCAAAGGTGTATTGCACCAGATTCTTGATGCCGTCGTGGTTGTCATCGCCGTCCGGATCCCCGCTGAAACGGGTGGCGTCGCTGACTCCCGGGCTCCCATTCAGGGTGGAACTCAGCCGCCAGTTCCGGACCAGCGAGGGATCCGGATTTGACGCGGGATTGACCAGGTTGAGCGAATAGCCGGGGCCGTCCGCGTCCTGGGGCCAGGGCGCCGCGTCGTCATAGGTAAAACGCACGATGTCGCGGCCCGCGGCGTCGGCGAGTACGATTTCCTCTCCATCGTTGGATAATTTGGAGGCCGTTCCGTATTGGCCGGATGCAAGAGGCAGGCCGGGGCCGTAGCGGAAAGTGAGGGCATCACGGTTGCGGGCCACCAGAACACAGGCTCCCGGGCTGAGTTGCGTGCCGATGGCAAAAAGGTAATCGATGCCGGCGGTAAAGCGGACATTCGAGAGGTCGAGGGTGGAGGTGGAGGTATTTTTAAGTTCCACAAATTCGAAGTCTTCCGGGTCACTGTAGCCCTCGGCTGTTTCCGCCGGAGTGCATGGGGTGGGGTGGTACATGAACTCGCTGATGACGAGATTTCCGGCGGCGGCGGATACGAGCGGCCCGGTGCCAAGCACGGTGACCGTCCGGGCGCCGATGAGGAGGCCTTGTGAATTGTATCCGTTGAGGGTGAACGTGTTCGATCCCTGGGAAATGGGAAGGCTGACCTGCCAGGTCGAATCGTTGATCCAGGTGATGGAGAGCGGGGTGGCCTGTCCCTCCAGCCGCAACTCGCGGAGATCCAGCCAGCCCGTACCCTGGATGGTGGCAAATGAACCGGGGAAGCTTGTCCCGTCGGTGGTCGTGATGGCGAACGCCGCAGGGGGGATCGCCGTATTGATCTGGGCCAGTGCGTGGGCATTGCGCTGGCTGATGTATCCCATGTGGGCGGAGAGATTCTCATTTAGAAAGGCGCTGTAATGCTGCGCCCATGGGCCCAGGTAGGCCGTGTTGAACGTGCTGCTGCACAGGTCATAGAGATGGCCGTAATACGCCCGTTTATGGGCGCTGTTCCCCAGCAGCTTCACCAGGTCCCCGTTGGGAGTGATGCTGCTGGTGGCCCCGTTGCTGAACGTGAAATCCATGTCGTGGGGGAAGAGCAGCCAGCGCCCATCCAGGGGCCGCTGGTAAAAGATCGCGTTGTGCTGTCCACTGCCGCCGCCGTAGCTGTCGCCGATGCCGAAAAGGACCTGGATGGCCCAGGCCCTCAGCCACTGGTCCACATCCATCAGGGCGGTCGTGTCGGTGAAATACTGTGCGTCCGCCGTCCGGCCCATGGCGGCAAGCAGGGCCATGATCCCGTCATAGTCGTCGGCATCCTCGTTGTTCTCGGCCAGCCAGTGCCAGCGGTATAGCTCTTTATTGGCACCAAGACTCCCCACGCCCACCCCCGCATAATTGTCCGGCTCCGGGTATTTGAGGCCCTGGACGCCCCCTGTGGTGGTGAGGGGATAGTAGATCAGCTCGTACTTGAACATCCGGCCTTCGGCGCCGTCGTCGTATTGGTTGTCCAAATAGATGTTGTCGTAGCGCTCCTTGACCAGGATGGCCGGGCCGGTGTGCTTGGAAAGCGGCGCGATCACGCGGCAGAGGTCGTCCTCGGAACCCGGGATATCCCCCGCGTGGGTGATGGCGTGCTTGATCAGGATTTCCTTCTGGCTGGTTTCATTGCCCGCCCCCGAGCGGTCGATGGCGACGCTTTTGTGGGCTCCGTAGAGTTTGTTGTCCGCGGGAAATGCGACGCGGAAGCTCACCCGGGTGTCCTGGTTGCGGCCGCGTTCGCTGCCCTTGAGGGTGACGCTGCAATCATAGAAGATGGTGCTTTCGTTCAGGATGACCGTACAGCCCAGGCGCTCGTTGCTCATGACGTTGGTCGGGGTGTGGAGGAAGGTGGTGTCCGGCCCGGTCATGACAATCCGCAGGTTGTTCGGGGCCACCCCGTTCATGGCCAGCCTTGCCTGGCCGTCCTCCCAGGGGATGAGGGCCCGCGAGTCCGCCCCGGCGGCGGGGAAGCAGGTGGAGGTTCCGAGGGAATCCACTGCCTGGACATAGAATTGTACTTTGGATCCGGCGGTTTGCGACGGGATGACCCCCGAATAGAGCCCGTCGGCCAGGGTCATGGGTGTGCTGTTGAATCCCGAGTCGTTCACCGAGTAGAACAGCGTGGCCGATGTGACATTGTCCGGATCGGCGATGGCCACGCTCACGGTGGCGGTTTGCCCGGCAGGCGGCACAGCCGGGGAGTGGGTGAGCCCGCTGTAGGTCGGGCCGTGGTTGGCCTCGGCTGTGGAATTGGCGGCACCGGGCGTGCCTCCGCCGGCGGCAACTGGAAGCGTGACCGTCTGGGCGAGGCGGTTGAAATACAGGCGCGCATTGAGTTGGTTGGATCCGGCCATCCACCGGGCCCGGAAAGAAATGCGGTAGGTCAGGTTGCTGTTGATCGTGACGGGAACTCCCGAGGCGGCCAGGGTGGTTTCGGCGTGGTTGTGCATGTGCTCGGTGGAGCCGTCCGCGACAACCCGGAGTACCTTTCCGGATCCGTAGGGATCGCTGATCACGGTTCCTTTCCGGTGGTTGCCGAGCAAGCGCCAGTTTGTTGTGGCCCCGGATTCGAAGTCGCCGTTCTGGATCAACTGCCGTGCGGTCCCGTCCGGATCTTCGATGACACTGATGTCATCGATCAGGAAGGTGCCGGCTTCAAGCAGGCCGAAGATGAACTCGTTCCATTGCGTCGGGTCGCCGTTGAAGTTGTCGGCTTTTTCCTGCCAGGTGAAAGTTTGCCAGGAACCCAGGGAATCCTCCCGGCTGGCCGCCCAGGCCTCGGGGGCGGTGTTGTCCGCCCGGGGATCGCGCAATTCAAGACTGGAACAGCCCCCATCGGCCTCTTTGGGCCACCGGCCGCCGTCGGAAAAATCCACCCCGTTCACCGGGTTCCCGAGCGTATCCTCAAGCCCGATGAATTCGCCCTTGCCGGAAATATTGCCGGAGAAAACGCCGATGATGCTGTTCGCCACGGCCGGCCATTTCGCTTTCAAGGCGTCGGCGTTTTTGGCCACGACCAGATATCCGCCCGCCGGGATGGTGGTGCCGCTGGGGAAAGAAAAGCTGATGCCGCCCGTCAGGGCCCATCCGGTCAGGGTCACACCCGCATCGGATCGGTTGTGGAGCTCGATCCATTGTTCGTCCGATTCGGTGAATGGCGACTGCGAGACCGGGCGCGGGTGGTACATGATCTCGTTGATGACAATGGCGGTGTTGAAGCTGAAGGTGTTGGCGCTGCCGAAACTGGCAGCGGAAGGGAAAAGCCACCGGCCCTGTGCGGAGCGCCCGCGCAGCTTCTTGGTGACTTTGCGGGCATCGGCCAATTCGGAATCCCCCGGTTTGAAAAGGAAGAGATAGTCATTGTTGGCGGGAGTGAAACCGAGTGTGGCGGCGGTGATCACCAAATAACCCCCGGGATTGAGCGTCTGCGCGGGAATCGCATAGCTTGAACCCGTACTTGATTTCACCGCATAGCCCCCGAGTGACACCGGTGCGGTGCCGTCATTGAATAATTCAAGTTTGAAGCCCGAACCCGCGGCGCTGATTTCGTTGAACACAACGCCCGGTGAGGCATCCGGGGGCTGGGTGGGCTGTTCGGTCGCATTCAATTGCAGCCCGAACACCATCCCGGGATCAGCGGTCGGCAGGTATTGGTGGACTTCGACGGCGATGACATTGGTGCCTTTGACCAGGGCCGTGCCGGGAAGGGTGACCGCTGCCGACAGTTCCGCGGCCACAACCGCGCTGGTGGCCGGGGTGGAATGCGTGATGGGGCCATCGGGCATATTCTGGCTGTGGATCTTCTGGCCGTTGAGATAGACCACGGCACCGTCGTCCACCAGGAGTTGCAAGGCGAGCGAGGTGCGTGCGGGGCTGCCGGAAAAGTTGAACGTCCGCCGGAAATAATACGTGGTGGAACCGTTCTGCAAGGGGGTCTGCAGGGTTGCCGGAGTGCTGGCATTGAGGGGGGTCGTTGTCCCGGCGGCCAGGGCCGAGACCTGGAGGGCGCTCAGCGCCTTGTTCCAGATGGCGATATCATCGAGTTTCCCGCTCCAGCTCTCGTTGGTTTTGTCCCCGCCGAAATAAAGCGGCTGGGCGTTGTTCAGGCCCTGGGTGAAAACATGGGAATTCACCGCAGTGCCGTTCCGGTAATAGGTGAGCGATGTGCCGCTTTTCACAACCGCATGGTGAATCCAGGTATTGACCGCTAAATCCGCGTAATCGATGTCGTCCGCGCTCGAGCCGTCGTGGCGGAATTCGAATTTGTTGGTGGTGAATTTGATGAATTCCGAGGGCGACCACTCCCCGCCCGCGGGAGAATAGCGGTTGCCCAGCATGACATTGTCCGAGGCGGATTCCGCGGAGTTGGCCCAGAATGCCCAGGTAAAGTCGTTCGTGGCGGTCATTTGGGGGATGGTCGTGGATCCGGCATCCACATAGGCGCCCGATCCGTTGAATTGCAGAACCTGTCCGGCCCGCGACGGATCATTCACAAATCCGGCGCCGCCGTTCAACTGGCCGGCGGGTCCTCCGTTGACGAGATTCTGCGTGGACGTGCCGGAATTTTCCTGGATGGGCCAGTATCCCGCGAGACCCTCGGCGCCTCCGGCCAATTGCGGGCTTCCCGCATAAAATGCCGAGGCCCCCGTTGCCCACGTACTGTCGTCAAAATTCGAGGTATTCCAATCGCCCGGCGGCGCCGTGTTTGTGTCGCGGTATTTCCAGGATGAATCAAGGGAGGCGAGGGTCGTGGTGGTGGGTTGCTGCCCGGAGGTGGCGAAGTTGGCCAGCCCCGGCGAGCCGCCCGTCTGGGCGCTCCACGTCCAATTGGCCGCGCTGTCGTCGGCGGAGGACCCATCGCGTTTGGCGAGGGTGACTCCGCCACCGTCGGCGGCCACCGGCCAGTCCCCGCCATTCTCGTATTCGAGGGTGTCCATGATGCGGCCGCTGCGGTTGACGAGTTGGAGTTCCTCCCCGCTGTTGGACAGCTGGCCGCTGAAAGGGCCCAGGGCGGTCACCCCGGACAGGCTGGAAGATCCCAGGGTCCCCGCCACGACCAGGTAGCCGTGCCCCGGAATCACTGTTCCTTCAGGGAATTGATAGTCAACGCCCCCGGTGATTCTCCATCCCGAGATGTCCACGTTGACGCCGCTCAGGCAATGCAGCTCAAGCCATTCCCCGTCGCCCGCGGCGACGGGGTGGTAATGAACCTCATTGAAAACAACCGAACTATCCACGGCCGCAGACAGACCGACGGTAGAGAGCAGAATCAAGGAGAGTGCCAGGCAGACAACGTGGCAGGATCGTGGGAAAAGGCGCCGCACATCACACGTGAAATGGCTCGCGGGCAGATCCATTAGGCATTTCTAGGTAAACAGACCGCGAATGCAAGTATTGCGCCGGGAGGGAACTATCCCCATGGGCGTCACGTTTTTTATCCTGCGGAAATCCGCACCTTGGTATTATTAGTGCGGGTGAATGAATCCAATAACTTTTTTTATAGTCGGCTGCCACCTGCAAAAATCGACGTAAGTCGTTGTGGCAGAAGAATGACCCTAACGGGATTCGAACCCGTGCATCTTCCGTGAAAGGGAAGTGTCCTAGGCCTCTAGACGATAGGGTCGTGGAGGAGGGGAAAACATACCCAAAGAACCGAGGCCTTGGCAACGGAAATTTCCTCGGATTCCGGGGCATTTCCCGGGCTTATTCCGGGGCGGAAACTTTCTGTCCGGCGAGCTTGGCGGCCCGCTCGGCAAATTCCACGTGGAATTGGTCGGAGTGCGGGGCGGCTCCGGTGGTGTGGGTGCGGCCAAGGAAGTCGGTGAAGGATTCACCCGCCTTGCGCCCGGCTTTGTAAGCCTCCAGATGCCCGCGGATCAGTCCGGGGATTTCTTCCTCGGTGATGCTCTTGGATTCCAGCCCGGCCAGCCGGTCGCCCCGGCTCGATCCGCCGAGGTAGAAGGCGTATTTCTTCGGTGACCGCCCGACGAAGGCAAAGTCGGCGTTGTAGGGACGGCCGCAGCCGTTCGGGCAGCCGGTCATGCGGATGAGGAGTTGCTCTTTCTCGAGGCCGAATTCGCGGATGGTGGCATCCACCTTGTCCATGATCCCGCCGAGGACGCGTTCGGATTCGGCCAGGGCCAGGCCGCAGGTCGGCAGGGCCACGCAGGCGTGCGAGGTCTGGCGCGCCGTGGTGAGTTCGCCGGGGACGGGCACATGGTATTTGCGCAGGATGGCATCAATGCCCGCTTTCTGGCCGGGATCGACGTCGTGGAAGAGGAGGTTGGCATTCGCGGTGAGGCGCACCGGGAGGCGGTAGGTCTTGGCGATCTCGCGGAAAGCCGAGCGGTATTGGATTTTGTCGGTGTCCTTGATGCGGCCCTGGTCGACCCAGACGCCCACGAACCATTTGCCGTCGCCCTGTTCGTGCCAGCCGAGGAAATCGCCCACGGTGGTGAAGGTGCTGGGCTTGAAGGCTTCGGTTTTGACACCGGGCAGGCGTTTGAGGACTTCCTGGCGGAACCAATCCAGGCCGAGGCGCTCGATGGTGTACTTCAGGCGGGCCTGTTTGCGGTCCTCGCGGTTCCCGTGGTCGCGCTGGATGCCGACGATGGCGATGGCCGTGGCGACGGCGTGTTCCTTCGCGATATAGAAGAGGGGTTTGCCCAAGACGGGATAGGTCTGGGTCTGTCCGTGGGACATGCCGAAGCCACCGCCGACGGTGACGTTGTAACCGGCCACGCGGCCGTCCACGACATGGGCGATGAAACCGAGGTCCTGGGTGAAGACGTCGGAATCGTTGACCGGGGGGACGACGATGCCGATCTTGAATTTGCGGGGGAGGTAGTGCTTGCCGTAGATCGGATCCTGTTTGTCCTCGGCGCCGGTTTCGAGCTTCTGGCCGTCGAGCCAGATTTCGCTGTAGGCGCTGCTGGCGGCCATGAAGGTCGCACTCAATTGGCGGCTGAGTTCCTGGACATCGTCATAGACCGGGGTCTTGAAGGGGGAGGCTGCCGCCATGGTGTTGCGGACGACATCGCCGCAGGCACCCCAGGTGGTGAGCTTGGCTTTGACGATTCGCGAGATGCAGTCCTTGAGGTGGCCCTTGAGCACGCCGTGCATCTGGAAACCCTGGCGGTTGGTGATGCGGATGGTGCCGTTGCCGAGGTCGTCGGCCATGTTGTCATGGAGCAGGTATTGCTCGGCATTGAGGGCGCCGCCGGGAATTTTGCTGCGGACCATGAAACTCCAGGCCTTGTCGAGGCCCTCGGCCTTGCGCTTGTTGCGCACATCGCGGTCGTCCTGCTGGTAGGTACCGTGAAACTTCAGCAAAAGGTTTTCTTCATCCGAAAAGTGGGAGGCGTCACTTTGAAGGGCCTCGGCAATCTTTCCCCGGAGGGCACGGCTCTGTTCTTTGAGGTTTTCGGCGCTGGCGTTGGACATGACGGTATGTGTGGGGGTTGGATTCCTATTAAGTAGATAAACTTGGTCGAGATTCTGGGATGGTCAAGGATTATTTCGGTCGGTAGAGGACGGCAATGTGGCCGATGACCTGGACCAGTTCGGAATGAGTCTTTTGTGCCAGTTCAAGGGCCAACTCGCGTTTCTGGTCTTTTTGGGCATCGAAGCGGACCTTGATCAGGGGGTGATGCTGCAGGGCGGTTTCCACATTGGGCAGGACGGGGTCGATGCCCTGCTGGCCGACGCGCACCACGGCTTCGAGTTTCTGGGCCTGGCTGCGGAGGTGTCGGCGTTCCAATCCGGTCTGGGTGTATTGGGTCACAGGGGACAAAACATAGCCATAAACGCCCGCGAATCGACATGAATTATTTCGGGAAATGCGCGGGCTCTTTCGCTTTCGATGTAGCCACGAACGTGAGTTCGTGGGGCGTTTGGGTCCACGAACTTACGTTCGTGGCTACAAAAGATGCGGCGGTTGGAAAACCGCCGCTCCTTGGGTGGAAATTCTTGGCACCAGGAGATATCAGCGAAGCGGCCGGCAAACGAGGATCCCGGCCTGCCCGCTGTTGCCAGCCAGATAATCGGACAGCCGTTCGTCGATCAGCACCCGGCGTTTTTTGCGGTCGGAACTGGCGTGCATGAAACGCAACACGCCTTTGCCGTCCCGGATTGCCAGGCCCGTGTGTGAGGTCGACAAGCGCCCGCCGTCCCGGCTCACGATGCCGATGATGTCGCCGCTCTGGAGTTTGGATTCGATGGCGGCCACACGGCTCTTGGGGATGTAGAGGGTTTTGAGGTTCTGGATGCGCTTTTCTTCCCTTGTCATGGCGGGGACCAACGAGGGGGTGGCCCGGAGATAACGGTAACTTCTCCAAAGAATGGTCATCTCGCGGCAGGTGTTGTCGTATTCCACCCCGCCCAGATCGCCGGTGATGTCTTTGACCAGCCCGCGGCGGTTGTTGTCGCTGGCCCAGTCTTCCAGGTAGTGCAACCGCGAAAGGTATTCACCCGTGCAGACGCCGTTGCGGTAGCGGTCGAGTTCGACCAGGCCCAGCAGGGCGGTGGGGGTGCGTTCTTTTTCGGGCAGGTCGAGCAGGCGGGCGAAGGAGAGGGAGGTCTCAAAGAAGGTCCAGCAGTCCATGCCCTTGAAATTGACCGAGGGGGCTTCGATCTTGTCGTCGATTTCCAGGGTGTGGCTGGTGTAAGGCGTGTTGACCAGGGCCCGGCCGATTGCAGCCGTGCGTTCGCCGATGGGCAGGGAGTTCCACTTGTCTTCCTCCGCTTTTTCCAGGAGGCGGGAAAATCCATCCAGGCCGATGAAGACGGTATCCCGCGGGAGGGACGGGCGCGGGGTGGTGTCCGGGGTCGGCGAGGCATTGAGCACCGCCGGGATCAACAGGAGGCAAAGAAACCCGCGCATGCGTCAAAGCTAGAGGAAAGGAGGCCGGATGCCAAGTGTGGTCGTGGTGTCAGAAGGGACAGTGCCGGCAACGGTTGTGGCAACAGCTCCCCCGTTTCAAGTGGTAGGCCGCGGTGAAAACCATGAGCCCGTTCTCGAGGTAATAATCATCCGGACCGGGTGGCGGGGTTGGGCGGTCTTGGATTTCCCGGTTGGCGAGGGCCACGCAGGACGGACAGATGCAGGATTTGCCGCGAAGGTTTTCCGGAATCCTTTTGAGCAGGGACGCCGGGATGACGGCCTTTCCGCACCAGCAGGGTTCCCTGCCGGAAGGATCCTTTTCCCTGCCGCAGTGGTTGGGCCGGCCGCAGATGGGACAGATGGTCGTATCCACGATGCCGGGTGTGGCCGGTGCGCTCAGGAATTCTCCAGCTTGAATTCCACGCGGACGATCTCGACCACGCTGACGGCCAGGCCGGCGCGTTCCGCGGGGCGGTATTTCCATTCCTTGAGGATGGTGCGCTGGGCGGCCTCATCCAGGTCTCGCCGGCCGGAGCTTTCCACGATCTGGGCTTTGGCCACCCGCCCATTTTCCAGGATGATGAGGCGCAGCCGCACCGTTCCCTCTTTCCCGGCAAGGCGTGCAGCGTTGGGATAGGGAGGGGCCGGGCAATGGGAGGGGCGGGCCTCGGTGGCGGCCCCGGCGGAATCCGAGCCGCCCGCCGATGCGGGTTGTTGGGAAGGGTTGGTGCGGGCCTGGGAAACCGGTTTCAGGGCCGCGGCCGCAGAGGTGGCGGCGCGGTGCACCTGCGCCGCCGCCAACAAACTGTCCGGCTGGACCGTGGCCTGCTTCGGCTCGGGCTGGCGCGCCGGGGCCGGTGCCGTCTCCGGGCGGGCGGGGGAAAGATCCGGCCCGACCGCCTTGGAGGAAAAGGGCACCCAGTCCAAACGCATCCCACCCCGGCCGCTCTGGACTTCCAATTGCGCACGGCTGTGGGTCATGGTCCAACCCGCCAGCCCAAGGGCCACCGCGGCATGGAGCACGATGGAAACCGCCAGGAACCGCCCGAAACCGCGGGGCTTCCACGGGGAAGTGGCGTACAGCCCCTCCCGGCGGATGTTGTCGCTTTTCATCTGGATAGGTCTGGCGGTGTCCGTGTTCATGGTCAATAGGTGGCTTTCACGCCGGCGTAGACCCCGGTGTCGAGCGCCGGGAATCCGTAAACTTCTTCATACTGGTCGCCGTTGAGGTTCTCGACGCGCCCGAAGAGCTGCACATGGGAGTTGATGTCCCAGGCCGCGGTCAGCCGGGTCACGAAATAATCCTCGATGGCCGTCTGGTTGAAGCCCACGTAGTCCTCGCGGTCGGCGACGTAGGTCAGCCCCCCGGTCAGGGTCACCGCCGGGATGGGCCGGTAGGCCACCGAGGCGTCTATTTTGTGCATCGGCCGGCGGACCAAACGGACGGCGTTGGTCCGGTCGAGGGCGTTGAGGTTGGTGTAGTTGAGTACCAGGTCCACTTTCTTGCAGGGGCGTGCCTTCAGGCTGATCTCCCAGCCCTCGCTCGTCGCCAGTCCGATGTTGCTCAACACGAAGGTCGCGGGATCGAAGATGATCTGGTTCTTGCTCCGGTTGCGGAAGTAGGTCGCGCCGATGCTGATGCGTTCCTCCCAGAACGGCTGCTCGATCCCGGCTTCGTAGCCCTGGCTTTTCTCGGCCTTCACGTCGGGGTTCCCGAAGAGGCTGGCCGCAATGTCCTGCGGGGTCGGGGCGGAGAAGGCCGTGCCGTAGGATGCGTGAAGCTTGGTGGCGAGGTGCGGAACCCGGTAGAGGGTCCCGACCCGCCAGGTGATGGGATTGCCGAAATCGGAGTTGTGGTCCAGCCGGACCGCATTGTCCAGGCGCCAGTTCTCCAGGATGTCCCACTGGCTCTGCAGGAAGACCGCCGTCGTCGTGACGTTGTTCTGCACATCGATCATGCTGGCTGCGTCGTTGTAACGGGAGTACCGGCTGTCGACCACCGAACCGCCCGCCACCAGGGTCCAGACATCGAAGGGCTTGAAGGTGCTCTGGTAGTCCAGCTGGTCGGTGTCGATCTGGATGCGGTTGCTCGGGTTGAAAAATCCGGTGAAGCCGGTCGCCGCCTGGCGCTGCTGCGCATGGGAATACACCACGTTCTGCTGCCACCATTCGGTCGTGTCCCAGGTCACGCGGGGCGAGATCAGGCTGGTTTCGCGCACGAGGTTGTCGTCGGGATCGTTCGTCTGGATGGCCCCCGGGGTTCCGATGTCGGCGTTGTTGTAGAGGAACAACACGTCGGCGTAGACGTCGCGGCTGATCTGGACGCCCGGCTTGGCCGAGAGGCTGTTCTGGCGGTATTGGTTGTTGTCCCGCTGGTTCTCGGTGTCGAGCCGGCTGGTTTCGATGCTGTAATCGAACGGCCCGAAGGCCCCGCGGCTGGTGGCGATTTCCCGGAAGGTCTGGTACGACCCGCCCTCGAAGCTCACGGTGTGTTCGGGTTTGTTCAGGCCCTTGCCCCCGCGGGTGATGATGTTGATCACGCCCCCGTTGGCCGATCCGCCCTGGGCGGAACTGAGCGGACCCCGGACCACCTCGATGCGGTCCACGTTGTCGAGGGTGATGTTTTCTAGGTTGTAGGATCCCGCGAAGTTGAACGGCAGGCGCCGGCCGTCGACGAGCACGAGGGTGTCGGAGGTTTTCGTTCCGCGTGTGAAGACCCCGGCACTCTGGCCTGGGGTACCGGTGGAGGCGAGGGTCACCCCCGCGGACTGGCTGACCGCTTCGGCGACGTTGCGGTATTGGCGGGATTCGATTTCACCGCGGTCGACCACCGTGGCCGACGCGGTGGATTTTTCCAATTCGGTTTCCGTGCGGGTGGCCGTGACCACGACCACACGGTCGTCCTTGGCGGGTTTTTCTTCCCCGGTGGGCGCGGAGGATTCCGCGGGCGGGGTGGGGG